>Ga0172367_10005875_pt1 | contig 14696 bp, 7 predicted proteins | sample Lak10m_FD_114542 | JGI IMG/M metagenome (GOLD analysis project Ga0172367, IMG submission 114542) | Freshwater microbial communities from Kabuno Bay, South-Kivu, Congo - kab_022012_10m | ecosystem: Environmental > Aquatic > Freshwater > Lake | place: Democratic Republic of the Congo: South-Kivu... | reverse complement strand
ATGGAGGTGGTGCAGTAATGCTGAGCACGGCAACCTTTACTATCGACAAATGTACATTTACAAATAATTCAACTACGCTTTCGTATGGAGGAGCACTAATGATTCCAAGTGTAGCTTCATGCATTGTCAGTAATTCAAAGTTTTTTGGGAATACATGTGGAACAACAACCGCTACCGGAGGTGCTGCTATATATAGTAAAACAAACTATACAGCTAATAACTGCCTTTTTGCAAATAATACAGGACCTACAGTAGTTCATTTTTACAGTTCCACAACGGCAAGTGTTTTTAATAACTGTACTTTTGCAAAAAATCTGAATGCTACTGGTTCTGCAGCTAATATCTCATTACTTGCAATCACTCCTGCTTATTCATTTACAAACTGCTTGTTTAATAAAATTGGTACTTTTACTGCACAAACCCCAACTTTTACAAATTGTGGTTTCGAAACTACAATACCAGCCGGTGGTGTAAATTGTATTACCGATATTGTTGATGCATCATTTGCAAATTATGATGCCGGTGATTTTAGTCTGAATGCTTATTCTCCTGCAATTGATGCCGGAAAAGACCTAAGTTTAGCAACAGGAAACAACAAAATTACAACCGATATTCTAGGCTGTGCGCGCCCGGTAGGTGGTGGTTTCGATATAGGATGTTATGAATTTGGAGGTGTACTGCCGAATGCTCTTTTCAATCCAAAGCAAAATACAATAGGATTTCTGGCTTTTAAAAACTTAATTATTCCTAAGTATTCAGGTGTTGTTGAGTTATATTCAATTTCAGGAGAATTAGTTATGCAAAAACAGGTTACGGAAGGAGAACAAATTTCAGTTAAGCAGGGATTGTATATTGTAAAACTGTCAACTCAGGCTGGTGTTATTGCACAAAAAATAAACATAAGCTCATTATAATTAATAATTTTTTCGGGATGAACCAGATATCAAATATCAACTATAAACTATCTGCTGAAATTAAAAAGCAGATAGTTGTTGTTGGTTTAACAATTTTAATGTCATTAATAAGTGCACTAAGCATAGTTGCACAAAATCCGGGAATTACTATAGTCCCGCTTCCGGTTTCTGCAAAAGTTGGGAACGAAGGCTTTGTACTCAATGCGAAAACCAATATTGTTTGTTCGAAAAATGCGAAAAATGCAGCTATTTCTTTGCGAAATATGCTCAGTCCGGCTACAGGATTTAAACTGAATATTAAGTCAAAAAGCACAACGAACTTTATTCGATTGAAAATTGATAACAGATTCGGTTTACCTACAGAAGGTTATACCTTACATGTTGATGCTTCAGGCGTTGAAATTGTCGGAGCAGATGCTGCAGGTTTGTATTGGGGCTGTCAAACCCTACGACAATTACTTCCGGCGCCGATATACAAAAATGAAAAACAGTCTAATGTTAAATGGGAAGTTAATCAAATTGAGATTAAAGATTATCCTCGCTTTGGGTGGAGAGGTGTAATGCTCGACTGTTCGCGTCAGTTTTATACTACTGATTATATTAAAAAATACATCGATTGGTTGGCTGTACATAAAATAAATATTTTTCACTGGCACTTAACTGATGATCAGGGTTGGCGAATTGAAATAAAAAAGTATCCATTACTCACATCAAGGGGGGCTTGGCGTGGTCCGAATGAAGTGTTAGAACCATCCTTTGGGTCAGGCAATAAACGCTACGGAGGTTTTTATACGCAAAAAGAAATCAGGGAAATTGTACGTTATGCATCCGAACGTCATATCAATATTCTTCCCGAAATTGACATACCGGGACATAGTCGAGCTGTAACTGCATCATATCCCGAAACACTATGTTTGTCGAACGATACAAGTAAAAGTGTGCAGGGAACGAAGCAAAATGTATGGTGTGCCGGTCGTGAAGCGAATTTTGAGATGTTGGATGATATATTTACCGAAGTAGCAGCGCTATTTCCCTTTGAATATATTCATATAGGAGGCGATGAAGTGAATAAAAATTATTGGAATTCATGTTCACGCGATAAAAAGCTAATGCAGGAAATGGGTATGAACACGCCGGACCAGGTTCAGAATTATTTTATAAAACGTATTCAAACCATTGTTACTGAAAAAGGGAAGAAAATGTTGGGTTGGAACGAAATTATGGAAGGAGGGAATCTGAACCCTGAAACTTGCGTGATGGCATGGACAAGTGTTGATGCCGGGATTGAAGCTGCTAAAAAAGGTCATCCGGTAGTTATGTCACCAGGGCAATTCACGTATTTTGATATGGCCCAGTCTCCCGGTGAGCGCGGGCATTGGTGGGCAGGTGTGGTTAATCTGGAAAAGGTATATTCCTATAATCCGCTTAACAATCATCAACTCACAGCCGATGAAAACAAAAATATTTTTGGCATACAAGGTGCCTTGTGGTCAGAATACCTCGATAAGCCGGAAAATTACACTGATTATCAATCCTATCCACGCATCTGCGCATTAGCCGAAGTGGCCTGGACTCCACAGGCTGCAAGAAACTGGAACGATTTTAATCAGCGGGTTTTAGCACAACATTATGATCGTTTGGCCAATATGGGGATATTCTTTCGTGTTCCACCGGCTATTGCCGATTTCGACAGAGGTGTTGTTTCTATTTCTCAACCTTTGGCAAATGCAACGGTTCGGTATACTACTGATGCTTCTGAACCAACAATTTTATCGGCTCTGTATACACAACCATTTACCTGTTCGTCACCAGAATTACTTCGGACGAAGGTTTTCTTCGATAATGTCATTTCCAGTATTACAACTGTTGGTGCAATTTCAAAACCATTTGCAAGTTGGGAAACAGGATTGTTTACTGACCAGTGGAAAAATATGGAACTCCCATTAAAGAATGTGATTTACGATAACGGGTATTGGCATTTGGAATTTTTGCCAACTAAAGGATTGAATGCCATTGAGGTAAAAGATGTTTGTATACTGGTTGATAAAGATACAATTGCTGCCGACAAACACCTTGGTATTGCTGGGTTGAAAAGCAGTGAAAATAGTTATATACTGCCGGTTAAATCATATTCGCTGCAAAGCAGATACAGTTTGAAGTTTAAAGCGCGAACAAATGGAGGTAGCGACAGTTATGGAAATCTGACATTCCGAAAAAGTGAATACAAAGAACCAATTATGAGTACTAAGTCAAATATTACAGATAGTATTACACAGAGAACATTAAAAAATTCCATTGACTGGGACAGAAGTACTATTTATACTTCAGTGGCATCTGTTAATGATGGCGATTATTTTATTTTTGAACTAAAAGAACCTGAGTTTGTGCAGCGGATTGAATTTGTAACCGGAGTTCCAACTACATCGCGTTATTTCTTAAGTGATGGTACTATGGAGATATCCGAAAACGGAGTAAATTTCACAAAAGTTTCGGGGTTTGTTTTCGGTGTGGCTGCTGCAAATGTTGATAAGAAAATCAAAAGCATACGTATAAAAGTAATAGGCAAACAACAGGAATCAAACTTAGCTATTCAGGATTTAAGGCTTTGGTAATCTGTCGATTTACATACATATTAAGTTTATTTGATCATATTTATTTATAAATTCTAATTTACAAATCCATTAAAATTAATTATCATGAAAAAAACTATTTTCCTTGTAAGTATGTGTGTTTTTGCTATCTCAGCCATTGCACAGAATAATATTTTAAAAAACGGAGGTTTCGAATCCGGAAATTTAATCAGAAGTACAAAAATCCCAACCGATGGTGTTGACTGGTTTTGGAAAGTAGATAACTCGAAACTGCCGGAAGGTTTTATTGAACTAAGTACCGAAAACAAAAACACAGGTAATAAATCATTAAAAATGACTTTACCTCCAAACGAAATTACTGCCAGATATCACATGCTAATTGCTAAGGGACTTGGTGTGGTTTCTAAGTTAAATTATACATTGACATTTTGGGCAAAATCCAATATCGCAGTTAAATTGAATGTATACTACAATGGTTTTGCAATTAAGGATGGTGTTGCTTCAAAATCGTTGACAATTGGCTCACAGTCAAAAATTAATGGTAACAATACATGGGCCAAATATACAGTCAGACTAAACGGAAGTTTGTATGACAGCAATGCTTCATGGGATTTATCGCAACCAACTGAATTGTATATTGGATTAACCAATCAGGTCATCAGCGAAGGTCTTGAACTATACATAGATGATGTTGAATTATTAGATTAAGATTTTTCAGGTCAGGCAGCTGAGCATTTCTAGCTGTCTGACTTTTTGTAAAACTCAAATTTCAAGTCAAATAATACTTAAGTTTAAACTTCTCACTGCTGTTGTCATAATCTGTCTGATTCGAACAGAAACTACTTTGTCGACATTCTCAAGCTTTAGGGATTGGGTTCTAACAATAAATGCATGAAAAAAATTACACTCTTTTCAATCTTTATTTCCTTATTCCCCGCTCTGTTTTCTCAAACGATTGAAGAATCGGCTGCTATTAATGCTTTACGTTTAACTTACTCAAAAACCATTCAGAGAGCTCAGGATTTAGTTGCTGATAATTATGATGTTTGCCTGAACCAACTACAGCAAGATGGCAGGTTTGCCGACTGTATTGATGCCGAAACAGCGCTTACAAATAGTAATTCATTTAAAAACACTTCAACAACGGAACAAAGCAAAGTTGGCGACTTTTTGTATACCTGTTTTGCCCGAATATGGCGTATAGCCGAAAATCACAGGGGAAAAACTATCGATGTAGATATCCGGACAAAGCTTTTCAAAGCTATAATTTATTACGGTAATCTGGAAACAAAACGCCCCAATGTATATGGTCGCTTTCACCGTTCGTGTTTTGCAATACCCGCCTGTGCTGTAAATACGTACTTTTGTTTGCTATCGTCAATGGATTTGGTTGAAAGCGGCCAAACTACTGATACATTGAGTGTAAATACTAATACCATGTTGAAATTGCTCGGGATGCAGACGTGGACTCAACCCTATAGAAACGATTTTACTGACACCAATGTAGTAAGTATTGAGAGGTTCAGAAGCCATGTCTGGTGGGTGGGAGGCAATGCCATTGCATATCGTTCTTTATTGCCGGTTGCAGTCATGCATCGGTCTGCACCGATGATAAATGTGGTATCGCAAGTAGCTATCGGAGCACTCTCAACCGTATCACAGACTACTTACAATACGGCCTTTTGGAATGAAGGATTTACCACAGATGGAGCTGGTTGGGGGCATGGTAAACAATGTTTAATCTGGGGGTATCCCTCGGACGCTGCTTCAACAGCTTTAGATTTGCTCTCTTTTTTGTCCAACACTCCATGGTCAAAAAGTCTTACAAAAGAGAATGTGAAAGTTGTTCTCAATTATATCAGAAGGTCCGCATTTTACTACCATAATGGATATATTCCACCTTTATTCGATAGGACAAATGCAATGGCAAACAGAACAGTTGCAATAATCAGAACGGCTTCTATTGCAACAAAACTTTTAAGTAATTTTTCTGCTGTACTTACAGCAGCCGAGATTGCAGAATTAAATCAATTTAAAACTGAGTCGAACAATTATAGCATTACTATGACAGCTTATCCTGGCGGTAATTATAATGGCAGTAGATACTTTTTTAATAATGATGATTTGATTAAGAAAAATAAAAACTATATGGTGTTAATCAATATGGCTTCAGCACGCACCTATGGTTTGGAAAGTGCAATTGATGCTGCTAACGGATATAATTTTTATGCCTGCGATGGAGTGACTTTGTATCAACGTACAGGGAGTGAATATGTCAAAGCAATTGGAGCAATGAATCAGTGTGCTTGGCCTGGAATCACTACACGCCGGATTTCAAATAGTATGCTGGAAGGGATTACTCACTGGGGTGGTTTTAATAGTAAACATAATTTTGCAGTCGGGGCAACAAGTGGTGGAAATAATTTTGCAGGAGGTTTTATCTACGATAAACAAGACGCAATTGCAGCAGCTAATGCTACGATTCCCAATAATCAGAACCCGGGTATTTATGACGTAAAAGCTTACAAAGGGTATTTTATGCTCGGTGACATTATGGTTGCTATGGGTGCAGGTATAACAAATCTGAATACAGCTCTTTCAGGTAATATCACAACAACAATAGAACAAACAGTAAGAAAACCGGATTTAGCTGTAAATGGTAGTTTAATTATAGCCGACAGCTATTCTGAAATATTAAATAATATTTCTACAAATACAACAGGGATAAATTGGGTTAGGAATAATGGATTTGTTTTCGGCGTTTTACCAGCCTTTACAACAGGTGTCGTAAAATTAACAGCAGAACCCAGGCAAACAATCTGGAATATGTTAGCACCATCACAGAATACTTTGCCCGAATCTACATTAGCGATGATTCAGTTGGATATTGATCATGGGAAAGATGTAAAAGATGGAACATATGTTTATCTCGTTTCTGCAAACGGTAGTATTCCGGGTCAATTGCCCATGATAATTTCAAATACCACATCTGTTCAGGCAGTAGCTGCAGCCGACAGTTCGGTCGTAGCTGCGGTTTTCTACGAGCACGCAAATGGTATTAATGTAGGAAACTATACTTATAATGTATCAGAACCGTCAGCCATTTTGATTGAAGACTACAATTCCGATTCGCTTACCATTACTATAACCGATGCTGTGATGAATACTTCGCTGCAGAAAATTACATTGACTACCACACTGCCTGTTTCGGGTGATAATGTGACCAAATCAGAAAATATTTATAATCTTGTTATAGATTTACCTCAGGGCGAACTTTGTGGGTCTCCTGCAACTGTTAAAGTGAAACGCTTAAGAACATTTTCCGACGTTTCACAATGTGGGAATGATTTAAGTTTGGTCGTAAAAGGGAAAACAGTCAGTTTCTCATCGGTGGTTAATATGCTGGAGGTGTACAATGTTTTAGGTGTAAAAATTGGAACAATCCGATACGCAGATAGCTATAATTTTGCTCAAAATGGAATTTATTTTTTGAAAATAAACGACAGAATAGTTAAAGTATTTGCCGGCAATTAGAACAAACCAATAAAATCGCTGTGTTCAAAATGAGTATTAGAATTAATCATTACGTAAACATCAAAAGCTTCAATAAATAACAACAAACAATTATAAAAACATGAAGAAGACCATTTTATTTTTTCAATTCATTTTTCTTATGATGGGGGTTTTGGCACAAAATGCAGAGACAAAACTTTCGTTGAGTAATTATAAACAATATTATTCTCAAGCACAAAAAGTCAGTGATGCGGTTAAAGAAACAGCCATACAAAAAAAACGTAAGTATTACGCCTCGGTTGGCTATAGACTACATGAACTTAACGATTGTAAGTTGAATTGGCAGGAGTGTTTGGCTCTATTAACAGAGGACGGCCAATTTAAAGACATAGTAACAGTTACAGATAAAGAAATGAAGGATACGCAATTGAGCGAAGTTTTCAGAAGAATATGGAAAATCTCAGTAGCGTATAGAGACAAAGAATTTAATGAATTGCACGAAAAATATACGGCTTCTCAGAAAGCAATTTTGTTTTATGGTGCTAAGGAGATAGGTCGTGCAAATGTGTCGAACCGATTTCATGTATCGTGTTTCCTTATTCCAACAGCAGCGGTGAATATTTACTTTAATATGCTGAGTACAATGGACGATGTAGAGTGTGGTAAAATAAAAGATGAGCAAACAGTGGCTGTTTGTGATATGCTAAAAATTTTAGGTTTGCAGGCATGGACACAGCCACTACGAAATGACGAAACAGATAAGAATGTGGTACAAATTGAACGCTTCCGTAACCATGTGTGGTGGGTTGGTGGCAATGCATTGGCATATCGCTCACTTTTACCCGTGGCATTTATGTTCAAATCGATACCAATGGTCGATTTGTTGGCGGAAGTTTGTCAAAAATGTATTAGTACTACTTCACAAAACACGTTTGACGATGCGTTTTGGACAGAAGGATTTACTGCAGATGGTGCTGGTTGGGGACATGGTAAACAGTGTTTGATTTGGGGATACCCGATAGATGGAACTTCATCTGCTTTGGCAATGCTGAACAGTTTGAAAGGCTCGCCATGGGCTAAACCTCTTACAACTGCAAATACGAAAGCATTGTTGAATTTCTTCAGAGGTGCTAACTGGTATTACTACAAAGGCTATACTTTACCTGGTTTGGATAGGACCAGCATGCGCTATGATTTAGACACAAAAACCATTAGGTATATTGGTATGCTCACTACATTGATTAATGAATGGAAAGACTCGTTTACACCTGATGAGCTTGCCGAATTAAAACAACTTGCGCAGGAAGGAGCAAAAAAAAATATCAATATGGGAACACACAATGATGGTGTTTACAGTGGTACACGTTGGTTTTTTAATAATGATGATTTGATTAAAAAAAATGACGCCTACAACATTATGGTCAATATGGCCTCGGTGCGCTGCGATGGGCTGGAAAGCGCATTGAAAGTGGCTGATGAATATAATTTTTTTACTGCCGATGGTGCAACATTATTTCAAAAAAGTGGTGATGAATACCGCAAATCTTTTGGTGCGTGGGATGTGACAGCAACTCCTGGTATCACAGCCAGAGAAGGTATGGATCAGCTTCAACCTGTAACAAACTGGAGAGGTTATTGTAGCAAATTCAATTTTGCAGGTGCTGCAACCGATGGTGGTGAACATGCAGTGGGAGGTTTTATTTTTGAAAAAATGAATGGAAACGACAAGGGAAATGTGAATGATAAGGGAACTCAAAACATCTCTAATCAAACTATATATGGCGTGAAGGCTCATAAATCATACTTCTTTGTGGGTGATTATTTTATTGCATTGGGTGCCGGCATTACAAATTCAAATGAAAATTTACCCGGAAGTATTCGTACCAGTATTGATCAAACTGCTATTGACAGTGAAGTTCAATTACTCATTAATGGAAAAGTATTGCCGGTGTTAAAGGGGGTTCAGAGTTTTTTCAAAAAAGGAAAACCGGTATGGGTGGTTCAAAAAAACAAATTTGCTTATACTGTTTTGCCGGAGTTTACTAAAAATGCAAGCTTTGTGTGCGAACGCAGGAAAACGGATTGGGTAAAAATGAATCAGGAAAACCGCAAAATTAAAAATCTACCCGATTCGGTTGATATACTTCAATTGTGGATTGATCATGGACAAAAAGTTCTTAATGGATCGTATGGATATGTAGTATATGCCGGTAAAAGTTTACCTTCCCAAAAGCTACCGTTTAGTATCGTTCGCAACGATACAGTGGTACAAGCTTTACAATCAACCGACCGGAAAATTATCGGAGCAGTCTTTTACAAGGCTAATACAACGCTGACAACCAAAGATATAAATGTGAGCACCTCTGCTCCATGTGTAATGCTAATTCAATATAAGGATAATCAACAAATACTTTCAATTAACGATCCGCAAATGGATGCCAGCTTAAAACAAATAAAAATTACACTCAACGGAAAATCAATTTCAGTGGATATGCCACAGGGTGAATTCTGCGGAAAACCAGTTACAATCAAAATATAAAATTTTATATTCGTTGATTATAGTTGCTTTTTTGTACTGTAATCTCAAAAGCAATAGAGGGTAGATTGATTAAAAAATACAGTTATTTTGTACACAGCAGTAGACTAGTCAATTTATTGAAAATGTTTAATAATAAATACCATTATGTTTCGAATTAAGTTTAGTCTATTAATTTCCTTGTTTGTTTCGGTTTCAGTCCTTTCGACAAATTGGAAGCAAGTGTCGCCAGGAATATGGAAAGCCATAGTTGGTGTGCCAGATTCGTATAACTTGTTAAGTGTTAATATCAGGAAACCACAGACTGAGGCACTTCAGAGAATGCCACAAACAACTTTACCTCTTATTTCTACAGGAGTAGTAGATGAAGTTCGCGATGGTAAAACCTACTTACAATTGCCTTTAAGAAGAAATGAAAAATTGTATGGTTTTGGATTGAATTTTCAAAATATTCAGCAACGCGGAAATATCTTTGAACTTCATGTGGATCATTACGGAAAAGTCGACAACGGACGGACACATGCACCAGTTCCTTTTTATGTTTCGAGTGAAGGTTATGGAGTATTAATCAATAGTTCTCGCTACATCAAGGTATATGCAGGTACTGGAGTTCGCAAAGATAGTCCTGATATGCCCAAATCTCTAGACAGAAATACAGATAAAAACTGGATTTCCATGCCCTATTCCGATGCTGTGGAAGTGGAAATACCAACAGCCGGTGTTGAAGTGTACCTATTTGCCGGTCCGGATATGCTCGATGTTATAAGACGTTACAATTTGTTTTGCGGAGGGGGTACACTGCCACCACGCTGGGGACTTGGTTTTACTCAAAGACTCAAAACACTTGCCACTGCTGACGAAGCAATGGCAGTAATCGATGAGTTTAGTAATAAAGATTTTCCGCTCGACTATATAGGTTTAGAGCCAGGTTGGCAATCAAAAGCTTATCCCTGTACCCTCGAATGGGATTCGATACGTTTCCCTAAGGTTGATGCCTTTGTTAAGAAAGCTATGGAGAAAGGAGTCAGATTAAACATTTGGACTAACCCGTATATTTCTCCTGATTCGAAATGCTATAAATCCCTACTGCCTTTTACAGGTACACATACTGTATGGTGTGGAGTAGTTCCAGACTTTAATTTGGAACAAGCCCGAAAGTTGGTTGGGGAAAAACTAAGTAAAGAACAGATTTCGATAGGTGTGAGTGGCTACAAAATTGACGAAGTGGATGGTTATGATAAATGGCTTTGGCCTGATGTGGCAAAGTTCCCGTCGGGTGTTACTGCAGAACAAATGCGTCAGACTTTTGGTTTATGGGTACAACGAGTCACTGAAGAAGAATTTCGAAAAATAAACCAAAGAACATACGGTTTGGTAAGAGCCTCCAATGCAGGTGCTTCATCTTATCCCTATGTGCTTTATAACGACAATTATAACCACGAAGAATTTATTACAGCTCTTATCAATAGTGGTTTTTGTGGTGTTCTATGGACTCCCGAAGTACGAGCTTCAAAATCGGCAGAAGAATGGTTGCGTCGTTTTCAAACGGTAGTCTTTTCGCCTATGGCAATGATTAATGGTTGGGCAAGCAATACCAACCCATGGTTGTACCCCGAAGTAGAAAAACAAATAAAGTTTTATGCCGATTTACGTATGCAAATGATGCCTTACTGGTATTCAACTTTTGCCCAATACCATTTTGAGGGCACACCTCCTTTTAGGGCAATGGCGCTGGAAAAAGGCTTTTATTCAGAAGTCAATGAACAATTACTCAATGCTGACTTAGAACACAACCCATATCTTTCAGTTATTAAAAAAGACGTGAAGGATCAATACATGGCTGGCGATTATTTATTGGTCGCACCTGTATTTACCGGTCAAAGAGAACGTACAGTTATTTTGCCCAAAGGCGACTGGTACGATTTTTACACCGGCAAGTTTGTAGGTAATGGTGTTGTTTTGAAAATCAAAACAAATATAGATACCATCCCTGTATTTGTGAAAGATGGCGGAATTATCCCAATGCAACAAAAAAAGCTTCACGCTCCAAAAGCAGGTGAGAAAGTAAATCTGGAAATTCGTCATTATGGCAAAGCTAATGGCAATTATCGTTTGTATGATGACGATGGCGAAACTTATAATTATGAAAATGGCGAATATAGTTGGAGAGACATAAAAGTAATTCGCGATAGTTCAGGCAAAATGAAAGGTGCTATATCAAATCCTATTAAAGGAAAACCCAATAGTATCTTGCAGGTCTCTTTCAGGTTTATGACAGTTCAATAAATTAATTTATTCCAAATAATACGTACTCAACACCGGTTAAATACAAAGGATATATCAACAAATAAATTCTGCGGAAAACCAATTACAATAAAGATTTGAAAAAATGAAAAAAATTCAACTATTACTGGTTGCCATCGTATTGATGGCACAAGGAATTATGGCTCAGGAGACTCCTTCAAAAGAGTATCAGATACGCTATAACGAAGTTACAAAAAAAACTCAATGGTTTAGAGATGCCCGCTTCGGGATGTTTATTCACTTTGGAGCTTATGCCGTAGCAGGTAGGGGCGAGTGGGTTAAGTCAACCGAAAAACTGACAACCGAACAATATCAAAAATATGTGGATGCCTTTAACCCGATTGACTTTGATGCCAGAAAATGGGCTAAAGCAGCAAAAAATGCAGGAATGAAGTACGCCGTATTAACTGCCAAACATCATGATGGTTTTTGTTTGTTTGATAGCAAATTAACGGATTACAAACTTACAAACCAATTTGGTGGAAGGGATATTGTTCGTGAGTTTTTAGAAGCTTTTCGTGCCGAAGGTTTAAAAGTTGGTTTGTATTATTCCATAATCGACTGGCATCACTCCGATTTTCCGAATGTGTTAAATCACCCTCAACGCGATGATCAGAACTACGCCAAACGTAGCTTTGACTGGGATAAATATCTGAAGTATATGCACGGACAGATAGAAGAATTGTCAAAAAACTACGGTAAAATTGATATTATGTGGTTCGACTATTCATTTCCCGGTTATGCTGGTGAGAAGTGGAAAGCTCGTGAATTGGTAAAAATGGTTCGAAACTATCAGCCGGATATAATTCTCAATAATAGACTCGAAGAAAACCATGGAGTAGTAAACAATAAACGGGTCATTAATGACTTTGGCGATTTTGAAACACCCGAACAAGGTATTCCTGCAGAATCATTAGTAGATAAATATGGCAACCCTGTCCCCTGGGAAACGTGTTTAACTATGAATGGAGCATGGGGCTACAGTGAGCAGGATAAAAACTGGAAATCACCTGAGCTGATTATTCATAGTTTAGTGAACTGTGTAAGTAAAAATGGAAATATGTTGCTGAATGTGGGTCCCGATCCACGAGGAAATCTTCCTGCCGATTGTCTCAATATTTTATCGGAAGTGGGTAAATGGATGGATAAAAATGGAGAAAGTATTTATGGCGCTGGAGCTTGTTCACTCAAAAGACAAGATTGGGGGCGTTATACCCAAAAAGGAAATACAATTTATGCGCATTGGTTGTATCCGTCTTTGGGAGATTTAAACGCAAAAGGAATTGATTCACAATCAGTGAAAAATGTATTTATGTTGAATTCCGGAGCTGAGCTTGAAACCTATAAAACATGGTTTGGAAATAAAGAGACTGACAATCTGTTTATTAAAGTAAGCAAGTCGCCACAAAAACCTGACTTGTTAGATACTGTCGTTAAAATAGAAATGAAAAATTAAATTGAAAAATTATGCTTTTGTTTTTTTATCCGTAAAATGACTTTTGTTAATTTCATTTTCTAATTTTCTGTACTTTCCTTTTGTCTCTAATAGCTTCCCTAAAATTATATTCATAAGTACTATTTTGTAAATTAAATGTATTTTTGATATACATTGAATTTTATATCAGCTATTATTTTTGCTTCGTAATTTATGTAGTATTACAAACGGAAAGTGAACTCTAAAAAACATTTAATTTATTGTATATGAAAAAATTTAAATTATTAGTAGCAATTTTAATTTGCTCTATGATGCAGGCTACGGCTGCAACCTATCTTGTACATTTAGGTACGCAGGGTTCTGCCACATGGGATGCGGGTACAAGTGGCACAGTTGTTAATTTGTCAATCGTAAACGGAGGCAATCCGGCATCGTTTAATGCGTGGTTTGCCGATAAGAGTTTGGCAACACCTACTTTTGCCGGTACTAAACTTACTTCAGGTGATCAGGTTTGGGTTATTACGGGTACTTACTACTTAACAGGCACAGTTACTTTATTTAATGGTGTGTCAATTTACGGTGGTTTTTCGGGAGCTGCAGGAGAAATAATTGCCTCCCGGACAAAAAACAGTACCGATAAATGGGATTTCAGTAACCCTACCATATTCGATGGTTCGGTAAATGGCACAAAAACCTATATTGGTTTCACCGGAGGTAGTACTACTACCACTATTATTGATGGCATAACCATTCAAAACTGCCATAATGCGACTACAGGTTCATCGGGAGGTGGCGCAAAAATTAGTGGTACTGGCACTACCATGCAAAACTGTGTCATCACAGCTTGTACTACAGCTGGCACAACCGGTACAGGAGCAAGTGCCGGAATTACCCTCACAGGTGGAGCAAAACTGAAAGATTCGTACATCCATCTTAATACTTCAACTTCTACCGGAAACGCTGGAGGTGGAATTTGCGTTTATGGTAATAATTGTGTTGTTTCGGGTTGTAAAATTGATTATAATTCAGCTCAATCAGCTGCTGGTTTATATTTGTATAGTTCAACCAGTGGTGTTTCAATTACAGATTGTAGCTTTTCAAACAACAGTGCCACATCAAATGGAGGAGCTATTTCAAGTTATATTACAGCAACTAATGCCAATCCTATCAGCATAAGCAATTGTATATTTAACAGTAATGGTGCCGGAAATAATGGTGGAGCATTGAATTTATCATCATCTATAACTGCGAATACATTTAATGTAGAGAACTGTACGTTTACATCTAATACATCCTCAACAGCAATCAATACAAGTAATGGAGGTGGTGCAGTAATGCTGAGCACGGCAACCTTTACTATCGACAAATGTACATTTACAAATAATTCAACTACGCTTTCGTAT
>Ga0172367_10005874_pt1 | contig 14696 bp, 30 predicted proteins | sample Lak10m_FD_114542 | JGI IMG/M metagenome (GOLD analysis project Ga0172367, IMG submission 114542) | Freshwater microbial communities from Kabuno Bay, South-Kivu, Congo - kab_022012_10m | ecosystem: Environmental > Aquatic > Freshwater > Lake | place: Democratic Republic of the Congo: South-Kivu... | reverse complement strand
TGTACTAGAAATATGTAATGCTATTAAGCTTGCTATAGAAAGACCAAGCAATAGTATTGAATGTTTGGGACATGGCGTAGGATATAGCGTAAAAGAGATTGTAGAACTATTCCAAGATGTTAACAATGTAGATTTTAAAATAAACTATGGCCCAAGACGCAAGGGTGATTTACCAGTTAGTGTGTTAGAAAAAACTAGTTTATATATGAAAGAATTGTTTACGATTAAGCAATTACTTAAGATTTGAACTTCTTTAAAATCTTTTGAAACATAGATAGTGGTCCTTTAACTAACCCATGATCTTTATGTAATGCTTTATAGTTTACCAGTTTACTTACTAATTGATAACCAGGTCTAAAAAATATAGCAGCAGGGGGTGAACTCATGCGTAATATACCAACTCTTTCTTTTCCTTCAGGAGCATCAATTACTTTTTTATCACCTCGTTTAACTGTTTGTAACCAAGCATTTGGTTTTAACTTGACTATAAAAACATAGGGCAATTCAGTACGAAATAATTCTTTACTATTAAGAAAAAACTTAGCTGGGTAAAACCATAATGCCCTTTTACCTTTTAATGCTCCAATATAATCTACTGTAAATTTGGGATCGTCTACATCAGGTGTTTTACCAAATGTTTGTTTACCACTGTATCCAAGTTGATCTATATCTGAAAATCTAATAAAGTAATCATTAATATTACCACCGTCTTTTTTGATAGCATCAATAATTCTATCTCTGATTGGTGGTTGACCCTCTAATAAAATTTCACTGAATCGCATATTACATCACATATATTTTACCAACACTACTTGCTAATGTATCATTAAACTTAATTCCCATATCATTTGCTAATATTTCACTAGCATGTATTCTATCATTAGTATCTCGTAATTCAGGTTTAATGTTCAAGTATTCTGTATAACGACCAAATACTGGTCTTCCATAACCTACTCTTGTTGGAAAAGGTTGTAATGTAATTTTTCCAGAAAGTATATATTGTGCTAATAATTCATACATAAACTCATATGGTCTACGAATTTGTTTAGTACGGCTGCTACGCTGTGTTCCTATATAGTTAAATAATCCGTTATACGCCTTATTTAATGTCCATTTCATAGCAGGCATATTGTATGGCTTGCCTGTCTTTGCGTAATATTTTTCAAGCAACTCATTAACTTTACCAAAGAAATGTTTTTCAGCTTCAGCCCATTCACTAAAGCCCTGTTTACCACGCACCCCTGCTTGAATAGCATGTCCAAAACGATGTGCCATCATCCATGGTGTAAGCATTACTTTAGCATCACCTTTATTACCTACATAAACTACAGTAATACTATCTTCATGCCCATCAATAATTTGATTAGCAGCATCTTCAGGAAATATTTTTCGTATTTGTTCAGGACTCATTGGGCCATATTCACTATATTTTCCTGTGCCTGGAATGTTACTAAAGAACAATCTAAAATCATATGGTGTTTTTTCAAAGAACTTTTGTGTTTTTAATTGATTCTTTGGGTGTGGTATTAAGCGTTTATCTGGGCCACGAAATGGTCCTGGTTTAGTAAAGTCACCAAATGTGGTGTATTTACTAAGAGCCATTTCATCGACGGCTGACTCATACATAAACTCTATAGCACGCATATTAATGGAACATTAAGAATTGATTTTGTACATCTAATCTTGGAGCACCTAAGTCACCATGACCTGCTGGGAACACTACTACATTCCATTTTGGTTTGGGTCCTTCTGGAATCTTTACCATTTGGTCATATGTAATAATACTATCTTTATCTATCTTATATTGATTAGCAAGCTTAGTTTTAAAATCATCCCATGCTTCACTACTCTTTACTACAGTTCTTCCATCTTCATCTTTAACATACTTACCTTTTTCATCAGTCTTAAATAAGCCTTTAAAGAATTCTTTAGGCAATGTCACAGCGTCTTTAACAAACTGTCCTTTTTCTCTAGCAAACTGTACTGTCTTAACTTCTTTACTCTTAGCGCCTGGACTAAATTGTTTAACAACATTAGGTGGACTATTTGGATCTGTTACTATGTCACCCATTTTACTATAAAAATAAAATCTTACATCAGGATTACGCTTTGCCACATCCATCATTAAGTCATAATATTGTTTACTAAAGAAATCACCAGCATCATGTATACGCACTAATAACTTAATACCTGCTTTATCTACTCTTGCTTTAGCTTGTTTTACTTCACTATCAAACATTTTCATATAATCTTCAGGATGATTAAGTAAAAAATTTAACGCTCTAGCAGCACTCATGCTACTACCTGGAAACATTACATAGCCACCTTTTCTAGCATAACAGTAAAGTTGACATTCACCAGCACCTGGACATGTTGTTACTTCAACAAAAACTGGTTCACCACCTGAGCTTGCTTCTTCATCTACAACAATACCAGTTAATGCTGGTAATGTTAAGTCATAAGTAATGGCACCTTCTTTTTTACTTTTAGCCATTTTAGCATTGGTACCAAGTATACTGTTTGGTGGTGTGGTGATTTGACTAGCCAAATCATCTAAGTCCCATTCTGTATTCTCATCATCCATAGTAATTGCTTTAATATTACTAGCGTGTATAATAGGCTTAAATCTATCTGCTTTAGTTTTTTCACCCTTTTTAATACGGGTCAAGTATGCTTGTAATTCATCTTTGCTGTATTGTTTTTGTGGGATATCTACTTTGAGTGCTTCATCCACACCTTCTTGTTCTATGTTAAGTAGAGTAACTGGGAATCCTCCCAATGTTGACACACTCATTTTATCTTCTAGTAGTATTTCATTGATTTTCATAGGTTTTTCCGTTGTACTTGATACTAAATAGTTTTTCTGCTAATATATCTATTATTTATCTAAAAGTGGCTTATGTATACTAATCAAAATATCAAACGAATTGGCTTTGCTTGTAAGTGGGCAGAAATCAACAAAAAGGGTGAAATCAGTAGTGTTGAGGGCCTTAACACAGGTGGCACTACTCATGCTTGGGCAAAGCGACAAATCCGTGAAAAAGCCGAAGAAAAAGTGTTAGATGTTGCTAGACGCAATATTGTTAACACACATAACTTGATAAAGAAGGTAGCTACACTGGATCACAGAATGCGTATGGTTCGTCTTACAAGTGATATGTGTAGTTTTTACACTATGGATGATTGGAAACCATTTTGGCAAAGTTCTACAGTGCGTAATTTACTAGAACATTGGTTTGCTCCACTTGGCGAAACAGCACGAAATAATGATGTCCGTGTAAGCTTTCATCCAGATCAGTTTGTAGTATTAGCTAGTGACCGCCCTGAGGTGGTAAATAAGAGTATCGAGGAGTTTGAATATCATGTGGATATGGCCCGCTGGATGGGGTACGGTAAAAAATTTCAGGACATTAAAATCAATGTCCACATCTCGGGTAGAGCCGGTGTCGAAGGTTTTAGACAAGCCTATAAGAGACTCAGTGACGAAGCCCGCAGTAGTATTACAATTGAAAACGAAGAAATAAGCTATGGACTCAATGATTGCCTTCAACTTAGTGATATTATTCCTATTGTCCTTGACATTCATCATCATTTTATCTATTCAGGTGAGTATATCAAAAGAACTGATCCTCGTATCGAGGCTATTATTCGTAGTTGGCGCGGGGTTCGTCCTGTTATCCATTATTCTGTCAGTAGGGAGGATATATTGGTAGGACATGATCCTGACATTCTTCCAAATCTCGACACCTTGCTGGAAACTGGATTTAAAAAACAAAAATTAAGAGCCCATTCTGATTATATGTGGTCAAAAGCAGTTAATGATTGGGCAAATACGCACTGGGCGTGGGCGGACTGTATGGTGGAAGCAAAAGCCAAGAATTTAGCAAGTTTCAAATTGTTTGAGTATTGGAAAAGCCTTGAGGTGTAATTCGGGATTTTTCTTAATAGCACAGATCGCACTCGTACCATAACCAGTAATTTTTGAAATATGTCTAACAGACTCCCCTGACTTCAACAACTCAAAAACTTTAATCAGATTAACTAATCTATCTTGGTTTTTAGATTTTATAATTGCCACTTTTCTATCAATCGAACAAGGTTCTGTCTTACCAAACATGCCATTTTTTATTCCCATTTTGGCCTCTGATAAATTCTTACACCATGTGTCGGATCTGGGTATTCCTGTAAGTGATGCGGATCGTTTTTCTAATGTAGATTTAGATGGCGTCCAACCCAATTTAGAAGGTGGTCTGCTACCGCCCACATTGGCATTCCATCCTATATTTTTGGCAGGACGAAGTTCTTCTTCTAAAGCATAACATGCTTCTTCTGTGCCAATAAAAATTATGGTTTGTATGAGTTCCGAAGAATACTTGTTCAAAATTCTACCAAAAAATGGATTCTTATCGTTTCTAAATTTTGATATATTGAAATGTTCAGCCAATCTCCGCTTCGGATCATTAGATACACCGATGTAGCCTTGTGTAAGTTGGTCTGTTTGATTCGGTAAATGAATCCAGTATACGGAATGTGAATAAATAGTCATGCTGATGCTCCCAAATAGCGTTAGAGAGGGTGGGATTGTCCAGATCCGCGATCCTCACTTTTATTTATTCCAAAATATTTGAAACCCCCTATATTTTAATATATACTTAAAACTTATTTGATACATATATAAATGTTTGATAAAATTAAAAATCTTTTTGGGGTAGGGACGAAAACTGAACAGCCAAGGCTGGAGCCACCGAGCGAGGCTCCTACAAATCCCAAAAAGACTAAAAAATCTAAACAAGAACTATCACCTAAAGAACTTGCTACACAGAATGGTGAACCTTACATTTCAATATTATCAGTAGAACTAGATCCAGCTGATATCAATAATGGTAGTTTTGAATTGGATTGGAACGATAAGTTTGTACTGAATTTAATTAAGGCTGGGTATAAAATACGAAATGATGATACTGACGCACAAATAGTAGATCGTTGGTTCCAAACTGTTTGTAGAAACATAGCGTTAGAAATTTACGAACAGCAACAAGCTGATCCACAGAACCGTGACTTACGTGTAATCCGTAGTAGAGATATTGGAGATGGGCGTACTGAGGTAAGTTAATGGTTGACTTTGGTAATTAAAGTATATATAATGTATGTGTATTACAACTTTACATCTACATTATATGAGCAAACAATTACTAAAAGCGACAAAACAAATACTTACTATGTCTTATTATAAGAATGACCAAGCACGTAGTGGTCAGGTAGTACACGGACATGAAAATGCTGTAGCAACTAAATTGCTTGAAGCAGGTTTTAGTGAGACTAATAAAAAAGATTATCCTAAATTAGGGAAAGCAGTGCTCAAAGAATGGGCTAGAAATAGTGTAGATACTAATTTACGTATAGCATTGGCAGACATGCCATTAGGTAGTATTATTGTACAACCAGCAGGATCACAGGGTTTCCCAGACATTCTTGTGCGTGATTTTGATGATAGATTTATTGGGTTTGAATGTAAAAGCACAAAGAATGGAACATGTCCAATGTGGAATGACAGCCTTCCTCGCCCAAATGCTGTTTACATTTTTAACAGTGGCAAGTATAATACAACTACTGTATTTCTAGGACACGATGTTATTACCGATGCGTTACAATCATTACTTGACAAAAAAGAACAGGAATACAAAAAAATAGACAATAAGTATAAGAAGTTGGTTGATGAATTAGATATACATAATCGTGGATGGCAACAAAAAGCACGTAAACAGCACTTTCAGTATGGCGGTAAAGATAAAACAGATTATTTTTCACATACTAAAAGAACAATTTGTGAACAAAACGTACTAAACTTTGTTAAATGAAGAAACCATTAAAACCAGTAAATCACAACTTAGAGTTAGTGACAATACAAGATATTGAAAATCACAAGACTATCTCCGATATTGAACTTAAACGTGATTTAGATAAACTAAAGTCTTTCACCGCTGATACTAATGCCAACAACTTTTATGGTAATCCATTCTTATATCATTTTCAATTTAAAAACTTGTTAAAATGCCGTAGAGAGGATAGTAAGAAAAACATCTATGATATACATAGTGATCCAACAAAATGGGCTAAACTATTAGATGATACACGTGTAAGAAATCGTGGTGGCAAAACTGCTGCTGGCAATATATACGAATGCTTTAGAATAAACTTAGGCAGTATTGTAATGTTTAAATCTACAACTGCCAAATATCTATATAAAAAATACAAAGCTACAAGTGTATTAGATCCAACAGCAGGTTGGGGAGGTAGAATGCTTGGTGCTTGGGCATTAGGTATTGACTATACTGGCATCGATACTAATATAGAAATGATGCCTGCTTATAAAGAAATGATGACATTCTTAAATACGTCAGCAACAGAGTTTGGTAATGGGTTATTTACAGTATCACAAACTAGTAAACTTAACATGATATGGCGTAGTTGTTTGGATGTTGATTTCAGTAAGATTAATTATGATTTTGTATTAACTAGTCCTCCTTATATAAACTTAGAAATATATGAACATATGCCACTTTGGGATAATGATAAGGTGTTTTATAAGAAATTCTTTATTCCGTTATTTAAGAAATGTATCAAACACATTAAACAGAACGGACATGTATGTTTCAATATTAGCCCAAAAATGTATGAGGACGCAGTAAAGCATGGACTACCCGTTTGTGACAGTGAAGAAGATTTACTACAGCAATTGGGTCAGCAAAAAAACAAAAAGAAACAAGACAAGATTTACATTTGGCATAAAACTTAACATAGGAAAAAATCATGCCCTTTAATCCAAAATTTTTAAGTGAATTGGTAAACGATTTACATAGTGAGAAAAGCCCTGAAATTCGCCAACATATTATGGAGTCAATACTTAATGATGACCAAAATAAAGGCCAATTTTGGGAACAAGTATTAGCTAAACATATGGGTCATACTAAATTACTAGAAGGAAATGAATGGTATCGTGACTTTGATGATGATAGTGACGCAAAGTTTGCTACACTAAGCAATCTTGAAAACAAGCAAAGTGGACGTAGTAACTTCCAAGCTACCATACACATTAACAATAAAATCGGAACATTGCGTGTTTGTATTTGTGCTACTTTACCTGGGGTAATGAATCCAAAAGTATACTTTTTATTGATTCCATATGAAGGATATAAGAAGTTTTTGGAGAAAACAAATGATGAAGGTATACCACACCCAATTAAAATTAGTTTTAGCAACTTTAACCCATATGGTGAAATTTGGCAAAAATACCAAACTAACTTCGAAGGTGTGTGTAAATCACTAAAGGTTGACAATAATTCAAACATATACTATACTGACTACGATTTAGATAACATGGAATAATAATGAAATACGCATTGATTGACACTGCAAATACCTTCTTCCGTGCCCGACATGTGGCAAGTCGTAATGAAGATCCTTGGACAAAAGTGGGTATGGCGTTACACTTGACATTATCAAGTGTCAATAGTTGTGTACGGCGGTTTGGTATTGATCACGTGGTATTTTGTACCGAAGGTCGTAGTTGGCGTAAAGATTTTTACAAGCCATACAAAGCTAATCGCAAAGTAGATGAATCTGCTATGACTGAGGCAGAGGTCGAAGAAAACAAAATGTTTTGGGAGACCTACGAAAAGTTTACTACATTTATTCGTGAAAAGACCAATACCAGTATATTGCGTCACCCTACTGCTGAAGCAGATGATATTATCTCAAGGTTTATAAAATTACATCCAAATGACACGCACTATATTATTAGTTCTGATACTGATTACGTTCAGCTTATTAACGAAAACGTGTTCCAATACAACGGAGTCAGTAATCAACTCATCAAATTATCAGGTTACTATGATGAAAAGGATAGACTAATTGTTGACAAAAAGACTAAAGAAGCTAGAACATTAGGTGATCCACAATACTTACTATTTGAAAAATGTATGCGCGGAGACAGCACTGACAATGTATTCAGTGCGTATCCTGGTGTACGTAGTAAAGGTAGTAAAAACAAAGTTGGATTGATTGAAGCCTTCGGAGACCGTAACCGTCAAGGGTTTAATTGGAATAACATGATGCTACAGCGTTGGGTAGATCACAATGGTGAAGAACAGCGTGTGCGTGATTGCTATGAGCGTAATCGCACATTGATTGATTTAGATGCTCAACCACAAGAAATTAAAGATGCTGTAGATAAGACTATTAGGGAAAATGTACGTGTTCAAACTACACCCCAAGTTGGTGTTCACTTCCTTCGTTTTTGTGCGAAATATGAACTTACTAAAATATCTGAAAATGCCGAAGCTTTTGCTAAGTGGCTCAATAGCCCGTATACGGGCAAGATACATGAGTAATCTACTAGAGAAACAAATATATGCAGGTATATTAGCAGTATTAAACGACCGTACTGCTTACTATCAATCTAATGTTGGTAGTAATGGGTGTTATAACCACTTGACAGATAGTGGCAAAGAAGCTATACTAAGTTATATTGAACAATTCGCACCATTAATGGTAAAAAAACAGCAATTAGATTTGGATACTAGAGCAAAACAATTAGTTATCAATGAGTTAAAGAAATGAGTAAGACTACATTTTACAAGAAAGTAGGACGCAAATATGTTGCTGTTAGTGAATATGACAGCGAATTGCGTGAAGCCTACCAAAAAGGGTCTCACTTAGTAACAATTGAGCCAGGTAGTACTTATACGCTTTATAACATTGATCCAAACTATGCCGCACTTATTGCTGCCTCAATCACTGCTAAAAACAAAATGGTTGAGGCATTAATGACTGCTAGCGGACTTAAAGTAAAGCAAAAAACACTAACACATGAGCAAGCACAAGCATACATTAACTTTAAAAAGTCAATGGGCGATAATTTTTATAGTTTATACACTGATAGTGCTGGTAATATAGTTGATGCTGGGCTTGAAGTATTATACCAAGAAGCAAATAAATTATTAGATAACCCATCAGTTAAAAATGCTTATGAACAATTTTTAATGGTAGCAAAGCTTACTAAAGATGAATGAAAATGAAAAACAAAAACTAATTATGGATATGTGTTTTACATACCGTCATGATTTTGGACTAAATAAAAGTCCAGATGACCCGAGTTGGGTACCTGGAATGACAAATGATGAAAGAAGTATGTTAGTAAACAGAATGACACAAATTGTGAACAACAATATTATACCATTATTACAAAAAAACACGGAGGGTAAAATTGAGTGGACTGATTGCTAAACCTATTATTGATGACCAATATTGGGTTATTACAGACGGACAGAAAAAAGTAGGAAACGTACTAAGCGATGGAAATGGATATGATGTAAAAATTGATGGTAGGTCTGTGCATTTTGATAGTACAGACGATATAAAAAGACTTATTGATATTCAATTTGTCAATACAAATACAAAAACAACAAGTAAACAACCATACCCAGAATACCCAACAACATCTAAAGTTTATAATAGTATCTATGATATTCAACGTAAACTACACTTATATACAAAGTCAAGTAAAAGCAAGTGTTATCATGCTGCTGGATGGTTTGTAATGAATGTGAATGGACATAAGGAAGTTGTGTTTTGTCCAAAGTATATCTTTATTCAACGCTATGAATATATTGGCCCGTTTAAAACAGAAACCGAGGCTGAAGTAGCGATAAATATTCTATGATTTTCATAAAACGTTTTTTGGATAAGATGACTACCTATGAGGGTAAACAAAGTAAAGATATAATTATTCCACTTAATGACGCACGTGGATTACGTGATGATATAGCAAAGTTATTGTTAGACTTGAATGAAAAGAAAAGTAATAACGAAGAAGTAGTAAAAATTAATATAACCGGTGGTAGCTTTAAATGAGTAGAACACAGCCTAAAGTAATACTTGAGCATGTTGATAAAAAGACCTACAAAACCGATCAGATTGTAGAAGCTGCGGGTATATGGGCTGTATTTTATGATAACCAACCAATTAACTTAAAATCACAACATTACCTAGATAGTACAACAGCGCCCAAATATAAGAAAACTAGTTTTAGTAATCCTGGTCATGCTAGAAACCTATGTAGAAAATTAAATATGCAGTTTAAAACAGATAAGTTTACAGTTGTCTTTTTAAACAATGGACAAACTGTATATCCATACGCAGATGATAGTGTCTAATAAAATTAAAATAACACAATACGTATTAGACAATTTACAGAGTCATGACCGCTATAAATCACATACAGTAGACCAAGTATACTTACGTTGGTGGATGACTGGACGCAATAGTGAAGGTATGCGTATTACAGATGAGGGTAAAGTTGTATTTGAATTAGTTGGTATTACTCATTATGACATTGAATTAAAATTTAATAAAGAGAAAAAATTCAATCCACAAAGCTTTATTATACAGTGTAATAAGAAAATAAAATGCCCATATTATTTGGGAATTAAATTAGAAGATAAAACTAAAATACCTTTGATAAGATTGTATGATAATAAGATAGCAGTATTGGTAGCACTATACGGCGATTTATTATTGTACTTAGATAGTATTAAATAATGTATTGAAAGGAAGATAACATGACCGAACAAAAGAAACCAAATCCATTAGTTGAATTACTTAATAATGCTAATAAAAATAAAAAACAAACACTAAATGGTAAACAACACAATGTACAAAAACCAAGTAAAGGATTTAATAATACAACAACTGTACGAAGAAGTGGGCGAGGAGGCTAACTTTTTTGTCAACGAATTTAACGCCTCATGCGTTAATATATATAGACATGCAAATGTCTAATTCATTTAACTTAAAGGAAACTAAAATGAAACTATTCGCAACTCTATTCGCTGGTCTTTTTGCTCTTACCGCATTTGCTGCTGACGCACCAAAGAAAGAAGAGCCAAAGAAAGATGCTCCTAAAGCAGAAGCTAAGAAAGATGCTCCAAAAGCTGACGCTAAGAAAGAAGAAGCTAAAAAAGCTAAACCAGCAAAAAAATAATATTGGCTCGCAGAAGCCAATTACCATATCTAAGCTTTTATCAGAATTTTGATGATACAAATATAGTTTACATAAACGATGACTTTTATACAAATAAAAACCGTATTAGAGTTCATCGTAAACAAAATATAGATGACATTGAACTTTCTGATTATATAAAGAATAGGTTATATTTGGCAAGACAGCTAGCATTATTAAAGTTTGAAAAAGCCCATAGCTAATATGGGCTTTTTATTAACATTATGTTTTTTGCGCACCGCAACATAATAAATACATACACACATGGAGATACACAAATGATTAACACAATGCCCTTTTTTATGATGGATGCTATCCAAAGCACCAAGAAAAACTTTGTCAATACTTTCGTCACCAATAATGATGTAAGAAATTTACTTAATGAGTTTATAGACAAACAGACTGAATACACTAAAAACTCTTACACAAACACAATAGACACGGGAGTGGCAGTTTATAATGTTATGACTAACAAAGAGTTTTTCAATAATACTATGAAAAGTTGTTTCAACCCATATGGGGGTAAAGGAAAGTAGTATGTTGATTAAACAATTTATGCTCAATATCCTTGAGCGACTAGCAGAAATGTTTCTAAGCGATGGTTACCAAAATCGTTTAGAGCGTTATCTTAGCAACAAAAGCATTACCGATGCTGCGACTCTTGACAATTATATCAAAGAGTTTGAATACAAATCCTACAAGGAAAATAAATGATGATTACTTTTTTATTAGGTTTAGCACATAAGGTTTTTTTAGCACTTGAACAAAGTGGTAAAGCAAGAGCAAACAGATATTTACATTTACATAAGCGTGGAATGGGAGGTTGGGTATGACTTTTTTAAGAATGATGTATGATGTTTGGTGTACTGGACTGGTAGCTAGCTACTTAACACGCAGAGGTAAATGGCAAAACGCTGTAAAGTTAATGGGGAAATAATATGTTTACATTTTTATTATTGTGTTTTGTTAGTAAAAATGAACAACCATTAGGAGAAGAATGGGACTTTACTAAGTCAAATTATGTTCCAAAGTAGTTGATATAATAAATAGATATGCTACAATATAGCCACAGACATACACACAAGGAGAAATATTATGTCAAATAATTATGGTGATAAAATCCTTCCAGATGTAAAATTACCTGAAGTAAAGTTTAATAAAAATGGTTACGAAATTCGCAGTGATATCCTAGCAATGGCAAAAGATATGGTACAAGCAGAGTACACATATAAATGGCAAGGTTGGGAAATGTCTGCCAAGCGTGATGAAAAGACAGGACAAATTGTTAACACTGTTAACATGCCTGAATTTCCTGGACTAGACAAAGTGCTTGAAACTGCTGAGAAAATGTATAACTTTGTAACTTACAGTAGTTTTAAAAAGTAACCAAACAAAGCCCCGAAAGGGGCTTTGTTATTTATGGCGTAGCAAAAGCAAGTTGTTTTAAAATAGATCCATCACTTATAAACATTTTACCAACACCAGTAGCGTTACTTGTTAGCACTACTGTACCTGCTGCCAAAGATGTTGCGGCACCATCTGTTACACTTGTTGTAACTGATTTAATAGTCAATCCATTATTTAAACGAATATCAGCTTCAGCAAAATCGGATGTTGTTCCTGCAACTCCAGTGCTGAGCCATTCCAAATCAAGACCATAATCAAAACCACTTCCACCTGTAGAGTTAATCATAGCAACTTTAAAGGCTGAGGTAGCAGTAGTTAGTCCAGAGTCTCCATCTAAATATGCCATAACAGCGGCATCTGCTGTAGTTGTACCACTACCCACAACGCCCATTATACCTGCTTTTGGAAACGTAGAACTATTTGTACCAGTGATTAGATACTGTCCAGTTGTTCCTATTACGTAATTTTTTGTACCTGTTAAATTTGAACCAGTTACACGCCCTCTCAATCCTTGAGCACTTCCAGGATCATTTGCGTCACTGCTTCCAAAATCTGCAGATACATTTACAATACTGGAAATACCAACTGTGGCACCACCTCCAACTGTATTTGCTATAGTTGTTGCTGCGTAAATTGAATTTACATTTCCATCCGTGTTTCCTATATACAACTCAAAATTTGTAGTATCAATAACTAATTGACCAGGTCTAGCATTTCCATCATAATTACCTAAAGAAACTGCCTGATGTTTATCATCAGTTGTATAAATCCCAGTAATCTCTGCATATGGTGGTGGGGGAATAGCCATATATTTTCCTTTCTTAATAATCTTATTTATCATTCTTGACAATAAATCCAACTTACTGTATTATGCTTATATTCTGACTTGAAGGAGTTTTGCATGGGACACAAAGTAGTTGCTGACAAATTTCAAATGGACGAAATGCGTACCAAATACGGTCCACGCAAGGGTCTAGAAGGTCCTTTTAACTTCTCAGGCAGAGTGTTGTATTATGACAACAGTGTAGGTCAATACTACGATCCTCGTACCGATTTTTATGTGGATCAAAGTGAAATGGACATGATCCATAAGCGTGTTTATGACTTACTTAGGGGCTAAAATGAAGGTAAAATACTATACCGATCCTGGACATGGTTGGATTGCTGTTAAGCGTACACTGTTAGACCAACTTGGAATCAGTGATAAAATCACATATTTCAGCTACCAAAAGGGTAAAACTGTATACCTTGAGGAAGACTGTGATTTAGCCACATTTGCCACTGCTATGAACAGCCGCGGAGTAATACTAAAGTATGAACAAAAGCATACTAACCGTAGTCATCCCATAAGAAACTACGAAAATTACCGATTTTAGGCTTGACAATAAATGGCGTTGGATATACAATAGCATTATTGACAGTTAACAAACGGAGTAAACGATGGAAAAAGTTCTTTACACTAGCCCAATGTTCAACAAAGTATTTTTGGTTCCAGTTGATGCGGTAAAAACTTATAAAAAACGTGATGCTGCTCTGCTTGCTCTTACTGAATTAGGTGGGTTAAACGCCCCTAATACCGAGCAAGTCCGTAAATTACGCCAAACTATGCTTAATGCCCGTCGCAAAATTCAGCGTGAGGGCTGGGGCTGTGTGGTTGCGTAGTTGACAATAAATGGACTTGGGTATATAATAGCATTATTGACAGTTAACGAATGGAGTTCAAAATGATGAAAATTTCTAAGACCCTCAAGACAAATGGTAAAGGTTTTTGGACTAGTGTCGCTAAAAGTGTGAAAATTATTGGGCTTAATCTTCGCCATGATGAGGAGTCAAAGTATGGCGAATTGCAGGTTTTCTTTGATACTAAATCTTGGGATATTATTCGTCATGGTCTAATCTATACCGACGAATTATTCCTTAAACAACTTAGGAAGTATTTGAATAGTCTTGGGTTTAATAGTCATGATGTTGGGTATAGTGAGCAGGGTATGCAGGGTGATAACTATGTAAGCCTTGATGCTGGTCCCGATTTCATTGAATCATTTAAAAAAGTTGGAGTGTAAAATGACTGTAGTCCGTATCAAAGTCAGAGAAACTGATTATAGGCTTGAGGAGCATTGGACTGCTCCCACAGAGGAAGCTCTCCGTGAGGAAGTAGCAAAAGAAATTCGTAGGTTCCCAACAGAAGGATATGGTACAGGTATTTATAATGTACATCCTGATCCTACAG
>Ga0172367_10005873_pt1 | contig 14699 bp, 13 predicted proteins | sample Lak10m_FD_114542 | JGI IMG/M metagenome (GOLD analysis project Ga0172367, IMG submission 114542) | Freshwater microbial communities from Kabuno Bay, South-Kivu, Congo - kab_022012_10m | ecosystem: Environmental > Aquatic > Freshwater > Lake | place: Democratic Republic of the Congo: South-Kivu... | reverse complement strand
AGTTGCGAAACGACAGTGATTAGCTGCACCCTCGTCACCATAAGTTTTACCGTCATCGCGAGCCGCGCCAGCGGCGTGGCGATCCATACCAACTGCTGGATGAATAGCAAAATATTTCTCATCAGCAAAAATCTGCTTAAAAATATTACAAGTGTAGGCTGCTTCAATTGCTCGGTGCTTACTGCTAATAAGATTAGCTATGGTGAAGTGCAAGCGCCCATCAGCAGTATCAGCGCTCGGTGAGACCGTAGCAGCGTTAGCCGTCCACATTGAGGATGCTGAATAAGAAGCCGAGAGTAGTTGCGGCGCAGATTTAGATACAAGACGAAGAAGTTCATCGTCAGTCACATCCGTCATTGCGAGCCCGGAGGGCGAAGCAATCCCCACGGCATCACGCAATTCGCTCAGCGCCGGTCTAGGCTGCGGCGGCAATATCGCCTGCTTAAGCCCAAGATCATGCAAAAACTTCATCTTAGTGAGCCCCTGCAAAGCCGCCCTGCGAGGGCTAGAGACCAGTCCCTTGTTACCCATGGAAGCGACATTACCAAAGGCAAGTCCAGAATAATTATGAGTTGGGCCGACTAGCCCATCGAAATTTACTTCGCAAGCGCTGGGGGATTGCTTCGCCTGCGGCTCGCAATGACGAAGCATGCTCACATTGACGCTATTAGTCAAGTTTAACTCCCGGACTTATATTCTCTGGCAGCTTAAGCTCAGCAGTTTCCATTGAAGAGACTGGATAAGCACAATAATCGGCTGCGTAATAAGCACTAGGCCTAAAATTACCACTAAGCCCGATACCACCGAAGGGTGCACCACTGCTAGCACCAGTAAGCTGTTGGTTCCAGTTAATGAGTCCTGCTCTCACTTCATTACGCACACGATCGTAAAGACTAGCATTATTACTAATCAGCCCAGCAGATAGTCCATAGCTAGTATTATTCGCTTCTGCTATCGCTTCGTCTATATTTTTCACCCTTACCACTTGCAGCAGTGGACCAAAATTCTCATGATCCTCTCTATCGATGCAGTCAGTTACATCTACTATCCCCGGGCTGAGAAAGGCAGTCAGCGACTTGTCTTCATAGCCACCCAGATAATTACGCTCCATCGGCAGTAGCGCGCAGCCGCCACCAGCGACAAAAGCTTTTTGACTGGCTAATAAGTTCTCAGCTTGCTTAGCATTAATCACCGGTCCCATAAAAATATCATCATGATGATAAGCACCTATCTTAAGACGGCTAGTCATAGCCATAAACACTTCCATAAACTTGCGCGCTTCCTCGCCCTCACTAAGAATTAACCTGCGTGCACAAGTACAACGCTGCCCGCTAGTCAAAAAAGCTGACTGCACAGTTAGATACGCTGCTGCTTTATAGTCATTAATATCATGAATGATAAGCGGATTATTACCACCCATCTCAAGCGCCAGCATTTTATGAGGTTTACCTGCGAGTGCTTGATGTATCGCAATTCCAGTGCGCGAACTACCAGTGAAGAGATAACCATCTATCCTATCGTCCTTAGTTAGCATGACACCAGCATCAGCTCCGCCCTGCACCAGATTAAGCACCCCTATCGGCAAACCAGCTTGGTGCCAAAGTTTGACCACCTCTTCTGCGACCATCGGCGTAAGCTCGCTGGGCTTGAACACTATAGTATTACCAGCCAGCAAAGCTGGAATAATATGCCCGTTAGGTACATGCGCCGGAAAATTATAAGGACCAAAAACCGCCATAACTCCAATTGGTTTATGGCGGGTAACAGACAGTCCTTGTTCGCGCAGCCCAGTGCGATCTTGATAGGACTCCACCGAAATTTTGAATTTATTGATCATGGTGGCTACTTCAGTCTCAGATTCCCAGAGTGGCTTACCTACTTCCTTAGAGATAGCGTGAGCTATAAAATGTCTCTCGCGAGTCAATAATTCTATAAACTTAGCGACATAGTCTCTGCGTGTTTCAAAACTTAAGCGTGACCAAGATTTAAAAGCCTCTCTAGCGTTATCAATAGCAAGGCTAATATCAGCTTCAGTATCAGCCCTACCCTGCCAAATAACTTCACCAGTGGCTGGGTTAATAGATTTAAATTCTTGACCAAAACCTAACATGCTATAAACCTCAAATTCGCTCCTTGAGAGAGATTCAGCGCAGCAGCCGTATCACTATCTATCATCGCTCTATTATCAGCCGGGAAATATTCAAGCGCAGCGACAACAGCTCTAAAATCAAGATTAGTATTAGTAATCAGACAAAGCTTAGAGCTATTACCGCCAGCAAAAGCTATATCAGCTTTAGCACTAACACTCTCACGCACTGCCTTAATTTCATCAGTCGCCGAAGCTATACGCGGACCAGCATCGAAGATATCGACATGCCTATCCCACTTGAAGCCCTGAGTCTCAAGAAATCTCAGCGCACTAAGAGTCTCATCATGCACAGCACCAATAGCATCACGCACAGTAGAACTAAGTAAAGGTATATATAGAGGATAATGCGGCATTAGGTCAGCGATAAAACCCTTGTCTTTAACGCTTAAATAATCTGCTCTAATAAAATCCATATCCATAAAATGCCTGACAGTAGCTTCCCAGAATGGTGACTTACCGTCAGGATCAATATAGCCGCGCATTTCAGCTATCACCCTATCTTCAAAACGCTGGCGAAAACTCGCCATAAACAAGAAGCGAACCAAGGTCATATATTTGCCGTAATGTTTGCCGCGCTCACTCGGATCGACAAATAATGAACTAATAATAGTAGGACCATCATGCTCGGTGATTAGCTCTAGGTATTCTATGCGTTTATCTACTTGCAACGCTTCGGATTTATGCTGCGCAGTCTTAATCTCATAAGAATAAAAAGGCTCGAAGCCACCAATCTTCGCCCTAATAGCAGAGCAAGCTCTAAGCCTGCCGCCCTCTTCAAGCACAAACATATACGACTCTTCGCCCGGCTTAATCGGCTCTATCTTAAAACTATTAACCGAATTGCGGATTTTTTTGCCTAGTAGCTCTGGGTCCGCAGGAAGGCTAGTCATACCCGGACCAGTCTCGGCTGCTAGTACAAGTAGCTGCTCTAAGTCGGTTTCTTTTACTGGGCGAATGATGAACACTACTTATATATTACCCATAAACCAAGATCATCAAATGTGCTCTTACTTATATTGATCCCGGCAGGCACCGCAATATCCCTCTGCACGCGCCCGGGATACTGCCTGTGCCTGCTTGCTAAACATAAATAAGATTAAACAGCTGACGCCGCAAGCTTCACGAGTAACTTATAACTCAGCTCTATTCTCTCAGGGATACTATCAAGTAACACAAACTCAGCATCACTATGTATACTGCCACCGCGCACACCTAGAGTATCGACATTCACCAGTCCGTGCTGCCATAAATTATTACCATCACAGCAACCACCAGTATTACGCAGCTTAATCTCAAGCCCCAGCTCACGGGCGCAATCCTGCACTAGCTTATAAAGCTTAGCTAGTCTTTCATCAGGGACTTTAGCTTTACGGTTGAAGTGACCGTGCAATTCAGCTACAACTCCAGTGCGGCGCGAGATCTTACTAATAATACTCTCTATTTTTTTGTGGATAATATTTTCGTATTTATTATCCGCGATGCGCACATTAAAGCGCAGCAGCGCCAAATCTGGCACCACATTAAGCGGCCCCTCAGAGATAATATTGGCAATATTGAGGATAATATTGTTATCCTTGTTGAGCTTCGCCATCTCAGCTGCCATGCGCGCTGCAGCAACTACAGCATTACGCCCCGCCTTAAAATCTCTGCCGACATGTGCTGCCTTGCCGCGCAGCACTAAAGTAAAATTACCGGTGCCCATGCGCCTATACGCTAGCGAACCATCAGCAAGACTAGGTTCATAAACAAGCCCTATGTCATGATTGCGCGCAAGATCTTCAAGTATCGGCGCTGATCCGGGCGAACCCAATTCTTCGTCTGGGTTTATAAATACTGTCCATTCTATTTTAGATGCATGTTCACTCGCTTCAAGTTTCCTCAGAGCTTCAAGCATCACTATTAGCCCACCTTTAAGATCTGCAACCCCCGGACCATTAAGAGTGTTAGCATCAAGCTTGCGGCAATTTTGAAAATGATGCTCAGGAGGATAGACAGTATCCATATGCCCGCCCAATAAGACTTTAAGCTTAGCCTCTGGCTTAGCTTTAGTCGCGATGAGCATTTTACCTAGCTTACGCTTCTCAACCCAACCTTCATTATTGATATAGCTATGATCATCTAACTGCTGCTCGTGCACGCGCGCGCCTAGAGACTCAAGCTCAGTAGTCAAGATCCGTTGCATCTGATCTAAACCAGCAAGGTTATAAGAATAGGAATTAATATTAGCCCAATTTTCTAGTTTTAGGCTTAGGTCTTCTGCCATCATTAATATTGTAAACTCGATTAGTTAGTTGCTGGAATAAACTTAGCCAACGCGGCGATATAAGCCATTTGTCCATATAGCCAACAAGTAGCGTATGAAAAGCATGCTGAGCCTGCGGGCTCTTAGTCGCGGCTTTCTTAAGCAACTGCAAGCTTTCGGACTGGCGGCAATCGTAATCTGCAGTAGCCAATATCTGCTGCAATATCGGCACTAGACCTTCAGCCTGCATAGCCAGTAATCCTCTAAGTCTATAAGCCGCATGAGAATGCGGGGGAAAACTAATTGGCTGCATATTGATATTAAGAGCCTGTCCGAAAAGCTCCCAGATGCTAGGCATGCGAGCCCGAGCAAGCGGAGTCTACTAGACGTAAATGAGCATTGCGAGGGCGAGCATAACAACGCAGATGGGACTTTGCGGATAGGCTCTGATTATAGCTATAATGATGGGTCTGAGTCCATGGCTGGCAAAAAATCGAGCAAAAAAATCACCCTAGGCAGGCGCGAGAAGCTAGCTCTACCAGATTTAGGTATCAAAGAAATAGACGCCAAGATAGACACCGGTGCTTACACCGCAGCGCTACACTGCCAAGATATGAAAATTATCACTCGTAAGGGTACGCAGTTATTACAGTTCAGATTACTCGATCCTTCGCACCCCGGCTATGAGCGCAAATTATATAAAATAGGAGATTTCAAATCTAAATTAGTCAAAAGCTCTAACGGTAAATCTGAGCAGCGCTTCGTGATCAAGTCTACAGTGCGAATATTAGAGCAAGACTACTTAGTAGAATTCTCGCTCACCGATAGAAGCGCCATGCGCTATCCAGTCTTACTGGGGAGGCGTTTTCTTAAGAAGAAATTTGTGGTGGATGTGGCGAAGGTTAATTTGGCTTCGAAAAGCTGAAGTTTTCGGTGATTTGAACACTACTTGGTCGAATCGCATGCGATTCTCCTCAGTGCTCAATGATTTGAACACTACTTGGTCGAATCGCATGCGATTCTCCTCAGTGCTTAATGATTTGAACACTACTCAGCAAAAACGACACTAAGTCGTTTTTGCTTCGTGACTCGGGTGACCCACGCCAAATTATAGACAACAGTCTGCCCAGCCCTCGTCTCACGTTATCAGGGAAAAAGCAGAAGATCGGTTTAAACACTAAATCTCACTATTAAGCAAAAGACACCCCTGCGGGGTGTCTTTTGCTTAATATGGTGGGCCTTCGGTGATTTGAACACTGCTTCGTCGAATCGCATGCGATTCTCCTCAGTGCTCAATGATTTGAACACTACTCAGCAAAAACGACACTAAGTCGTTTTTGCTTCGTGACTCGGGTGACCCACGCTGAACTATAAACACTAGTCTGCTCTGCCCTCGTCTCACGCTTATCAGAAAAAGTGTGTGGGGCTTAAATCACAAGCCACACTAAAAGCAAGGACCCCCTTTCGGGGGTCCTTGCTTTTAGTGGTGGGCCTTCGGTGATTTGAACACCGGACCTCACGCTTATCAAGCGTGCGCTCTAACCAACTGAGCTAAAGGCCCTTGTGTAAATGCCTTGAGCTAAACAAAACTGTGAGGCACTCTCAGGTCAGCCATAAATTATAACAAAGCCAGAAAAAAGCGTAACGCTATAATTGTTAATTAATGGCAAAACGTGCGCTCATTATGATTATCGACGCTTGTGGCATAGGTTCTATGCCAGATTGGGCAGAGTATGACGAAGTCGCGCCAGCTAACACTCTTGCTAGCGTCTGCAAATGGTCTTACGAGAATCGTGGCGGCATAGCTCTCAAAAATCTTAGCGAATTAGGTCTAGCAAATATAATTCCATTAGTCGGGCTAAGCCCGCACAGTAAACCAATAGGCAGCTTCGGCAAAATGGCCGAACTCAACAATGCTAAAGACACCATCACTGGACACTGGGAGATGATGGGGGTCAAAGCCAAGAATTTATTTCCATATTACCCTGATGGATTTCCCGAGAGCATTATTAGTGAATTTAAAAAACAAACCGGAGTTACAGGTATCTATGGCAACAAAGCTGCCAGCGGTACCGAAATAATCAATGAATACGGTGACGAGCACGCTAAAAGCGGCTGGCCGATAGTCTACACTAGCGCTGATTCGGTGATGCAGATAGCTGCTGATATCGGCGTAGTACCAATAGAGACTCTCTATCATTGGTGCAAGCTGGCGCGCGAGATTATGCGCGGCGATCAAGAGATAGCTCGTATCATCGCAAGACCTTATCGTCACAACCCTAAGGTCGCAGATACTATTGAAGCGCAGAGCACGATGAAACTACACTCTTCGCAACAGAAATATATCCGCGCTGGTGACTTGCGCCATGACTATTCCGTGCTGCCACACTCTAAAACCGTGATGCAGACTCTTGTTGAAGCTGGTAGAGAAGTTATAGGCTTAGGTAAAATCTCTGATATTTTTGCAACTGTAGGCGTGACCCGCAATATCCACACTGATAGCAACGCAGATGGTATGGAGAAATTCTTAGCTGTATTAAAAGAAAAACCTCAACAAGAGCAATTAGTATTCTTGAACCTAGTCGAGACCGATGCTAATTTCGGACACAGACGCGACCCTGATGGCTACGCGCAAGCGCTTGAAGCTATAGATTTGCGTATGCCAGAAGTTATATCGGCGATGACTGCTGATGACATACTCTTCATCACTGCTGATCACGGTTGTGATCCTTGCGCTGCTGGCACTGATCATACCCGCGAATATGTGCCGATACTGATGTACTCACCAGCTCTTACTGCGCATAATTTAGGTACGCGTGAGAGTTTCGCTGACATGGGCGCAACTATACTAGAGTGGTTCTCTCTTCAAGAACCAGAGCTGAGCATACAAGGAAAATCAATGCTATGCCCAAACTAGCCCTAGTCGCTGGCAACGGTGAATTACCATACGAGCTTGCATCATCAGCTCTTGCTGCTGGACGCGAGCTAATTGCTATTAGCCTTAGCCATGAAGCAGAGCGCAGGTTAGCTCCTCTTAAAATCAAAAATAAACGTTTTAATGTTATCGAAGTCTATAAAATGCTTGATTATGTCAAAGCAGAAGCTGCTGAAGAAATAACTTTTATCGGCAAAGTGCCTAAGCTTGAATTCTTCAAAGCCATGCACAAACTTGACAAGCGAATTCTTGATAGGATCCTCCAGCTACGCGACACTCACGATGATAGCTTGCACGGGTTAGTGGTAGAAATAATCGAAAAAGAACATGGCATCAAAGTGATAGACCAGACTATATATCTGCGTAAATTATTTCCAGCCGCGCAGTGCTTCTCTAAGCGCCAGCCTAGCACTCAAGAACTTGAAGAAATTAACTACGGCATGCGCATCGCCAAAGAAATGGCTGGACTAGATATAGGTCAATCAGTGGTAGTACAAAACAAAAGCATACTTGCGGTTGAAGCCATAGAGGGTACTAACGCTTGTATTAAGCGCGCCCGCGCTTCGCTAGGGATATTTGCCCGCAACCGACACATCAGCGTCTGCAAAGTTAGTAAGCCTAATCAAGATCTGCGCTTCGACGTGCCGACTATTGGACTAGCTACGCTTAAAGCTGCTGGTGCTAATAGCATAATAGCTATGGAAGCTGAGGCCTGCATGTTTCTCAACCAAGAAGAATGCATCAGATACGCTAATGCTAATAATATTTGTTTAGTTGCAATTTAAGCATGGGGATTGCTTCGGCAGTTCCTGCCTCGCAATGACGAATGCCACCGGCTCGCAATCGCAGCAACAATCTAGCATTTATCTTAACATAGAATTGCGATAAGAAGCTAAATCTAAGCCAATTAACCTAGCTACTAAACGGGAATAATATAGTTATGTCCAAGTTTACACTTGAACAAATTAACAGTCGTTTAGATGAGATGCCAAGCATCTCCAGTATTGCTATTGATCTTATTAAACTTATAGACAATCCGCGCTGCACCAGAGATGATGTGCGTAAACTAGTTTCGCTTGATGAAGTTCTTTATGCGCAAATTTTCAAATATGCTAACTCTGTCGCGCTTGGTGGTGCTCGGGGACAAATCACCAATCTCGATAGAGCTATAGATGTAATCGGGCTCAACGAACTCAAGAACGTAGCTTTTACAGCTGCTGCCCGCACCATGTTCAAAGACAAAGATCTGTGGCGCCAGAGTGTGTTTCTTGCTTCAAGCTCACAGTTCTTCGCCAAATATTTAGAACTGCCGCGTAATATTCAAGAAGATATCTATATCGCAGGCTTACTTAATACTTTCGGCGTGCTCATCTTCAAAACCTTCTATGATGCGGAATACAAGCAATTCCAATCTGTCCAGAATTACCAAGAGCGCCTAACTAAAGAGAAAGAACATTTTGGCATTAACAATCTAGAACTTGCCTACCTCGCGCTAAGAAGCTGCGGACTTCCTGAGACCATCTTAGATATAATCTACTCGCAACAATTCTACAGCACAGACAAATTTGCACGTCACAACGCGATCACAGAAATCGCACGCAGACTGTCTGAGCTCAAGACCCACTCAGCCGTAGATGAAATGAAAGTCTTAAGTCAAGATACCGAGTTTAGCGAGATGATGAATAACTATGAATTAAGTTCTATATTAGTAGATAAACAATTATTGGAGAAAATGAATGAGCAAGTCGAAACTCTTACGCACGCTTAGTATAGTAGCCATATTCGGTCTTATAATCGGTGCTGTAATTTATTTCAAAACTAAGTTTAAGAAGCCGCAGGAATAATACAGACCTTGCGAGCAGCGAAAGCGCAACAATAGTAAAGCCGTTGCGCGAAGCAGCAAGCGCAAAAACGATTAATAATCGTTTTTGCTAAACTCGCGACTAAAATCATAGATTTTGTATGAGAGTCTCAACTCTTAGACTCGGCACCTAAAAAAATAGCCCCCAAAAGGGGGCTATTTTTTTAAATGGTGCTGGGGACAAGAGTTGAACTCGCGACCGCCTGATTACAAGTCAGATGCTCTACCAACTGAGCTACCCCAGCACGCAAAGCTATATTAGCAGAAAAACTCTTAACCCAGAAATAAATATTTTCAGAAGATTCTAAGGCTCAATCTACAAGCGGCGTATAGCTTCTTGCAGCACATTATCAGCATCATGTATAGCGCCAGAAGCATTAGTATCGCTAAGATCAGCGACATATCTAATACCAGACTGCAAAGTCTTAGAGAGTAGCATATAGCGGCCATTATTCTCGATAACCCATAGCTCAGAGCCATCTGGGAACACTTGTCTTTGCACCGGTTCAAGATTGAACTTAGGATGCTTAGCCTCTGCTTCCTTAGACCAGCCACCAAGACCAGCAAAAAACTTATTACCCTTCTGCAAGAACGCAGGCACCTCGAGCTTACCAGTTTTGATGCGTTCAGCTAAGTTCTTAAGCCCGAACCACATTAACGCCAGAAACACTGTAATCACCATCAAGCGCCAACCTATGCCTAGATCTTGATTGCTGCGATCCGGCAGCGCGTCGCTAGCGAGCGCCGGTAGCTGTATTAATAACAAAAACATTAGTACTTGCATAGTTTAAATATCACTTGTCGAATTGGTACTATCTCCGGGAGAACTACAGACATCACCAGCTCTTCTATAAGCCTATCATCCTGCATAAAACTCCTTGCCATCATACGCCAGATATTGCGCTGGTACTGAGCTGGAACCTCGATGATTAGCTCGGTAGAAGCGTCTAAAACCATATTAGCAGCTTTGAAAATATCCACAAGCTCGGCTTTAGTATAAAGCCCAGCCGTACCACTACGCTTAATGAACTCCGCTGCACTTATACCCAAACCCTCGATAATATCGCTCTCACGTCCGCTATAGCTAATACTGGTGACAAGAGAACTCAGTAGCTGCACGGTTGAGCCCAAGACCGCAAAGCTAGAAGCCGTAGCACTATGAAGCCCAGCATAAAAATCCAAATTAGCATACAAAACATCAAGCTCATCAGCACTTAATTCAGTGAACCTATAACTAGGCGAAGACAAATTAAAAACAAACAGCCCCTCAGGCTTAAGCGCCCTAGCGATACTAAGAGCAGCCTGCTGGTGATCAGGAAATAAATGCCAGCAATTCATCGCATAAATAATATCGAAACTACTTGCGCAAAGCTCTTCAGCACTTGCATTAATGTAATTAGCCTTATCACCTAATCTGGCGCGAGCAAACTCAAGCATAGCTTTACTTGGCTCAATTAGACTAAGACAAGAGCCCGGGCTCATAGCATTAAGAATTATTTGCGCAGAGACTCCAGTGCCAGCACCTAGATCTGCAACAGACGCAGCATTAGGTGCGACAAACTCAATAGCAGCTCTAGCGCTAGCTTCATAGACTGGATCTGTGCCAGCATAAGCACTAGCGGCATCTTCGCTGGTGAATGGGTTTAGATTAGTTTCGGGCATGAGCTTACTCTGCAGCTACCATTAGTCCCATGTCTTGAGCTAGATTGAGATTACCAGCAAGCTGGGTGATACGCAAACCAAAATTATCATCTATAACCACAACTTCGCCTCTTGCTATAAGTTTATTATTCACGAATAGATCCACCGGCTCGCCGCTAAGTCTATCCAGCTCTATAACAGAACCTTTGGCTAGTTTAAGTATATCCTTAAGTGGCATCTCTGATCTGCCAAGCTCAACAGTAAGTCCCATGCGAATATCCATGAGCAGATTAAGATTACGATCATCATTACTGCGCATCTGAGTACCTTGAGGATTAGCTTGCGCAAACTCAACGCCAGAAATTCCTTTCTCTTCAGCATAACCACCAGCGTAGTTATCGATTAAGAACTTCATCAGATCGCCAGAGATTTCAAAATACACCATCTCATCACCGATACCATCAATATTGATGTTCATCTTAAATGAGCATTTGTTATTCATGTTAGCCGCAGGCATCATAGCACCAGCGTGCATGTCCATTGCCGCTTGAGCTCTTAGCTTGCTAGCAATAGCAGTCATCGATTGGTTAAGCGCTTCAGCATATGCTGATTGCTTCTCAGCATCTAGCGCTGTGCCTTCTTGATACGCGCCACTGCCACCAGTCATAAGATCAGCTAGTATCCAAGCAAGCTTAGAACTTGCGATGATAGAGAGACTATTATTGGCTGGCTTAGTAAACTCGACAGAGTAAGTCATTGGACTTGCGATATCAGCATCAGCCCAAGCGCCAAAACTTAAATTGATAGAACTATTAAGAAGCAGCGATAAACTTTTACTGGCCTCAGGCAGCATTGAGTCTAGTAATTGCATGAACTTCTCTTGATTAGCAGCATTTAACGGCATAAGATTATTACCTCTATATCCTTTTATGCCTGTTTTCAGCCTAGACTTATCACCCACGGGCAGCTTATGCCTAGTACTTTTGGCTAGATTTTAGTCAGTTATCAGATGGAGCTACTAGTCCTTTTGGACTAGTGCGTGCATGATATAAAAGATATTAATGTTCTACTGCTTCTCTAGCCTAGTTCTCGCCATTATCGCCGCCGGACTTTATTTCCGCAAACGCATGAGCCTGCATATCCCGCTGATGCTAGCGGCCTTTGTTATTGACCTTAGCTTAGTTCTGGTTATTGAGTTTCAGCGCATGGCAGTGGAGAAGGTGGTAGGGCATGTTGCTGCTGGCACTGATTATTTTTTGATTTTTCATGCTGGGGTTTCTCTATTAGTTTTAGTATTTTACGGGCTTTTAATCTGGACTGGATCTAAGGTCTATAAGAGCATCAAAGCCGGTACTGGTAAACCTCGTGATATTTATGCTTGGCATAAAAAATTTGCAGCAGCTTTTATAGTTTTGCGCCTGATTAATTATTTAACAAGTTTTGGCATGTAAGCGTGTCAATACTTATAATAATATTATAATAAAATACTAAGTCCTGAAACAACAAGACTAAGTAGCTATAAAGCAAAGAGGGGATGGTGGGCATTGAAGGACTTGAACCTCCGACCACCTCGGTGTAAACGAGACGCTCTACCAACTGAGCTAAATGCCCTCTAGGGCTAACCCTAAAGCAGGCTACAATCATAGCAAAAGATGGGTCTTTGTAAAGTTCTTATCGCGAATTCTAAACAAAGTTTTGCTTTTGGGGCTGAGTTGACTTATTCCGTCCCTGAATCCTTGGCTGAAAAGCTGCAAGCAGGCTCACTAGTCATGGTGCCGCTACGCAGTGGTAAAGAGAATGCGCTGGTTATTGAGACTCTTGCGAGGGGAGCTGAGCCACTAGCCTATGAGCTTAAAGAAGTCGATGAACTTATTATCGAGCAGCTATACCCTGCTGATCTTCTGGAGCTAATAAAACATACAGCTAATTATTACGCTTGTTCTTACAGCGAGGTGCTCTCATCGATATTGCCTGGTACTCTAATCGCCAAGCCAATTAAAGAACTTCGTGCCACTAAGGATTTTGATGCTTCGGGTTTAGATTCAGCAGCTCAGCAAATCTTCGCGATCTTAGCAAAAGCACGCGGCGGACATATGCGTTATTCACGCCTGAGAACCTTAAGCAAGTTAAGTGACAGCGAACTTAAAAAACAAATCACTAAGCTGCATAAACTAGGTGCTATCACTCAAGAACAAATACTCACTAAAACTCGTTATAAATCTATTCCAGATCCGTTAAGCGAACTTGGTTTAAGCCAAGAATCAAACCTAATCCCCGAGCTTACCTCAGATCAAGCCAATGTTCTCGCTAAAATCCATAGTCATAGTCAAGAGCCAGCACCTAAGTTTGTACTGCAAGGAATTACTGGTAGCGGTAAAACAGAGATTTATCTGCGCCTAATCGACGAGGCACTTAAGAGTAAACGCTCAGCAATAGTTCTAGTACCAGAAATCTCACTAGCACCGCAGATGATTAGTCGTATATCTGCGCGCCACGATAACATAGTGGTCTGGCATAGTGCGCTAAGTAAAACTGAGCGCCAATATACTTGGGATAAAATCATCGCGACTAGAGAAACTGGCGAGCCGATAATAGTAGTAGGTGCGCGCTCTGCGATTTTCGCACCAGTGCACAACCTGGGACTAATCGTCGTTGATGAAGAGCACGAGAACAGCTATAAACAAGAAAGCCCAGCCCCGCGCTATCATGCTTGTGAATTGGCTTCTAAGCGTGCTGAACTAGCTGAAGATTGCATGGTTATCTATGGTTCAGCGACCCCCAGCATCGAACTTTACTACAAGGCTCTGAGTGATGACTTCCCAGATTATCATCTACTAGAGTTGCCGCAGCGAGTTAACGCCGCAACTCTACCGCGAGTAGAGATAGTAGATATGCGCGAGGAGCTTGCTATGTCTAATCGCGGGATCTTTTCGCGTGCGTTGAAGCAAGCTGTCGATAATGCGCTAACTGAGCATGAGCAAGTTATATTATTTCTGAATCGTCGCGGTGCAGCTTCACATGTATTCTGCAGAACTTGCGGGCATGTCTATAACTGCCCTCACTGCTCATCGAAGATAGTCTATCACTCAGATCAGCGCCGCATGGTTTGTCATCACTGCGGGCATATGGAAGCGCATCCCAGTCAGTGCTCCGCTTGTGGCATGCAGACTATTAAATTCTTCGGCTTAGGGACACAGAAGCTAGAAGAAGAAGCGCGCAAAGCCTTTCCCCAAGCTAAAGTTGCGAGGCTTGATAGTGACGTGCAGAATAGCTATCTCGAGGTTTTGCGCAAATTCAAAAACCACGAGATAGATATTCTAATCGGCACTCAGATGATAGCCAAAGGTTTGGATTTGCCGTTACTTAGTACCGTAGGTGTAGTCGCTGCTGACACTAGCTTCATGCAATTAGATTATCAGGCTGAAGAACGTGGCTTCCAACTCCTCACTCAAGTCGCTGGCAGAGCTGGGCGCAGAGACAAGCAAGGACGAGTAATATTCCAGACTTATAGTCCTGAGCGTCAAGCCTTAGTGCAAGCAGCTAATCAAGACTATAGGGATTTTTATCAGCGTGAGATAGAAGAGCGCAAGCTTGCTGGCTATCCGCCTTATAGCACTCTGCTGCGCGTAGTAAGTCAGGCTGATGATGACACTGATGCTGTTGAGGCTTTGAATAATTTACATAGTTATTTGCTTGAGAATATAAGTACAGAAGCCTGTTCTATATTAGGTCCTAGTCCCTGCATGCTAGCCAAACTTAAAGGTAAGCATAGATATCATCTATTGATTAAAACTACTGAGCCTAAGACTCTTGAACTGGTTAAAAATCTCTGCATGGATTTTAAGCAAAAGCTTAGAGGGGAGCTATTGCT
>Ga0172367_10005872_pt1 | contig 14699 bp, 26 predicted proteins | sample Lak10m_FD_114542 | JGI IMG/M metagenome (GOLD analysis project Ga0172367, IMG submission 114542) | Freshwater microbial communities from Kabuno Bay, South-Kivu, Congo - kab_022012_10m | ecosystem: Environmental > Aquatic > Freshwater > Lake | place: Democratic Republic of the Congo: South-Kivu... | reverse complement strand
TCGGCAAAGACAACCACCATCAATGGTATTGCTTATCAGAACTTGTACTTTGCTGTGTTGCAATTACAACTCAAACAATGGCTTGACCAACTTTTGAAGGGAATTGAAAAACAAAAGGCCGATTTGAAAATCATTGACCGCATGGGTTGTTCACCCAGCGAAGGCAGTAAGATGATTGCAGAGTGGCTTGATATGCAGCAAGATTTCAGAGAATGTGTTGTGCTGTGTGTTGCCCTGCGTGCCATGAATTGCCCCAACGCATCACCTTGGGATGAAGGCCAGCGCATAGGTGAGTTATACTGGCAAGGATTGATTGACCATGACAAAGCAGATTAATATAAATAACATACATATATGGAAAACAACACCACAACCCCAGCAGAAGAACCAGTCAATAAAATTGGCAAGGTTCAAGTTACCCGTGTTTGGCTTACACCCGAACTTGAAAAATCACTCTATGAGTTTGATGAGAACTTCAAGTTCTTTTCAAATGTCAGTTTGAATAGGCGAGCCGATGGCTCACACACATTCGCTGTGAACACATCGGTATGTACTACTGCAAACCGCGCCCTATTGCATTGGTTTATTGCCTTTGCTGAAACTCAATTAAGAAAACAAAAACAAACCAAATAATTATTTTATGAAAAACACAAACACAAATTTCAAACTCGCTGATGCGGAAGTGTCAGCCCCCGAAACCACTAACGCGATTGAAGTCGCTCAAACAGAAACTCATGACATCGCTGTTGCTTTGCCCGAAGGCATTGACTTGTCAGCGATACTTGCCAAAGCAGAATTGCTTGACCAAGCAGAGGTTTCTTTGTCGCTCAAAGCCGATTACTTGGAATTAAACTCTGGCCAATCATTCAGAGGGATTTTCATGGGTTATGGCACAGCAAAGCACAAATCACCCAACGAAGGCGAAGGTCTTGTTGAAAAAGTGTGCATAAAATTATTGGGCAGCGACAAAAAGGCCTACATCAATTCATCAATCCTTCTAGTTCGTGAGTTTGAGCAAGCAGGTGTACCCGTGGGTACTGCCGTTCAAATCACCATGACTGGGCAGAAAGTGATGCCCAATGGCTTCAAAGCCAAAGAATACGATGTTGCATTACTCGCATAAGTCGTACATTTGATTTTCGAGATTTACAAGGGGGTGTAACAGCCCCCTTTTTACACAGAAAAGTTTTTACCATGGCAAAGAAAAAAGCAACCCCAATACTTGTTCGGAATGTCGGAAAAGACAAAGTAATCCGATTCTTTAAGGATGGAAAGCCATTCAGCAACAAAAAAAATCAGGCATCAATCTTATGGGTTCGGCAGAACTTTGACAGATTGGCTAGCAGCCCATCAGCCCAAGCCAATTTAACAAAAGCGGAAAAGGATTCACTTCGTAATACAATAAACGCGAGAAAAGGCCGTGAGAAGTCGGCAAAAAAGGCCAAAGAGCGTTTCAGATTCAACAACAAGTTCGTTGGCAAGGATATTCAAAGAACCATTGAGTTCAACCCAGTATTGAAAAACGCATTTGGAAAAAGAAGGGATATTAACAGCATTGTTGAGTTTAATGGTCTGAAAACAAATGCAGAGGTGTTAGAGCGTTTGTCTGAGTTGCTTGACCAACAAATTCAAATAGTTGAACCAAAAACTTCATCAGCGATTATTGATAACAACGATTGGATTAACGAGGACAGAATACCAAGGACAGAGCAAGATTTCAGCGGCACATTCAACAAACTTGTAGAAGTGCTTAACATCATGGATGAAATTAATGCTCAAAGAGATAAGACCAAGCCCAAAAGTGTATTGAAAGTAATCACCAGAGATGGGGATATTCTTTTTGGCGATGAGGCGCAAATGGAACTGGAAAGGTTTGTAGCCGAAACCACCAAAGCACAATTTGATAAAGACCCAGACAAAAGGGGTGTGGCTGTGAAATTCTTTTTCCCGTATAAAGTCATATTCCCAGACAAAGATGCGCCAGAGTTCACTATTGACTTAAATCGCTTTGATGAGGAAGATGATAACTACTTTCAGTTTGAAACAAGTCAAATGCCAGTTACTTTAAGAAGAAAAAGCGCATAGCCATGAAAATTGATATTGTTGAACCATTCACGCTTAACAGAAGCGTTGGTCGCTTTGAATACCCATTAAACAGCAAAGACGACTATAAATCTTATGAAGATAAGGTTTTTTACTTTATCACTATGAAAAGGAAAATCAAGGTTGTAGAGGACAACTATCGCAAAATCATTGTGTTGTTTGCGGGGGGTGGCGATGAAGAATGTTACTACATATACAAAACACAAAAGAACTCAGAAGAAGAAAAGAAGTCAAGGCAGGCGAATATATTGTGTCAGAAGTTGGTGAAATCTCTGGATGATGGCGAATACTCAAACAAGGCACTCATGGAAAGCATTTTGACACATGGTGTTAGCCGTTTGAGAAATTTTCCAAGTTATGAATTTAATCTGCCCCCATTGACATTATACAATAATGCTCATGAGGATTCCGCGCTGCAAAGTTTGGACTTGAATAATGCTTATGCGCAAGTATTGTACACGCATGGATTGATTTCATTCAAGATGCACCAAATGTTAGTCAATGCAGACAAAAGCGTGCGTTTGCGCGTGCTTGGAATGTTGGCAAAGCAACAAAGTATGAAGGTATATGAGCAGGGAAAAGATACCGAGTTTCAAACTTCATACAAAACAAAATACTATGGATTGTTTCAATGGGCAGAAGCCAGAGTGGCGCATGACATGGTTTATTTGAAGCATATATTGACTGACAAGTATTTTGTTTTCTATTGGGTCGATGGAATTTACTATCGCAAAAACACGCCCAAAAAAATAATTACAGAAGTTGAAAGATATTTGAATGGGATGGTATTGTCAAAAGTGAATTACGAGTATAAGTTTGAGGCCGTTCCATATTTGAGGCACTATAAAGAAGATGGCCAGTATTTTCTGTATCTGACCAAAGAAAACCGCCATGGCGAACCAGAACCCAAGTTGTATTCCCTATCACGCGCATGGCTCAAAGAAGAAGCGGTTGAAGTCCTATAACATTGACCTGAGCATTGATGAAATCAAGGCCATGATGAAAACCAATGGGTATGGCCTGCTGCGCAAGATTGAAGATGAAGGGTGGATGGCACCAGAGTTTCTGAAAGCCGATGGCCTTGATGGTACGGAAAAAATACATTTACTTCGTAAGTGGTACAACCAGCACAAACCACATCAAAAAATTGACGAACACGGCCAACTGAAACTTATCTAATGGGCTACATTATTCAAAAAGAACAAAGGCAGAACGCTCGCCGTCTGGGGGTTGTTATCGTACCGAGCAAAGACCCAGACAAAAAAATAGCCGTGTTCAAAGATGGTATATTGGTCGCGAACATTGGCGCAAAGGGCATGATGGATTTTTACTTATATCGCAAGGCCGAGCGTGCAGGCAAGTTCCCACGCGGGTACGCGAATGAGCGAAAGCGGTTGTACAAGATAAGACACCAAGCAAATCGCCGTAAGTTCGGCACACCCAGTTTTTACGCAGACCAAATACTTTGGACATGAAACGAGCAGGCAGAAAATCCGCAGCACAGACACCAGCACCAGCCACAGACAGATTCCGTGGTTCGTTGGTGAACCCAAGGGGCAGCGCAGCAACCGCCCGTGGAAACATTGTATTCTCACCAGCCACAATCAATTCCATCAAAACCATCATCGCAAACTCAAAGGTGTCTTTGCCCACAGCCAAGGCAGTCGTGCGCAGGGGCTTTGGTGCTTACAGCGTTACGCACAGACCCAATGTGTCCAGAAGCGCGTGGGGGCTTGCCAGATTGAAGCAATTTGTCAGAAAGTCAAAGGGGCTACCCGTGAAGCAATCCTACCGCCAAGATGATGATTTGCTGTAAATAAGTATATTTGCTTTATGGCAACCAAAAAACAGACCGCTTGTTTGAGCAAAGAATTTAAGAAACTGAAAAGTAAGAAATCAATGCCCCAAAAGCAAAAAGTCGCCATCGCATTGAATGTTTGTAATATCACCCGTAAAAAATAACCATGTCGTATTTCGCCAATTACTTCTCATTGCTGGATGAGAATAAAATCAAAGCAAAGCCAAAGGCCTATGCTGTTTACAATGCAATAAAGAAGTCAGAGAATGATGTGGCTTTGAAGAAGTTTGTGGACATAGCCGTGAAATCTGGCAGCGACATTTTCAAAACCCCATCAAACAAAGGAATCGCTACTTATCGTGAGGCGGGTGCTGTTTTGCGCAAAAGTGGAACTATACCAGCATCAAAGCGTAAAAAAATAAAGTCGGTTAAAGAAGCAGCAAAAGATTTGAAAAGCGCAGATTCGCGCTTGGTTCGCTTGGTTAATGCAGCAGCCAGAAACCAAAGAAAAAAGGTAAAAGGCTATCCCATCAATGGTCTTGTTTATTTAGGGGCGGTGTAATCTCACCCGTATCTAAGATTCCCGCTTGTTCGCAGATGGTGTAATCCCAGAGTTCACCATTCCCTAGGTCGTTGGGCAGCCCCAGTTCCGAGCGATAATAGATTGCCTTTTCTAATAAATGTGCAAAAGTTGTTAATAACTTTTGATAGCGTGTAAGGGCTTCATCCCTTTCTACTTTGGCTTTCATGAGTTGGTTGCTCATGTACAGCAAATCATTTGACATCATTTCCATCAGTTTTGCTTGGGGTGAAGTTTCCATTTTGAACATCGTGTTTAAGATTGTGCAATATAAGCCATGCTCTCATGTAATCAATCTTGAAGGTACTGGTTTCAAAATCTTCAAACCTAAGTAGCAATAATTCATCATCCATCTTTTCCAGTAGGCCGAGCGCGTACTCGCGTGCGAGCGCGTGCGCCTGCCCTTGTGTGTATATTATTTTCTTCATACTTCTGTGTCTTTGTTTTGTGCTGTGCGTTTTGCCCTGCGGCACTTTATCGCCTTGGCTTCAATCATTCGCCTATGCTCACCCATGCCAACCCTTTTCTTACTCAATTCATAAGCATCCCAATCTTCCTGCGTTACTGGGGTGGTGTTTGTTATCCCAACTTCTGCCGCGATTGCTCTCATTTTTTCAACGCACAATTTAGGAATTGATATGCCACTTTTTATTGATTCCTTTTTCAATTCCATATAAATAGGATATGGAACACGGAATGTAAAGCGTATTTTCTCTCTCGGTATATTTGGCTTTTTTGGTAGCAAAATGTTTACAGCCCCCAAATTTACGCCATTTTACAAAATATAAAAATTTATTTTTCGGGTTGTATATTTACCGCATGAAGAAGAATGTCGCATTGATAGTCGGTGGTATGGCTTTGTATGTGGGTTATCGCCTATACAAAATCATGGAACTGGCTGATTCAATCGTGTATAAGCCCAAGGGCATTTCGTTTAAGCGCGGTGGAAAGTCAGTAAATAGTTTTGCCGTGGTTGTAAATATGGAACTCTACAACCCAACTGGAACGACATTGCAAATGCGCGGTGTGGATGGCACATTGAGTACCCAAGGGAATGTCGTTTCTGTATTCAGTAGCGGTGCATTTGTCATTCGCGCAGGCACAAACAACTTTCCAATCACTTTCCAAATTGATTCGCTTGCCGTTGTTACTACCTTGGTGTCTGCAATCACCAGCAAAAAACAGATTCGCCTTGATGTGGAACTTAAAAAGCGGATTCCATTCATCACCCAGACAGAGAACTTCTCGTTTGGAACTGGCGACCTTCCCAAAGACACCACTTCAATCGCTTTCAAATAATGTTTCCCATATCAGCCATACCAGCGTTTCAAAATCGCATGAGTTCTGTCAAGCAAGATGCTGACAACTCTGACATTCGCTCTGCGTTGGAAAGGGCAATTCCCGTGGCTGTCAAACAAACCAAGCAACTTGCTAAATCATTCAAAGGGAAATCTGAAAAGGAAACTTGCCGCAAAATTCACGACTTCCTTATGTCCTTGCGATATAAGGCAGACGGCAATGACCAGAATATCAAACTGCCCAGCGCACTTCTTAAAACCAAAATTGCTGATTGTAAGTCATACTCACTTTTCACCAGTTCGATTTTGACAAACCTTGGAATACCACATTCTTTGGTGTACACATCATACGACCCAAATCAGCCCATACCCGCCCATGTGTATGTAATTACAGATTCGGGTTGCATCATTGATGCGGTATGGACAAGAGCGGGTGGAAAGTACGGAACTGAAAAGAAACCAAATTTTCGCTATATTCGCCCAGTAAACATCAAAGACATGAATGTAAACTATTTATCAGGTGTTGGTTCTTACAGAGGCATCGGTGAAACCGCTGCTCAAAGAATCGCACGCCAAGCAAGAGAGAAAGCCCAGAAAGTTGCTACTGGCGCAAAAACCATAGGGCTATCAATCCCCAGACAGATTGTTTTGGGAATGTACTCATTGAACATTGATGGATTGGCTACCAAAGCCCAGAACTCAAAAGCCGCCTTGGAAACCAGTTGGAAAAAAATTGGTGGCGACCCTGCTGCCTTGTTTGCTGCCATTCGTGATGGCGCATCTAAGCCAGTTAAAAAATTGGGTTTCCTTGACAAACTGCGTTCTAAGATTCAAGAGTTGGTTGCCAAAAAAGGTGTTCGCCTTTCTGGGTACGGCTCTGGAATGTGTGGCGTAGCGGAAGCCGAAGCAGCAAAGAAACTATTGACTGATGGTGGCCCAGTAAGCCAGCAATACCAAGCAGCCCTCGGTGTACTCGGTACTTCATTGGGTGCAGCGATTGGTTCGGTGATTCCCGCAGTAGGTACAGCCGTAGGCGGTGGCGCGGGCGTGGGGATTGCAAAAATCCTTTATGAGCAAACCCCCGTATTTGTAGACATCATTTTCCAAGGTGGAAAACCCGCTACCAGCCCAACCCCATCAGATACCCCTACTACCCAGCCCCCCGCTGATAGTCCAGAATCGCCAGTAAGCAAAAAGTTTCCGATGGCTTTGCTATTGGGTGCCGCTGCTGTGGGTGGCTTAATCCTCTTAACCTCAAAGAAAAAATAATATGGCAGATGTACTATTGGGCGAAGTAACCATTTCAGCCCCAGTTATGACAGAACAAGTGGACTTAACCAAGGACATTGTTGAAATCAAAGACAAACCAACTACCGCAAAAGTGGTGGTTGAAGAAAAGAAGATGAACATTCTCCCCTTTTTGATAGGCGCAGGGGTGTTGTACTTCATCATCAGCAAAAAATTCTTCAAAAAATAAAAATAAACCTTAAATTCGTAACCTTATGAATCTGTTTAGTAAAGAAAATCTCTTAGATGCGGCTTCCCTCGGTGTAGGTGCAGCAGCCGCCAAGGTGGTACAAAAGAAAGTATTGCCAAAAGTTTTGGGTGCAAACACCCCCGCCATGGTATCTGACCTTGCCCCCGTGGCCGTAGGTTTGGTACTTCCTTCTGTAATCAAAGGCCGTTTCGCGCAAGGCGTAGGTGATGGTATGATTGCCGTTGGTGTTGGTGCATTGGTTGAAAACCTTTTGAACAAAGCGGGTGGAAAAACCATGGGTGAAGTTTTATTGGGTCAAATGGATGATGCTGGTGTATTGATGGGGGCAACCGATGATGGTGGTTTCTCTGACTTCTCTGGTGATTCTTTTGACACTTCTTCTGCCTTCGCTGGCGAAATGGACTTCTAAGCGCCGCAACATTCCCATTGTAAAGAACTTGAAATCATAAAAGTCAAACCTAACTAATTGTAAATCAAATGAATAGCATTGTAGCCGAAAAAAAATTCATCCAAGAGAGAATTGGCATCCCGTACACTAACTTGTCTCAATCTTACTTGCAGGCAGAAACTCAACTTACGAACTTATCTTCGTATTCTTTTCAATTACAGCGTGGACAAGTTGCCTCACCTTTGGTAACTGACCAGTTGTTAGAACTCAACGACCAGTTCGTTATCACCCACTTCCGCATCGGTTTGAAGCACATCACCGCTGCTGCTGCTGGTGTTCCAACTTCAAACGAGCATTTGGTGGCGCAGGTTTTCACCTACGCTGACCCCGTTACTTTCACTTCTACAAGTGGAAACGCCGCTGCTGTGTTTAACTCATCTTTGAGTTTCACCATTGACCGCCGTGAGTTCTTGCCACAATTTCCAACCGCCGCGTTCTACCGCGTTCCTACAACTCAAACCGATGCGTTTTTGACAACTGATGGAACTACTGGTACGCCTTCACCAAATTTTATTGGGGCGACTGGTGTTAATGGTTACGACAATGGTTTGTATGGGTACTACCCATCAGAACCTACCTTGATTGATGGCCGTCAAACTTTGGACTTGGCTGTTAATTTGGGAAGTGCCATTTCAATCGCAACAAGCGGTTCTAACCCTTATGTTAGTGCCGTGTTCCAAGTTCGCGGTTATTTGGTAGTAAATGCCAAATCCTAAGCAAGTATCTTCATTTCTGTGTAGATAAAACAATGAGGGGGTCGGGAAACTGACCCCTTTGTTGTTTTAAGGGAATACATTTGTTATATTCGCCTTGTTAAAAACCTTGAACCATGAATAACCTTATTATTAAAAGAAGCCAGATTGTTGAAGCACAATTTACTGGCACACCCGCTACGGGCAAAAAGTACAACTTCCTTGAAATCCCAAACATCAGTCGTAACAATATTATCCTTTACGGGATTGAGGCGTTTACCGATGACCAGTTGGCTCTTACCCCAAACAACAATACTGTGATTCCAAGCGCAGACCAAGTTGGTGTGGTTGTTACTTTGCGCGATAACTCAAAACGTGAATTTGTTTACCAGATTCCTTACTTCACCTTGATTCGTGCCAACAATGGTGGATTTATCGTAATGGTAAAACCCCGCATCATTAACTTGACTGATTGCTATGTACAGATTGTTCAAGTAGGTGGTATTACTAGCAACATGGTGGCCGCTTTCAACTTGTACTACTCTATTGTTGGGGAAGATTAATCTTAAACGACCATGGCGCAGGCAATAGTATCACCATTGGTGAATTACTTTTTGGCTAATAACTTGGCCAAACCTTATGCCGATATAGAAGGTGAGCAATCAAAGTCGGTTTTTCTTCCTTTCACAGCGATTGGAAACAACAGCCCGCAAGTTCAGAAGTCCTTGTATTTCGGGCCAGACCCAGATTTAGATGGTGATAAAAGCATCATTACTGGGATTGAGTTTGTACCGCAAGCGACCCAAGCACAATTCTATAACGGCTCTAACAAGTTTGTTACAAACCCAGCAGGGAACAGCACCGCCATAAGAAATGGGGTATTGTATATTTCAAACTTGAAGCGTGAGTTAATCGCCCAGTTGCCATTGACTACGCTGATTCGTTCCAACAATTTAGGCAAATTGACTTTCACTTACTTTGCAACCCAAATTTGGCAGAACTGCTATGTGGAATTTACCAACATTACTGGTTTGAACACAGACCAAGGGCTTGAATTTAGGGTTTACTACAAATCCATAACCGAATAAATCATGTCAGTATCACTTGACTTCATAAAAGACACCATGCGGGAACAAGATTTGCGATTCTTTGTGATTCGTGATTCTGAATACCGCCCCCAGTACGAACAAATGCAACCCGTTAGTATGGATGAAGCATTGAAGCGTTTTGATAACTTCTTCACCCATGCGCGTAATAGCATTTACCATGTATTCGTTTACAAAGGAAACCAGAAAAAGGTGGATGGTCAGCCCAAGGGCGTTCCCTATGAATATGAAGTGATGCTGACAGATAGTATTAAGGACAAAGAATCCGTGCCTATCAATGGCATGATGGGCTATGGCTCTGGCGGTCAGGGTGTTCCTTTGGATAACTTTTTGAACTCAAAAGATGAAATCATGAATTTGAAACTTCAAGTCATGCGTTTAGAGATGGAAAAGGGGCAGTTGAAGGACAACTATGAGCGCGAGATTGAGAGATTGAAGGCAGACCACGAAAAATCCATGACAAGTGAATCCAGAATCCAAGGCATTGTAGGGCAAATTGCCCCTATGTTTGGTTTTGGTGGTAACACAATCAATGGTCTTGCGGGTGTAATGACCGCAGAACCCAAAGAACTTATCCACAATTTATCCACAAACGATATGGCTACACAGAAAGAAAAAATCATCAATGCTGTAAATGAGTTGCTGAAACTTGACCCTAACTTTCCCGAAAATCTAGAATTATTGGTTAATTTAGCGAAGAACAAGCCAAGCACTTACAAGCAAGCGGTATCAATCTTAAAATCAATGTAAAATGGAACAAACATCTACTGGAAAGTTTTTGGCAGACACCCCATCTTGGGCAAAAGGCATCATTGCCGTTGCTGCTTTGGGCGGTATTGTTTATATCTATATCAAAAGCAAAGACAAAATCAAAGATATAATCAATCCAAAGGCAACCAAAAAGTTTGACATTGGCAATCCGAAGTCAAATCCTTTCCAGTTTGGTCTGTTTTTGGCTACTGCAAACAATGTAGCCAAGGACATTACCAAAGCACCCAGATTGACTTACAAGAGCGTAAGTGGTAAAATAGACCAAATCTACAACGCAAAAGGGTTCTTTCGCGGTTTAGGGCCAGATGATGAAGCCGCAGTTTATTCTGCATTTAGAGATTTGAGGAACAAGATTCAAGTCGCTCAACTTGCAGAGGGTTTCTCATTGAGATACTCAAAAGATTTGTACCAATTTTTAAGGGATATGCTTAGTGATAAAGAAATGAACCTAGTGCTTGACATTATCAATGCAAAACCCGACTATTTCGTAAAATAAAAAAAAGAACATATACCATGGCAAAAAACGATAACACCATTTACTACATCACCATCGCAGGCGCAATCGCTGGTGGTGCTTACTATGCCTATAAAAAAGGTTTGTTTGACAAGATTTTGGGTAAAAAACCCGCGCCACCTACAAGTGGAACTTCAACCACAAGTACAACGAGCGAAGAAAACAAGTTGAAGGCAATGGAAAACAAGGTTCAAACCTCTTATACCCCATTGACAGACCCAAATTCTTATCAAAGTAAGGTGAGCAAGATTCAACAAAACATTGGTGCTGACCCAGATGGAATTGCTGGCAATCAAACAAATAGTATGTTCAAAGCGAAGTATGGTCTTGACCAAGGCAATATCTCGCCAAAGAACATCAATTACTACTTAAACCAAGTAAACACCAATGACACCTTGGCTAGCCGACAAGCGAAGGCGCAGAAAGCAGCAGAAGCATTGAAAAAGTCAGCATCAGTCGCTACTTCTACCGCACAAAAAATGGCAGCGTTCAAAACAGCGTTCCAAGCGGGTGCAAAAAGGTTTACTCTGGTGACTGCTTACAACGCCCCCGTAAAACTCTTTAATGCAGCAGGCGGTGGACTTGTAGATACTGGAAAAACCAAAAACTTCCGAGCGGGTAGTATTCCTTCAAACAATGTGCAATTTGGTACAAATACCATCAGTTTGAGCAATGATGGCGGTAAAACCTTTTATGTTTTTCCAATCGCTCTGTTAGTATTGAACAAATAATATGCAATTAGGCGGCTTAGAACCAAATCAAAGCGACACACCCTCAAACAACTTGGGGATTTCGGCTTCCGACATAGACACTACTGCTTTGGCGGCAAGGGTTGAAAAGTTGGAATCTGAAATTCGTATGTACAAGATGATTATTTTGGCTGCCGTTGTAATTTACCTTTTAACCAAACAAAAATAATGGCTATCACTAGAACCCAAGTAATGTTTTACGGAAAAAGCACCTATGTTGAAGCAGAAGGTTGTTATTCCATAGCGTTTTTCAGACCTACAACCAATGGTGATTTGGCGGTAACTTCCGATGTGAATATCGCTGGTGTTCCTTTGGAAGCAGGCCAGACATTGTCCATTGAGCAAAATGTTGGCGACCAAGATTTCACTTCATACGAAATCACTTTTTACCCAAATCTCGCTACACCTACTGCAAACGAATTGTATGTTATCAAGGTCATGCCCGTTGAAGGAAACCCAAACAAGGGTCAGCCAACATACGCGCAGAAATCCTTAAATGTAGGTTTGTAATATGGCTCTGACCTACGACAAACTCAATGAAACCCAGAAGCAAAATGCAGCGTTAATCAATGCTGCGCTAACAAAGTATGGAATCACAAATCCAAACTTTCGTGCTGGGATATTGTCTGTCGTGGCAAAAGAATCGGCCTTTATTCCAAAAAACGAAATCTCTTATGCGGGTACAAGCAACGCTCGCATCAGAGAAGTGTTTGGTTCTCGCGTGGCTGGTTTGTCAGATGCGCAAATCACGGCGTTAAAAAAAGACCCCAAGGCGTTTTTCAATCGCGTGTATGGCGGTCAGTTCATTATAGGCAAACAACTCGGCAACACACAACCCAATGATGGGTACAACTATCGCGGGCGCGGATTCAATCAGAATACTGGTAGGGGCAACTACGCCATGCTAAGTAAGAAAACGGGCATTGATTTAATCTCAAATCCCGATAAGATGAATGACCCTGCCGTTGCTGCCGAAGCATTGGCTGTTTACTTTTCAAACGGATTCTCTGCGGGTAAAAACACCATTTTGAAAAAGTATGGTGTGAACGACCAAAGCAAGATTGACACCCTAAGAAAAGGCACAGACATCGCTTACAACATCAATGCTGGCATCAGGAACAATCCCGCAGCCGATACGACTGGTGGCTACAAGCAATCTCTGGACAGCATGGGTTCTTATTTCAAAGCATTGGGTGAACTCACCGAAACGCAAAAGAAAATGGGCTTTGGCTTTTTGGGCTTGCTCGCGCTCGCGGGCGGGGTATATTACTTGTATATCAAAAAGAAGAAGAAGATTTAGTAATCCATGCCATCAGAAAGTTCCATCTGGTATTGACCCGTAGAACTTACTGGCTGGGATGCTGTGGCTGCTTCTGCATCTCGGATGGGTGCTTTTCTCTCAAATACCACATAAGTTCCACCCTCGTTAAAACGACCTACGGAAGTTGCCACACCATTATGCACACGGATAATGGTATCTGCGTTGTGAATATACTCTTGACTACCACGGGCTTGACCTTGCTTGGTTGCTTGGTGAATCGTGATAAATAGGGTATTGGGGTATTCGTGTTTGAGTTGTTCTACCTGCTCGGCTGTAACTTTTGCGAAGTTTACTGAATCAATCACCACAGCCATGTATGGGCGATTTTGCATGGCCTCTTGTATTTCTTCAAAGGTTCTGAAATTGGCAAAGTCAAAGTTGGGGTTTCCCTCTGCGAAATCCCTTGCTTTCTTTTGCAAGGTAACTGAAAACCCTTCTTCCGCGCTCACATATAGCACCTTTCCGAAGTTTTCTGCAAGGTATTTGGCTAACTGGGTTGAAAATATGGATTTTCCGCTCTTAGGAAGCCCATAGACAACGATATGGGCATTGTGTGAGGGTTCACCAATCAAATCGTAAAACGCGCCCGTAAACGGCAAAGTTTTGTATCTGTAATTGATAAGTTGTTCACTATTCATGATTCCAGACACGCGGGATTCGGATGCGGATTGTGCGCCTTCTAATCTGGCTATCATGCCTTGAATTTGGCGAATCTTGTTACCAGCCACTTGAATGTCAATGGGTGAAATGGAATCACCCTTGGCAAACTTATACCCCAGAATCGCCCCAGCGAGCAAAGGAAGTCCACCACCCATATAGTGTGATGCAACGCTTCCCATACCCACGGCTGCGCGAACCTTTGGCGGGAATAACATAGATGCTTTGATTTGACCAATCCGCTGCTTTAATTCAGCGATTTTCGCAAGGCGTATGGCATCTTCATCTACTTCAATGTCGTCTATGTCCAGCATTATTGTTTTAATTTAATTAATAACCCCACTAAGATACCAATAAAAAACCCAAAGGATAGGGTTGTAATGGGTATAAGCCAATAACCTCTGGCCTTTATTTTTTCAAGTTCGGTTTGCTTTTTGGTTTCGTACTTCTTCTGCTTCCAGTACCTTCTTTGCTCGCCTTTGCTTTTGGCGGGCTGGATGATGGCTTTTTTGATGATGGTGGTACAAGGTCGCTGATAAGATGTGATTCGGAAGGAATCCACTCTCCCCCCACCCAATCGGATGATTTGAGTTCCCCCGAATCTGATGGTGTCTTTTTTGAAAACAACGATTGTATCTTTAACTTCAAAAGAATCCACAATAATTGTATCTTGATAAATAAGGGCTTTAAGGTCTGGATGATTTTCAAGTAAGCGGTTGAACCTGCTGCTATAATGACAACCAGCAAGGCCAATAGTAAGAGCGAGTAATAAAAATCTTGTAAACACATTATTTGGTATTATTTAGGGTTAGTTTTGCGCGTAGGGCAGCGTTCTCGGCTTTTATGTCCGATATCACTACCCATGCTTGTTTGAGTTCTGATTCCACTTTAACCAATCGTTCTCTGGTTTCATCGCAGTCATTCTTCATGACAATAACAAAATAGGAAAGCGCAATGATGGCCATAAACAACATGGCTGTCAATGGGTTCTTTGCGAACTGCGCGTAAGTAACTGGGCTTTTAATTGCAGTATCGGTTGTAGGGTCTGCGATTGCTGGCATAACACAAAAATAAGGTTTACTTGTCAAATAAACGCTTAATGAAGATAGGGGTTCTGTCGCCTATGTCAGCCCATTTTGTATTGTAATTAAAGTATTCAATGGC
>Ga0172367_10005871_pt1 | contig 14702 bp, 10 predicted proteins | sample Lak10m_FD_114542 | JGI IMG/M metagenome (GOLD analysis project Ga0172367, IMG submission 114542) | Freshwater microbial communities from Kabuno Bay, South-Kivu, Congo - kab_022012_10m | ecosystem: Environmental > Aquatic > Freshwater > Lake | place: Democratic Republic of the Congo: South-Kivu... | reverse complement strand
TACAAACTGGCGCCCGTTACTTACTGGTTGGGACGGATGTTGGTGAATATCCCGTTTATCGGCCTGCCGAATATCATCGCCGGAAAAGCGATCGTCAAGGAATATATTCAGCATGAAGCCGTAGCAGAAAACCTGGCCGAGGAAATCCATCGTTTATTGGCCGATTCGGTTTATGCCGGAAAAATGCGCAATGAATTGGAGCGCGTCAAGCAAGCCTTGGGGTCTGGCGGGGCGTCCGAAATCATGGCGGAATTGGCTTTGGAGTTGCTTGTCCCTCCAAGCCCCGCGGCAGAGGCGGTTAACGATTAAGAGCGGTAAATGAGCTTATGCGGTAGCGCTTAATTTGTTGAGTCTTGGCAAAACCGGCAAGGCGTTTTCGGGCGGGGATGGCCCGCCAACCAACACTATATCAATTACATGAAAAAGTTCGATTCGCTATATAGACAACTGCTGGCAGACATACATTGCTTGGAAAATGTCCGTTTGTTTGGACATTTAACGGAAATCGTCGTGCCTCGGAGCCACGAGGTCATCGATTATTGCTGCGAAATGTTGTTGGACAACAGCGACTTGGCCGGGGCCGTCGATAAGGTTGTCGCCAATAAGTATTTGAAAACCATGATGGTCGATTGGCTGAACAAGACTTTTGTTTATTGCGCGACGATCGAGGAAAGAGACGCCTATTTTCAGTACCAAATTGCCGAGGGCCATGTTTATGCGTGCATCGACTTGCCGGTGAGCTTGGTCAATTACGCGATGCACCTTATCAAGATTCGGGTTTTCAACTTGCTTAAAGGCTCGGATTTATCGCGCGACGAATTAAGCGAGGCGTTGATTTTAGCTAATCAGATACTGGATTGGGTCAACGTTTTATTAATTGAAATTTGCCAGCATGATTTGTTGGTTAACGAAAAAAGCTCCCAATCGCTGAAACTGCATGTTTCGGCGCAAAACCTGGCGTTCGATTGCGAACGCTTGCGCAGCTCATTGTCCGAATGGATGCGGGGCTTGCTGTTGGCCGTGCAGCAAAATCGTTACGATCCCTGCGCTTATCCGACTATCCGCCATTCCAATTTCGGTTTATGGATAAGCCATAAGGGGCCGCTGTTTCTGGCGGATAGGGTGGAGCTGACGGTATTGGACGGTTTGTTGAACGACATCGACGACGGCGTCCGACAACTGAATGCAAGCTTGCATGAAGGCCCGGTGCTTGCCGGAATTTTGAAGCGATTGAATGAGCATGTTTCCCATGCCGTTTGGGTGCTGGGCAATATCGCCAACGAGATGCTGAATGAAGAAAAGGGCCGTGATCCGTTGACGCGTTTGTATAACCGCCGCTATCTGGACACCATCATGCGTTACGAGGCGACGTATAATCTGAAAAACGGCACACGCTTTGGTTTGTTGATGATCGATATTGATTTCTTCAAGCAAATCAACGACCGCTACGGCCATGACAACGGCGACCGGGTATTGGCGCAGCTGGCGGAAATACTCACCCAGCAGGTGCGCGCCGGGGATTTTGTGTTTCGCTTGGGCGGCGAGGAATTTTTAGTTATTTTGTCCGATGTCGATCAGGCGGTAACGAAAAAAATCGGCGAAAAAATCCGTGAATTCATTGAACAATATGAATTTCAAATTCATGACCAGTGTGTTTTGACCTTGACCGTCAGCATAGGCGTGGCCATTTATGACGGCCATCCCGACTATAACCGCACCATCAAATTGTCGGACGCCGCCTTGTACCAAGCCAAGGAAAACGGGCGTAACCGACTGGTTGTCGCCAAGCAGGAGGTCGATGCCTATGCCTGACAAAGTTAAAGCTTTCCTGTCCTCCGCATTCAAACAATCGTTAGCGCGATAATCAAAACTATCCCAAGCAATAGCCCTATGTAATAATAAACGGCTTTGATTTTCCGGTTTTTCTTTCGCCAACCCGCGCCCCTTGGGGCCTAAGCAAATAAAGGCATTAACAGTGGACGAGAACAAGAAAAAGGCGCTAGGCGCAGCGTTATTGCAGATCGAAAAGCAGTTCGGCAAGGGCTCGGTTATGCGCATGGGCGATGTCGCGGCGGCTCGCGATATCGACGTGGTGTCCACCGGCTCGTTGGGCTTGGATATTGCGCTGGGCTGCGGCGGCTTGCCGCGCGGCCGCGTCGTCGAAATTTACGGGCCGGAATCGTCCGGCAAGACCACGCTGACCCTGCAAGTCATCGCGCAAATGCAAAAACTCGGCGGCACGGCGGCGTTCGTCGATGCCGAACATGCTTTGGATCCGGTTTATGCCGAAAAAATCGGCGTCAATGTCGACGACCTGTTGGTTTCGCAACCCGATACCGGCGAACAAGCCCTGGAAATCACCGACATGCTGGTGCGTTCCGGCGCGGTGGACGTGGTCGTCATCGACTCGGTGGCGGCCTTGACGCCCAAGGCCGAAATTGAAGGCGAGATGGGCGATTCGCACATGGGCCTGCAAGCCCGTTTGATGTCGCAGGCCTTGCGGAAACTGACCGCCAACATCAAACGCGCGAATACCCTGGTGATTTTCATCAACCAAATCCGCATGAAAATCGGCGTCATGTTCGGCAGCCCCGAAACCACCACCGGCGGCAACGCGCTGAAATTCTACGCCTCCGTGCGCCTGGACATCCGCCGCATCGGTTCCATCAAAAAAGGCGATGAAGTGGTCGGCAACGAAACCCGCGTCAAGGTCGTTAAAAACAAAGTGGCGCCGCCGTTTAAGGAAGCCGAATTTGAAATTCTTTACGGCGAGGGCATTTCGCTGGTCGGCGAGCTGATCGACCTGGGCGTTAAATACGGCTTCGTGCAAAAATCCGGCTCCTGGTACAGCTACGGCGACGAGAAAATCGGCCAGGGCAAGGACAACGCCAAGGGTTATTTGAAGGAAAATCCCGTCAAGGCGCAGGAATTGGAAGCCAGGATACGGGAAGTGGCGTTTGCGAAAGTCAAGGCCGCCGGCGAAACCGCTCCCACTGTCGTCGAGGAAGCGGATTTAGACGATTTGTAAGCAGCCCCGTGGATGCCGCGCTAGCGCAACAAATCAGGACGCACTGCCTTAATTGGCTGGCGCGTAGGGAACACAGCCGCAAGGAATTGTCGGCCAAGCTGGCGGCAAAAGGATTTTCGCCGGATGACTGCCAGGATGCCATTGACGATTTGGCGCAACAAGGCTGGCAAAGCGATCGGCGCTACGCCGAAAGCTACGCGCGTAGCCGTATCCGCAAGGGCTACGGGCCTATCGCGATTGGCTTCGAGCTGAACCGTAACGGCATAGACGAGGTCGATTTGGACGGCATTGCCGAGGCCGAGGGCGGTTGGCAAAACCTGTTGGAGCAGGTTTACCGGAAAAAATACCATGAGTCGCCCGCCAACCCGGCGGAATGGGCCAAGCGCAGTCGGTTTTTGCTGCAACGCGGTTTTCCGGCTGCCATGATTAAGGATTTGTTCGCTGAGTTACAAGGCAGGCGAGAGCGGATTTGCCGTTGATTTATACTCAACGCATTTCAAATGTAGGTTGGGGTGACAAAGGAACCCCAACAGTTCGGAGTCGCCGTTGTTGGGGTTCGCACACTCACTCCAAGCTACGTCACTGATCTTAAGTTTTTAGTTTTTTTGTAAATAAACCCATGATGAAAAAAATGACCAGCGCAGCCGTGCGCTCCGCTTTTTTAGAGTTTTTCCGCCAGCGCGGCCATAGCATACAACCGTCCAGCAGCCTGATTCCCGGCAACGACCCGACCTTGTTGTTCACCAACGCCGGCATGGTGCAGTTTAAGGACGTGTTTTTAGGCCGTGAGCATCGCCCGTATACGACCGCGGCGACCAGCCAGCGTTGCGTACGCGCCGGCGGCAAGCACAACGATTTGGAAAACGTCGGCTACACCGCCCGTCACCATACGTTTTTTGAAATGCTCGGCAATTTCAGCTTCGGCGATTATTTCAAAAAAGAAGCCATAGCCTACGCCTGGGAATTTCTGACTAAGGAAATGGGCATTCCGGCCGAAAAATTGTGGATCACCGTCTATGCCGAGGACAAGGAAGCCGAGGATATTTGGCTGAATCATATCGGCGTCGATCCCAAGCGTTTCTCGCGCATCGCGACCAAGGATAACTTCTGGTCGATGGGCGACGTCGGCCCGTGCGGCCCTTGCACCGAAATTTTCTACGACCACGGCGAGCATATTTTCGGCGGCCCGCCGGGTAGCCCCGACGAAGACGGCGACCGCTACATCGAAATCTGGAACCTCGTGTTCATGCAGTACGAGCGTTCCGCCGACGGCGCGATGACGCCGTTGCCCAAGCCTTCCGTCGACACCGGCATGGGCTTGGAGCGTATCGCCGCCGTCATGCAAGGCGTGCACAGCAATTACGAAATCGACTTGTTCCAAAATTTGCTGCAAGCCGCCGCGAAATTGGCGAATTTGGACACGCTGGACAACAGCTCCTTGCGCGTGATCGCCGACCACATCCGTTCCTGCGCGTTCCTGATCGCCGACGGCGTGATGCCGTCGAACGAAGGGCGTGGTTATGTTCTGCGCCGCATCATCCGCCGCGCGATCCGCCACGGTTACCGCCTGGGGATTCAAGACATTTTCTTCTACCGACTGGTCGCGCCCTTGGCCGAGGAAATGGGCGAGGCCTATCCCGAATTGAAAGCCGCGCAAGAGCAAGTCGAGCGCGTGTTGAAAAAAGAGGAAGAACGCTTCGCCGAAACCTTAGGAACCGGCATGAAAATCCTCGAAGCCTGCGTCGCCAAGCTCGACGGCGCGGTCATCCCCGGCGATGTCGTGTTCCAGCTTTACGACACCTACGGTTTCCCGGTCGATTTGACCGCCGACTTCGCCCGCGAACACAATCTGAGCGTGGATCACGACGGCTTCGAAACCGAAATGGCCGCCCAGCGCGACCGCGCCCGTTCCGCCAGCAGCTTCGGCGCCGATTACGACAAGGACATCAAGCTCGACAGCGAGACCGAATTCACCGGTTACACGCAACTGGACGACGACGTGCATATCGTCGCGCTGTTCCGTCAGGGCCAACCGGTCGATAGCTTGGCAACGGGCGATGACGGCGTGGTGGTGCTGGACAAAACCCCGTTCTACGCCGAATCCGGCGGCCAGGTCGGCGATTGCGGCGAATTGCGCGCCGGCGATGCCGTGTTTGCTGTCCACGACACGCAAAAACAAGGCGGCGTCTTGTTCCTGCACAAAGGCAAGGTCGTCAGCGGCGAATTGACTGTGGGTCTTGCGCTGAACGCCCAAGTCGGCGCCGATCAGCGTAACGCCACCGAACTCAACCATTCGGCGACGCATTTATTACATGCCGCGTTGCGGCAAATCCTCGGCGATCATGTCGCGCAAAAAGGTTCGCTGGTCAATCCCGAGCGCCTGCGCTTCGACTTCTCGCATTTCGAGCCGGTCACGCCGGCGCAAATCTCCGAGCTGGAAACCTTGGTCAACGCGCAAATCCGCGCCAACCATAAAGTCAACGCCGACATCATGGCCAAGGACGAGGCCGTCAAAGCCGGGGCGATGGCCTTGTTCGGAGAGAAATACGGCGATGAAGTGCGCGTGCTGACGATGGGCGGCTTCTCGACCGAACTCTGCGGCGGCACCCACGTGGACCGCACCGGCGACATCGGCTGCTTTAAAATCGTCAGCGAAACCGGCGTCGCGGCGGGCGTCAGACGGATCGAAGCCGTCACCGGCTCCGGCTGCCTGGCCTGGCTGGCCGAACGCGAAGCGGTGTTAACGGTTATCGCGGGCTTGCTCAAAAGCGCGCCGGACAAAGCGGCGGAAAAAGTCGAACAAATGTTGGCCAAAAGCCGCGATCTGGAAAAGCAACTCGAACGCCTGAACGCCAAGCTTGCCAGCGCCCAAGGCGGCGAATTGCTCGATCAAGCCGTTGACGTTGCCGGCGCGAAAGTCTTGGCCGTCAAGCTCGATGGCATCGAAGCCAAGGCCTTGCGCGACATGCTAGACCAAATCAAAAACAAACTCGGCTCCTGCGCCGTGGTGTTGTCCGTGGTCGAGGGCGATAAAGTCAGCCTGATCGCCGGCGTCTCGAAAGATTTAACCGACCGCGTTAAAGCCGGCGATCTGGTCAACTTCGTCGCCCAGCAAGTCGGCGGCAAAGGCGGCGGCAGGCCGGATATGGCGCAGGCGGGGGGCACTAATCCTACGGGTCTAGCCGATGCTTTGGCTGGGGTTGTCGGTTGGGTGCGGGAGAAATTGGTTTAACGGTAGGGTACGCATGGCGTACCTTTTGTTTTTTCAAATACTTGTGAGGATTTGAAAATGGTACGCGGTGCGTACCCTACTTGACTGGGGTTGTGGGTTGGGCGCAAGAGAAATTAGCTTGATTGTAAGGTGCGCATTGCGCCCTTTACTGAATGCGGCAGATCGGTTGCTCGTTAATGTTGAAGATATAGCCACACACAAAATTTTCTAATGGAAATAAAGCAGTTCCGATTACACAACCTAGGGCGTTTCCAACATATAGAAGTGCTTTTGGCTCCGACACCGGAAATCAACGGCAATGTGACGGTCTTTGTCGGTAATAACGGGGCTGGCAAAACATCCATCTTAAAATCGTTGGCAACGACCCTCAGTTGGTTTGTGTCACGGCTGCGCAGTGAAAAAGGCAGTGGCAGCCCTATCCCCGAAGATGTTATTTTTAACCAAGCCCCATCGGCAGCAATTGATATTGAAGTATTTGACGAACAAGGTCAGTCGGGCAACCCGGATGCGGACGAAGCCGAGTTTTTGTTTCGCTGGACTTTGGCGAAAGCTCGCACCGGCCATAAATCGGAACATGCCACCAGCCTAAGTGAATTATCCCGCTTGGTCGATTATTATCGAACCCAACTTACGACCAACGAACAAGCCAGTTTGCCACTGATCGCGTTTTATCCCGTTGAACGGGTGGTGTTGGATATTCCTTTAAAAATTAAGGAAAAGCATACATTTTTGCAATTGGACGGCTATGATAATTCTTTAAACCAAGGCGTTGATTTCCGGCGTTTTTTTGAATGGTTTCGGGATAGGGAGGATGCTGAAAATGAAGCTGGTGTTCCTCAGGGTATGCTTGACGAAATTCTTCGTGTTTTTGGTAGGGATCATGCGGTTTGGCAGCAATTGTCTCAACTACAAGCCTCATCCCGAGACCGCCAATTGACCGCCGTGCGCACCGCCATCAGCCATTTTATGCCGGGGTTTAGCAACCTAAAAGTACAGCGTAAACCGTTACATATGTCGGTTGATAAAAACGGGGAAACGCTCAACGTACTGCAACTGTCCCAAGGCGAAAAATCCCTGATGGCGTTAGTGGGCGACATTGCCCGCCGCTTGGCTATGATGAACCCTGACCTTGAAAATCCGCTGCACGGAGACGGCATTATTTTGATCGACGAGGTGGACATGCACCTGCACCCGTCTTGGCAACGCAGCATCATCGAACGTCTGACGGCGACCTTCCCCCGTTGCCAATTTATTCTGACTACGCACTCGCCTTTAGTGATTAGCGACTGTAAAGATGTCTTTGTGTATTCATTGGATAACGGCGGACTAACGCCAGTGCCTTCGCAATACGGTCAAGATGCCAACAGTGTCCTATTAGATGTTATGGATACCCACATCCGTAACGCCAACATTGCAAAAAAGTTCAATGATTTGCTGGATATGATCCAAGAGCGGAAGCTCGACGCGGCCCATGCGTTACTTGATGATTTAGAAAAAGAACTGCCCGCTTCAAATATCGAGTTAAGCAAAGCAAAGCTACTGCTGCGAAAACAGGAGTTACGCGGTGAGAAAAATTGATAAAGGCCTTGAGCCGGAAGAGTTAAGGGTTTGGAAACGCAAAAACTCCAATGGCGTTTATGGCGATTTGACCTCTTTAGAACGGCAGGCTATTCGTGCAGCTTGTACAACAGAACAATTTTATTTGTGCGCCTATTGTTGCCAAGCTATTAGCGGCACTGAAACAGACACGATGAACGAACATGTTGAAGCCAAGCATTTAGCCCCGCAAAAAAGCTTGGATTTTAATAACATCGTAGTAAGTTGCACCACGCCAAAGCAATGCGATGCCGCTCATAAGTCGCAAGCCTTGCCCTTAACGCCGTTGATGGCCGAATGCGAAACGGAGCTGCATTTTAAAATCAGTGGTCGAGTGGAAGGCTTAACAGATCGCGCCAAAGAAACCATCCGTATTCTTAACCTCGGCGATTTTGAAAAGAACAATAAATCGTTAATCGAGAAACGTAAGCAGCTTTCATACAGCTTGTTATTTCAAAACGGAATAAATCCAGATGAGGGATTGGAAGATGAGGAACTGTTGCGAAGTGTGATTGATGACATCAACAGACCCAAGGATGGAAAATTAATGCCTTATGCGCCAGTAGTGACAAATTTGCTCAGAGGGTGGTTGTTACATTGAATGCGATTTCGATGTCATCAAATGATACGGGAATGAGAACAACTTTATCTTTTGTACATATGCAATTACTGAATGAAGAACCATCAACGGAAATCCTTAACCGCGATTCTTTCAAATCGGGTATCTAAAACAAATAGCAGGAAGTGGAAAATAATGTAGGGTACGATCTGCGTACTTTAATTTTGAAAACGGTACGCATTGCGTGCCTTATGTTTTAAAGGACAAAAATACATGGCATTGTATGTTTATAAATTCGGCGGCACTTCGGTAGGCTCGGTGGAGCGTATCAAGGCCGTGGCCGAGAAAGTGAAAAAAGCCCGCGACGCCGGCGATCAAATCGTCGTCGTGGTGTCGGCGATGAGCGGCGAGACCAACCGCTTGATCGGTTTGGCCAAGCAAATGCAGGCGCAGCCAACCGAACGGGAAATGGACGTATTGATTTCCACGGGCGAACAAGTCACGGTGGCGCTGTTGAGCATGGCCCTGCACGAAATCGGTTGCGAGGCCTGTTCGTATACCGGCAGCCAGGTGAAAATTCTGACCGACAGCAGCCACACCAAGGCGCGCATCCGCAAGATCGACGATGACCGCATTCATGCCCATCTGGCGCAAGGCAAGGCGGTGGTGGTGGCCGGTTTTCAAGGCGTGGATGAAGAAGGCAATATCACCACGCTGGGCCGCGGCGGTTCCGACACCACGGCGGTGGCCTTGGCGGCGGCGTTGAAGGCGGACGAGTGCCTGATTTTTACCGACGTCGACGGCGTTTACACCACCGACCCGCGCGTGGAGCCGAAGGCGCGCCGACTCGACCGCATTACCTTCGAGGAAATGCTGGAAATGGCCAGCCTGGGCTCCAAGGTTTTGCAAATCCGCTCGGTGGAGTTTGCCGGCAAGTACAACGTGCCGTTGCGGGTTTTATCATCATTTACAGAAGGGAGCGGTACGCTCATTACTTACGAGGAAGCAGCAGTGGAAAGTGCATTGATTTCGGGGATCGCGTTCAACCGCGACGAGGCCAAATTGACCATCACCGGGGTGCCGGATTTACCCGGCGTGGCGTTTAAGATTTTGGGGCCCATCGCCGACGCCAATATCGAGGTGGACATGATCGTTCAGAACATCGCCGATGACGCCACCACCGATTTTACTTTTACCGTCCACCGTAACGACTATCAACGGGCCAAAAGCATTTTGGACCAAACCCGAGCCGAGTTGGGCGCCCGCGCGGTGACCGGCGACGACAGTATCGTCAAGGTGTCGATAGTCGGCGTCGGCATGCGTTCCCACGCCGGCATCGCCAGCACCATGTTCAAGGCGCTGGCAGCCGAGAATATCAATATCCGTATGATTTCGACTTCGGAAATTAAAATTTCGGTGGTGGTCGACGAGAAATATATGGAGCTGGCGGTCAGGACCTTGCACGCCGCGTTCAATCTCGATCAAGCCTAGGTGTTCGTTATCGCCACTGTTTCGTAAGGAGAATCATGCTGGATTTTTTGCTGCATCTGGACGTAAGCCTTGCCGAGTTGATCGCTCAATACGGCGAATGGATTTATTTATTGCTGTTCGCCGTGATTTTTATCGAAACCGGCTTCATCGTCATGCCGTTTTTGCCCGGCGATTCGTTGCTGTTCGTCGCCGGCGCGTTTGCCGGCGCCGGTACCTTGAATCTGTACATGGTGCTGAGCTTGCTGTTTTTCGCGGCCGTTTCCGGCGATACCTGCAATTATTACGGCGGCAAGACCGTCGGCCTGAAAGCCTTGGCCTGGCGCTGGCGGGACAAGGCGCTGGTCGATCCCGTCCACATCGACAAGACTCAGGCGTTTTTCGCCAAATACGGCGCCAAGACCATCGTGCTGGCGCGGTTCGTGCCCATCGTGCGCACGTTCGCGCCGTTCGTCGCCGGTATCGGCAGCATGCCTTACCGGGTTTTCATCAGCTACAACCTGATCGGCGGCTCGATCTGGGTGCTCAGTTTGACGTTGGCCGGTTTTTATTTCGGGCAAATGCCGCTGGTTAAGGCGCATTTTGAAAAAGTGGTGCTGGCCATCGTCGTGTTGTCGATTATTCCGGTGGCGTTGGAAGTTTTGAAGGCCAAGCAAGCCAAGACTGACGCATAATCGACCGTTCCGTGACTAGAGTCACGTTCTCTCGAAGATTCATAGAGTTAAAATAGTTCTCCCGAAGTTTGTTTGTTAATATCGGCTCGCCCTTAGCGATTACGTTCCGAGATGTTGGGGGCTTTTATTAACTCGATCTTAGGGGATAACACGATGAAAACTTCACTTAAATCTATTTTTCAGGGCGGTCTTTTTACATTTTTTATGCTTAGCGGGCAAAGCGTATTGGCGGACGCCACTTACTGGCTAAACCATTTCGATCTGCTTTCCGGCAATGAAAGCGAGCTGTTCGTTAGCCATAATTCAACCAGCTCGGGCGTGGGCGGCGGTTTGACCGGAGCCGTTTTCACTTCCAGCTCGATCGGCGAGAAATTTAGCGATGGCGGCAATAAAGTGGCTCTTATGGCTATTGATTTGGCGCCTCAACCCGCCGGCATCAACATCAGAGGCGTTAGGGTGTGCTATGAATCGACTAGCCCGCGTACCTATGTTAGCCAAGTCCGGATCGCGGAAGTACAAAATCCACCGGCGACGGCCATCGTTAAAATGGATGACGGCACGGATTTGACCTTGGCGGGGCCTAATTGCGTCGATTCAGCGAAAGCTGTCAATATCGCAATTCCCAGTAAAACAACAGGCCCGTTACTTTTGAATCTGAGATTTAATTTTGGCGCGACGAGCGATGCGCTAGTTATCCGTGGCTTAGGTATTATTCTGGGCTAAAAACTGGTGTCGGAAAGAGTGCAACCGTTGGGGTGTTGAAGATCCATCCCAACGGTTTTTTTATGCCGCTTAGCTAGGCTGGAATCGTTAGGTGGGATGCTACAGTTCTATCCGTACCCCAATCTCCACGACTTGATCCGCCGGAATCCTGAAAAACTCGATGGCGCTGGACGTGTTATGCACTAGGAATAAAAACAGTTGCCGACGCCATTTCGGCATCGGGCTGTTGCGTCTGAACGTGATAGTTTCGCTGCCGACAAAAAACGATACGTTTTTCGGGTCTATCCCCAAGCCTTCTTGTATGGACAGCGACAAGGCCCGGCGCACGTCCTGCGATTGTTGGAAGCCGTAATATAATTTGACTCGATAAAAATTGCGGTCGCGGCCAAAGCGGCGAATCTTCACTCTTCTTGCTTCTTCCACATAGGGTTCGTCGATAGTGACGATGGTTAGCACCACGATGTGTTCATGCAAGACATGGTTGTGTTTTAGGTTGTGTAGCAACACCGGCGGGACGCCGTGCAGGGTGCGGGTCAGGTAAATGGCGGAACCTTTCACCGTCGCCAGCTCACGGCCTTCCAGTTTTTCTTCCAATTCCTCAAACAGCACTTTTCGATCGGCCATGTGCTGTGTCAGCAGGGCTCGGCCCTTGATCCAGGTGGTCAGCACAAAAAACAGCACACCGCCCACCAATAATGGCAACCAGCCGCCTGAGACTATTTTCAGGCTATTGGCAGAGAAAAATATCAAGTCAACCGTCACAAACACCCCTAAAAACAAAATGCTAGCGAGGGTTCGCCATTTCCATAAGGCTTTAATGACGATGAAGGCCAGTATGGTATCGACGATCATGGTGCCGGTCACGGCGATACCGTAAGCGGAAGCCAGGGCCGACGAGGATTGAAAGCTCAGCACCAGGATGAATACGGCCGCCATCAGCAGCCAGTTGACGGATGGCAGATACACTTGCCCCATTTCTTCGCCTGAGGTGTGCAAAATAGTCATGCGCGGGCAATAACCTAGCTGGATGGCCTGCCGGGTCACGGAAAAAGCGCCGGATATGACCGCCTGCGAGGCGATAACTGTGGCCAGCGTTGACAGCACCAGCAACGGCGTCAGAGCCCACTGGGGCGCCAGCAGGTAAAACGGGTTTTGGATGGCTTCCGGGTGTTGCAGCAGCAACGCGCCTTGGCCGAAGTAATTACACAATAAAGCCGGGAATACGAAACTAAACCAGGCATAGCGGATGGGTTTCAGGCCGAAATGGCCCATGTCGGCGTACAAGGCCTCGGCGCCGGTAATGGCTAACACGACCGTGCCCATGATTAGAAAAGCGCGCCAGCCCAGTTCAAACAGCAAATGCACGGCATAATAGGGGTTTAACGCCTTTAATACAGCGGGTTCGTTAACGATGTTACTGACGCCCAATATCGCCAAGGTGGTAAACCAGAAACACATGACCGGGGAAAACAATTTACCGACTTCTCCCGTGCCTTTCGCTTGCAGGATAAATAAGCAAAATAGCACACCGATGGTGATTGGCAGGATGTAGTCCTGTAACTGTGGCGCCGCCACTTGCAAGCCCTCCACGGCGCTGAGCACCGAGATAGCCGGGGTGATGATGCTATCGCCATAGAACAAGGCGGCGCCTAACAGTCCGATGGTAATGATGAATTGCCTGCGCTTGGGCTGATCGTGGCTGCCGAACAAGGCTAAGGCCATCAAGGCCATGATGCCGCCTTCGCCCTTGTTGTCGGCGCGCATGATGAATACCGCGTATTTGATGGTGACCACCAAAGTCAGCGACCAAAAAATCAACGATAGCACGCCCAAGACATGGGTTTGATTTATTGTTACGCCGTGAAAAACTTCCTTGACGGCATAGAGGGGGCTGGTGCCGATATCGCCAAAAACCACGCCGATGGCGCCTAGCGCCAGCATAGTCAGTTGTTTTTGGGATTGGGTTTGCGCGGGTCGAGGCATAATCGTTAACAATGGCCAAACAAAGTCGGCCATTCTACCGTTGACTTTCCGTAAACCTAAGGAATATTTCCAGGGTTTGCCGTTGCCTCCTGACAATAGTTGGAGCTTGGGTCTTATAATTGTTCGACTCCACGCTTTTATTAGGGACCCGATGAAATCTTTATTGCTGCTTGCCGCGCTCTTATTTCCTACCGCCGTCTGGGCGCAAGATGCTGCCACCAGTTTGGACCTAACCCATCATGTCATTGGTTATCTGTCGGTTTTTATCACGGTGATGGCTTATGTCGCCGCGTTGTCGGAAGAAGTTATCGAACTGCGCAAGTCCAAGCCGATGGTGCTGGGTTCCGCCGTGGTTTGGTTCGCTATCTGTATTTATTACGCCTTGCACGGCCAGGCCAAGATGGCCGCCCTGGCGTTTGAAAGCAATTTGTTGGCTTATATTGAATTGCTGCTGTTTATTCTGGTGTCGATGACGTATTTGAACACCATGGAAGAGCGCGGTGTTTTTAATGCCTTGCGTGTTTTTTTGTTAAGCCGGCGGTTTAGCTATCGGCAGTTGTTTTGGATTACCGGCGGTTTGGCGTTTTCGTTGTCGACGGTGGTCAACGGCTTGACGGTGGGTTTGTTGATGGGGGCCGTCGCGTTGGCGGTGGGCAAGAAAAAGCCTGAATTTGTCGCCTTGGCCTGCGTCCATATCGTATCCGCGACTAACGCGGGAGGCACCTTCAGCCCCTTGGGCGGCATTTCGACGTTGTTTGTTTGGCAACACCATATCCTGCATTTTACCGAATTCTTCGCGCTCGCCGTGCCGTGTTTGGTGAATTTTTTGGTGCCCGCCGTCATCATGCACTTTTGGGTGCCCAAGGATGTTCCCGACGCCATCGAGGAAAAAGCGCAGCTTAGGCGCGGCAGCAAACGCATCATTTTTTTGTTTATTTTGACGTTGGTGATTACCGTCAGCGGCAACGTCTTGCTAGAGCTGCCGCCCGCCGCAGGCATGATGACCGGCTTGGGCTTGTTGCAGTTTTTCAATTATTACTTGAGCATGACTGCGCATGAAGAAAAAAGCGATTTCGCCTATGTTTATCGTTTTTACAATCTGGATGTGCCTAGCGCCAGAAATCATCGGACTTTCGACGTTTTCAAGAATGTCGGCAACGTCGATTGGGACACGCTGCTGTTTTTTTACGGCGCGATGATGATTATCGGCGCCATCGGATTCATCGGCTATCTGGACGCCATCGCGCATTTCTTGTTCGGCCAGATCAGCCCAACCTTGGCCAACATCATGATCGGCCTGTCGTCGGCGTTCATTGATAACGGCACGCTGATGTTCGCGGTTCTGCATATGCACCCGGATATTCCGCCCGGACAATGGTTGTTATTGACGCTGACCCTGGGTGTCGGCGGTAGCCTGTT
>Ga0172367_10005869_pt1 | contig 14703 bp, 14 predicted proteins | sample Lak10m_FD_114542 | JGI IMG/M metagenome (GOLD analysis project Ga0172367, IMG submission 114542) | Freshwater microbial communities from Kabuno Bay, South-Kivu, Congo - kab_022012_10m | ecosystem: Environmental > Aquatic > Freshwater > Lake | place: Democratic Republic of the Congo: South-Kivu... | reverse complement strand
AAGCGCAAGCATCACATCAGACACATTCATGCCGGTTGGACCTGTTTTCAAAAATGATCCAACTTTTTGAAAAAACGCAAATGAATTATTTGTATCCAAAAACGTTTTTGGATTGAGTTTTTGTTTTTTGATTTTTTCTTTAACCCATTTATCAACCAACCCTCCCGCCACTTCACAGTGGTCAATTCCATCCGAAGCACAAGACACAACCAACACATCATCCGGCAATGATTCCAAGGCCCCAAGCGCAAACTCCTGATTTCTTCCGCCTTTGCCCTTGCCCTTCACACACACGGTTGTTTCTCCGGCCGCAATTACGACCTGCCCCTTTTTTGTCAACAAACCAAACATCTTTCCTTGTTCTTTTGCTTCTCCAGTCAACTGACTCGAGTACACAACCGGACGATACCCAAGCGTTCGCGCCATTTCTTTCATGGCATTAAGCGCAACCTGATTGCCGACAACCTGAACATTGTACACATGATCAAATAACCCAGGGTCTTTTGGTGTTTCAATCAAATGGCACGCATTCATCTCGCAAGATTTGAGCACATCGTATTTTTTGAGCACACGTCTGGCATCTGAAACCGTTGTGGTATCCAAACACGTTGGGCCGGATGCCACCATGGTCAAATCATCGCCCGGCACATCGGAAAAAATCAGACCGATCACCTTTGCCGGATAGGCCAAGCGTGCAAATTGCCCGCCTTGAATTTCTGAGGTGTGTTTGCGGATGGTGTTCATCTCTTGAATGGTAGCCCCTTTTTTCATAAGCACGGATGTCATGCGCGCCACATCTTTGCAATCCAATTCATGTGGCTTACAAAGCAGAGCTGAGCCGCCACCTGAAATAATTGAGATCACCAAATCGTGTTCATCAACAGACTTCAACAAGCCGATAATTTCTCCGGTGATTTTTGTGTTTACCTTTGTTGGGAGTGGGTGTGTTCCGACAAAGCTGCGAATGTGTTTAAGTGAACCTTTTTTGACATCCAGCACAATGCCATCTGAAATACGATTTCCCAAAATCGATTCCAACCCTTTTGCCGCTTCCAAAGACGCTTTTCCGATCCCAATCACAAACACGCGATGAAATTTTTTCAAATCGTATGTTTTCTTTCCAACCGTCAGGATGTCTCCTTTGCGCTGCACGGAACGATTCAAGGCGGTTTGAGTATCAATCGCACGCAATCCTGCCTCCAAAATATCCAAAGCCGCTTTTCGCTCAGAGGTTGTTGCTAACGCACGATAATTTTGAAAAAAATGTTTGGTCATAGATGGACTACCTCACAAAGAATGGTTAGTGCTATGATACAACACATACACAAAAAACCCTATGGATATTCGTCTCATTCGAGGAAAACTTATGGGGGTGGCCTATCGATTTGTGCTCAAGCCGATCTTTTTTCTGTTTTCGGCTGAAAGCGTCCATCATCACATGACACGCTCTGGAGCTTGGCTTGGGGCCCACAGATGGAGTCGTGGACTGATTCGAGCTTTGTTTCATACACAAGACCCAGCACTCAAACAAACCATTCTTGGCATTGATTTTGCAAACCCAATTGGTCTGGCGGCCGGATTTGATTATCAAGCAGAACTTCCGCACATCCTCCCTTCGCTTGGCATGGGGTTTGGAACAATCGGCACCATCACAAACGAGGCATACGAAGGAAATCCGCGTCCGATGTTGGGACGATTGCCAAAATCCAAATCCTTGCTTGTAAACAAAGGATTCAAAAATGATGGGATCGATGCGCTCATTCACAAAACAGCCAAATCGACTTTTTCTATTCCGATTGGATTGTCCCTTGGAAAAACAAATCAACCATCACCCATGACACAGCAAGAGGCGGTGCGTGATGTCACAAACGCGTTTGTGAAAGCAAAACAGGCGTCGTTGCCGTTTTCGTATTATGAGCTCAACATTTCTTGCCCAAACCTGTACGGAAATGTGACGTTTTATCAACCTGAATTATTGCGCGAACTTCTTGTTTCGCTTTCGGATGTTCAACCGGACAAACCCGTGTTCATCAAAATGCCTATCACAGAATCTGATCAAACCGTTTTGGAACTGTTAAAAATAGCGTCAGAATTTCCGATGATTTGTGGAGTCATCTTTGGCAATTTATGGAAAGATCGCACCAGCGCCTGTTTTGATCCGCAAGAAATCGCCTGTGCCACCAAAGGAAATTTTTCCGGCAAACCAACCTGTGAGCGATCAAATCAACTCATCAAATTATCGTACGAAACTTTTGGAAATCGATTTGTGATTATTGGATGCGGTGGTGTATTTAACGCAGAAGATGCGTATAAAAAAATTCGATTGGGAGCATCGCTCATTCAAATGATTACCGGCATGATTTATGAAGGCCCGCAAGTTGTGGGTGAAATCAATCTTGGTTTGGCGGCGTTGTTAAAAAAAGATGGGTATCAAAATATCCGTGAGGCGATTGGGGTGGAGGTGAGGGGAAAGTAGATAATAGTGAGCAGACAGTAGATAGAGGCTAGATTGGGAAAAGAAAAAAATCGCCCGGGCGGACGATTAGGGAGAAGGTGGTTCGTAACAACGCGTGCATCGAGGCACGTACTCACTTGAGCCGACCAGGAATCGCTCTTCGCTTTTCACCAGTCGCTGAGAACGCGTTGCGGACGCAGGAAGCGTTTTGCATTTTTCGCAAATGCTTTTCAATTTGAAGACCTTTTCGGCAAGACACAAAAGCAGAGCTGTGGTTTCGAATGGTTTTTCTTCGAAATCGAGGTCAAGACCTGAAACAATCACAAACTTTCCGGATCGGTACAGCTGTACCACAACCGAAATCAACTCCTTTGAAAAAAAGTGCGCTTCGTCAATGGCAATGACCTGATCACCACGTTCGATGAACGAAGGAATATCCTCGGGTTTTTCCACTTCGATCGCTGGCAGATTGTGCCCATTACGAGACTTGATGGCCCCACCTGAACGTACATCGATCTTTGGCTTGAAGATCTTCACATTCTTTCCGGCCACCTGAACGAGCTTGATCTGACGAATCAGCTCTTCTGTTTTACCGGCAAACATGGGACCGGTAATAACGTAAAGGCAGTTGGTTGAATGAAGCTTCATAGTGTCCTCTTTTGTGAAAGCCCGGATCATTATAACCGATCCATACAACTTGTCTTGTGGACAAATCCACCCCATCTTGCACCCCTCCCGCAATTGTGGCATTCTATCAGTCAGCCAGTCCTGTTTTCATAATAGGCGGTGTCATTAATTCATTTTCGACGTTTATTTGGTTCGATTTGGATCAAACAAACGTCGACATTGTTCTCTATTATGGAAAACAAATTGTTCGTCGGCAGCATTCCTTGGAAAGCTCGTGAGGAAGATCTCACAGCTGTTTTCTCCGAATTTGGAACCGTTGTCTCTGCACGCATCATCACAGATAAATTCACAGGAAAAAGCCGAGGGTTCGGTTTTGTGGAAATGTCCAATGATGATGAAGCGCAGGCAGCCGTCAGAGGCTTGGACGGAAAAGATTTTCTTGGACGTCCACTTGCGGTAAGTGTGGCTCGCCCAATGGAAAAGCGATCGTAATGATCCATATAAATCCCTCTCGCATGTGCGAGGGGGTTTTTGTTATTGACATTTCTTGATTTTTAGATTATCTTTTCTCAGCCAAAATACACGGAGGATACAGTGATTTACGGCGGTTTTGTTCTCAACAACGAGGTTGTTTACATTTTTGGGCACGAGGACCACACCCGCACAAAACCCATCGGCACCATCTACTGGTGTGCTGATCAGGTTTTTGCCGATCTTCCTCAATGGGACATGTGCGTGTCTGTTCACATTGAAATGGCCAAGCAAATGGTCTTGCGCCGTTTTCCAAAAGAAGACGCACGCCAGCCGGTTGTGTTCCATGGCTTTGCCACGATTTGTTTGTGCAAACTGTTTCAAGACCTTGATTTCTTGCAACTCTCGAACCAAAACCTTTCGTTTGTGTCTCGTCTTCCGTCCCAGATCATCCTGACGGCTTTAGTCCCAGCCGATCCAAAGGATGAGCAAGACTCTACCGTCGTTTTCTACATCGACGACACACACGAATTCAACATGGCCTATATTCGCTCAAACGAACAAGGCCAATGCATTCTCCTACACCCTTGGATCAATGCAGAAGCACGAAAGCAGCTCAAAGAACTTTTCGCCAAACTCCCAAAAACCATCGAGGGCTCGCAATTTCCAGCTCTCATTCGCGGGTCTTTGGCCAAAAAACTTGCAGCTGGCTACTTACACCAACAGTCTTTAAGCCAATATTGTGCCACCAACTAACACGTACAGCCTTCCCGGCTGTTTTTTCTTGTCCAAAACCCAATTTTTCCGTACACTGACAAGGTATGCAACATGAGCTGAAAAAAGAAACCATGATAAAAATCGCCTTGATCCTGTTTATTTTCTCCCCAATCGTTTTTTGGTCATCTATTCAGTCCTGGGGGTTTTTGTTTTCCTCACCAGTGCAAATCTTTGTTGCCTTGGGTCAAATTTCCGGACTCATTGGCACCATGCTTTTGTCCATCACCATTTTGCTGAGCACACAAACAAGATGGGTCGATCGATTCTTCCGCGGTCTTAATTTTTCCTTTTCCCTTCACGCCTGGTTTGGCACGCTTGGATTTATCGGCTTGTTGCTCCACCCCATTTTTCTTGCGATCGGTTATTATCTGCGCTCCCACGCCTCCATCATTCCGCTTTTCATCTCAGGCCAAAATCCAAAAATAACGTTTGGTTCGATTGGATTGTTTGTTATCGTCTGCCTTGTTTTCTTCACCTTGTTTGCAAAACCACGCTATCGCTATTGGAAAAAATCTCACCAATTTCTCGGTATTGGACTCCTTCTTGGGGCCATTCATGGATTCCTTATTTCCACATCATATGCAAAAAGCCCAGCCCTCAAATTTGAAATGGTTGTCATTATTTTGTTTGCGCTTGCTGTGTATATCTGGAACACCATTTTGAAAGCTCTGACCTTGAAACGGTGTTTGTACACGATTCAAAAAATTGAAAAACTCCATGAAAACGTGTTAAGCATTTATTTGTCACCAATAGAAAAACCCATTGAGGCACATCCGGGACAATATATATTCATTCGATTCCACCTTACCTCAGGCTGGTCACAATGGCATCCGTTTTCGCTGAGCCACATTCAGGGCAACATGCTGCGTATCTCTTTGAAAAATTTAGGTGATGAAACCAAACGATTCATCAAAGAACTTCAACCCAGTATAAAAGCAGAGGTGCGCGGAGCGTTTGGGGTGTTTGGCGATGATGTTTCTTTGCACGCTGAGCAAATTTGGATTGCGGGCGGCATTGGTATCACGCCGTTTCTTTCTCTGCTTGATGCTGTTTCAGAAAAGCAACGAGTTGATTTTTACTATGCCGTAAACACAAAATCGGACGCTGTGTTTTTGGATGAGCTTCAAATTCGCACACAAAGCAAACCAACGGTGCACATCATGCCTTGGTATGCAGACACCATGGGATATCTGAGCTTTGATGCGTTAACAAAAACATCCAACATGGAAACGGCCCACATCTATGTGTGCGGCCCACCCATGATGATGGATTCACTACTTACCCAATTTCGCTCACATAAAATTCCCTCCTCACATATTCATTCAGAACGTTTTGAACTTTAATATGCTCAACAAAATTGCCTTGTGTGTATTTGCCCTTTTCGTTGTGGTCACTGGCATTGGTTTATATCTTTCAACCACATTTCCTCCGATTGACACTCAACCAGCCGCATCCACGACCACACAAAAACCACAGCCAAAAACATTCCCTCTTTCGGAAATTCAAAAACACAATTCACTTTCGTCATGTTGGCTTTTGATCAACAAAAAAGTTTATGATGTCACCGGATATGAAAAAAATCATCCAGGAGGAGTTCAAAACATCTCAGAAAATTGTGGAAAAAACGTGACCTCAATCTTTACCCAAATTCATTCAAATAGAGCCTGGGATTTGCTCGGAAAATTCTATATTGGCATCGCTGCCTCCTAATATATGATCGATGAAACGATTTCTACCTTTTTTTATACACTCCACACTCCCTTTTTGAATCACCTTTTTTTGTTCGTGACGGCTTTTGGAAATTGGGAAGCGATTGTGGTTGCCGGATCTTTGGTATGTGTGTATTGGTTGGTGCAAAAAAAATATCCGCTTGTGCTCCTTTTTCTTGGCACACTCATCGGAACAGAGGCAAGTATGTACATCATCAAACACCTGGTCGCGCGCCCTCGCCCGTTTGGACTGGCCATTATCCGTGAAGATTCGTTTTCCTTTCCAAGCGGACACGCCACAAACGCGGTTGTGTTCTATGGATTTTTGCTGCTTGTGCTTTGGCGCACCCTTCACAAACACACAAAACATGTTTTGCTCCTTTCCTATCTTCTTTGGGTTTTCTTGATTGGTTTGAGCCGCATTTACCTTGGAGTCCATTACCTCAGCGATGTCCTGGCCGGATATGTTTTGGGCATTGGATGGTTGTGGATCGCCTCCATACTTTTACAAAAACAAAAAAAGACCTAAAACACCCGCGTGGGTGTTTTTTTGATAGATGATTGACAAATTCCATTTGTTTGTCTAGACTATCGGCTTCGGATGTTCATTCCAAAGAGAGGTTATATGACGGCAGCCTCATTCCGATACTGGAGGCGCCCTGGTGTGAAACCATCGCCTATCCCAGATCCAAAACCGTTACCGGAAAGTCCGCCACCACTTCCAGAACTGCGGAAAGTCACCATTCATCGTGATGGTCTGCCGTATGAAGTGTTCGAGATTGATTTTCTTCTTGGCGAAAAACTCATGCTCAAGAATTGTCCACTCGCTCTTCATGACACGTCTGTTTTTCTTGCGATTGTGAACACCATGATGGCCTCAGAAATCAGCTGTGCAGATGCCACAGCGATTTGCAAACACATCCGCGAGCAAGTCCTCGCAAAGGAGCAACATGAAAAAACACATCGATAAAATTCTGAACGCTGTGTTTGATCTGATTGCTGAACACACCCGAGTCCTTCGCAATGACCTCACGACCGCAACCATCAGGGTTGAAGATTTGGGTGAACAAAACGGGTGGGACAGAATACGTGTGGAACTCACCAACATTCCCAAGGACATTCATACCTTGGTCGAAGCCTCAGTGAGCAAGAGCTCGTGTTCATCCATTCCTTTGGCCTTGTGCATCAAGGAATTCCGTCGTCCAAACAAAGGCGAAGAATTCTATCCTGATCACTGGGACCATCGCCACATTAGCGCCACATAAGACCTTACAGCCTCACAGGGCTGTTTTTTATTCCAAAATCATTGACACAAACCTTCATTTAAGATATCCTTCGCGCACTATGAAAGACTTTCGCAATATTGCTATTATTGCTCACGTTGACCACGGAAAAACAACCTTGGTGGACGCCATGCTCAAACAATCCGGCACGTTCAGCGAACGAGAAATCGTTGAAGAACGCGTTATGGACAGTAACGAACTTGAAAAAGAGCGTGGTATTACGATTTACGCAAAAAACACTTCTATTCTTTTGGGAGAAACAAAAGTGAATATTGTGGACACACCAGGCCACGCTGACTTTGGTTCTGAGGTGGAACGCGTGCTTCGCATGGTGGATTCTGTTTTGTTGCTTGTGGATGCCTACGAAGGCCCTATGCCACAAACCAAATTTGTGTTGCGCAAATCTCTTGCCCTTGGACTCAAGCCCATTATCGTCATCAACAAGATCGATAAACCATCTGCTCGTCCGGATGAAGTGTTGAACATGATTTTCGATTTGTTTGTAGAACTTGGTGCCACAGATGAACAATTGGACTTCAAGCACATCTATGCTATTGCTCGCGAAGGAATTGCCAAACGTGAACTCTCAGATGAATCAACAAACTTGCAACCATTGTTTGACATGATTTTGGAAACCGTTGCTCCAGCCCCAAACAACACAAGCGTTCCCATGCGTATGCAACCGGCAAACTTGGCGTATGATTCTTACATCGGACGTTTGGCTGTTGGTCGTATTTATGAAGGAACGGTTCGTGCAGGCATGAACGTCACCGTGATCACGCCTGAAGGAACACGCAAGTCCTACAAAATCACAAAACTGCTTACACACATGGGACTCAAAAAAGTTGAGGTGGAAGAAGCAGAAGCCGGAGACATTGTGCAAGTTGCCGGAATTCCGGATATTTATGTGGGCGACACCATTGCAGAAGATCCAAAAGCAGAACCGCTTCCTACCATCGCCATTGATGCTCCAACCTTGAAAATGGACTTCATGGTGAACAATTCCCCGTTTGCAGGACGTGAGGGAAAACTCGTGACCTCTCGACAAATCCGTGAGCGCTTGCTCAAAGAATTGGAAGTGAACGTTGGAATGAAAATTGATTTTTCCGACACGGCTGATGTGTTTACAGTAAGCGGTCGTGGAGAAATGCACTTGTCTATCTTGATTGAGCAAATGCGCCGTGAAGGATTTGAACTTCAAGTTTCTCAACCTCGTGTTATTTTCCATGAAGAAAATGGCGTGAAGCAAGAGCCGATTGAAATTGTTGTGGTAGATGTTCCAGATCAACTCGCCGGCGTCGTGATTGAACAACTTGGAAAACGCAAAGGAGAAATGATCAACATGCAATCAGAAAACGGAAGCACACGTTTGGAATACCATATTCCAACACGCGGACTCCTTGGGTATCAATCTGAATTTGTCACAAGCACAAAAGGTGAAGGAACGCTTTCTCACCAATTCGCTTTCTATGGAGAATTCAAAGGAGAGATTGAACGCAGATCAACCGGTTCTATTATTTCCGGATTCGATGGTGTGACAACTCCATACGCTCTTGAAGGGCTTGAGGCACGCGGCGTGCTCTTTGTTGGACCGCAAGTGGATGTGTATGAAGGAATGGTCATTGGCATGGCAAGCAAAAATGAAAACATGACCGTCAACCCAATTCGTGAAAAGAAACTCACAAACATGCGCTCTGCCGGAGCTGACATGGCCGTGAAGTTGACACCACCAATGGATATGACGCTTGAAAAAGCTCTTGAGTATATTGATGAAGATGAACTTGTGGAAGTCACTCCAAAATCCGTTCGCATTCGCAAACAATTCTTGAAAGAATTTGAGCGCAAACGCGCAGGGGTGGCGTAGAGGGAAAGGTTGGCAAAGGATTGCAAAGGCAACCAAATGGATTAAAAATCCTCGTGCGAAACGCATGAGGATTTTTATAACAAAAAAAAGACCCAGGATGGGTCAGGGAAACTAGCCGCCGAGGCCGTCAGGGGCGTTGCGACGCGATTTGGTCGCCTTCCACTGTTCGTTCTCGGTTTCCTTGAGATACTCCGCAATCTTGCTGGGAACCAGCCGACCTTTGCGGAAATCGCTCAGCTTGTCCATGAACCAGGACAAAGCAGAAAAGAACGCGAGCATAGCAGGAACCAAGAAAATATTGTATTCGTCCAGCGTGAACGGCTTGCCCCAGACAGAATAGACATACCCAACGAACAGAACCAGCGAAATTGCTGCCAGAATGCGGGTCATGGGAACCTCCTTGGCCCATTGGCCATGTTGAGAAAAAGAACGCGACTCGCGATAGAATATACTCCTTTTTGAGCATTTTGTCAATTGATTCTTTGACGTTTTGCTCATTTTCAGGCATTCTAGAGCTTGTATGTCGTATATTTCTCGTGCAAATCGGATTCAATCACTATTTCCAGACATGAAAGCGTTTCGGCTCAAACAAATCGAAACAGCTTTGTTTGATCTATCCATCCGATCTTGGAATGATGTTTCGACGCTTCCAAAAGACATGCGTGAAAAACTTGAAGCAGAGGTTCCGTTCATGTCTTTGCAAACACACCTGATTCAAAACGACAAAAAACAAGAAACGTTCAAAGCGATTGTACAGGTCGATGGTGACAAATATATTGAAACGGTTCTCATGAAAAATCGTCGTGAGCAATGGACCATTTGTGTTTCAACACAAATTGGATGTGCCATGGCTTGTGCATTTTGTGCCACAGGGAAAATGGGACTCTCAAGAAACCTCGATGCAGATGAAATTGTTGATCAGGTTCGTTTGTGGAAATATTTTTTGGCAGACCATCCGGAAATCACTGAAAAGAGTTATTCAAAAACAACAAAACAACATGATTACGAAGATGTTGATGATGAGGAAGAATCAGAATCACCACGTTCTGTAGACCGATCTCGCATCAGCAATATTGTGTACATGGGAATGGGTGAGCCGTTATCGAATTATGAACACACAAAGGATAGTTTGAATCGGATTCTCAAAAACACAGACATCGGTCCAACACACATCACCGTTTCAACCGTTGGTGTGTTGCCGCGTCTTGAACAAATTCTGACAGATGATGAGTGGCCTCATGTACGCATGGCCATCTCCCTGCACAGCGCAGATGTAAAAACGCGCAAAGAAATCGTAAAATCTTCTTATGATGAATTTTTGCCAAAGCTAGATGTTTGGACACGCGGCTACTTGAAAAAATTTGGAAACAGAAGCCATCACCTCACGTTTGAATATGTGATGTTAAAAGACGTAAACGATTCCCCTGCAGCAGCAAAACAACTTGCCGTCTTCGTAAATAGACTTGGAAAAATTCGGGTGAACCTGATCCCGTTCAATTTCACAGAAAGTAGATTTTCATCCAGCGACGAAGAAACCATTCAAATGTTTGGCGATGTCCTCGAACGCAATGGAATCACCTACACCGTGCGTTATAGCAAAGGAGAAGAGATTGATGCTGCCTGCGGACAACTGATTAAGAATGAAAGTGCTTCATTACAAAATTCTCTTTAACCCTCTTGCCTCTATCTCCTGTCTACAATCTACTATCTACTTGCCTTTCTCCTGAATCAGTGGTTTGATGGAAGTATATGAAAGTCGCAGATGTCATGAAAACACCCATTCCGACTCTGTCACCTGATATGAGTTGGAAACAAGCAGCTGAGTTCTTTTTAGAACATCAGCTTTCCGCAGCTCCGGTCGTGGATGCTAACCAAAAACTCGTTGGCATTCTTTCGGAAAAAGATCTGTTTCATGGGTTGTTTCCTCAATATGGGGAATGGCTCATTCATCCGGAAAGTTATCTGGATTATGAGCAAACCGAATCAGATTTATTCAAAGACTCAGCAAAACGGCGTATTGATGAGGTTATGTGCCACAAGCTGATTGTGGCAGACCCTGACACACCCATTTTGAAAATCGGGGCGCTTATGGTGGCGCGCGGTGTTCATCAAGTTCCTGTGGTTGTCGATGGCATAGTGGTTGGCATGGTTCAACGCGGAAAAATCTACATGGAGATTTTAAAACGCTATTTTGATCTGCATCGACACAAGGATGAGTCATAGCCATTGATAAAACCACGGCCGCGTGCTATGCTGCCGTTGTTTTTTATGTCTCCTATTGAACTTCTTGCCCCAGCCGGCTCTTATGAAGCCTTGCACACAGCCATCCATGCCGGATGTGATGCTGTGTATTTTGGTGTGTCCGGATACAACATGCGTGCCAATACATCAGAGGCGTTTTCTATCGAGGACCTGCGTGAGATCGCCCGCATTTGCCATGAGAAACAGATCAAATGTTATTTGGCGCTCAACACCTTGGTGTATGACGAAGGCTTGGATGGCATGAAAAAAATTATTGATGCGGTCAAAGAAGCGCAGGTGGACGCGGTTATTTTGTTTGATTTATCCGTCATGCAATACGCGCGCGAGCAAGGGGTTGAGGTGCATATTTCAACCCAACATTCCATTTCAAACATCGAGGCTGTGAAATTCTTTGCGCAGTGGGCGGATCGATTGGTGCTGGCACGAGAGCTCACTTTGGAACAAATTAAACACATCACAGAACAAATCAAAGACCAAAACATTTGCGGACCAAAAGGACGATTGGTGGAAATTGAAGTGTTTGTTCATGGGGCGATGTGTGTTGCTGTGAGTGGCCGATGTGGCATGAGTTTGTACATGTACAACACATCTGCCAATTGCGGGGCCTGTTCCCAACCATGTCGGCGTGCATTCACGGTAACCGACAAAGCCACAGGAAAACAGTTGGATGTGGAAAATGAATATGTGATGAGCACACAAGATCTTTGCACGATTGGAATGTTGGATGAGATTGTGAAATCAGGGGCCGTGTCTCTTAAAATCGAAGGGCGTGGTCGAGCAGCAGAATATGTGGATGTAGTTGTTGGTTGTTATCGCGAGGCCCTTGCATCCATTGAACAGGACACCTACACAAAAGAAAAAATTGCGGATTGGAACAAACGTCTTGGCACGGTTTTCAACCGTGGCATGAGCGAAGGATTTTATCGAGGCCTTGCCTTCAAATACTGGAGCGGAGCTGAGAGTTCAAAAGCGACCCAGATCCGAGAATTTGTTGGTGTGGTCAGAAATTATTACGCAGATATTTCTGTGGCCGAAATTGAGCTACAAGCTGCTCCCATCAAAGAAAATGACGAGTGTCTTATCTTGAGCAAAACAGATGGTGTTATCCGACTTATTGCAAAAGACATGCGCAAAGATGACCAGCCCATCAATCAGGCTGTGCAAAAAGAATGGATTACGCTCAAGGTGTCACAACCTATCAAACATGGCGATAAACTCTACAAAATCAAAAACACCCCGTGATGGGGTGTTTTAGTTTATTTTTGAAGCGCGTATCCCAATCCTCGGACAATTGCCCACTCCATTGGAGTTGACGGCGCACGAGAATATAATTTCTTAAATTGCAGGATACCGCTTTGCTCTTTTTTCAAATCTCGGGTGAAACGAATGCGGTACATGAGTGTGTTCCAAGCCAGGTCTTCTTTTGCATCTTTAAAGTTTGGTGCATGTCCAACCATCAACTTGAAGTTGGCAAGCGCACGCGTTACCTGAGCTTGTTCCTTTGGTAAATTGCGTTTTACTGGCTTTTGACCTGTTGCCAATCGCTGTACATCATCCCAGACCACATTCGGTCGAGCAACCGTTTCAAGATAATCTCTCATAAGGGCTCGACGCTCCCCCGCTCCAAGTTTTGCTGTTTCAGGTGAGGCACTGTAAACGATGAAATTGGTAACCGCATCTGTTTGTGCTGCGGTTAATCCAACCTTGAACGCAATCGCATCTGATTTGACCAGTGGTTTGTATTTTGCCACATCCGATGGTTTGCTTGATGTTCCCATGGCCGCCAACAAATTCTCAAGTTGAGATGGATCATGGATCAAGACAGACACAGGAGCTGGTGTTGTTGTAGTCGTTGTGGTTGTTCCTGTGGTTGTAGTCGTTGTGGTGGTGGTTGTTGTGTCTGTTGCTGGAGTTGTGGTTGTATCTGCAGGAGTAACAGGTGTGGTTGGCGTTGACGATGGCGTTGCTCCTGCCCCACCTCCTCCACCTCCGTGGTCTACTCCATCAACAAGAACCGCATTTGCAGCCACCATTGTGTTTGGGAGAGTAAGTGTTGCAGCATTACTTGCCGCATCTAAAATTGTTCCGCTGTTTAGACCAAGTGCCCCAGTTGAATCAGCCCCTAAATCTGAGGAAAGATCTCCGGGCTGGACCGCATACCTAAACACGATATCTGTTGTTCCTGAACCACTCAAATAATTAGCATATCGCGAACCATTTGTTGTATTTAGGAGTATTCTTGGCGTACCTGTTATTGTGGCTGCTTCTGAAAAAGTGAGTGTTATATCAACATTGTTGTAGGCGATATATTTACCATCTGCCGATGTAATATCAGCCGCTGTTACGGTTGGAGCCACCGAATCGGCAGTTTCTGTAACCGTGTTGTTATCATCAATCAGGTTTGTGTTTGTTGCCATGTCTGTAACACCAAGAGCATCTACATCAAGGACAACCGCTCCGCCATCTCCACCTGTTGTTCCGGAAATTGCAAGTGCTGCTGCACGTTGGACTTCTGTAAGAGTGAACGTAAGTGTTGTACCGTCAGTATCTGTTGGTGCGACTGTAAGGTTCACAGAATCTACTCCTGTTGCATTATTCAAATGGAACTTTGTTGCATCTGTTGCTGAAGCGTCGACTGCTTCGCTTAATGTAACAACCAAAACTCCTGTTCCATAGTTTAATGTTGCAGATGAGACAGTAGGCTTTGTAGTGTCGGCTGTAAAGGAAGTGGCATCTATCGCGGCCCCATCGGTTACGTTGGTTAGATCAAGTGCATTTCCTACAATATCTGTTATCAAACTTCCAGACACTATTTCCAAAAATGAAGTACCTGTTGAAACACCTAATCCTGTATCAAGTTTAATGGCATTTAAATCAGCAGCAGATAGTGTAATTAACAACGTGTTGTAATCAGACCAAGCCGAAGTGCTTGTTGTAAGGGTTCTTATATCCGCAGCAAGCGTTGAGTTGTTTGCTTGTTGTAATGTAATTTTAGTTTCATCAACGTTTACTGACGTACTCATTGCTTCGCTAAAATTAATTGTCATTGTTCCAGCATTGATGTTTAACGACCAATCATCAACAACTGTTGGGGCCGTAGACTCTTTGGTGATAGCACCCGAATAAACTTCGGCTGTTGCTTGAAAGTTGCCAACCGCATCAGCAATAGTTCCATCAGAGGTAACTCCAATATATTTTCCGTTCGGAATATATGCCCCGTCTGTTTCTTCGTTAAGAGTAATTGTAAGAACAGTT
>Ga0172367_10005867_pt1 | contig 14705 bp, 11 predicted proteins | sample Lak10m_FD_114542 | JGI IMG/M metagenome (GOLD analysis project Ga0172367, IMG submission 114542) | Freshwater microbial communities from Kabuno Bay, South-Kivu, Congo - kab_022012_10m | ecosystem: Environmental > Aquatic > Freshwater > Lake | place: Democratic Republic of the Congo: South-Kivu... | reverse complement strand
GTATGGAGTTCCGCCTTCAGGCGGTCCGGAAAGCCCCGCGCCACCCCGCCCCTACGCCATCACCTGGACCGCGGCGTTCACGCCGCTTCAACGTCCACCACCCCACCGCATCCGCCTTCCCGATAACCCTCGAACTTCGCCCACCGAAGCGGCATAAATGCCACGCGCCTTTGCCTCGCGCCGCCACGCCGAGCCTTGAGCCTGCCAATGTATTAACCACGAAACTCCCGAATGTACACGAAAAGGACTGAACCCAGCCACGACCACCCACCCCTTCCCCTTTCGTGAACTTTCGTGTCTTTCGTGGTTAAACACTCCCCCCTCTGCGTCGAGAACCTTGGGGCTCCTACTCACTCACGAAGCCAGCGCCCCAACCAACCAATCGCATCGTCTTGCATGGGAACCGTCAAACTATGCGGAACGTCGTAGTAGCGACACTCAAACCGATCTCGAACTCCCATCTTTCCATAAACCTCACCCAATCGCGCCTCCGCCGCCTTCATTCCGTCCAGGGTAAACAGCTGGTCTTGCAGGCATTGAACCAACATCAACGGCCTCGGCGCATTCAACGATACCACATCCGGTAGATCCAAATACCGCAGCTGTCCCGCCACGTAGATCATCCACGTGTGCGACCGTAAATGATCTTTGAGCAACGATTCATAGGTCACCATCCAGCCCGCAACCACCGACGCCTTGATCCGCGGATCTAACCCCGCCAAATGCGCGCTGCGAATGCCCCCAATCGAGAGTCCAATACATCCCACCCGCTTAGGGTCGACCTCCGCCCGGCTCAATAAGTAGTCCACCGCGACGCGATCACCGTGGAACAGAATGCCCGGCCAAGTTGCGCCTGCTGCATAGATCGTTTTCGCCATCAACATCTCGTGGTTCGATGCGATTCGGTTAAACTTTCGAATGTAATCATCGCTCCCTTCCTTCAACCCCTTGAGGTCTGCGGTAAACCGCGCGTCCATCCGGGTCAAATCCAGCCGTTGCGATCCGAAGTAGAACCCGTCCGGCACCAAAACCACAAATCCCTTCCGCGCCAATTCATCGGCATAGGCTCGACCTCCGTATGAGGTCTGAATGAAGTCGCGAAGAACCGACGGCGCCTCCTCGGTCTCCGTGATCTTCTCCTTGCCGTAGTAATAAAATCCTCCGTGATCATGGATCGCCACCACCGCCGGTGCCGGCCCTTTCAATCCTTCCGGTATCAACAAAAAGGCCTCGGTCTTTCGACCTTCCCCAACCGCATACCGAACACGGGTCCGCGTGTAGCCCGGTTTGCGAACCACCTCAAGGGTCTCACTGGCCAGTGGAGTCGGTTCTTCCCGATACGACAACAGTTCCAGCATCTTCGTGCGCCCCGTTCTTCGCCAGAGGTCGCGATCCTCCCAATCGCGAGCGAGATACGAAAGCGACCGCGGCGATTGGTCCGCGTGCCGTTTCAAAAAGGGATAGTAGCTTCCCACGTCCGCAACTTCTCCGTCGGCTCCCTGCGCCAAAACCAGACTCAACACCAACCAAACCACCGAAAGCATGATCCCGTTTCGTTTCCATCGCATCCCCGCTCTTACCCCGCCGACGTTCACAGATCAAGGGCCTCCTCGCACGACGCACCGACGCGCGACATGCACCGCATCGCAGGGAGTCGGCACCAGTCAACCGGCCCTACCCGCGCTCTTGACTCCCAACCCACGGCCCACCATCGTTCTCGCCGTGCGCATAAGCCCACCCACATCCAGTCTCGACGTCATCTCCAGCGCGATCCACACCGCCCGCGCGTGCCGCTCCCGCGCCTTTCCATCGGTTATCCTTTGACCCACAACGAATCCCTCACCCAAATCGCCCGCGCAACGCTCGTCCGCTCTCGCCGAGGTTTCTTAAGTCGCTTCCCCGTGCCCGCCCATCACTTGCTCTTTCTATGAACGTCTCTGCCTTCCGTATTCTCCGCCCTCTCCCGCTGCTCCTCCTGCCCGCCTGTGTCTGGCTCGCCGGCTGTACCAAGTCGAGCCAAGCCAAGTCCCCCCCGCCCCCTCCACCGTCCGAGGTTTCCGTCCTCACTGTCGCCTCTGAATCCGTTCCACGCACCACCGAGTTGCCCGGTCGCATCAGCCTCGTTCGCGAAGCCCAAGTCCGCGCTCGGGCCTCCGGAATCCTGCTCAAACGACGATTCGTCGAAGGGTCCAACGTGAAGGAAGGTCAGGTTCTGTTTGATATCGATCCCGCTCCGCTCCAGGCCGCTCTTGCCAGCGCCAAAGCCACACTCGCCCGCGCCGAAGCCGGCCTCAAAGAAACCAAAGCCAAAGCCGCGCGCTACGAGGAATTGGTCAAGATCAACGCCGTCAGTCGTCAAACCTACGACACCGCCACCGCTGCCCTCGGCCAAAATGAGGCCGACCTCCTGGCTTCCAAAGCCGCCGTTCAAACCGCCGAACTGAACCTTGGCTACACCGAGGTCACCGCTCCCATCTCCGGCCGCATCGGCCGCGCCCTGGTCACCGAAGGCGGCCTCGTCAGCGCCTCCGAAGCCACCCAGCTTGCCGTCATTCGCCAACTCGATCCCGTCTACTTCGACTTTACCCAGGCCAGTGCCGAAATCCTCCGCCTCAAACGAGCGATCGAGGAGGGGTCCATCTCCGAAAGCCCAGAAACCGCGAATGTCACGCTCCTGCTCGAAGACGGTTCTACCTACCCGCACGCCGGCCGTCTTCTCTTTCACGACATGGCCGTCGATCCCTCCACAGGAATGTTCCTCCTCCGCGCCGAGGTGCCAAATCCAAAAAACTTGCTCATGGCCGGCATGTTCGCCCGGGGCCAATTCGTCGAGGGGATCACCGAGAATGCGGTCACCATCCCTCAACGCACCATCGCCCGCGGTCCCGCCGGAGCCGCTTCTGTTCTCGTCGTGAACGACCAAAATAAGGTCGAAGCCAGGAGCATTCACATCGACCGCACCGTCGGTTCCAAGGTCATCGTCGCGAGCGGTCTCAAAGTCGGCGAACGGATCATTGTCGAAGGATCCCAAAAGGCACCCCCAGGGGCCATGGTCGTCCCCGTGCCTTTCGGCGCCCCCGCCCCAGCGGAGAAGTCCCCCGCGTCGCCCAAGTCCAACCCGTAACGCGTCATGGCTCAATTTTTCATCAATCGACCCATCTTCGCGTGGGTCGTCTCCATCCTGATCATGGTTCTCGGCGGCCTCGCCGTGACCAAGCTTCCCGTTGCCCAGTATCCAAACGTCGCCCCTCCCTCCATCTCGGTCACCGCCAATTACGCTGGTGCCTCCGCCGAAACGCTTCAAGAAACGGTTACCTCCGTCATCGAACAGCAGCTCAACGGCATCGATAACCTGCTCTATATGTCCTCCGGTAGTGACGCTTCCGGCCAAGCCACCGTCACGCTCTACTTCGTCGCTGGCACCAACCCCGACACCGCCCAAGTCCAAGTCCAAAACAAAGTTCAGCTCGCCACCCCGAGCCTTCCCCAAACCGTCCAACAGCAGGGAGTCGTCGTCGCCAAAGCCACCCGCAATTTCATGATGTTCTTCACGCTGTCCACCACGAACGACAGCTTGGATGAAGTCGAACTTGGCAACTATATCGCCTCCAGTGTTCTCGACCCAATCCGACGCGTCTCCGGTGTCGGCGAAGCCTTCATGTTCGGTTCCCAATACGCCATGCGGATCTGGCTCGACCCCGATAAACTCAACAGCTTCAAACTCACCACCGCCGACGTCACCAGCGCCATCGACCAGCAAAACAAACAGGTCCCCGTCGGCCAGATCGGCGCAACGCCCTCCATAAAAGGTCAGCAGCTCAACGTCATCATGCAGTCCCGTACTACGCTGCGCACGGTCGAGGAGTTTGAGCAAATCCTGCTCCGGGCCAATCCCGACGGCTCCCGCGTGCATCTCAAAGACGTCGCTCGCGTGGCCCTCGGCGCAGAGAATTACGGCACGAAAGCACGGGTCAACGGGCATCCATCCGCCGCGGTCGCCATCAAGCTCTCTCCCACCGCCAACGCGATGAACACCGCCGAGGCCGTGCGTAAAAAGCTGTCCGAACTGTCCCGGTTCTTCCCACCTGGTGTGCGGGTCGATTTCCCCCTCGATACCTCCACTTTCGTTCGAATCTCCATCGAGGAGGTCTTGATCACGCTCGCCGAGGCCATCCTGCTCGTGTTCCTGGTCATGTATCTCTTTCTCCAGAATCTGCGAGCAACGCTCATCCCCACGATCGTCGTCCCCGTCGCCCTGCTCGGCACCTTCGGTCTCATGCTTGCCTTCGGTTTCTCCATCAACGTGCTCACCATGTTCGGCATGGTCCTATCCATTGGTATCTTGGTCGACGACGCCATCGTCGTGGTCGAGAATGTCGAACGGATCATGGCCGAGGAAGGGCTTCCTCCTCTCCAGGCCACCCGAAAGGCCATGAGCCAAATCACCGGTGCGCTCATCGGTATCTCGCTAGTGCTCACCGCCGTCTTCATCCCCATGGCCTTCTTCAGCGGTTCCGTCGGCACCATCTACCGGCAGTTCTCGATGTCGCTGGTGTCCTCGATGTTGTTCTCCGTCTTCCTCGCCATGTCCCTCACCCCGGCCCTCTGCGCCACGTTGCTCAAACCCATTCCGAAAGGGCACAAACACGAGAAAAGCGGCTTCTTCGGCTGGTTCAATCGGACCTTCGCCCGCGCCACCACACGTTACCAATCTTCGGTCAGCCATATTCTCAAACACAGCTGGGCCTCCGTCCTCCTTTTCGTGGTAATCCTTTTCCTCGTCGGCTTCTTCTACATGCGGCTTCCTTCTTCCTTCCTCCCCGCCGAAGACCAAGGTTATTTCATCACGAATATTCAGTTGCCCGTCGGTGCCGCGCAAGACCGCACCGACGCCGTCCTGCGCCAGGTCGAAGCCTATTTCCTCAAGCAACCCGAGATCGAAAGCTTCATCACCGTCGCTGGGTTCAGCTTTAACGGTCGGGGTCAAAACTCCGCGCTTTCGTTCGGTCGACTCAAAGACTGGGACGAACGCAAAGGCCCCCAACACACGGTACAAGCGGTCATTGGCCGCGCCTTCGGAACTTTCTCGTCGATCAAAGACGCCATCATCTTCCCTCTCAACCCGCCCGCCATCAGCGAGCTCGGTAATTCCACCGGGTTCGACCTCCAGCTGCAAGACCTCGGCGGACTCGGCCACGAACGTCTCCTCGCCGCTCGCGATCAGTTGCTCGCCATGGCTTCCACGAACTCAACCGTGGTCGGCGTGCGGGTCCAAGGCCTCGACGACGCAGCCCAGTTGAAGATTGATATCGACGAAGCCAAAGCCACCACCCTCGGTGTCTCATTGTCCGAGGTCAACAGCACCCTCCAAACCTGCTTCGGCTCCGCTTACGTGAATAACTTCATCAACGGGAATCGTGTGCAACGGGTGATCGTTCAGCTCGATGCCCCGTTCCGCATGTCTCCCGACGACATCAAGAAGGTGTATGTGCGCAGCACCACCGGCAACATGGTGCCGCTCGCCTCCTTCACGTCCGTGCGCTGGATCTACGGCTCGCCGCAGCTGCAAAATTACAACGGCTTTCCCGCCTACGAGCTGATTGGTGCCCCAGCTCCTGGACGTAGCACCGGCGAAGCTATGGATGCCATGGAGGCTATGATCCGCCAGCTGCCCGCTGGCATCGGCTTCGAATGGACCGGTCAGTCCTACGAGGAGCGTCTCTCCGGTTCCCAAGCCCCCATGCTCTACGTGCTCTCCCTCCTCGTGGTCTTTCTCTGCCTCGCCGCCCTCTACGAAAGTTGGTCCATCCCGCTCTCCGTCATTCTCGTCGTCCCGCTCGGCGTGCTCGGTGCCCTGCTCGCCACCAAGTTCCGAGGCCTGCCTAATGACGTTTATTTCAAGGTCGGTCTGCTCACCACGGTCGGTCTCGCCACTAAGAACGCCATCCTGATTATCGAATACGCCAAAGATCTCCAACTCACGGGTGTCGGCCTCATCGAAGCCACACTCCAAGCCGTTCACCTCCGTCTCCGCCCCATTCTCATGACGTCCTTCGCCTTCATCCTCGGCGTCATGCCCCTCGTCGTGAGCACCGGCGCCGGCTCCGCCAGCCGAAACGCCATCGGTACCGGTGTCGCCGGTGGAATGTTCGCCGCCACCGCGCTGGGAATCTTTCTGATCCCAGTCTTCTACGTCGTCGTCCGCCGCATCTTCAAAGGCGCTCTTCCCAATCCAGCCCAGGCCGATTCCCATGCCCCAGGTGCTAATTGAAACCCCATCGTATGAGTAAACTTGCCCTGCGCCTGTTGGCCTCCGCCGCTCTTCTCAGCGGGTGCTCCCTCGCCCCAAAACCGGAACGGCCCGCCCCACCCATCAGCAGCTCCTGGCCTACCCCCGCTTCCATCGATACCCACAAAACCGCCGATATCGAGTGGCAGGAGTTTTTCGTCGCGCCTCGGCTGCGCAGTCTCATCGACCTCGCCCTCAAAAATAATCGAGACCTTCGCATCGCCTCCCTCCGAGTCGAACAGGCCCGCGCTCAATATCGCATTCGTCGGTCCGATCTCTTCCCTGATCTCGAAGGGCATCTCGCCGGTAATCGGCAAAAGTTCTCGGGCGCGATCACCACGTTCGGAGGTGGCAGTATTCTCACCACCTACAGCATCGACGTCGGCGCCTCCTACGAAATCGATCTCTTCGGTCGCGTTCGAAGTGCCAAACGATCGGCACTCGAATCCTACTTCGCCACCGAAGAAGCCCGCAAAAGCGCCCAAATCGCCCTCGTCTCTCAGGTCGCCACCGAATACCTCACCCAGCTCCGCCTGCGCGAGGCCAAAGCCATCGCCAATCGTACGCTGGAAACCGTCCAGGCCGCTCATAAACTGATTAAGACCAGCTTCGACGCCGGGGGTGCCTCCGAACTCGACCTCCGCACCGCCGAAGGTCAAGTCCAAGCTGTCAAAGTCAATTCCGCCGGATTCCTACAGTTGCTCGCCGAATCCGAAAATGCTCTCGTTCAGCTCGTCGGCCAACCTCTGCCCCATGATCTTCCCCCCGCCGATCCCTTCCACCAACCGCAAGTCCTCGACGATCTCCCGGTTGAAATTCCATCGGAGGTCTTGCTCCGTCGACCCGACATCCTCGCCGCTGAACACGCGCTCAAAGCCGCCAACGCCGATATCGGAATTGCCCGCGCCGCATACTTCCCACGCATTCTCTTAACAGGCTACGGCGGCACCGCTTCCGCCAAACTGACCGACCTCTTCAGCGGCCCCTCAGAAACCTGGGGTTTCTCGCCGCAGATCACCGTCCCCTTGTTCGCAGGCGGATCGGCTCGCGCGAATCTGAATGCGGCTAAACTGCGTAAGCGCATCGAGATCGCCAATTACGAGAAAGCCATCCAGAACGGATTCCGCGAAGTCGCTGACGCCCTCGCCACCCGCACCATTCTCGACGATAAACTCAAAGCGCAAAACCTCCTGCTCGAAGCGCAACAAAAACGCTTCCAACTCACCACCGCACGCTATAACCAAGGGGTCGACAGCTACCTCGACGTTCTCCTCGCCCAACAGGATCTCTACGCCGCACAACAAAACCTAGCCCAGTTCCAAGCCGCCCGCTGGCTCAATAGCCTAGCTCTCTACCGCTCCCTCGGCGGCGGCTGGAAACCAAACTCGAAGTAAGGCCGATTGCACTGCGCGGCTGCTGCTATCATCGTCCCTAAGTCCAGCCCACGATCCTACGGGCGACAACCAAACGGGCTTGCGTCGGTCGTGATCTACAGAGCGAGGGTATCGGATGATACTACCGCCCCGGGTTGCTCGAAGAAGATCCCGGTTGGGGTAAACCTAAAAAGGACCCGACGGAGCAATCCTGCCCACTCCGCCTCAGAATCCCGTATTCAAACCGACGAGCTTCGCCAAGGCATTGGCTTTCGCGTCGAACGAAAGGAAACGTTCGGTCCCCAACACGAGCGCGGAGGCGACATGAATGACATCGTAGGTGCGAAATCCCTGGGCGGCGGTGTATCGGCGCACAAGGCTATCAAACTCGGGTTCGATGTCGCTCAGGGTGAGCGGGACACGCTTCAGAAACCGAGGCTTCTTCAGTTGAAGCGCAAAGTCCGCTTGCGCAAGCATCGCCACCTCCGACGACACACGCCACGGGGATCCAGCCCGACTTTCAAAAATCATCCGCTCAATGGAATTGGTCACCTCAAACCAGAGCATCTCGGTGATTGGAACCTGATTCTGACCTATCGCACGACTGATCTTCTCGCAGTCGGGAGACTGCAGATACAGACGGACTAGCGAATTGGCATCCAGGTAGAGATTCATTCCTCTCCGGCGATAATGCGGTTAAACCGCTCCTCATCCCAGTCCACTCGTTTGGGAGGGTGATACCCCAGCGCACGTTGCCGAGCCCACAATTCTTTAAAGTAGCCCACAACATCCTCGGGGGGCTCCGTCGATTTCTCACGCGCCTCGTTCTGCACTTTAGGGGCGATCGTAAAGACCTCGCCCGACCGTGTCGTGATCTCGGCGCTGCCAAACTTCCGCACTGCAGCCAGGATCCGTGCAGGCTGCCGATTCAGATCTCTCAACGTGAATGTCGCCTCCGTAATCATGTCTGACAATCCTTGTCTGACAATGTCACGAAGTCAACCCCGCTCGTCGGCTCGAAGCGAGAACAACCTCGGGTTTTCGCGAGTGCCCACCCCCACTACCAACCCAGGTAGGCCCGGTCGCACCGCGCCCGATCCTCACTCTCGCTCAGGCCCCGACCCGTGCGTCCCTTTGATATCACCTAATCGGCTCTCACCCGGTACAACGAACGAACACTCCACCATGCTCCCCACCCGGACACCGCCAAACCTACACCTAAGACCAAGAAGTCGATTCGGTCACCTCCCGGACTACCCCTTCCCAATCGCTCATCGGATCGAATCGCGGCCGACCGGTCGTCACTCAGTTCTACAAACCGGATGCCGTGCGCCTGGAGAGTTCTGGATAACGCCTTCGCCAACGCCGCAGGTCGATCCTGCCCTCGAAATTGCACCATCACGCTCGGAAGCGAGGGCTGACGAAGTACCTCCGTCTGCGCCAATCGCGCATACTCCGCCAACGCCGACTCCAAGGGACTGTCTATGATCGCAATCCCTTCCATTTCTGAGATAGCTCCGCCACTAAAAGCTTCGCCACCCTGATGTCTCAGGTTGATGATCACTGGCCGCTGTATTGGCTCCAACGTGGCCTCGATCGCGGCAGGGAGATACTCCCGGCTCAGATTCCTCACCGCGACGGCAATCAACAGCGCTCCAAGCAACAGAAGCCCAAATCCAACACGTCTTTGAAAGGGTATAAGCATCATCTCGATAGGCTAAGAATCATGTATCACAATCGAGATCTGTCATAGTGTCATATGACAGTCAAATCTAAAAGTATTTGGTTACTCCTTCGGCCGCAGCGGTTCTCCTCCTCACGCCTGCCTCACCGCCTCCGGCCGGGCGCCTTGACGGCGCCGTGCCGTCTCCAATTCCTCTCTCAATTCCGCACGTTCAGCCCTTCAAAAACCCAACTTAGCTCGCCCCGCATCGGTCAATCGGTTCGAACTCCATGCCGGTTCCCACACCTGTTCGACCACCACCTTAGCCACCCCCGGCACCTGCATCAACCGCTCCCGAATCGGTCGCGAAAAGGTCGGGTGTACCGAGATCGACCCCTGCGTGAAGTAGCCTGCTAGCGGTCGACCCCGATGAGGCATCGTCATCACCACCGTCACCACGTCTCCGCGCACTCGCACGTCATACACCAACCCCAAATCCACGACGCTGGCATCGGCCGTGTAAAGCTGGGCATCCTTACAATCCCGTAGCGCCTCCCAGATCGCTCGCTTCGGGATCGGGCTATCCCCTAGCTCCCCTTTCCTGCCCAACTGCTCGACCCAGGGCACCGCTTGGCTTCCCGCCGGTGCCAAGAGCGGTTCCCCGGCCGTCACCAATAACGGATGCATCAGCTGTTTCCTTAATGCTTCGACGCGTCCCGCCGCTCCGGGCTCCTCAAACGGTTGTACCGTATACGCATTCTTTTGATGCAGCACGGCCCCGGCCGGGACGGTTTTGCCAGGCAGTGGATACCGACTCCACACGTGCCCATGCCAACGATAATAAAAAAGCGGCGAACCCGTGTGCTTCAGTCCAGGTAAACCCTCGGCGCGATGCTCCAAAAACAAGCCGATAAACGCGTCCTTCGAGTTGCGGTTGATAAATCCCCCCCCCACAGGTCGTCCTGTCGACCCGTCTCCACCTCGCCGACATGGAGTCGACCGTCGGCCCCCATCCACACCGGGTCGGTGAACGATTGCCCCGAGAACACCCACTCATCATCGCGCAAGGCCGACGCCTCAAACCCCTTCACCGCCCGCATCGATCCTGTCTTATGAAACCACGGGACCCCAGCATAAAAACGGTATTCCACCTCGATGAGCAATCGGCTGGGCAGATAGATCGGATGCACAGGGGAGCGCGGAAAACCCCATCGACGCACAATGGTGCACAATGGACCCCGCACCACTTCGTAGTCCGGGCACTTCTCCCAAAGCGAGATGCGCATCTTTTGAAAATTACCGGCATCGACATAATCATGCGCCCAGTCGATCCCAGGGGGCTCGCCGTGTCCTTCGCCGCCGGAGAACAGCTCCAGACCGTGTTCACGCTTGAGGGTCAACCGCTCCAATTGCCCGGTCTGCCGTGACAGGGCTGCCTTGAAAAACTCGTTCTCGACATCCAACCCGACGCCCTCACCGCGCGCTGCCAGATCGCTCGGGTATTCAGGCAACTCCGCCTCGGGATTCCCGTAAAACACGAGGAAATCCTGCCGCTCGCGGGGGCGTATGGTCACCATCAGCATTAGCCGCGCATATCGTTCCTTCCCGCGTCGCACCTCGCCAAACACCTGGCTCGGAACCTCCTTTAGCCGACCCGCAACCACGCGCGCGACTCGGATCTCACGAGCGAGAAACGTGGTTTGATCTGCAGGGAATGACAGACCCACCTCAACCGGCTCAACACCACGCTCCAACCCCTCTGTCTCCTCGATCCGAAGCACTTTGAAGAATGGCCAGCCCTCAGCCCACTGTCGCCAAGCCTGCCGCAGCGTCGCGGTGCTCGCGGAGGTCGCAGCCGGAACCAGCGACGGTTGCGGCCTCGCTTCCTCCGCCTCGGCCTGAATCACCGTGTCGCGCATGGAATGCGTCAGCGCCCGCGCCAACGCGTAGTCCTTCCGCTGCCATGCCTCGGCGATGAGTCTCAGTTTCTCCTCAAACGAATCGCTGCGCGCTACTCCCGGCAACACCGCCTCCACCTCTCTCGAAGGCGAACCGACCTGCGCCCATCCGGCCGCCAGCCCCAACATCGCGCCGATCACCCAGCCATAACCGACGAATCGCCGACTCCAAGTCCAAGGCTTCGACCTCGTCATCGTGGTCCCTTGTTTCCTTTGTAATAAAGTTCGGTTCACAAACACGCACAGTTCCTGACGATCGACTCCGACCTCCGCTGGCTCCCGGGATCGAATGTTACGTTCGGCTCGCCAACTCCGGAATGGGTTGGCCTCGGGGTAAAATCGGGTTCGGCCGACCCGAGAAGTCCGGCAAACTGATCTCCGAAGCGCGGATCCCCAAGTGCTGGTAAATGGTCGCCATGAAATCACCGGGGCCTGCGATCCGCTCCACCACATCCTCTCCCCGTTTGTCGGTTGCTCCAATCACCCCGCCCGTGGTTATGCCTCCTCCTGCCCATAGTTGGGAGAAGGCTCGAGGCCAATGATCCCGCCCCGGTTGCACCGTCCCCGCCACGCCGCTCGCGACTCCACCCCCGCTGCTCGCCACCCGCTCCACTCTCGGGGTGCGTCCAAATTCTCCCGTCACCACCACGAGCACTCGCTTGTCCAATCCGCGCGCATACACATCCTCGATCAACGCCGAAACCGCTTGGTCAAAATAGGGCAAACGGAACTGAAGGGCATCGAACACATGATGGTTCACCGCGTGATCATCCCAGTTCTGCACCCGCCCACACAGCGGACCGTCCAATGTCGTCGTCACAATTTCTACCCCAGCCTCCACCAACCGACGCGCCATCAAACACTGCTGCCCCCATTGATGTCGACCATACCGATCACGAACCGCCGCCGGTTCGCGGCTCAGATCAAACGCCTCCCGGGCCGATGGACTGGTCAAAAGGTTCAACGCTTGCGCCTCAAAGCCGTCGATCGCCCCCATCGCACCCGAATAGTCCCGGGCTCGATCGATGCGGTCCAGCTTCTGCCGCAGCTGCGTGCGATCGTTTAACCGCGTCACTTGCGCCGGATCGCTCAAACCGATGTTCGGCACCTCAAAATGGGGGTCGTTCGGGTCTCCGGTGATCGCAAACGGACCGTAGGAAGGGTTCACATACGCCGATCCAGCGATGGTGAAGTTATCGTAGCGAACCACCGGATTCACGCCCATGTAGTTCGGAAGCCCACGGTTTCGATCCTGCCGCAGGTAGTTCGCCACCGTCATCCAGTCCGGAAAGATGGGCTTCTCCTTGTCTTGCGGATCCGGATCCCCGGTCAGCATCTGCAACGAACCCGCCGGATGCCCGCCTCCGGTGTGGCTCATCGATCGTAAGAGTGTAAATCGATCCGCAATTTTTGCATGCCGGGGAAGTAGTTCACACAATTGCATGCCCGGAACCACCGTCGAAATCGGGTTGAAAATCCCCCGAATCTCGCTCGGTGCGTCCGGCTTCGGATCGTAAGTCTCCAAATGCGACGCCCCACCACGTAACCAGACCAGAATTACCGCCGTCCTCGGCGCAGCTGAACTCGCCGAAGCCTGCGCACGCAGTCGCAATAACCCGGGCAGCGAGAGCGAGGCAAAGCCCGACAAACCGACGCGCAAAAACTCGCGCCGCCCTACCGGGCCTACGCGCCCCAAGCCTAGGCCCGCCGATGCTCGGTCGCGCAGCATGCCTAAAGTTTCCAGCCTTTTCGGTAGGTGTGCTGAATGTATTCCTGCGCCTCCCGACAGCCCTCCGCGCGCAGTTTCTTCGAATTCCAACTCAGCTTCTTTCCCGTCCGAAACGCCACGTTCCCCAACAAAACCGCCTCCGTCAAAGCGCCCGAATAATCAAAGTTGCAGGTCGTCGGAGTCCCCGTCTTGCACGCGAGGATCCACTCCTTGTGGTGGCCGATCGAATCCGGAATCGACCTCGCCGGTGGCTTGAACCCCGCAAAGGACGACTCCGGCAGGAGAACGTGCTGATCATACCCAGCCAAAAGCATCTTTCCGTTCTCTCCCACGAACAACGTCCCGTCTCCCCATTTCGGAAGTTTGAGGTCCTGGAAATAGCGAGGTCGACGTCCCCCATGGTACCAAGTCAACGCCACCGGCGGTCGATCGCCCCGAGCGGCATACTCATACTTTACCACCAGATAATGCGGCGCACTCTCAGGATGCGGCTTCGGTCCCTCCACAACCTCCACCGTTTCCGGCGTCGTTAAACCCAGCGCCCAATGCGATAGGTCTACATGATGGCAGCCGATGTCTGCTAAAGTCCCACCCCCAAAAGCCCAAAAATGCCGCCAGTGAAACGGAATATACTCAGGACTGTAAGGTCGAAACTCCACAGGCCCCAACCAAGATTCGTAATGCAAACCCTCAGGAATCGGCGTGCCATCCTTCGGCCTCTCCTTGTTGCCAAACCCGCCTCCCGACCACACATGCACTTCCCGAACCGCTCCGATCGCCCCCGACTGCACCAACTCAACCACCCGACGGTAATTCCCGCCCGCATGGATCTGCGTGCCCATCTGTGTCGCGACTTTCTTACGCCGCGCCAACTCACGAACGGCCCGGCACTCGCTGATGGTTCGGGTCAATGGCTTCTCGCAATAGGTATGAAATCCGTGATGCAACGCCGTTGCGGTGATGATCGCATGCGTATGATCCGGGGTGCCGATGACCACCGCGTCGATGTCCTTCTGTTCCAGCGCGCGACGAAAATCGGTATAGGTACGGGCATTCGGGTGCTTCTGGCTGGCCGCCCGCAACAGGTTGTCCTCGACGTCGCACAGCGCCACCACGTTCTCATGTGCGACGTTGCCCAGGTTCCAACCCGCCTGGTTCGCCGTGCCGATCATTGCAATGTTCAGTTTCTCATTGGGCGAAATCCGACGCGCCGCACGTGCGATCGGGATTGTGGCAAGGCCAAACCCCACGGCAATTCGAGTGGTGTCACGAAGAAAATGACGGCGTGTAAGAGTGGGGTTCATGGGTTGAAATTCGCAACCCGTTGTTACCGCCTGTGAATGCTCCGAGCAAGAAGCATTTCAGTGCCCGAAACCCCAAAGCTTCGTATGGAGTTCCGCCTTCAGGCGGTCCGGAAAGCCCCGCGCCACCCCGCACCCCACCACCCCAGGACCGCAGCGTTCACGCCGCTCCAACGCCTCCATCCCACCCCTTCCCCTTTCGTGTCTTTCGTGGTTAAACACTCCCCCTCTGCGTTGCGACTCTACCTCGCTTCAACCCCCGGAACCACCGCCACCCTCACTCTGACTCATCTTCCCCCATCAGAAGGCAGTAGGATCCGCGCAGCATTTCGGACGTAACTGTATGTCAATCACGGCCTAAGCGTGGGTTCTTGAGTCGATTTTGGTTAGCT
>Ga0172367_10005864_pt1 | contig 14709 bp, 38 predicted proteins | sample Lak10m_FD_114542 | JGI IMG/M metagenome (GOLD analysis project Ga0172367, IMG submission 114542) | Freshwater microbial communities from Kabuno Bay, South-Kivu, Congo - kab_022012_10m | ecosystem: Environmental > Aquatic > Freshwater > Lake | place: Democratic Republic of the Congo: South-Kivu... | reverse complement strand
ATGATAAAAATATCAGCTATTATATTATTGTTAGGGTCAATGTCAGGGTCAAGGACAATATCAGTATCAAAGTCAAAATCAATATCACGTCCATGTTCAGTGTTAAAATCAAGATTATGGTCATTATCATGGTCAAGCTCGAGGTCAGTGTCAAAATCAAGATCAGGATCAAGATCAAGATCAAGATAAATTTTATATATTGGATGAATAATGATTTTTTATTTTCTATAGAAGAAAGAAGAAAATGATAAAACAATCTTTAATAAAAAATAATTCACATCATAAAAAAATAAAATTTTCATCAATAGATAACTGTGAAATTAGTTGCCATTATAATCATACATGGTGTTCATCAATTAATAAATTTGTATATACAGTAATCCATTACAATAAAACATTTTTATATTATCCATTAGCATAATAAAATTTCAAACTGATATATTAGTTTCAAGGACAAGATTCAAGACATTATCAAGCTCAAAGTCAAGATCAATGATATACTCAAAATCAATAATACATTCGAAGTTAAGATTATATTCAAGGTCAATCTCGATGTCAAAGTCAAATTAATATGATAAAAATAACTAATAATATATTTGGTTCAAAATCACAATCACAATTTAGGTTAGGGTCATGGGCATGGTCAATGTCAAGGTCAGGGTCAATGTCAAGTTCAAAGTCTATATCTACGTCTATGTCAAGATCAAAGTTTATATGATAAAAATACCCAATATTACAACATGGTCAAAATCATGGTCATGGTCATGGTCAAGGTCATGGTCAGAGTCAAGGTCAAAGTCTATGTCAATGTCATGGTCAATGTCAAGGTCAGGGTCAAAGTCTATGTCAATGTCAAAGTCTATATATACGTCTATGTCAAGGTCAAGAATATGATAAAAATACCCAATATTACAACATGGTCAAAATCATGGTCATGGTCAGGGTCAAGGACAGGGGCAAAGTCAAGGTCAAAGTCTATGTCAATGTCATGGTCAATGTCAAGGTCATGGTCAAAGTCATGGTCAAAGTCATGGTCAAGGTCAGGGTCAATGTCTTGGTCAAGGTTTATGTCAAGGTCATGGACAATGTCATGGTCAATGTCAAGGTCAAGAATATGATAAAAATAACTAATAATATATTTGGTTCAAAATCAGGGTCATGGTCAAAGTCATGGTCAAAGTCATGGTCAAAGTCAGGGTCAAGGTCAGGGACAGAAGCAGGGTCTTGGGCATGGTCTTGGACAATGTCATGGTCAATGTCAAGGTCAAGTTCAAAGACTATATCTACGTCTATGTCAAGATCAAAGTTTATATGATAAAAATAACTAATAATATATTTGGTTCAAAATCACAATCAAAATTAAAATCACAATCACAATTTAGGTTAGGGTTATGGGCATGGTCAAGGTCAGGGTCAGAAGCAGGAGCATGGTCATGGACATTGTCGGGGTCACGGTCAAGAATATGATAAAAATACCCAATATTACAACAAGGTCAAAATCATGGTCAAAATCATGGTCATGGTCAATGTCAATGTCAGAGTCAGAGTTAGAGTCAGAGTCAGGGTCAAAGTCAAGGTCAGGGTCAGGGTCAAGGTCATGGTCAGAGTCAAAGTCAGGGTCAAGGTCATGGTCATGGTCAAGGTCATGGTCAGAGTCAGGAAGATGATAAAAATATCCAATATTACAATAAGGTCAAGGTCAAAATCAGGGTCATGGTCACATTCGAAGTCTATATCAAGGTCAAAGTCAAATTAATATGATAAAAATAACTAATAATATATTTGGTTCAAAATCACAATCACGATCAAAATCACAATCACAATTTAGGTTAGGGTCATGGGCATGGTCAATGTCAGGGGCAGGATCAGGGTCATGGGCATGGTCATGGACAATGTTAAAGTCAAGGTCTATATCAAGGGTCAAAGTCAAAATAATATGATAAAATTAAAATTTAATTCAACTTCATATAGTTTTCATACTTTACATAAAATAACTTATTATGAATCTGTTCATAATTGTGAAAGCACATCTTACACCAACAATAATACAGTTTCTTATTCTAACTCTAAACCATATATAATTAATAATTATGGTGATTATAAATGATAAAATGTAATCCTTGGAGAATTTCTTATAATAAAGAAAAATCATATTCATATTATGATTTAACTATATTTTTTAATCATAAATTTATGTCATTAATTAATGGAAAAAATAGTTCAACAATTAACAAAAGATGTTGGTCAATAAATTAATGATAAAATTTGACTGTAATGAACATAAAGATACTTGTAAATATCAAAATCATAAACTACAAAGAACTTATAGTGATGGGTTAATAGTTTCTTCCTGTTATTCTACAATTGATTTTTATACCTCTGTACATCAAATTTTAAGACAGGATGTTTATGACTTTTATAAATCTTATGTGAGAAGTAAATGATAAAATTTCAAACTAAAATAATTAAAAAAACAGGACAAGTATCAAAAATAAAATCTTATAATTTGAGTTGTAATTATATTCGTATTCCAATTATGGATTTTAGTAGATGCAAAGCAAAAATTAGTTTATCATATAGTGCAAGTGTTATAACTCATTTTAATTTTTTCTCTTATTGTACATCAAGGAAAACTAAATGATAAAATTTCAAACTAATATAAGTAAAAACATAAAATATATGTTTCTTTCACAAAATCAATCATTAACTAAAAAGCATATCAATAACATCACAAATTCAAAATCCAAATGTAATCATTGGGTGTATATAAATTCACATCATAATTCAAATGTAAGATTCCTAAAATAAATATTGACCTTTTATTCTATTACGTTATTATAAATTATCCTACATAAAAGGAATAATTAAATGAACGCAGAAACTAAAATAACAAAAGCTAAAGTTGAATTGGTTATTAGAGAACCATTTTTTGGTGTTCTTATTAGTAGACTATATCTTATTCAAAATAATTCAATTCCAACAGCAGCAACAGATGGAAGAAAAATTTATTATAATGAATCTTTTATTGATAATCTTTCATTAGATGAAACTATTGGATTATTGGCTCACGAAGTCCTTCATGTCGTTATGCTTCATATGATTAGAAGAAATGATAGGGATTTTAGAAAATGGAATATCGCTTGTGACTTTGCTATAAATCAACTTTTAAGCAATTTCCAACTTCCTCAAGGCGTTTGTTTAGACCCACAATACCAAGATATGTCAGCAGAAGAAATATATAATATATTACCAGAAGGTATAGAAAAACAATATACAATTTCTTTTGGTGATGTGATGGATTCTATTGATGGCTCTAATTTATCAGATGAAGAAAAAGAAAAATTAAAAGAAGAAATAAGACAAGCAGTTGTTGAGGCAGGAACAGTTGCTAAAATGCAAGGAAAACTATCACAAGGTTTAGAAAGACTTGTTGGTGAATTTATTGAGTCCAAAGTTGATTGGAAAGAAGCATTACATTCTTTTGTTTCAGAACATACTAAAGATGATTATAGTTTTCGGAAACCTAATATAAGATATTCTTCATCTGGATTTTATCTTCCTTCTCTATATTCAGAAAGAATGAAACCTATATTGCTTGGAATAGATACTTCTGGTAGTATTACAGAAGAAATGTTAAGAGTATTTGGTGGTCATATGCAAGCAATTCAGGAGCAACATAATGTTGATATTCAAGTTCTTTATATTGATTCTGCTATTAATAAAGAAAGATATTTTGAATCAGACGAACAAATAGAACTTGAATGTATCGGTGGTGGTGGAACAAGTTTTATTCCTTTATTTGATTGGTATAAAGAACAAGAAGAATTAGAATTTAGTCAGATAGTTTATTTGACTGATTTAGAAGGTGAATTTCCTAATGAAATTCCTGATATTCCTGTTCTTTGGGTTACAGACAACCAAAGAAAAGAAGTTCCATTTGGCACAAAAGTGATATTTGAATGATAAAAATATATTGGTTAATCAACAGAATTTATGAAATAGCTTTTCAAGATATAGATACTAGACTTCGTAATATAGAAGCTTATATCTATGACCAACAACATAAGCCAAATGAATTTGCCTTAATGAGATAACAGAACTAGAGAAAATATACCAAGATGCACTTAATGAAATATTATGTTTTTCAGCATGTTATGCTTTATCGCAAAGATTTCAGTTCAAAGTAGAGGTGAACAATGTCATGGAATAATAGAGATTTGTTTCCTGCTCCAACAATGCCAAATCCATTAATAAATGAAACTATAGCTAGAAAGTTACCAGAACAAAGTGAGACAAGTAAACTACTTGAAAGAGTAGAGAAATTGATTTCTCTTCTGGAAGAACCTAGTTCAATCATCATAACTGGTAAAAAAGCTGAAGAAATGTATAACAGATTAATAGATAGGAACTAAAATATGCATTCCATTTTTTCATAAGTACAGTGAATGGTCTGAAGTAACAGATTCAGATACTCATTTTATCAAACTACAGTATAGATATTGTAGAAACCGTAATAAGATTCAACAACGTACTATCAAGACTTTTGATTCTAACGATTCAGTATCACCAGCTAGAGTTGTTAATGAATTAATTGATAAGCTCAAAGAAAATTCTAGATATAGAAAATAGTTAGTCTTTTCTATCTTTTATGATACGATGGATGTCTTCGTGTATATCTTTCAAGTTTGTAATTTCTTTGTTTAAATCAGCATGAATATCACGAATGACTTTTTCTGTTTTGTTGCTTTCCCTTTCTGCTACAAATGCTAGGATTGGAAGAGCTAGACCCTGTAGAATGTTTCCAATGATGAATTGAACCCAATCAAGTGCTGATTCTGGTTGTTCAAAGAATAGAATAGTTGAGATTAAAATGACAACAAAGTAGAAGCAAAGCATTGAAGATAGAATGTCGGCTAAATGGTTCGAAAGTTTTATGTTGAACGAACGGAATGTCATAGAGAATCTTTTGGGAAATTATAATTTCATTCTTTTATTTACAAACTGAAAATTCTATGTTATTATTATTTATAAAATTAACTAAAGGAGAACTCAAATGAGATTAGATTGTAATTGTTGTGATGGAATTTGTAATTTTTTAAAAAACCTAAAAACAAATATGGCGATGGTACTCTAACGAAAGTATGAATTTAAAATGTATACTAAATTTTTGAGAAGTATTGATAGAACTCAAAATAAAATCTAAAGATATAGTAAAGAGGTTGAAATGAAAATAAAAATAGAACTATCTGAAGATGAATGTAAGAATATCATTCTAACTTACATAACAGACAAAATGAATATGCCTCTCGTAGAGAAAAATGTAAGGTTTTATACAAAGTCCAAACAGAACTATAAATCAGAGTGGGAAATATCAGACTTCAAAGTGGTATACGAAAGATGAAATGTGATAAATGTAATGTAGGTAACATGGCAAAAGTTAAGGCCTTTAGGTCTGGTGATTTTGAATCTAAAGAATTAATCACTATTGTTAGATGTACACATTGTGGAGCTTCATACGAGGTTGACTCTAATACAAATTATATTTGTTCATGAAAGGAAAAAAAAATGAAAGAAATATATCTTGAAGATGATAAAATTAAGTATAGAGCTAAAGAATATTATAACAACGAAATTTGTTATTTGGAATCAATTGAATCTACAAATCAACAAGGTAATCTGCGCTTTATTGATAGAAAAGTTTATAGATGTAGATACTCATATAAGAAGAGTTATATTCGTTTGTTTCTTCCAAATAAAACAGCTTATGCATGTATATGGGAAGTTTTAGATGATAATATTTTAAATTCTAATAATTTAAAGATAAAACAATTAAGTGAAAGGGTTAAACTATTGGAAGAAGAAATGTCTGTATTGATTACAAAGGTTGATTCACTTTCAATTAAACCTATAGAGAAGAAACATAATGATTCTAATTTGATGAAGTTAATTGAAAGAGCATATAATATTATCTGTACAGTTGAGTTTGATCTGAAACATGAAATTCAACAAGCTAATGATTGGATGGATGAAGTAGATAGACTCGACGAAAAGGAAACAAAATGACATATCATGTAAGGACTTGGCTAAACAAAGAAGGAATTTATGCTTCTTCTACAATAACAGCATTTGCTGGTATGAATTCATTTTTAGGTGAAGGCAATGTAAAAACTGAATTCTTTGATAAGAAATTAGCTATACATGATTGTCATTATAGTATTAGAATTCATCAGATGGCAGACCAAACTAATGAAGAATATATAGCTAAAATTCGTACTATAGAAACTGTATGTAGGAATTTTGCCAATTATCTTGAAAGGGAAAACCTATGATACTTACAACTACAGAAGCTAAAGAAAAACAATGTTGCAATTTAGTTATTGGTTATTCATTTGGAAATGATACTAGGAAATGCAGTTCTGATAAATGTATGGCTTGGAGATGGTTTAAAAAAACTGAATGTATTAAACCTTCTTTGAATGGATTTCCTTTGCCTACACCTGCCGAATATAAAGACCTACCCAGAGAAGAATGGACTGGTTATTGTGGATTAGCAGGTAAACCATAATGGGATTATTTTGTGTATGTTCTAAAAATGATATTTTAAAATTAGCTAAAAGGAGCTAATTACTTACAAGGATAGCTAGAACTAGGAGAAGAATAATGATTATACAATTTCTAAACCATAACACACGGAAAGTAGAGTACACATTAGACCTTCCTGCTGTACCAAGAAAAGGTGAAATGCTTGCTATTGATGATGGTAATTTTAGAATTTTGAATGTATCACATGTCATAGATACTAAACAGAATCTAACTTGGATACTGTGCCTTTATTGTACACCAGAAGTTTATCTTAAAAATACTTATGGAAGACTACAATGAAAAATAGAAATCCTCCTAGATGGTATGTAGAGTATGATAGAGAAACAAAACATTACGCTGTCGAGAAAGATGGTTTTAGGGATTCAATACATAGAACTAAAGTGGAAGCATTAGAACGTATAATTGAACTTGAAAAAATGGAGAAATAATATGTCAGTATGGAAACAGTTTAAAGCTGATAATCCAAGATGTATAGTACTTTATCCAATTAACTAGGAGGTGATATGGAACTACAATTTGATGAATTTGTTGCAATAGAAGAACCAGAAAATTGTAAAGGTTTATACTTTCGTGGATATACGAATAAGTATTGGGATGGTTCTAAACTTTCATTCAAGAGTGAACTTCGTTTTCTCAAAAGGAAATCTTGTTCTGGTTGTAGTAAATGTGGTTGGTTTCATGATACAATGAGTGAGCAGTTATATGCAGATGGTGTCTATGCCCCAAAAATAAAACATGGAAGTTTATATTCAGTTAAATGTGAAGTATTATCTACTGATTGGGAAACTGGATATGCTGATGATTGGATGTATAAATTTTACGAGGTGGAAGAATGATAAATTCTAAAACAATATACACTTATGAATGCGATTTCTGTGGAGCTGAAACAAAATATATTCCAAAACAAAATAGAGTTGTTTTGAAATGTGATAAAGATCATTCTTGGTATGTTGAAGTAGCTCCATATCTAGGAGTACCATATGTAGATGAAACTAAACGATGTATATGTGTTGATTGTTTGGAGAAAGCTTATAAAAAAGTGATAGAAAATATCAAGAAAGAGATTTCAAATGATTAAAACTATAAATTTGGACATGGACGGGGTAATTTGTAATTTCAACGGTAAAATAAAAGAAATCACAGGTAAGACATTTGAACAGTTTGGAGTTTCTTCTGATGCATGGAAAGCTATTCATGGACAGGAATGCGACATCTATCAAAACCTTGAACTACTTGAAGATGCTGAAACATTAGTAGCAGGAATTCTTTTGTTTGCTAAAAAAAATAACTACAGAGTTTCTATTCTAACAGGACTTCCAAAAGGAAATAGAGTTCCTATGGCTGAAATTCATAAAAGAGAATGGTTGAGAACTAAACTACCAATGTTTTCAGTTCTCCAAGATAATTTTATGATAGGTCCTTGGAGTGAAGACAAATGGAAACATTGTTATACTTCACAAGATATATTGATTGATGATTATTATAGAAATATATCTGATTGGACAAACAAAGGTGGTGGAATCGCTATTCATCACATGAATGCTCAAGATACAATTGAACGACTAAAAGAATTGGAGAAAATTTTATGAATCCTAGTATTATTATAAATTTACTTGGTGGGATTGTTTTGGTAGCTGCATTGGCTACATTTTTAACGGAATCTTTTAAAGAAACTCCTAATAATACACTTCGAATCTGGTTATTCAATTGTGCTTGTTGGATAGGTATGACGATGATTTGGTGTGCGAGGTGTTATATATGAAACAGAAACTCTTACTCCTAGATGAACCGAATCACAATTACAGAGTCTATCCTAAAGAAGTTGTTCAGAAAGCTTTAGACACTAATGTAGTAAAAGCTGTTCTTGGATGTGCTATCACTTTGAAAACTGACTTTACTGCCGATGTAGACTTGCAGAAGATTTCTCATTATACACAAAATCTGCGAATAGAAGATAATTATCTTGTTGGTGATGTGACTGTAATGAAAACACCAGAAGGTATTACACTTCAAACTCTTTTGGATAGAGGATGTAATATAAAGTTTAGTCCTAGTGGAACAGGTATCGTAAAGTTGAGAGATGATGAAATCTATGTAGTTCAAGATGGTTATAGAATAACTTCTATTGATTGGTGGCTAGATGAAAAATAGTTTTCAACTAATTTAAAATAATTGTTGACAGATAACTTTCTTTATGTTATTGGTTTATAACAAAACATAAAGAAGAAAGATTATGTAAAGAGGATTTAGTTTATGAAGACGATATTCAAAACAATTCTTGAACTTATGTTACAAGAAATCTCAATAGCAGAGATGAATGGTAAACGTATTTCTTATTTCGAACTCACTGAATCTGAATGGGAAGATTTGAAGTTTGAGATGAAACGATGTAGAATGTATTCTTCTGACTACAAACTTCCAGAAGGTGTAGTAGCACAAGTTTATGGAATTGATGTGAGAGTAGAAGGTAAATCTAATCTATGTCCTTCTTGTAAATTCCATTGTTATTATAATGGTCATGCTATAAAATGTAGCAACTACTCACCAATAACTCCTTTGAATTGTGATAGTTGTAAGTATCTTTGTAAGAAAGAAATTGATGCTTCTGAATGTGGTTATTATTCATCAAAACAAAAATAATTGTTTACTTCTTATCCTCTTTGTGTTATTGTTAATTATACTTGAAACAGAAAGAGGATTTTCTAAATGAGTAATATAGAATTTGTATTAGTAACAGCGATAGCAATTGGAATAGCAGCAGTAGCCATTGTTTCAGATGATGACTACGTTATGAACAAACAAGTTGATGAAGCTATTGAAAAGAAAGTTTCAAGTGTACATACAGAAAACTATTGTGATGAAGATGAATACAATGACAAAGAAGAGTTGGTAAAGCAAGGCACTTGTTATCAGTATGATAGAGTTGTATATGCTACAAAAGTTTCAGACAAATTGTATGATATAACAATTCAAATCAATAATAAAAATGTTGCTAACTATTGTTTTGTAAAGGAGAAGTAGAATGAATACTTTAGATTGGATAGAAAGTCCTAAACGATGTAAAGATGTAAAACAGACTCTTTTTCAATACAAAGAGTTGGGTATTGAAGAAACTTTAGATTTATATATGTGTAATGTTGGGAAGAAAGTTACAAAGGTTACATCTTCTATTGGTTCACAACCAAAGCCTTTCAAGTCTGGATTTAAAATTAATACAGTCAAAGATGTAGTGGTTCATCCTATACTCTTGACTCCTGCTTATATTTTCGAAGAAGATGTGTCTTATGTTGAATGTAGAAAATGTTATGTAGTGGAGAAATATTGAAAAATAACTGTTTACTTATTCCGAAATCTATGTCATATTGAATTATTAAAGAAGGAGTAAAGAATGAAAATCGTACATACTATAGATGGTTGGGAAGTAGATAGTAAAACATTCAAAACTAGATTACTTGCTAGAGAATATGTTAAATCTACTAAAGAAACTAAAGAAGTCTATGGATATAAAGGTTTTGAAAATGACTTGACTTGTAGAGGGTTTCAGTTCAAAGAAGGTGAAACTTTTATTAATGAAGGTAAAGTAGAAAAGTGTAGTTCTGGATTTCATTTTTGTACAACTCCTTTAGATATTTTTTCTTATTATGAACCTACTAAAAGATTTCATAAAGTTATAGGTTCTGGTAAAATTTCAAAAGAAGAAAATGGGGATTCCAAGGTAGCTACAGAGAAGTTGAAAATTTTAGAAACTTTATCTATTAAAGAAATTGTAGATATCACGATAGATCAAAAATTTAAGAGTTTTGGTTGGGATGGTGAAAACTTCGATAAGAAATATTTAAGTAGCACAGGTGATCAGAGTGCTTCAAGTAGCACAGGTGATAAGAGTACTTCAAGTAGCACAGGTTATCAGAGTGCTTCAAGTAGCACAGGTGATCAGAGTGCTTCAAGTAGCACAGGTTATTCTAGCGCTTCAAGTAGCACAGGTTATCAGAGTGCTTCAAGTAGCACAGGTGATAAGAGTGCTTCAAGTAGCACAGGTGATCAGAGTGCTTCAAGTAACACAGGTTATCGTAGCGCTTCAAGTAGCACAGGTGATCAGAGTGCTTCAAGTAGCACAGGTTATCGTAGCGCTTCAAGTAGCACAGGTGATAAGAGTGCTTCAAGTAGCACAGGTGATAAGAGTGCTTCAAGTAGCACAGGTTATCGTAGCGCTTCAAGTAGCACAGGTGATAATAGTGCTTCTAGTGCTACTGGTGATCATAGTGCTTCAAGTAGCACAGGTGATAAGAGTGCTTCAAGTAGCACAGGTTATCGTAGCGCTTCAAGTAGCACAGGTTATCATAGTGCTTCAAGTAGCACAGGTTATCAGAGTGCTTCAAGTAGCACAGGTGATCAGAGTGCTTCAAGTAGCACAGGTTATTGTAGCGCTTCAAGTAGCACAGGTTATTGTAGCGCTTCAAGTAGCACAGGTGATAAGAGTGCTTCAAGTAGCACAGGTGATAAGAGTGCTTCAAGTAGCACAGGTTATCGTAGCGTTTCAAGTAGCACAGGTTATCGTAGCGCTTCAAGTAGCACAGGTGATTGTTCAGTAGCTATTTGTACAGGAATGAATTCTAAAGCTAAAGCTGGAAAATTTGGGTCAATAGTATTAGTTTGGTATAATAAAAAAGAAGAAAGATATGAAACTAAATGTTCATCTGTTGGATTTGATGATGGTATTTCTTTAAAAGAAGACACATGGTATATACTTGATGAAAATGGAAATTTTGTAGAGGTAATTTCATAATGATTTTGGATGGCTATAATTCTGAATATTGTTTCTTGATTGTAAAAACTACTGATAGTTATATGAGGAATGAATATGATAGAACTAACTAAAAATGAATCAATTCTACTATTAGCGATTAAAGGTAATCCAATTATGGATTTTCCTAAAGCACAATACGAATCTGACTTTGCTTATTCTAAAAGAGTATGTGGAATATTTTGTGGTTGCACTCCAGATTATGAACATTGGTTTCTTGAATTGTTTTTCAAACTAGCTAATGCTTGGGATACTAAACTTACAATTGAAAAACTAATTAGACCAGAGTTCTCTCAAACTCAATTTGAAGTTATATATTCATATTTGAGAATGAGAAAAGTTACTGACTTGATAATTGATAAAACAGTTATTGAAACTAAAGGAGAGGAAATAATATGAACTTACAATTAATTGCAGACATGAAAGAAATTTTTGCTAAAGCAGAAAAATGTGAACTTTCAGAACGTAATAGAGAAAGAGAATATGAATTATTTACAACCCAAGTAAACAAATTAATAAACCAGAATTTTGAATTAAAACTGAAATATGATGCAAAGGTTGTTGACATTATAAAACTAGAAAAACGTATTGATGAACTAGAAGAAATAATTCTAGAACAAAATACACCACAAGATGAAATTGATATGTTCTATGACTTTGTTCACCAAGCTATTGCTTTGAACAAGAGTAATAGAGAGAAGTATGCAGATAATTACAAATTTATGTCAATGCCACAATTTGCACATGAGTTTCAAACTGTTCATATTGATTTAGGTAGACGAATGGGTAAAACTGAATTCATCAAGGATAATGTTTCTAAAGATGATATAATTATCGTACCATCTAACAAATTTGAAGCTAGAATTAAGTTTGAATATCCATTTTGTTTTACTGTAGATAATGTTATTCTTCATGATAATTATCATACAAATTTGAATAATATCATAAAAGAAATTCCATATGATGCTACAATTTGGATGGATGAAATTGGTTATGCTAAACGTGATGTAACAGCAATATATCAGAAATTTTGTTGTAGGGATAATAACTTCACATTTGTTCGATTTGGAAAATAATTTGACAAGAAACTCCAAGTTTGTTATTATGGTAAACAACAAAGGAGGACATCATGGAAATTTTAACTGAACTAATTAAAAAAGCAAGGGCAGAAAAAATCCATTATCAAAATAACGAAGGTGTTCGTGTTGTACTTTGGGAAAAGAACAATCAGATTCTTGACATTTGTTTGTTTATGAAAAAAGATCGTTGGTCTGTTAAACAAATTATTTCATACTTGGAAAAAATTTGGGATCTTGATAATTGTTACAATATTACAGTTGAAGCTCATTTCGCTAACTAGAAGGAATTTTAAATGAACTCAAGAGAATTATTAAAAGAAGCCGATAAACTAAATGATCAAATTGAAAAATCATCATGGATTGGTGGTACTTGTTTGTTTATTACACTAGGAGTGCCGTTGTTTGGTATAGTATTACTTATGGCCGCCGGTGTAATTTTTGGTTTTAATGTTGACAAATACGCTTGGTACTTTATTCTCTTCATTCCCGTGGGTGGTATTACGGGTTTAATATTGGCTATCCATATGAGCGGAGTTCAACGGCAAAGGGATATGTTCCGTAAACAAGCTATTAAACAATGGGGTTCGGATGAAGAAGAATACTAGGAGAACAAAATGTCTAGACAAAAAATGTTTAAGAACTTGAAACTCCAAGAAAAGTACACAATGTTTTTAAAAGAGATGTTCTCCGCCGTTGAAGTTGATTCTAGATCCGGAAAGTATATTGTACTGAAAACCAACGAAAAAGGTACAGATAGATTTTGGTTTCTTGGTAAAGCAGGAGCCGTTAGGATTGCTAGAACAAACGCTGCAACAAAGTCAATGGATTTTGCTAGACACATTCAGGATACATTTGGTGCTTGGGAAGTTATTAAACTTGAGAAAGAGGAAAACAAATGATATCGATGTCCGAAGAAGAATTTCTTGATATGTCAAACGACTTTTGTGGAATTTGTTTAGCCTGTCAAGAAGTAATGTACACAATCGATCCTGATGGAAGAAAATGTAAGTGTGATAATTGTGGTGAAAAAGCAGTATATGGTATTGAAGAACTTTTACTTATGGGTGAAATTAATATTCGTTGAAGTCATAAAGGAGATAAAAATGAACGAACTTGAAACTATTGAATCTACAGAAGTGACTGAACGTGACAACCTAGCTGTTGTTGCTCGTGTAGAAGCGTTGGAGCCTATAGCTGGCAAAGATTTTATAGAGTTAGTGAAACTTAAAGACTTGGGCTACACCGTTGTAGCTCAGAAGGGCCATCAAATTAGTGATTGTGTAATTTTTGTTAAGTATGATACTGTTCTTCCACAAAACGAATTGTTTGCTTTTATGGCTGATTCTAAATACCGTGTTAAAGCGAAAGCGTTTACCGAAAAAGATCATGACGGTTGGGTGACTGGAAAGATCTATAGTCAGGGTATTATTCTTCCTTTAACCAAGTTGGAGCTAGTTGACGATGAATATCCTAGGCATTATGAAGAAGGTGAAGATCTAACAAAACTTTTGGGAGTTCAAAAATATATTCCACCTGCTAAAAACTCTGGAACGAGTCTCGGGAATATGCAAGCTAAAGGAACATTTCCAACTCATCTTTGTAGCAAAACAGATGAGTTGAACCTAGCCAGTAAGAAACGGTGTTTGGAAGAACTGCAAGGTAAAGATGTTGTCATTACGCTTAAGATTGAAGGATCATCGCTTACAATGTACTTTGACGAAGAACCAGAAGTAGGGGAATTGGAAGTTTGTTCTAGAAACAATCGTCTGAAAGAGAATGAAACAAATAAGTTCTGGCAAGCAGTCAATAAACATAATTTCAAAGAAACTTTGGTTGATTGTCCATATATTTTTCAGAACGAGCTATATGGAAATGGTATACAACGAAATAAGCTAAAAATTCCAGATGTAGATCTAATGTGTTTTACTGTTGTAGAAAAAGCTACAAGACGTAGACTTAATTATATTGAGTATACTAATGTTTGTAAACAATACAAAGTTCCAATGGTTCCACTTGTAACTATCATTAGAAACTTTGATTGGACCTTTGATCAACTTCAGGAACTTGCAGATATTCAGAAATACAGTTCGGGTGAAGCAGCAGAAGGAATTGTTATTCGCCCTATTGATCCTTTCTATAGCCAATACTTAAAAGAAGACTTTTCAGTTAAGGTGATAAACAGGAATTATTCTCTAAATTGATTTCTGAATAGAGTTTTGTTAT
>Ga0172367_10005863_pt1 | contig 14710 bp, 11 predicted proteins | sample Lak10m_FD_114542 | JGI IMG/M metagenome (GOLD analysis project Ga0172367, IMG submission 114542) | Freshwater microbial communities from Kabuno Bay, South-Kivu, Congo - kab_022012_10m | ecosystem: Environmental > Aquatic > Freshwater > Lake | place: Democratic Republic of the Congo: South-Kivu... | reverse complement strand
CTCTTGATTTATCGATAAATTTAATTAATAGTTAATCTTATTAATTATTTATCTAATAAATCTTATTGAAATGGAAAAACAACAAGAACAACAAATTAAAACTAATTCAAAAAACGAAAGAATAATATCAAAAATAAAAAGAAAACTATTTGAACTATTTGCAGATAAAACACCAGATCAGTTCATAGACTCTCCTACCAAGGAAATTATCGATATGCATATCCACACTGCCTGAATATGAATCAATAGCGATTGTTTCATTGCCAACGAGCTCAAAGACAGTTTCAAATATCCAATCTATCTAAAATCATTCCAAACTAATCACAAAGAAGTATCTACAAAATGAGATGGAATCGTTCTAAGCAAAATCTCTGAAAAAATAAAAAATTCAAAATATGTAAGATGAGCTGTAGTACTTGCATTGGATTGAGTAATAAACGAAAACTGACAATTAGACAAAGATAAAACTCAAACATATATTCCTAACGATTTCCTAGCAACAGAATTGGAGAAATACGACAATCTTTACCTAGGAGCAAGCATCAACCCAAATAGACCAAATGCTTTAGAACTATTGGAAGAGAACAAATCAAGATGAGCTGTACTTATCAAGTGGTTACCATCAATCCAAAATATTGATCCAAATGACAACAAATTCATCCCTTTTTACCAAAAACTTATTGAACTAGATTTACCATTATTGGTTCATGTATGAAACGAAGACTCTTTCAAATGGGCAAACAATGAACTTTCTAATCCAAATAGACTAAGATTACCATTGAGTTTATGAGTAAAAGTAATCGCAGCACATGTATGAGCTAGTTGAAAAAGTGACTGAATCGCAAACGAACAAAAAGTAATGAAACTAATGGAAGAATTTCCAAACTTATACGCCGATATTTCTAGTCTTACTCAAATTAACAAACTTTGAAAACTTAAAAAAGTAATTGCAGATCAAAGAACTACTTGAAAACTTATGTATGGATCAGACTTCCCTTTGATAAATATTTTTATTACATCTCCGATTTATTTTATCAAAAATTTATGAATCAGAAAATTACTAAGAATACTTTTGGAAAAGAATGTATGGGACAGAGACATTTTATTGAAATACTACCTATGATTAGGTCAAAAAGAATTTGATAGAAGTAAAACTTTTTTAAATATTAAATAATTAGATTAAAATGGAAATATATGAAAAAGATAAACTACAAAGCGCTGTGCAAGATATGAATAATCTTGTAGAAGAAACTAGAGAGATTAAAGCCCAAAATGATATAGCAATATCTGAAGCTAGAAACGAATTGACCAAAACAATTAATGAGTCCAAAGAAATCCAAACACTCAAAAAAAATGTATCACAAAAATGATGGATTAAATTCGTTAGTTTTGTATACAGGACATTATTATCAGTTCGTTACGATGTAAAAGTAAAATGAGTTGATACTCTAAAATGAGATAAACCAACTATCATATTACCAAATCATCCAGCATTAATTGATCCACAAATATTGTTTACACAGTTGTCAAAATACCTTTGAGTAAGTCCTGTAGTTACAGAAAAATATTTTGATGACCCAGTATTAAACAAAGTATTCAATGCTATGTGAGCTGTAAAAATGGCCGATATAAGTATGTGAAATACAGATAAAGCAGAAGTTACTCAAATATTTTCAAATATAACTCAAGAATTAAACAATGGTAAAAATATTATGATTTATCCTGCTTGACAAATTTATTCTCAATGACATGAATCTATAATTTGAAAACAATCTGTATATAATATCATCAAATCGATAAAAGAAAACGAAAATTTTCAAGAACTTGCAAAAAATATTCGCATCCTATGAGTAAAATCTCAATGAATCTGGTGAAGTATGTGGAGCAAAGCTTGGAATGGTAAAGCACCAAATTTTTTCTCTACATACCTAAAGTGAATCTGGTTTACTATGGCAAATTTATTGTTCTTCACACCAAAAAGAAAAGTAACCATAGAAGTACAAGACATTACAACACAAATCTTAGAAAATCTATCAGATCTAAACAAACTAAATGCAGAACTTGAGAATTTCTACAACCAATGATGAGAAGAAGAAATCCAATATGTACCACATTATTTCTGGTATAATGACACAAAATACAAGAAAAAACCAAAGCTAATACAATGATCATTGAAACAACTAACAGCTACAAACAATATAGATTGTTCTGATATAGATCCTGAAATCAAAAATCAAATAATCAATAAGATAGCTGCAATAAAAGAAATCAATACAGAAAATATAAATGAAAAATCTAACTTAATCGTAGACCTAAAATATGACTCATTAGATATGGCAGAAATCAAATCATTTGTACAATTAAATTTTAAATGAGCTTCAAATCCTCCGATTACAGATTTGAAAACTGTTTGAGATTTATTTATGATGGCAATAGGGAAAAGTACAACAATTGAGAAACTAAAACCTTGCGAATGGGGATTCCAAATAGACCCAACTGACGCAAATCTTTCATTACAAAAAGCTTATCCAAAATTAGCCAATAAAGACAAAGCTATAGAATATTTCGATAAAAACGACATAAATATCCTTACTCTACTTAAAAAAACATTTAAAGAAGATATGAATAAACCGTTTATGTACGACAATGTTCTATGAATGCAAACTAGAAGAGAATTCCTAATCAAAGCTTATCTAGTATCAGATTATATCAAGAAAATCGAATGAAAATATATTTGAATAATGCTCCCAAGTCTAGTTAGTTCTTCACTTTTGATCGTAGCTACATATTTGGCTGGCAAGGTTCCAGTGATGTTAAATTGGACTGTAAGTGAAGAATGATTCGATCATTGTATAAACTTCTCAAAAACAAATGTAATCCTTTCAAGTTCAAACTTTTTTGATAAAGTAAAAACTCCTTGATTAGAAAAACACAACGATAAGTTTATGTTCCTTGAAAATATGCTAAAAAATGTATCTACAACACAAAAGCTAAAAGCATTTGTAAATGCAAAAAGATTTAAACTACCAATGCTAGATAAAGAAGCTGTAATACTTTATACATCTTGAAGTGAATCGTTACCAAAAGCTGTTCCACTTACTCATATGAACATCATAGAAAATATTAGATCTGCATTGAGCCTTTTTAATCTTAAGAAAGATGATACACTTATCTGATTTTTACCTCCTTTTCATAGTTTTGGATTTACTGTAAATACTATTATGCCGCTAATTACATGAATAAAAGTAGCATATACTCCAGACCCAAATGATTCTAAAACAATTGTTGAACTAATTAAACATACTGATGCGACGGCTTTGGCAGCTACTCCTACTTTCCTCAAGATGATTATGGACCAAGCCTGATCAAATGATTTAAAATCTTTGAAATATGCAGTAGTATGAGCTGAGAAATGTCCTGAATCAGTATTTGAACAATTCAATAAATTAAATTCTAATAAAGCACAAATCATAGAATGATACTGAATTACAGAATGTAGTCCTGTGATAACAATCAATCCATTTGATAAACCTAAAAAGTGATCAGTATGAAAACCTATTGAATGACTAGATATCAAAATCTTATCATTAGACAACGACTCTAAATGTGAACACAGTGAGAACTGAATGATATATGTATCTGCAAACAGCATATTTGATTGATATATGGACTCAAATATTGATAATCCATTTATAGAAATCGATGGGAAATCATACTACAAAACTTGAGATTTATGATACCTTGATGATGAGTGATACTTGTTTATAACTGGAAGATTAAAAAGATTTATAAAGATTGCTTGAGAAATGATTAGTTTACCTTTTATAGAAGAAGTACTAAATCAAAAGTATTGAACAGAAATAGCAATTGAAGCATTAGAAAAGGATGGGAAAGCAAAGATTGTATTGTTTACATTGAATGGTATAGATATCAAAGAAGCTAATGACTACCTAAGACAAAGATGAGTAAATAATCTTGTAAAAATATCACAAATTGAAAATTTAGAAAAACTACCTGTGTTAGGTAGTTGGAAAATGGACTATAAAACTTTAAAGAATATGATTACATTTTAATTTTAAGATTATAAAATGTTAGAATTACAAATTATTGAATACAACAAACATTTATACGACCTAGCACTAAAATATTTCAGTAAAGATTATATCCAAAATCTGAAAAATAAATCAAACCCTAAAATCAGCTTAGTAAGTAGATACCAGATATATACTATGATTTACCAAAAGTTTTGAACTAAAAACTTCTATCCTACTACAAATTTGGAAGGAATTCCTATATTCAATAATAGTTTATACTGGTCAATATCACACACACATGATTATATATTCGTATGAATAAGCGATAGTCCACTATGAATAGACTTAGAAACTTATAAAGAAAGATCTATCGAGCTATTAGATACAATCACACCAAATGAACGAAAGATTATGTGAGAAAAAAACTTTGAAAACTTCTATTATATTTGGACGGCAAAAGAATCCATAATCAAATATAATTTAATAAAATTGGATAATATATGAGAAATTACAATTTCTTCTATAAAAAATATCAATAAAGAAATAGATAATATAAATTTCGATAAGGAAATGACAATTTTATACAAATGAAGAAACTATGAAGTAATCAGTTGAAGAAATTTAGATAAATTCTACTCTATATGTATTTAGTTACAAATTTTATATTGATTTCTATACAATTTGGATTAATTATTAATTCAATAAATATTTAACTAAATAATATAAATAAATATGCGTCCAATAGAAATCGATATCATAGAAAAACTACTAATAGTATCAGAAAAAATCAAAAAATACTGAGATAATAAAATATTTGACCAAAGTGGGATTACTGTGTTACAATTCAACATACTATGAGAAATAGTAAGCAAATGATGATTGACAATCAAAGAACTCAAAAGTAATCTGATAGTTTCAGCTGCGTCTCTTAGCCAAACATTAAATAGAATGGAAAAGGCCTGATTTCTACAAAGAACACTTGGAACATGAGATAGAAGAGAAATTATGCTCACAGCCAGTGACAAGTGAAATCAACTTTATAGTAAATTAAGTAAAATATATGTCGAAGAAGCTTTGAAAAAATTCAAAAATTTAAATGATGATGAGAAAAAAAAGATTTTAGATAGTATTATCCTCATAGATTCTCTTATATAATTTTTGACACATAACAACTAATCATTAAAATATATATAGCCTGTCAAATCAATCGGGGATGAAAAAGATGGCAACGATTACTGTTACCCTTCAGGACGGAACTACCAAAAAATTCTCAACACAGAAGGAAAGTGAAGGGATATTTTTTACTTCTGAAGTTCAAGTAGCCTATGAAGATGGCTGGATCGGTTCCACTGAAGTCGCACGAGCTTCAAATTTGGAAAAACTTGGAGAAGAGCTCAAAAAAAAGTACGATGCAAAAAGTGTAAACATCGAAATGTAATCGTTTTCTCCGAAAGGGCCGTAGGTATCTCCTATGCGCCTTTTCTTTTATTTAAAATTTTTACAAATTACTATCTAGAAATTTTTTAAGTCAAATTAAATCCTTTTTATCTTTATCATAATGATATGTATTTATTCATAACGATTTAGCACTGTTTACAGCATCTATATTATGTTCAAAATAAATGATATTATCTTTATCCAAATTTAATTTATCAAACATTATTTCAAAATATTTAGGATCTACCTTATCCGGATTATGTTTTAGAGTGAATAATTCATAAGGTAAATTAGTTAAACCAAAAGTCATCATTTGTTCATCATTAGCATTAGTTACTACAATTTTTTTATTTGGATATTGATCCAAAAGATTTTTCATATCTTCAAAAATTCATTCACTAGTCACAAAAGTATTCCAGGCATCTACCAAAATAGTTTTCATTATTTATTTTCTATAATTTTATAAAGGACCACAAGTTCAATAAAATTAATCATCAAAGCAGTTCAGCCAAAACTCACAAAAGGCAATGTAAGTCATGTAAGAGGTAGTAATTTAATATTTACTCACATATTTACAAAAGTTTGCATCATAATAATCGCTAAAGTTCAAACTCAAAGAATTCTATAATACTCATTTTTTACAGTTGGCAATTTCCTTAGAAAAAAATAAGCCAACAAAAAATATAAGGTAAGCAAAACACTATTTCAAAGCAATCAAATTTCTTCTGAGAATGCGGCAAAAATAAAGTCTGACTGAGCTTCCGGAATATAACCAAATTTTTGAAGTCATTTACCATAGCCATTACCCAAAAATCCTCAACCTCATACAGATATTAATGCTTGCTGTATCTGCCAACCTACTCATTTTCAACTAGCATCTATTTCAGGATTAACAAAATGTTCCAATCTTTTTTTAACATAATCAAATTGCATTCAAACAGTAACTCAAAGTATCAATCAAACTCATAAAAGTCAAACTATATAAGAAAGTCTACCTCAAGCATACCAATACATTATCAAAGTAACCAATCACAAAACAAGTATTGTACCAAGATCTGGAATCTGAAGAAACACAAAAAAGAACAATCAAGTTATAAACAAAAAAGCAATAAATCATTTAGGTTGGCTCAAAACATCTTTTTTCTTCAAAAGCCATCAAGCAAAAAATATAACAAAAGCCATTTTGAAGAATTCAGACGGTTGTACTGTTCACAATCATTTGAAATAAAGCCATCATGTCGCTCAATTTAATTCTGTTCACAATGGTGTAAATACCAAAAGCTGAAAAAGAAAAAATCAGATAAAAATTTTATTCCTGTTTTTTTGAATAAATTCAAGTGGAGTCTTATAAACAATAAAAGCAGCAACCAATCAAATTAATAGATTTTTCAGTTGCCTAAAAAAATAAAAATAATTACTAGGATCGCTCATTGCTCATGAATGAACCAATTTTAGACTTATGTTAAAAGATTCGTAAATACTTACGCTATATATCGCTAAAAGTCAGAAAAAAACTAATATTCAACCAGTAATTAATATAGGCACTTCAAGAAATATTAAATGATAAATGATAAATGTTAAACTAGGAATAACTAGAAAATTTAAAACTAAATTTAAAATCCATCATTCAAAATTAAACATTAATATAATCAAAACTTAAATCCCCTTATATTTATTTTTATATTTTCATCAAGAAAATTTTTATCAAACTGATCATTCCATCTCAAGTTCTATAAGTCTATTTAGTTCTCAAGCATACTCCAATGGTAATTTCTTGATTATCGGACTTAAAAAACCATTAACAATCAATGCGTTTGCTTCATCTTTTTTGATTCATCTAGCCATCAAATAAAGCAATATAGACTCATCTATCTTACCTGCACTAGCTTCATGAGCCAATGTACAAGTAGGATTTGCACAATCTACATAAGGAATAGTATTTGATACTGAAGACTCATCCATAAGTATTGCATCACATTGTGTGGAATTTACTGCATTCTCAGCTCAAGGCAATATTTTAACTAATCATCTATATGTATTTATTCAACCAGATTTACTGATAGATTTACTTATAATTCTAGAAGATGTATTTTTTCACATATGTAAAACTTTTGCTCAAGTATCTTGATCTTGTCAATTTCCAGCAAAAGCAACTCATAAATGTTCAGCCTTAGAATTATCTCATTTCAAAATGGTCATAGGATAAAGCATAGTTTTTCAGCTTCCAAATTGTCCTCAAATCCATTCCATATAACTATTTTCGTCTATTATTGATCTTTTTGTATTCAGATTGTATGTATCAGTAGACCAATTTTCTACCGATGAATATTTCATCATAGAGTTTTTACCAACGAATATTTCTACACAACCAGCATGTAAAGCGCGTTTATTGTATTTTGGTGCAGAACATCATTCTATATAATTTCATTCACTATCATCATCTATAATTATCAATGTATGTTCAAATTGTCAGCCATTTGCTGTATTCATTCTAAAATAAGCCTGTAATGGTTCTGTAAGTTTTACACCTTTAGGAACATAAATAAATGTACCGCCACTCCATACAGCACCGTGTAAAGCTGCAAACTTATGATCAGTTGGTGGAACCAATTTCATAAAATATTTTTTTACTAATTCTGAATGAGTATGGATAGCTTTAGACATATCTTCAAATATTACTCATTTTTCAGCCCATTTATCCTTGATTTTATGATAAACCATTTCAGAGTCAAATTGTCAACCTGCTCATGCAAGATATTTCCTTTCAGCTTCAGGAATTCATAATTTCTCAAATTTATCTTTAAGTTCTTGAGGAACATCTTCCCAATCTCATACATAGCCATCAGTAGCTTCAGGTTTTGCAAAAAAAACTATATCCTGAAAATTTAAATCTGACAAATCAGGTCACCATGTAGGCATTGGTTTTTCATTAAATATTTTCAAACTTTTAAGTCTAAAATCCAGCATCCAATCAGGCTCATTATTCTCCAATGAGATCCTTTTTACCACATTTTCATCAAGTCATTTTAGCATTACTGCATACTTGATATCATCAGGTAAGTCTATAAAATTTTGTGTCATATTATTATTTCAAACAATTGTAAAAGTTATGTAATTTAAGGCAATAGCGATATTATAGTAAATTATAAAAAAATCAATTTCTTTTATTAAAATATAAAAAAACGGGGCCAAAGTCCCTAACTAAAATTGCAATATTTCATAAATAAAATCTATACCAGTTCAGATTTAAATTTATCTAAATAAACTTTATTTACTTAATATATCAAAAATTAATTGACAATCATCATTTACAGCAAGTTCAATTTCTTTAATAAATTGAGATTCTTTTTCAAAATTATTATCTTCGTAACTTATTTTAATCATATTTAACAAATCCAAGCACATATCAAAAAATCATTGTAATCAAAGATCAGTTATATTTATATTTAATTTATCTCAATCAAAAGAAACTAATCAAACATCTCTCATATACTTATAAAAAATTTCACTTTGAACTACATATGGATCTTTATTTTTAAATTTCTTTAATGTTTTAATAATACGATAAACTAATGTATAAACAAAAATCTCCTTATCTTTTTGGGTTAATTTTCATTCTTTAAAATCATAATAAACCTTTAGATTATGAAAAAGCTGAGCTTTTGTTTCTTCAAGTCTACTAATTGTTCATAATCATCAAAATAAGTTATGTCATAATTCATGCCATACTACTGAATCTCTTATTGCCTTATTAATAGTTTTTATATCTATTTTAAAATATTCTTCTTCTCATATTACACTTTTTATTGAACTAGAATAAATTTCAAAAGAAGTTAAATTATCAAAATATGATAAATAAACAATAGTTCAATAATTATCTCTGTTTTCTTGGATATTTGGAAAATTTCTTCACATATATCTTTTAAATCAAAGAAATCATGAACTCAATATATTCTCTACATCATAAATATTCAATGTTCATATCTCGTAATCAGATCCAAAGAAAAGTTTTGATAATCTACAAGCAAAATCCTTCTCAGAAACATCCAAAGCACGTTTTAAATAAATTGCAAACTCAGGGACAACAAAATTAGGATGGATAAAGTACTCCAATGGTCATATTACAGCTAAGTTTGAGTTTGTGGTCCATGTACGTAAATACTCAGGTTCAATGTCAGACCAACTAGATTTTATAACATCTTCATGTTTGATTAGATATACTAAAGACTTTATATAAATAACAATTTGTTGATAAATAGATCATAATTCTTCATCATCTAAATCTCAAATCTCTGCCAATACATTATCCAAATCATTAAAAAACTCTGTATCCATAAAATCTCCGTAAGAAACTATATTACCCCATTTTACTCAACCATAATTCAATCAAATATCTTTAAAACCATTATTACTTGAATCTGGAAGATTTTTCAACCAGTTCAAATATATCTGATCAAATACAGCCAATATATTAGTATCTAAAACAAATAATATAGACTTTTTTTCTTTATCTCAAAAAAGTTTATCAAAAAATCATTTCATTAATAAATCTCTAAAAATTTTTTGATTCAATCTATTTTTTTGAAAGATTAAAGAAACTAAGAATTCATCTTCCTCAACTGTTCAGTCTTGAAAAAGATTAGTCATTCAAGACCTAAATGCATCTTTAAAACTATCAGTTTTTGTATTTAGAATTTTTGTAAAATGCTTACAAATATAATTATTTAGATCTACATTAAATTTAGAAAAAGATTCTATATCAACAACTTCAAAAGAAATAACTTCTCAAACTCAATCTAAAACATCCTTTTCATCTAAACATAAACAAGATCAAATAGTTTCCATTAAATTTCTTTACCATATAAATTTTATTATGTCAATGGTATATCTAGATTGTGTTTTTTTGCAAGATTTTTTGATTTTTATAGAAATTTTGTTATACTTTAAATTAAGTTTTAGCAAAAAAACAGACTAATATGACAAATTATATTTCTCTAGAAACACAAGAGGACATAAATAAAAGGAAAAACTTTTTTTATATGACAGCTATATTCTGATTCGTATGGATAATTTTCCATTTTACAGCAGTATTTTTTTTCTGAATGGTTCTCCAATCAGTACTTTTGGTGTGACTATTCTTATGATTAGGTAATTTAATAGCACTATTAGTAGATACTCCGATATGAGTATTACAAAAATATTTTAAACCTAAAAGTTTAATAATAAGCTGACAAGTTTTTCTTATACTTACAGCAATAATATTTGCTAAATTCATATACTTTACATCATCTATAGAAATAGATCCCCAAGAATGAATAACGTCTATATTAACTCATTTCTTATGAAGTTGAATAAATGTAGTATTGATATTACTTGCCGCATTATTTTACTGAATAATCAAAGAAATTTTTGATGTAACAAGTTTTTCCTATATTATGAATAATTCTGATCCATCAGAGTATGCAAAAATTATTTCTAGAAATAATACATATTTTGGTGTTTGAGCATTGATATGATTGATATCATCTTGAGTAATATTGGCTTTAAATATGAAAATAGCAATATTGCTTTTTATCATTCTAATAATATTGTTTATAATATTTACTGTGATATTTTTCGAAAACCCAAACAAAACAATAACATTCTCAGATATAAAAGATCTAAAATTAACACTAGAAAAGACAAGAAATCCTGAAAGCTTTCAAAAGATTAAAGATTATGCCGTAGAAAAAATTCAAAAAGCTGATCTTATGAATATAGCAAAGAACTCAAAATATATATTTTTGAAACCCATGGAACTTAAAGCTAGTATAAATTTTAAGGAAATGTTTGGAACAATAATACAAGAATTCAAAAACACGGCTTCTACCATATTTTCACAACCAATAAGTATAGCATTAGTATGGTGTATATGAGCAATATGATTTTTCTGATTTTGGGACACATTCGTAGCTACTTTTCAAATTGAATTTTTAAACAAAATTTTATCTGATGCTATCAGCCAAAATGATGTTGTACTAAGTTATACAAAACAGATTATAACATGATATATATTACTTTGATTATTGATAATTCCTGTATTTGCTACACAACAATTTTTTATAGAACTTTCAAAAAAAGTATGAGTATCAAAAATTATGAGTCTTTGAATACTTGCTTCATGAATATCTATAGCAATGTTTTGAATAGCCAATAACTTTTGGATAATATTATTATTTTGATTGATTAACAGTCTTTGATATGCAGCCGTTATGCCTTTAGCCCAATCAAGTTTTTCTGAAATATATAACAAAGAATACAGCAAAAAATTTAATCTAAATGAGATAGACTCCAATGCTGCTGCTGCCCCTCTAAAAATATTATGAAACTTTGCAAATGTAATATGACTGATTATAGGATGATTATTGGTACAATTTTTATGATTTAATTGATTTTTTATTTTCTTTGGTTTCTGACTAATAATGCTTTTGGCGTTCACTATATTGATTATACAAAAACATCTAGATTTCTAAATTGATTTTAACAATTAAATGGTTAATAAAAGAGTAAGCGAATAAACGAATAAAAAAGTAAATTTACTTTTACTCAATTACTCATTTATACATTTACTCATTCTAATGGATCTTAAAAAAGCACTGAAAACTAACTGAAAATACATAACACTTTTGAACGCAAATGGGATCCAAACTTTGGAAGATCTTTTTTATTACTTTCCAAGAGATTATGAAGATAGAACAAAAATAAAAAAGCTAACTGAAGTTACATTGGATTGAAGTATTCAACTTGTTAAATGAAAAATAGTTTCCAAAAATTTTATCAAAACTCCCAAATGAAAGCAATTAGTTGAAATGGCTTTTGAAGATATATCTTGAAATAAATCATTGATACAATTTTTAAATTCAACTTTTGCACTTAGAGAAATAAAAACAGACAAATGGTATATTATTATATGAAAGCCTAAATTTGAAAGATGAAAATTTATTTTTTGGCATCCAGAATTAGTATCTACCGAAGAAGAAAGTTGATGATATAATACGGGGAAAATATATCCTATATATTCTGAACTAAATTGAATTAAAGCAGCATGGTTTGCTAAAAAAATTTGGGAAAATATAGACAATATAAAAATAATAGAAGATACACTTCCTAAAGAATTTCTTAATCAATTTGATTTAATGTACTTACAAGATGCAATCAAGAGCATTCATTTCCCTGAAGATTTTGCATTAATAAACGAAGCCAAATACAGAATATTTTTTGAAAGATTACTCAGAGTTCAATTAATTTCATTATTAAACAGAATGGAATATCAATGAGATTGAGAATTAAGAATTCAGAATTGAGAATTAAATAAACCCAACCGAGATTTAATAAAAGATTTTATAAGTAAACTTCCTTTTGAGTTAACTAATGCACAAAAAAAAGTAATTAAAGACATCATAGAAAATTTCTATCAAACAAAACCCATGATGAGGCTTTTACAATGAGATGTTTGAAGTTGAAAAACTATAGTAGCGATAATTACAGCGTTTTATAATATCAAAGTTTTTTGATGACAGGTAGCATTTCTTGCACCTACGGAAGTACTTGCTTCGCAACAATTTAAAAATATTGCTAAATTACTTTTACCACTTTGATTGAGAGTTGAATTTATTTCTGGGTCCACTACTAAAACTCAAAAAAATAAAATCAAATCAGACTTAGTTAATTGAAATATTAATTTCATAGTTTGAACACATGCATTGATTCAAGAAGATGTTGACTTCAAAGATCTAAAATATGTAATTATAGACGAACAACACAAATTTTGAGTTAAACAAAGATCTTTTTTCAAGAAATTCTGAAGTCCTCACATACTACAAATGACTGCCACACCTATCCCAAGATCATTAACTTTGGCATTTTTCTGAGAATTTGATGTAAGTATAATCAATGAACTTCCAGCTTGAAGAAAACCAATTACTACAAAAATCATAGACAACAAAGAACTGGCAAAACTAAAACCTTGGATAATGACCAAGATTTCACAATGACAACAAATTTTCATAGTTACTCCTTTGATTGAGGAAAGCGAAAAACTAGATGAAGTAAAATCTGCTGTTACAGAATACGAAGAAACTAGAAACTGGCTAAGTGAAATCTCAGCTCAAATATGACTTATGCATGGGAAACTAAAACCTAAAGAAAAAGACGAAATTATGTTAAAATTCAAAGAATGAAAATACAAAGTATTGATTTCTACGACCGTAATAGAAGTATGAGTAGATATTCCTCAAGCTACTATAATGATCATCAAAAATTCTGAAAGATTTTGACTTTCACAATTACATCAGCTTCGCTGAAGAGTTTGAAGAAATGATTTGAATTCTTACTGTTTTCTTGAAACAAGATCAAAAACATGAGACACTTACAAAAGACTCAAAGCAATGGAACAATATAACGATTGATTCAAACTTGCTGAAATAGATTTACAAACTCGTTGAGGAGGTGAAATACTTGGTACTCGCCAAAGCTGAGAAACTGATGTACCTTTGGAAATATTAACTGATGTAAAATTTTTGGAAAAAGTACAACAAGCTGGTCACTGGCTATTAGAAGAATATCCTAAATTAGAGTGATTAGAAAAACTTAAAAAAGTTATTACAAACTGAGATAAAAATGTATTAGCTTAATTACAAAATTACTATAACCAAACAATATTCATACGTAAAATTTAAACCTATTGAATTATGGAGTATAATTTTCATGTACACAAGTATAATTGCGGCCATACCGAGTTCTTGAATCTGAACAAGCATTTATATTTCCTGCAAAATAACGTTCATCATAAAATTTATATCATGGTAAACATTGTGGTGAACTTATCGTAGGTTGAGAAAAACATTGCCGAATATTTTGGTTACCTCATGGTCATATTCAAATATCACTTGTCCAGTATGCATATATTCAATCCATACTAGCTGCTCATCATGGATAATAATGTATAGTTCAATTCATATATTTTGAAAGATAATATGTCATAGTTTTTAATGAACCTACCATATCTGCATAAGCCAATCATCTATCCCAAACACTTGAACAAGGATAAGTTCAACAATAAGGAGGATAATCATATCAATATCAGAGACTTCTATAATTTCCCATAGCAGTAATATCATCTAAAACTAACAAATTAACAGATTTACAAGTATTAGTTCATCAATCCCAACCATATCAAGTATTACAATTGTTTGATGTAT
>Ga0172367_10005861_pt1 | contig 14710 bp, 10 predicted proteins | sample Lak10m_FD_114542 | JGI IMG/M metagenome (GOLD analysis project Ga0172367, IMG submission 114542) | Freshwater microbial communities from Kabuno Bay, South-Kivu, Congo - kab_022012_10m | ecosystem: Environmental > Aquatic > Freshwater > Lake | place: Democratic Republic of the Congo: South-Kivu... | reverse complement strand
TAACGGATACACTTCCGCTGGCTCCGCTGCCAACGACCGCCGTAATCTGTGTCGCGCTGTTGACGATGAAAGAGGTCGCATTTACGCTTCCAAATTTGACGAGGGTAGCCCCCGTAAAGTTGCTGCCGGTGATGGTGACGGTTGCTCCTGCCGCGGTGGATGTAGGGGTGAAGGAGCTAATGGTCGGAGCCGGCAAAAAGGTAAACCCAGATTTAGATACTGTACCTCCCGGGGTAGCGACATTTACGTTTCCGCTAGCCCCACGGCCCAAGACGGCTGTAATCTGTGTCGCACTGTTGACGACGAAAGAGCTGGCTGCTATCCCGCCAAATTTAACTGATGTAGCTCCAGATAGGTTGGTACCTGTGATGGTAACTGAAGTGCCTGTACCTCCGGACGTAGGCGTGAAGGAACTAATGGTGGGAGGAGGTATATACGTAAATCCTGATTTTGATGCAGTTCCTGCAGGGGTAGTAACGACGACGTTTCCGGAAGACCCATTCCCTACTACTGCATTAATCTGCGTCGCGCTGACGATGGTAAAGGTGGCGGCTACCCCACCAAAGGTAACCGCGGTGGCATCACTGAAGTTGGTGCCGATGATAGTTACTGTCTGGGCTTTTTTGGCTGAGGTTGGTGTAAACGAAGTAATCGTGGGCGTGGGAAGGCTATAGGTAAACCCGGCCAGTGTAGCCGTACCGCCGGGGGTGGTGACGGATACACTGCCGCTGGCTCCACTGCCCACGACGGCGGTAATCTGTGTCGCGCTGTTGACGATGAAAGAGCTGGCTGCTACACCACCAAATTTTACACTGGTCGCCCCGCTTAAGTTGGTACCGGTGATGGTGACGGTGGTCCCAGTTATTCCAGACGTAGGGGTAAAGGAGCTAATGGTCGGAGCGGATAAAAAGGTAAAACCAGATTTAGCTACCACCCCTCCCGGGGTAGCGATGTTGACGTTTCCGCTGGCCCCGCTGCCCACGACGGCTGTAATCTGTGTCGCACTGTTGACGATGAAAGAGCTGGCTACTACCCCACCAAATTTCACACTGGTTGCACCGCTAAAGTTGGTACCGGTGATGGTGATGCTGGCTCCTGTAGCTCCGGACGTAGGGGTAAAGGAGCTAATAGTCGGTGCTGGTAAAAAGGTGAAACCAGCGAGTGTGCCCGTTCCGCCTGGATTGGTGACGGCCACACTTCCCGTTGAGCCATTCCCTACCACCGCTGTAATCTGTGTCGCACTGTTGACGGTGAAAGAGGTGGCTGCTACACCACCAAAAGTAACAGCGGTCGCTCCGCTTAAGTTGGTACCGGTAATGGTGACCGTCTGATTCTTTTTGGCAGATGTAGGACTAAAGGAGCTAATTGTCGGGGTAGGAACAACAAAGGTAAACCCTGCACTGGAAACGCTACCACCTGGGGTAGTAACGGCTATGCTCCCCGAACTGCCTACTCCCACGACAGCGGTTATTTGGGTGGCGCTGTTCACGATAAAGGACGCGGCTGCCGTACCTCCAAAGCGGACGGCAGTAGCTCCGCTAAGGTTCGTACCCGTAATGACCACGGAGGCACCTTGCGCTGCTGAAGTGGGCGTAAACGATGTAATGGTAGGGGGAACGACAAAGGTAAACCCTGCTTTGGAAGCACTTCCATCCGGTGTCGTGACAGAAACGCTGCCGGTGCTGCCAGCTGCCAGTACAGCAGTTATTTGGGTGGCGCTGCTGACGGTAAAGGACGCAGCCGCCGTACCTCCAAAGCGGACGGCAGTAGCTCCGCTAAGGTTGGTACCGGTAATCGTGACAGTACTTCCCAATCCGGCTGAGGTAGGGGTGAAGGAAGTGATAGCGGGAGCGCTCGAAGAGGCGACATAGAGCGGAGATACCCATAAACCCCGGCCATAGGTGATAGCGAAGAGCTTGTTGTCGCTGTACCGGATTTCAAGGTCGTAGATTTCTACGTTGGGAAGGCCGCTGTTGTAAAGTCCCCAATCGGACATACTATTGTCGCGGTAGTAAATGCCGACGTCCATTCCAAGATATACGCCTCCGTTGGAGCCGGTCTGGCAGATAATCTTATTGGCAGGTATATTGGGTAGGGTGCCGGAGAAGTTACTCCAGGTACTGCCTCCGTTGGTGGTCATATACACCTTGGCGCCTGACGTGAAGTTGGAGAAGGTGCAATAGACGATATCAGGGTCAACGGGGTCAATAGCGATGGAGGTGATGCTGGAATTGTATGGTAGGTTGGCTGTCGTCCAGGTACTGCCCCCGTCGGTTGTTTTGGCGTACTTGTAGGTGCCGGATTGGTACCAGGAAATGAAAATGATATTTGAGTTGGACGGAGCTACAGCAATTTGGGAAATGTTGTTGTTTCCTGTCAGCGTAGAAGAAATATTCGTCCAGGCGCTTCCCCGGTTCGTTGATTTATAGAGCGATTTGTGTCCGATGTATATGGTAGATGGGGTCGTTGGGTCAATTAGGAAAGGGCTCACCCAGGCTCCGGTACTTCCGGACGGGGTAATATTTGACCAGGAACTACCGCCATTGGAGCTGAACCGAAGGTCTCCGTAGTACAGGGTGCCGTACATATAGTTGGAGTTGCTGGGGTCGATGGCACATTCCATGCCATCTCCACCTATTTCGTCGGTCCAGGTTCCCGAGGTACTGCGCAGCTTGGTGCCATTGTCCTGTAACCCTGCAATTACCTTGGCGTCGGTCTGGGAAGCACTTCCTCGGTACATCTGGCTGATCACCATGGAGTTGCTTATGTCAGACCAGGTACTTCCCGCATTGGTGGAACGATAGATGCCGCCGTCGTTCGCCGCGTACATGGTAGTACTGCTTTGGAATACGAGGTCGTGCTGGTCGGCGTGCATTTCATTGGTCGTGCCGGTATAGTACCAGTTGGACATAATCGACCAGTTATATCCTCCATCTGTTGATTTCCAGGTGTTTACACCACCGATGTATATGTTGTTGGCATTGTTGGGGGCGATGGCAATACATAGGTCGTACCATCCCTGACCACCCGTGTCGTTTCCGGTGGTGGACCAGCCCAACAGGTTAGGGGTGGTGGTCCTTACACCAAAGTTGGCACCGGAATCAGTGGATGCATAGAATCCGAGGAATCCATAGTTGGTGTAATTGGCAATCAGCGCTCCCACGAACGTTGGATCCGCCGCACTGACCGCAATGGCGATGCGCTCGGCACCGGAGATAGTGAACGTTTTGGTCCAGGAAGCCCCCGTGTCCGTAGATCGGTGGATTCCGGTGTCCGTCGCGGCATAAATAATGGAGGGATCTCCGGGCTTGAACTCAATATCGTAGAAATAACCGCTGAGGATAGGATGGGTCCAGGTCGTACCCCCGTCGGTGGTTTTATACACGCCGTAGCTGGTAGCTGCTAAAAGAATATTGGGATTGCTGGGATGTATGACCAGCGAAAAAATAACCCTGCCTGGAGTAAACGTAAGACCGGTGGTTGACCAGGAAGTGCCTCCATCGGTAGATTTCAGGACGCCGTAGGAATAAGTATCGAAGCCATCTCCATCGCCGGTTGCGAGGTACATCGTATCGGCAGAGCCGTTGGGGTTGATGGCTAGGCCAGAAGTGCCTATGGAAGCGAGCTGGTCGGTGAGGGGTGTCCATGAACTCCCTCCGTTGGTGGTTTTCCATAGTCCACCACCTGCCGAACAGGCGAAGATAGTGCTGGCGTCGCTGGGATGCGGCGTGATGCGATTGATCCGCCCAATACCGGCATACCCTCCGGAGGAAGAGCTGGGGCCATTGCTGCTCCAGGCGGAACCAGCTACTGCCGGAGCGAGGGGAGCCGCATTTTGTATGTAGTCGTTCCAACTGTTTTGGGTGAGGTTGGCAGGTGGAAACGAACCGTCGGCATTCACGCGGGGTTCCCAATAGTTTTCCCAGCGTTTGACCACTTTAAAGCCTTTGCTTTTTTGGTTTTTGATGAGATCTACCCGCTGGTCTGCCACTTTTCGCATTTCGTGAAAGTTGGGCTGTGTCGTTTCTTTCATCCACGGCTGTGCGCTGGCAGGCGCAACAATACAAAAAATGAAAATTGGTAAAAATAGTCTGTAGAAGAAGTTTGTCATTGTGCGCTGATTGTATGAGAAAAGGGAAAAGGTGAATTAGACTCACTTTCTACAAAAGTAGGTGGTTTTTTTCGACCCCGCTGTCTGTAAAGGTTAAACAGCACCAACAAACTGTTAAAGGTTCATTAAAAAATAGGTAATGTGGAATTTTAAGCGGCAGACGGGTGTTATGCAGAGGTCTTGATTGATCTGTTTCTTATAGATTGGTTTAGTACAACCTTGAAAATCGCAGCTGCCTGTGGCTCGATAGGGCGAACTAAACCAGGGTCAGGATGAAGTTTTTCAAATCTTAACAGCGCTCGTCGCCAATCGTACTTGCCATGTAACAGCTGGATGATTTATTTTGGTTTGTTATTGTATTCGGCTGCTCCTCCCCTGACCACTGCGTTGGGTATTTCCGGGAGCCGCCCATTTTGTGTATATACAACCAAATAAGGCCAATCGAAATCTTACCGAGGCTCTCCGAAAAGTCTTTTGACTAGTTGCATATTAAAATAAAGTATTCTGCCGCCTTCGAAGGTAGAATGCTTTTGAGACAGCCTCACCCATCTGTATGGCTTCATTCAGGTTTCGATTTTCACTTGTTTGGGAGTGGATTGTCATTTCAAAATAAATGTAATGGGCAAGTTAAAAATAGAAGCCAAAGACCTTCGGGCACTGGGCTTCGCAGAGGACGAGCTGTGTTCGCAGTTATTGACGCTGGTTCGGAAAGCATTTAAACATACATCCAAGGAGGCCACCATTGAACTGCTTCAAGGCTTTCTTCATAACCCCGCCGCTTTTTACGAGGACCCTACCCTTGGTTCTATGGCTGAAAAATATGCACCCAGACGAACAGCTTCTTCGGAGGGCCAGTTAATCGAGGGGAAAGAAGGGGTTCCGTTTTCGGTGTTCGGTGGGGATACGCTGGAACCCGCAGCGCTGCACCAGATGTACCAGGCCTCCAAGCTCCCTGTCAGCGTAGCCGGCGCGATTATGCCCGATGGGCACTTCGGCTATGGGCTGCCCATCGGGGGAGTGCTGGGTACGGAAAATGCAGTAATTCCATACGGTGTAGGGCTGGATATCGGGTGCCGGATGTGCCTGAGTGTTTTTCCGCTGAATCCATCGGATATGGCGCGCAACCCTAATTTTTTTATCCGTATGCTGGAAGAACAAACTTTGTTTGGTGGAAGCGCCCAGTTTGATAAATCGCCGGAACACCCGGTAATGGACAAGGCCCTTTTCAAGGAGCTGCCCTTACTGAGAAACCTCCATACCCGCGCCTGGAAACAATTGGGGTCATCTGGTTCGGGCAACCACTTTGTGGAGTTCGGAGAGGTAGTGGTAGAGGCCAAAGACGCTTTGTTGGGTTTGGAACCTGGTACGTATATCGGCCTGCTTTCGCATTCCGGCTCTCGTACCTTGGGAGCCAAAATCGCAGACTACTATACCAACATTGCTATCCAGAGCCGGCGCTTAAGCCAGGATGTCAAGCACATGGCGTGGTTGTATCTCAATGAGCCGGCAGGCGCAGAATACTGGGAGGCTATGAACCTGGCAGGTGATTATGCATCGGCTTGCCATGAGGTCATTCATGCGAAAATAGCCAGAGAACTCGGTTGCAGGTATATTGCACGGATTGAAAATCACCACAATTTTGCCTGGAAGGAATCCTGGAATGGCAGGGAATTAATCGTACACCGAAAAGGCGCTACGCCGGCCGGAAAAGATGTAGCCGGGATTATTCCAGGCTCTATGACGGCACCGGGCTTTATCGTGAAAGGTAAAGGCAATCCGGAATCCCTTAGCTCCGCCTCGCATGGTGCCGGACGCCAACTGAGCCGTTCGGATGCCCGCCAGTCTATAACGGGAACGCAGCTCAAGGAAGCCCTTCGGAGCGCAGGTGTAACGCTGCTTGGGGGTGAAAAAGACGAAGCGCCCTTTGCCTATAAGGATATTCACCAGGTGATGGCCGCCCAACAGTCGCTCGTAGAGGTTATGGGGACGTTTTTTCCAAAAATCGTCCGTATGAATGGGAAAGAAAGGTGGTAACACGACCCTTTGGCTAGGGTTTGCCTGGTGTCAAACGGGTTGAATCAAATCCCATAGGTTGCCGTATAGGTCCTCAAAGACGAGGACTTTTCCGTATGGCTCCTCGAGGGGGCCTCGGTGGATACGCACCTTATGCAGGTTGAGGCGTTCGTATTCCCGTGCGAGGTCATCGGTATGCAGGAAAAGGAATACCCTGCCGCCAGTTTGATTTCCAATCCGACTTTCCTGCATATCGCCGGATGCTTTTGCGAGCAAGAGCCGGCAGCCGACGGAAGCGCTGGGTGCAACCACCACCCAGCGCTTCGTCGGACTTAGCTCGGTATCCTCCAGCAATTCAAATCCCAACACCTTGGTATAATAAGCGATGGCTTCATCGTAGTCGGCCACCACCAGGGCAATCTGAAATAGGGATAATGCCATCTCTTTTTTGTACAAAGCTATCAAAGTCCGGGTAAATCGGATCGCCACATTGGGTCGGTCAGTAAAATGGGTACATCTGCAATGGCGTACTCCGATCCAGGGCGCTTTGCTTAGTTGGCAATCGTTACCTGAAAGGTCGTTTCCACATCGGTTTCCCCCGTACTACATGGCGCAGTGGCCGCTTTGTTGGGCAGATGTTTCAATATTACTTTTAAGGTGCCGTTGCCGGTAGCGGCTGTCGTGAGCTGGCTGTTCAGACCCAATGGCTTGCCGTTGGCGTCTTTATCGGGGTTGATGGGGTCGGGGAGCGCACCGCTCGCGGTGAGACAAATTAAATGGTCTGTACCCTCGTTACGCACTTCGGCAGTCAATTCGACCGCTGGGGTCTTGGATTCATCCCAGAAAGATACCTCCAGATTGTAAGGGGTATTGGGCGCTAGCCGGATGGGGTCAATAACGGGAGCCAGGCCTCCGTCTCCATCGGTATCCCGTGCGTTGAAAACGAGCGTGTTGCTTCCATTCGTAAAACGAAGCCGAACGGTAGTAATCAGCTCCTGCTCGTTGTTGGGGGTATTATCCTTATCTTTTTCACACGCAACGGTGAGCAGTAAGGTTCCCAATATGGCCCACTGAAAAAAAGAATTTCTATTTGTCATGATGTGTGGTATTTGGTTGTGAATAAACGATAGCCATCTGCTATCCTTTGTTAATCTGTTTTTTTAATAAATGCGGTTAGGCATACTGACCGACCCGTTTGCCCTCCTGCTTCCAGGCTCCGGCTTGTTAGTGCTCAATACTTGTCAGAAAGACAAGGGAAGCCGGATTCGGATTACCAGGTTTCTCCCCGGTTCTTCCGCAAAATAGCGCAGCCGATTTAGGTAATCCCGGTAACGGGTATTCAGGAGGTTGAGCACAGATAGCCCAATTTCCAGGTGCTGTTTGCGGATGTGGGTCGTATAGGCCGCTTCCGCGTCGAGCCGCAGGTATCCGTCGGGGGGCGGAGTGTAATCTACCCCATCCGGTACCCATCGCTGCCGAAGGACATGGATTGCCGTGAGCTGTACGTATCGCTCCGGGCAGGGGAGTGCTTCGAGGTTGAGCGAGTATCGGGCTGTATAGCGAAACTGAACCGGCGGCATATAAATGAGGTATTCTTTGTCGCGGCGATTCCATCCTTGCACGATAGACGTTTGACTTTCGAGCAACCACCGGTTTCCGACATGGGTGCTGAGTCGGGCATCCAATCCGCTCAACCGCGCGTCGGCCTGGGTATAGCGGAAACCCGGAAATGCTCCGCGTATGGTGAGTACGGGAGCCGGCATAGGCTGGAGGTAAATGAACTGCCGGATGAGGTTGTAATAGCCGCTTATAAATAGGTTGGCCTGGCCTCTGGGCGAGGACCACTCAAAAGTCAGGCTGTTGTTCCAGGCTCGTTCTGGTTGCAATGCCTGGTTCCCTTGTTCGAAGCTGGCCGATCCATGGTGTACCCCCTCGCTGTACATTTCACTCACGTGTGGTGCCCGCCAGGCAGTACCGGAGTTGAAACGCAGCTTGCTCGCTTTAGAAAGGGTGTACACGGTACCGAAGGAACCGGAAAAATTTCGGAAAAGCCGGTTTTGGATACTGGTGTCTTTTTCAAAAGGCCCGGCTGACAGGTGTTGCAAATCGTAGCGCAATCCCCATTCTACCTCCAGCGGCGCAGGATAATTTTTCCAGGCACCTGTCCAGTATATCCCACCCACGTAGTTTCGATAGGCGGGAATTAAGCCTCCGCGATCCGTGGTGTTTCGCTGTGACATACCATTTACGCCAGAATGCAGTTCCAGCGTTTTCCAGAGATGTTGTTCCAGGTCGGCTTCTATGCGGTAAGTCGTAATTTCCAACGAAATCTGGGGCAGCCCGAAATCGGAAGGAAGGGTATTGAACTGCCGGTGGGCGTCGTATTCAAATCGGCGGTTGAACTGTCGGCTCAACTGCCACTGAAATCGGCTTTTATCGCCCAGTTCCAGTTCGGTAGTCCAACGCAACAGTTCGTGCAGGATGCGCTGCTGAGGCCGGTCGATGGAATAGCTGAAGCGGCCGTCGTCCAGCGGTCGTCCGCGCAGAATGGCAGCGCTCAAATCGCTCAGATTCCCGATGTGTGCATCCCGAAGTATGCCTACCTGAGAATAGTAGCGGGAATAGTATGCTTCGCTGTACCAGCGGTCGTGGTCACTGCGCAAAGTCCATGAAAAATTGGACTCTGAAAGCCCGGTATTCTGCAAGAAGTAATCGGGTGTCCGGAGGTTGCCGCTTCGTTTGAGGGTACCTTGAATGCGACCAGCCAACGGAAGTTTTGACCACGGAAGCCGGGCTTCCAACATGCCGGAGGCAATGCTTCCCTGGCCGTTGGATAGCCCCTGCCATTGGAGGTTTCCGCCCAGACCGGGTTGTTCGGGCAGGGGCGCTGGGCGCAGTAGGATGACACCGCCCAGTGCGTCGGAGCCATACCGCACGCTGCCGGCCCCCTTAATCACGGTAGCTTGCTGTGCTGTAAAGGGATCAATTTCCGGGGCATGCTCGGAGCCCCATTGCTGGCCTTCCTGACGCACTCCGTTGTTGAGGATGACAATCCGGTTGCTGTGTAGCCCTTGGATCACCGGCTTGGCAATGGTAGAGCCGGTGTTTAGACTGCTGACACCCGGAATAGCTTTTAGGCTTTCTGCCAGCCCAAGCCCTTTGCCGGCATCCAACGCCAGCCCGTCGAGCGTCTGTGAAGCATGGCTGTCTTCCCGAACCCGCAAGCCCCTGATTTCTACGCGATCAAGCTGTACGCCCGTTTGGTTCATTTGGATATTGATCCCCGTATCCTTTTGAATGTTGAACCGTCGTACATAATCCTGATACCCGATGCGCGTGGCCTGGATGGTGTAATCGCCCGGACAAAGCCCTTCCAGGTGAAAGTACCCTTGCTCATCTGCCAGCGCCCCCTGCCCCGTTTCGGGAATGTACACACTGGTATAGCTCAACGGGGCGGCGGTGCTCGTATCCCGGATGTAGCCAAATAGGTGTATATGGCAGTTTTGCCCACTGACCAGACCGGAAGAAGCTAGCATAAGTACTCCGGTAAGCCAGCAAGGAAACCTAAAAATGAAACGGCAATATGCCCCTTTTCGATGTAGCATAGCTGAGTGTAATACCGGGCTTCCCAACACACGTGCAATCCCAGGCATCTACGCCAGGGCTCAGCCGAAAACTTCTCGCAGGGAAACCACTGAAACAAAAAAAGAACACTCAAAAGGGCCTGGCTTAATCGACGACTCCGCTCATCCGCCTAACTCCGCCTGTAATACCTCGCTGTAAACAGGGTTCGGGGGAAAAGCGGCGATTAATAGGCCGAACCTAATGCAAAAAAGGGAGGCCCCCTGCCATCGGGGATGAAAAAAAGTAGTGTGCCGTAGTGTGCGGGGCGTGTTCCTGGAGGCGATGCTTCCACTAAGTCGGAAACCCAATGCAGCAGTGTAGCCGGCGGAAGGAAAGAATGCGTAAACCGAAAATCACAAAGCACGCAGTGGTGCAATTCATGCCGGTCCAAATCGCAAATGTGCTGGCGGTCGTCATGCCCGCAGGCCAGGGATTGGTTGATACTGCGAGCCATATCCATCCGGTGCCACTCGGTAATCCCCAGTGGTAAGGTGAACAGCGCTAAAAGAAAAAACGCGCCTAACCGTTGACAGACATGCTCCCGCAAAATATTTTATTATTGTTACTTAATACAAATATACATTAATTTTGCATCATTGTTTCATTTGCAGCAATAAGTTGATCGGCTCCTTTTTCGTTCAGAGCATAAAAGCGACGAGTGACCAGATCAAGACGGATTGCACACCACTCAAAATCATATCTCGCCATGGAATCTTTTCAAGCAGAAACGCTTAAAGGGCTTCGCCAGGAGTTGAAAAAACACGGACTTCGGCATACCGTGGTGCGTGAGCAAGTGCTCCGGGTGTTCTACACGCACCAGGCGGCTATCTCTCAAGGTGAGCTGGAAGATCAGATTGGGCCGGTTGACCGTATTACCTTGTACCGAACCCTGCGGACGTTTGAGGAGAAAGGGCTGATTCATCGGGCGGTGGACGGCACCGATAAACTGAAGTTTGCGCTCTGCCATAGTGGTTGTTCTCCGGAAGAACACCATGATCGGCATGCGCACATTCACTGCGACAAATGCGGCCGCACGATGTGTTTGGAGGATTTACCTGTTCCGGGTCCGGTGGCAGTGCCCGGGTTCGACGTTACTACATCCTATTGGGTTTTACAGGGGATTTGTGCGCAATGTAAGGATAATTGATTGGTGGGATATCCCTTCCGGTATGTTCCATACGCGTCGTATTTTGAATAATCCAGCAGCTATGCCTCAAAAACAGATTTTGTATGCCTTATTGATAGGGATTGATGCGTACACGTATCCGGTACCTGCGTTGAGAGGCTGTGTTCGGGATGTGCTGGCGTTCAAAAAATACCTGGAAGAAGAATGGGCAGATCGGTTTGAGCTGCGGTTGGAACTGCTCTGCAATGCCGAAGCGACGGTAGAGCGGGTGGTGAACCGCATAGAGCAGCATTTGGGGCTGGCCGCCGAAGGGGATGTCGCACTTCTTTACTACGCTGGGCATGGTGCCCAGGAGAGGGCAGATGCTGTACTGTGGCCGGCTGAATCGGACGGATTATTGGAGGGATTGGTTTGTTATGATTCGATTCCCGCTTACGGCCATACCTATCACTTATTATCGGATAAGGAGTTGCGCTACCTAATCCACCGAGTTGCCCATGGGGTAACCCCGGTGCGGAAGGCTGTTCCTCCGCACGTGCTCACTATTTTCGATTGCTGCCATTCCGGTGGAAACACCCGCTATTCGCTGGCAGGGGAGAAGAGTCCTATGGTGTTGGTGCGTCGGTTTAGTCCCCTGCCACCTCTGTCGGGGGAGGCGCGTTTAGGCATGGTGTTGCCCGCCAGAAAATGGCATCAGTTTATTTTTTCTGCTACTATCTCGGAGGAGGATATGCGTGCGGGAGCACTACCGGATGTACTGCCCGAAGGGCTCCACGTTCAGCTGGCGGCCTGTGGACCGGATGAATCCGCTTATGAAACAGGTGGTTCGGGGGTGTTTAGCCAAAACCTGCTACAGGTGCTGCGTCGTACGGACGGCAACATTAGCTACTACGAGCTGCGCAACAGACTGTATCACTTTATCAAAAACCAGTTCCCACAGTCGCCGCAGCTTCATGTCGGTGGTGGAAAGGCAGCTGCCAGGGAGGTATATAGGGGGTTCCTCGGCGCACCGACTCAGGACAGTCCTTTATACGGGAATGTGGTGTATAATCGGAGCGCTGGCTGGATAATGGATCTGGGTGCTATCCATGGAATAGCAGACGGGACGGGGCAGGTGGTACAGATTGTGGAAGCGGGTAAGGCGTTTCCGCGGTATTCCGCATCTATCCGTGCCGTGCGTGTTTCAGAAACGCTCCTTGGTGTAGATGCCGCTACAGACGCTATATTACAGCAGGGCAGCGGTTGCTACCGGGGGTATTGGGATAGTGTCCGTTGGGCACCTCTTCGAATTTTTATATTGGATTTGGATGGACAGGCCGAACTGGCTGCGGGATTTCAGGCAGCGATGGCGGGTGCTCATCGGGATCATTTGCAGGTGATAGGACATCGAGCGGAGGCTGATTATTTGCTCTGCCTGGATCATGGGTTTGTGTTCATTTCGCCTCCGCAGCTTCCCCTCCGACCATTGGTGCTTCCCATCCGGCGCGATATTCCGGAGGCTATATCGCTCACCCTGGACTACCTGCGCCATATCGCTCGCTGGGAACAGGTTAAAAAAATGAATAACGAGGAGCCCGGTGCGCTGGAATCAGATGCGGTGGTGCTGGAAATAAAGCAGACAGGAACGGACGGCCGTTTACTGGATCTGACCGGTGCGGGCGATACGCTTTCTGTAGAGCCTACCTCGGGTTATCGGGGAGGCGTGATGCTGCGGATGGCTGTTCGAAATACGAGCTCCTTTCCCTTGTATGCGAGCTTGCTCTGTTTGTCCGCTTCATTTGAGGTGAGCGGGAGCTTGTTGAATGGAAAAGTCGTGCGGCTGGATACCTCCGGTTCTGGAGATACTGCCCTGGTTTTTGAAGGATCAGATATCCCTTTGCCCCCCGACAAAAGCCTGGAGTTGGGTCATCTCCCGTATAGTGTGTACTTTTTTAAGCTGCTTTTCAGCCGACAGGAGTTTACGGTGGATACCCTCGAGTTGGAGGCTTTACCGGATCCAATGCTTTTAGGTCATCCCATCCGAGGACAGGGCAGCAGCGGAGGTGCTGGGTATCCATCCATGCGCGATTGGGGGTCCCGGCTGGTTGCGCTCAGAATCCCCCATCCATATTATCAGAATCCCCCGGTGGATACTCCGGGGTGGTGGGAGCGGGCTTACAAGGAAGGCAACTCCCGGACGAAGTAAACATACCCTTGGGGGGTTTTCACTGTTTTTATGGTCGGTGCACCTCCAAATACCGGGGTGCTGCCTGCTGTTACCTGGATAGCTTTCCCATCCAGGGTAGCATGGGTTCCGCCGATAGCTAAATCCTTGGGTGACGGATTTTCGGTGAGCACCAATCCTTTTAGAAAGGTTCCTTCACTCATCGCGGTTGGCGACATAATTTCCAGGAGCTTCTGAAAACCAATCTTATTGAATGCGGCATCGACCGGTACGACGAAGGCGTATTTATTTTCTCCGGCGAGTTTTTCTATTCCTCCGGCATTCTCGAGCATCCGAAGAAAGGTGGTGGCGTTGTCCTGTTGTTCAATAGCACCCGTAATGGTTTTGGCCGCAGGCACTTTTCCTCCGGTAGCACAGGTTAATCCACTGAGCGCTCCGGCGAATAGCAATGCGATTCGGAGAGTATAAGATTTGAACAGCATAGTATATCTTTTTAATCGCCTGCAAACATAGCAGATTCATCGAAGCTTTGTGGTATCCGTGGATAAAAAATCCGCTGAAAGGGATAGGTACAAAAAAAACTGTCGCCCCCCGATAACGAGGAGCGGCAGATTTGTCGGTCTTACGAGTCGGAATACTCAGAGTGGGAAAGGAATACGACCGAACATTACTTGATTGAACACCCAATTGACCATGGCTTAGTAGAAAAACTCGGTTTCGAGTTGTTTTCTGAGTTCAAAATAACCGTGTTTTTCAGGGTTTGACGCTGATATTAGTCAGTGATGAAAATGATTATAGTCAATGGGGTGGAGTGCTTGCGGGTGGGAGCGGCCATTTACTCCACCCGTGGAGGTATGTACAGGCAAAAGGAGGGATTAGAGGGTATGTCGAAAGCAGGGGGGCATTTGACCAAAATCAGTTGGGCGGTTGATTCCAGTCACCTCGGTACCGTTATTTTTTTTTCAACCTTGAGAAAATTTGAAAAGTGAAAAAAACAATACAGAATCCGAAAAAAGAAATAGTGGTCCTGGGGGTAGGCACTGCCAAAGACCGGGCTTTGCGGGTTTCTGTGTGGGCAGCGGCCAGAAAGATGGGGATTATAGCCGAAGTAGTGTTGGTTTCGGATATTAATCGGATTCTGGCTTCCGGAATTGGAGAGATTCCTGCCTTGGTCATTGACAACGAAGTAGTGCTTGAAGGGCGTCTGCCTTCTATTTCTGAAATAATGGAAATTCTTCAGCCCTTTGCCTAAGGGCAATCTGAATACAGGATTAAAGGTATTTCATCATTTCAATATATTCCCCGTCGGTGGTTCGGTAATGCTTCATCAGGTCGGCGGTCATACAGGAGTGAACGGGCAGGAAGGTCAGAAGGTCACCAGGTTTTACGGATTGGGCCAATTGAGGACTAACTTTAGCTATGCCGTGTTCCTGGGACAGGGATTTTAGGTAAGCGGGTGGGCCGTCGGGTAGTCTCCAGCCGGAAGGTAGGAGCTCAACGAGGGTTCCATACACTTCTGTTCCGTTGGCATAGACCAGGCGATCTTTGGAAAAGTGGATGCCGCCACCGTACACGACTACTTCATGGCGTTCGGGATGTACGGCGACGACCGGACAGGCCATTGCTACGGCTACATCTTCTATTTTACAGGAGCCTATTTCGACCTGCGTGG
>Ga0172367_10005857_pt1 | contig 14714 bp, 11 predicted proteins | sample Lak10m_FD_114542 | JGI IMG/M metagenome (GOLD analysis project Ga0172367, IMG submission 114542) | Freshwater microbial communities from Kabuno Bay, South-Kivu, Congo - kab_022012_10m | ecosystem: Environmental > Aquatic > Freshwater > Lake | place: Democratic Republic of the Congo: South-Kivu... | reverse complement strand
TTCGCTGATCCTGTCGGGAGGGGCCGGCCGTTTCATCGCCGACCGGTACGCCATCACCGCCGTGTTGCGGACCGAAGTCCCGCAGGCAGAGGCGGAGGGGCTGGCGCGCAAGGTCGCCGCCCTCCCCCCGGTGCGCTCCGCGGCGTACCGGGACCCTGAGGTGGCGTGGAAGGAGTTCCTGCGGGCGTACCCGGGCATGGAGCCGCTGCGCGGCGCCGGCGGGAACCCGTTGCCGGGGTACATCGAGATCCGGATCCGTCCCGAGCGGTTGACCGGGGCCGACGTGCGGCTGGTGACGTCCGCCCTCCGGTCGGTCTCCCACGTCGAACAGGTTCTGGCGGGGGACGAGTGGCTTCCCCGGCTGCTGCGCGCGGAACATATCGTGTCCTGGGCGTTCCGCGGCATCTTCGGCGCCTTCCTCGCCGGTTTCTTCCTGGTCTGCCGCCTCCAGGAACGGGCTCGCGCGGTCGCCCTGGCGGGCGATTTCGCGTTTCTCGCTGAGAGGGGGGTTCCAGCCGGCAGGCTGGCCTTCTTTCGGGCGGCGGGGGCCGCGGTTTCGGGATTCCTCCTCGCCGCGGCGGGAACGGCGGCGGGCGGAGGGGCGCTCTTCCTCTCCCTTCGGACGTTCCCTTTTCTCGAAAATGTGATCGGTCCCCCTTACGATCTGATCCTTCCCCGTACGGTCGCGGCGGCCGCCCTGTTCTCACTCGTCGTGGCCCTGCTCTCCGGTGCGGCATCCCTCCTCGGTTGGATGGCGGCCCGCTCCCGCCGGAAATGAAATGACGCGGGGAACCCGCCGGGTCCTCTCCGCGTTTATTGCCGCGGCGATGTCGATCGGAATCCTGTTTCCGGCGGCTGCGCCGGCGGCGCGGGATGTCGCGGCCGAGCTGCGCAGGGAGAGGGCCCGGCTCATCCAGATGAAGGAACGGGAGGAGAAGACGGCCCTCGAGCTGACCGAGGCGCTGCGGAAGGAGAAGCTTTCCAAGGGGCGTGTGGGTGAGATCCAGGAGCGGTTGAAGCGCCAGCGAAGCCTGCTCTCCCGCATCGACCGGAAGGTCTCGGTCCTGAACGGGCGGCTTGGGGAGACGGAGAAGGCGGTGCGGGAACTCGAAGCGGAGCACGGGCAGGCGCGGACCGGCCTGCGGCGCGCCGAGGTCGCCGCCTTCTCGGGCCAAAGGGCCGGGGCCGGAGATCCTTGGCGCCCGTCCGGGCGGGAACGGGAACGTTACTTCATGCGCGTCTACCTCGCCGCCGACGCGGAGGGCGTGGCCCGGATCACCATGGCCCGGGAGCGGAAGGAGGAGGAGCTCTCGGGGCTCGAGCGGCAGGTCGCCGTCACCGAGCGGAAAAGGACGCAGGAGAAGAAGGTTGGAGAGACGCTCCTTTCCCGGCAGGAGGAGGAGCGGCATCGCCTGGCCGACATCGAGCGGGAGAAGAAGCGCAAGGAGAAGGAGCTCAAATCCCTTCGCGCGAAGATAGCCCGCATGGAGTCGGTCGTCTCCCGGGTAGAGCGGCAGGTCAAGGAGAGGGAACGGCGCGCGCGGAAGGCGGCCGGCGGATCGGAGGCCGGGAAGCCCGCGGAGGTCCCGCGCAGGTTCGCGTCGCTTCCCGGGGGGCTTTCGGCGCCGCTGGCGGGGAAGGTGGTGACCCGCTTCGGGCGCCAGCACGACGCGACCTTCGACGTGACGATCGAGAACCGGGGGGTGGAGATAGAGGCTTCCTCCGGGGCGTCCGTCAAGTCGGTCGGACAGGGGGAGGTCGCGTTCGCCGGATCCGTCTCGGGGTTCGGGAACGTGCTGATCCTGCAGCACGGCGGCGGGCTCTTCTCCGTGTACGGCCGCCTGGAAACGTTCCTCGTGAAGCAGGGCGAGGCCGTGAAGAAAGGGGCAGCGGTGGGGCGGCTGCCGGGATCGCCGTCCGGGAAATCGGTGCTATACTTGGAGTTGCGGGCGGGAGGCACCGCCATAGATCCGACCTCCGTCATCCGACTCGATCGATAAGGAGCATACAAGCGAATGGAGCCGACAGAAGCCGCACCCCGCAAGGCGTCGGGGAGGAAGTGGTTCGGAACCGTCCTGATCGCCGCTGTGTTCGTCGGGGGATTCGTGGTGGGGGACCTCACCACCTCCCGGCACGCCGCGCAGGCGAACGTCGCCTACAGCAAGCTGAAGCTCTTCGGCGACGTCCTGTCGATCGTGCAGAACAGCTACGTCGAGGAGGTGAACGTCGACAACCTCGTCAGGGGGGCCGTCAACGGGATGATCCAGACCCTCGACCCGCACAGCTCCTACCTCACGCCGGATATGCTGAAGCAGGTCGAGGTCGAGACGAAGGGGGCGTTCGGGGGGCTCGGGATCGAGATCGGGACGAAGGACGGGATCCTCACGGTGATCGCTCCCATCGAGGACACCCCGGCCGCCCGGGCGGGCCTGCAGGCCGGGGACAAGATCGTAAAGATCGAGAACGAGTCGACCAGGAACATGAACGTTATGGACGCGGTGAAGCGGCTTCGCGGAGAGCCGGGGAGCAAGGTGACGATCACCATCGTCCGGGAATCGCTGCCCGAGCCGAAGGCGTACACCATCACACGCGACATCATCAAGATCAAGAGCGTCAAGTCGAAGTCGATGGGGGACGGGATCGGCTACATCCGGCTGGCGCAGTTCCAGCAGGACTCCCACCAGGAGGTCGACCGCGCGCTGCAGGGGTTCCTCAAGGAGAAGGGCGGGGTGAAGGGGCTCATCCTCGACCTGCGGAACAATCCGGGCGGGCTGCTCGACCAGGCGGTGCGGATCGCGGACGAGTTCATCGATTCCGGGCTCATCGTGTACACCGACGGCCGGGTCGAGGCCCAGAAGACGAAGTACGTCGCCCACAAGGAGGGGACTTACACCGGCTTCCCGATCGTCGTCCTGGTGAACGCCGGGTCCGCCTCCGCCTCCGAGATCGTCGCGGGGGCGCTGCAGGATCACGGCCGCGCGATCATCATCGGCCAGCGCACGTTCGGCAAGGCGTCGGTCCAGACCATCCTTCCGCTCGAGGACGGGTCCGCGCTGCGGCTGACGACGGCCCGGTACTACACCCCCAACGGGCGTTCGATCCAGGCGAAGGGGATCGAGCCCGACATCGTGGTTTCGGACGGCAGGGAACCGATCGAAGGGCACGCCGGGATGCTCCGCGAGAAGGACATCGAGCGGCACCTGAAGGGCGACGGGGAGGAGCCGTCGACGCCGGTGGAAGTGAAGAAGGAAGGGAAGAAGGAAGGGAAGAAGGGCGGCGGGAACGGCGGAAAGAAGGATGTTCCGCCGGATACTGAAGTCAGGAAAGAAGACGCGAAGGATCCCCAGCTCGACCGCGCGGTAGAGCTGCTCAAGGGGTGGGAGATCTTCAAGTCCCGGTTCATCGACCGGCAGAAGGCGTCCTGATCGGGCGGCGATATGCCTGGGACGGCCTCCGAGGAGACGGGCGGCGGCAGGAGGCGGTGGGGGTGGCCCGCCCTGATGGCGGGGGCGTTCCTCGCCGGATTGCTGCTGGTGGGCGTCGCGCTGATCCGGGCGCCCGACGTGGAGCGGCCGGCGGGGGATAACCTGGCCGGCCCGTCGGCCGCGCTCCCGACGTCCTCCGCGCTGTCGGACAACGGGGCCGGCCTGCCGGCAACGGTTCCTCCTGGTCCGCGACTGGCGATCGTCGTGGACGACCTCGGGTACGATCCGGTGCGGGACGCCGAGTGGCTCGCCTTCCCCGACAAGATCACCGTGTCCGTTTTGCCGCACGGCCCCTCCTCCAGATCTTTCGCCGCTTCCGCCGGGACCCACGGATTCGGAGTGATCCTGCACGTGCCCATGGAGCCGGAGGGCGACGCCGCCGACCGTACGGAGCCGTACCTGCTTCTCCGGGGGATGCCGCCCGGGGAGGTCGCGGACCGGTTCGCCCGGATGGCCGCAGACGTCCCGCAGGCGAACGGGGCGAGCAACCACATGGGTTCGGCTTTCACCTCCGACACGGCCGCGATGGCCGCCTTCGCGCAGGCGCTGAAAGCGAAGGGGTTCTTCTTCCTGGACAGCGTGACCTCGGCGGGCACCGTCGGGTCCTCGGCGATGGAGCAGGCGGGCGTCCCCGTCATCCGGCGCGACGTCTTCCTCGACGACGACGGCCGGCCCGACGAGATGCGGCGCCAGTGGAACGCCGCCCTCGCCATGGCGAAGGAGCGGGGCCAGGCGGTCGTCCTGTGCCACGCCCGCCGGGAGACGCGCAAGCTCCTCCTGGAGCTTCTCCCGCAGCTCCGCCGCGAAGGGATCCGCGCGGCCACCGTCGAAGAACTGCTCGTGGCGCATTGAATGGGCCCCGACCTCTTCGGCGCATCGACGGGCGGGGACGTTCTTTCCGTCACCGAGCTGACGGGGAGGATCAAGCGGCTCCTCGAGTCGACGTTCCGGACCGTGCGGGTCGAGGGGGAGGTGTCGAACTACAAGCGGTACGAGGCGTCCGGCCACCGCTATTTCTCCCTCAAGGACGATGGGGCGCAGGTTCGCGTCGTCCTGTTCCGCGGTAACGAGCGGAACATCGTCGGCGAGATCCGGGACGGCCAGACCGTGATCGTCACGGGCTCCCTCGGGGTGTTCGAGAAGAAGGGGGAGTACCAGATCTACGCGCGGTCCGCCGAGGTGCGGGGCGTCGGGAACCTCCTCGTGCAGCTCGAGCGGCTGAAGCGCCGCCTCGCCGGGGAGGGGCTGTTCGACGCGGCGCGCAAGCGCCCGCTTCCACCGTTCCCGCGGCGGCTCGGGATCGTCACTTCGCCGCACGGCGCCGCCCTGCGCGACATGGTCCGGGTGGCGCGCTCCCGGTTTTCCGGGGTGGCGATCGTTCTCGCCCCGTCCCGGGTGCAGGGGGAGGGGGCGGCGGCGGAGATCGCGGCGGCGCTCGACGCGATGTACGCCATCGGCGGCGCGGACGTCGTCCTCGTTGGGCGCGGAGGCGGATCCATCGAGGATCTGTGGGCGTTCAACGAGGAGGCGGTCGTGCGGGCCATCGCGCGTTCCCCCGTGCCGGTCGTCAGCGCGGTCGGTCACGAGACCGACTTCACGCTGGCCGATCTGGCCGCGGACCACCGCGCTCCCACCCCTACCGCCGCGGCCCAGATGGCCGTTCCCGACCGGGTCGAGCTTCAGGACAGGGTCGCGGCCCTCTCCCTGCGGGCGCGCCGGGCCGACGCCCGTTCGCGGGAGACGGCCCGCCACGAGTGGCGCATCGCCGCGGGGAAACTGTCGGACCCGCGCCCCCTCCTTCAGGGGAGGCGATACGCCGTCGACGCCATGTCGACCTCGCTATCGGAACTCGCGCGCTCGGCGGTCCGCGACGGCCGGGAGACCGTAGAGCGTCTCTCGGCATCGGTGCGGATCCATTCCCCCGCGGCGTGGGTTTCCGGAAGGCGAGGGGAGCTCGCGGTGCTTGTCGGCCGCGCGAGATCCGCCGCCGACTCGCGGAACCGCCTCCTGCGGTCCGGCCTGGACGTTCTCGCGGGCAAGCTCGCGTCCCTCAATCCGACCGCCGTGCTCACGCGCGGGTACGCGATCGCGCTCGACCGCGCCACCGGGAAGGCGGTGCGTTCCGTGTCGGAGGCCCCACCCGGCCTGGCGCTGGATATCCGCGTCTCCGACGGCGCGTTCGGAGCGGTCGCGGAGGCGCGGAAACCGTGAACCGGGTGCGGGATCGGATCCCCCTTGTCGCTACGCCTCCGGGAGGGGGGGCGTTCGCATCCGACCGCCCGACTCCCCGGCTACGACCAGCGAACGCGTTCATCGATCCCTTCCCAGTCCTCCGGCCATGCCCATCGAGATGCGCTGTCCTATCACATGAAGATGGCGGGGTCTCCGCCGGTTCCGTACTTGCGGTCTCCGCTCAGCCCCCCCTCCCTCCGGCGTCCGCTCCCGGGCAGATTCGCCCCTGCCCACGAATCACAAACCATCTTCGTGTGGTACTCGCTATTGCCCTCGCACTCACAATCATCGTCGGCGTGCCCGCCCTCGCCGCGGCTGACGGGACGTTGTCTATCGCAGTATCGACCGGCACCCCGGCGCTGGGCGACCCCGTGGTCGTGGAGGTCGAGTCGAGCGGGGCCGTCGACAACGTGGTCCTCCTTTGGAAGGGGGCGTCCTGGCCGATGCGGAAGGCCGCCCAGGGACGATACGAGGGGTTGATCGGCGTGGATCTGGACGATCCGGCAGGCAAGGCGTCGGTCGCCGCGGAAGGTTTCCTGGGGGCTACCCGGTTTCGCGCGGAGGCGGAGTTGACGATCTCCTCGAGGGAGTTCGCCGTGCAGGAACTGACCCTTCCGGCGGGGATGGCGGAATTCGACAACGCGACGCTGCTGCGGATCGGGGCGGAGGCGGCGGAACTTTCCAGGATTTTCTCCCGGGTGACCCCCCTGATCTGGAGGATCCCGTTCCTCCCGCCCGTGGAGGAGTACCTTCCGACGAACTTCGGCTCCCGCAGGGTGATCAACGGCGATCCGAGGATGCCGCACTCCGGCGTGGACATCCGCCTGCCCGCGGGGACGCCGGTCCGTGCGATCGCCGACGGTCGGGTCGCCTTCGCGGGCGAGCGGTTCTTCGGGGGGCGATCGGTGGTGATCGACCACGGCGGCGGGGTCTTCAGTCTCTACTATCACATGGAGGAGCTCTTCGCCGTGGAGGGACAAGCGGTCGTTCGCGGGGATCGGATCGGATCGGTCGGCGCCACTGGGCGGGCGACCGGGCCGCACCTGCATTTCGGCGTCCGGGTCCCGGGTGGGCGCATCGACCCGACCCGCCTGTTGGCCCTTCCGGGCCGCTGAGCGGTGAATTATACTACCCGGGTAGCTGGAGGGTTGCGAGATGGCGGCTAAAGCGAAAGAGCCTTCCTTCGAGGAGGCGTTGAAGGGGCTGGAAGCCGTGGTGGAGCGGCTCGAATCGGGCGAACCTCCCCTCGAGGAGTCGATCCGCCTGTTCGAGGAGGGGATGCGCCTCTCCGAGGCTTGCCGGAAGCGCCTCGACGAGGCCGATCGTAAGATCGAGCTCCTGTTGCGGAAGCCCGGCGGCGTCTCGCGCGAGAGCGCGGACGAGGACGACATACTGGACAGGCCCCAGGGGAAGGACGAGTGACGACGGCAGACACGATCGCCCGACTGCGCGGGTTGGTCGAGGGGAGTTTGGCCGGTTTCCTGTCATCCGAAGCGATCCCGATCCCGTCCCCCCTGAGGGAGGCGATGGAATACTCCCTGATGGCGGGGGGGAAGCGCGTGCGTCCGGTTCTACTGCTGTCGGCCGGCCTGGCGGTCGGAGGGGACGAAGGCGAGCTTCTTCCGTTCGCGTGCGCCGTGGAGTACATCCACACGTACTCCCTGATCCACGACGACCTGCCGGCGATGGACGACGACGACTTCCGGCGCGGGAAGCCGACCTCCCATAAGGTCTTCGGCGAGGGGACGGCTATCCTGGCGGGCGACGCGCTGCTGACGGACGCGTTCCGGATGATGGCGGAGTCCCCCCTGGCGCAGGCCGATCCGGCAAGGGCGGTACGGGCGATCGCGGACCTCGCGCGGGCGGCCGGCTCGGCCGGGATGGTCGGCGGCCAGCAGATGGACCTGTCCGCCGCGCCAGGCAGTTCCACGCCGTCGCAGGTGGACGAGATCGAGTTGTGCAAGACCGCCGCGCTTCTGGCCTCCTGCGCCCGGGCGGGGGCGATCCTCGGCGGCGGTTACCCGGCGCAGGTCGAAGCGTTGGGCGAGTACGGCACGCGGCTGGGTCTTCTCTTCCAGGTCACCGACGACATCCTCGACGAGACGGGCAGCTTCGAGGAGATGGGGAAGGGGATCGCGAAGGACCGGGCGCGGGGCAAGTGGACCTACCCCGTGGCCAACGGGATGCCGGCCGCGATCGAGCGTGCCTCGGAGCTCGAACGGGCGGCGATCGACGCCGTTACCGCGTTCGGGGCGGAAGCCGATCCGCTCCGGGAACTCGTCGGCATGGTGCGTAACAGGAGGAAATAAGTGGCGGACGCTTCCCGCCCGGCGCCGATCCGGTCGCCGGCGGAACTCAAAAAAGTGCCCCGCGACAAACTCCCCGGCGTCGCCGCGGAGCTCCGGGAGACGATCGTCCGCGGCGTGGCGCGCACGGGGGGGCACCTCGCTTCGAGCCTCGGAGTGGTCGAGCTGACGGTCGCCCTCCACTACGTCTTCGACTGCCCGCGCGACCGGATCGTATGGGACGTCGGGCACCAGGCCTACGCCCACAAGATCCTTACGGGGAGGCGGGACGCGTTCCCGACGCTGCGGACCTTCGGGGGGATCTCCGGATTCCCGCGCATCTCCGAGAGCCCCTGCGACGCCTTCGGCACGGGGCACTCCGGCACGTCGATCTCCGCCGCACTCGGGATGGCGGTGGCGCGAGACATGAGGAAGGATGACAACCGGGTCGTCGCCGTGATCGGGGACGGCTCGCTCTCGTCCGGTCTCGCCCTCGAGGGGCTGAACCAGGCCGGCCACCAGAAACGCGATCTGATCGTCATCCTCAACGACAACGAGTGGTCGATCTCCCAGAACGTCGGTGCCATTTCCGGGTACCTCAACCGGATGATGACCGGGAAGCTGTACACCTCTTTCCGGAAGCGGGTGGAGACGATCCTGAAATCGATGCCCCACGGCGCGTTCATGGCGCGGATCGCGAAGAAGTCCGAGGAGCTGACGAAGGGGTTCATCGTCCCCGGCCTTCTGTTCGAGGAACTCGGATTCACCTACATAGGCCCGATCCAGGGACACGACCTCGAGGACCTGATCGGGACGCTCCAGAACCTCGAGAACATCGAGGGACCCGTGCTCGTCCACGTGGTGACGTCCAAGGGAAAGGGGTACGCGCCGGCGGAGGCGAACCCGGAATATTTCCACGGGGTGGGAGCCTTCGACCCGGTCACCGGGAATAGGGTCGGGAAGGCGTCGGCGCCGTCCTACACGGACGTCTTCTCCGACGCGATCGTCGATCTCGCAAGGGAAAACCCGAAGGTGGTCGCCATCACCGCAGCGATGTGCGGCGGGACGGGACTGACGAAATTCCGCGAGGCTTTTCCGGACCGGTTCTTCGACGTCGGGATAGCGGAGGGCCACGCGGTGACATTCGCCGCCGGCCTCGCCCGAGAGGGGAAGATACCCGTGGTGGCGATCTACTCGACCTTCCTGCAGCGCGCCTTCGACCAGGTCATACACGACGTCTGCATCCAGAATCTCCCGGTCGTGCTCGCGGTGGACCGCGGCGGAATCGTCGGGGCCGACGGGGCCACGCACCAAGGGCTGTTCGACCTGTCGTTCCTCCGGCAGATCCCGGGGATGTCGCTCATGGCGCCGCGCGACGAGGCCGAACTGGTACGGATGCTGCGCACCGCGGTGACCGCCGGTCGTCCCGTGGCGATCCGCTACCCTCGGGGTTCCGGGACCGGGGTGGCGATACCGTCCGGGCACGAGACGGTCCCATGGGGTAAGGGTGAACTTCTGGAGGACGGGAAGGACGTCCTCCTCGTCGGGGTCGGTTCGACCGTGACGACTTGCCTGCACGCGGCGCAGGAGCTGCATAAACAGGGCGTTTCCGCGGCGGTGGTCGACGCCAGGTTCGTGAAGCCGCTCGACGCCGACCTTCTCCTGCCGCTGGTCCGCCGGATCGGGCGGGTCGTCACGGTGGAGGAGAACGTCCTCGCCGGCGGTTTCGGCAGCGCGGTGATGGAGATGTTGGAGGAGCACGACGAGCATCCCCACAGGTTCCGCCGGATCGGCGTTCACGACCGGTTCGTCGAGCACGGCGCGCCGGCGCAGCTGCGCGAGGAGTGCGGCTTGACGTCCGGGCACGTCGTTTCCGAGGCTCTGCGGATCTGCCACGAGGGGAAGTCACTGATCCCGTCTATCCTCGACGGCATCCGGTCCCGCCTCGAGAAGATTGTCTGATCCGCTCCACCCGCCCGCGCGAGCGCGCCGCCGGCTCGACGCCGAGCTCGTCTCGCGGGGGATCGCGGAGACCCGCGCGAAGGCCCAGGGGTTGATCATGGCCGGCAGGGTCCTGCTGGCCGGGGTCGTCTGTTCCAAATGCGGGGCTCCCGTCAGGGACGGCGCGGACGTCGCGCTCCTGCCGTCACCGAACCCGTTCGTTTCGCGGGGCGGAGGAAAGCTCTCCGGCGCGCTCGACGACTTCGGGGTCGACCCGAACGGGCGCGTGGCGCTCGACGTGGGCGCGTCGACGGGCGGCTTCACCGACTGCCTGCTGCGGCGCGGCGCCGCCCGCGTCTACGCGGTCGATGTCGGGGAGCGCCTGCTCGACGAACGGCTGCTGCGCGACCCGCGCGTCGTATCCATCGAAAAGGTGAACTTCCGCCATGCCGCCGGCGACCTGTTGCCGGAAAAGGTGACCCTCGCGGTGGTCGACGTCTCCTTCATTTCCCTGCGGCACATCCTACCGGCGCTGCCGCGTTTCCTCGCCCCCGGCGCCGAGGCCCTGCCGCTCGTGAAGCCGCAGTTCGAAGTGGGAAGGGGCCGCGTCGGCAAGGGGGGTGTCGTCCGGGACGACGCGCTGCGCCGCGAGGCGGTCGACGGCATCGCGGCGTTCGCCCGCGAAGCCGGCTACGAACTCCTCGCCGAGGCGGAGAGCCGCATTCCCGGCCCCAAGGGCAACCGCGAGGTGTTCCTCCACCTGAGGTGGGGGAAAGGTCCGCTTGACTTCGGGGGGGGCGGCAGGTAATTTTCATGAATATGCGCGTACGTTTAACCGATAAGAGCGTTACATAACGCCTTCCGGGCGGCGAAACGAGGTGCGGACGATGAATCGTGCGTCGATGATCATGGTGACGGTCGCGGTGACGGGCGTGTTGATCCTCCTTCCGTTAGGCGCGTTCGCACAGGAGGCGCCGGCGGAAACGGCGAAATCGTCCGAAGGGATCGTCCACAAGGTGGTCGCGGGGGACACCCTCTGGGACCTTTCGGCGAAATACCTCGGGTCCCCGTGGAAATGGACGGAAGTGTGGGAACGGAACCGCTTCATTTCGAATCCGCACTACATCTATCCTGGAATCGATGTGGTGATCGTTCCGCCGGGGGCGAGGGAGATCGCCCTCGGGCAGGAGGCGGCGTCCGCCCCGGGTCCCGCGGAGACGCCAGCCCCTCCCGTCGAGGCCGCCAAGCCGGCGGTTCAGCCGGTCACCCCGCCCCGAGTGCCGTACCTGGACATCAAGCCGGCCGACTTCGTGCGTGCCGGGGAGTTCCTGAAGGAGGCGCCGAAGGGGATCGGCAACATCCGGGGAGGGAAGGAACCGAAGGTCGGATTCGTCGAAGGCGACACGGTCTACCTTTCTCTCGGGAAGGATATCCCGGATGGACAGTTGCTCGGCGTCTACCGGGTCCGGGGACCGATCGAAAGTCCGGGGAAACGTCCGGTTTCCGGATACGTGAAATACCTGATCGGGGTTATTCAGGCGGTGCCGAAGGTCGACGGGCAGGCGGCTGCGAAGGTGCGGCAATCGTTCGAGGACTTGACGCGCTCCGACCTGATCTCGGAGGAGATCCCGGCGTACACGCCGGTGCGGATCGACCCGGGAGAGGACGGCGTCCCGTCCTCGGTGATCACCGGGCGCCTCGAGAACAAGGAGCTCGCGCAGGGCGATTTCATCTACCTCGACCAGGGCTCGTCCGCGGGCGTGGCGGTGGGGAACGTCTTCCGCCTGTCCGTCCCGACAGGGGAGGCGGCGGGGGCGTCGTCTTCCGCTTCCGGCACGGTCCTGTTCGAGGTTGCCAAGGCGGTCGTTGTCCGCGTGTCGCCGGACTTCTCCACGGCATACGTCGACAAATGCCTGGAGTCTTTCGCCGCGGGCGTGCCTGCCCGGCGGGGTCTGTCTTCGAAGTAGTCAGGCGGCACGACATTTGAAGCGTGACGGGGGAAACCGGTCAGGGGTTCCCCCGTGAATGATTCCGCAAGCGCCGCTTCCCTCCTCGACACGTTCCTCCGCCTGTCGCTGATAGAGGGGTTCACCGTCGATCACCTCCGGCGCCTCCGTGCCTCCGGGGCAGGCGCTTTCCTCCCCTGCATGACGCCGCGGGGTGTTTCCCTGCTCGGTAAGGCGAGTGCGGCGCTCGGCTCCGCGGAGGCGGGCCGGCGGGCGGACGCGGTGCGGGAGGCGTGCGAGCGGCTGGGGATCGCGATCCTTCCCTGGGGCGCGGGCGACTACCCCGAGGCGCCCAGGGAGATCCCCGGGGCGCCGCTGGTGTTGTACCGGGCGGGGAAGGGGTGGACCGGCGGCGAGGCGGTGGCCGTGGTCGGCAGCCGCGCCCCCACCGGACCGGGCCGGGAATTCGCCCGCATCCTGTCGGGTGAGCTGGCGGCCGCACGGTGGACGGTGGTCAGCGGCATGGCGCGCGGGATCGACGCGGCGGCGCACAGGGGGGCCATGCGCGCAGGCGGCGTGACGGTGGCGGTACTCGGGTGCGGAGTGGACGTGGCGTACCCCCGCGAGCACGCGGATCTGCGGGATGAAATACTCGAAAAGGGGGCGATCTTCTCGGAATACCCGCCCGGATCGCTCCCATTGGCGCACCGTTTCCCGGAGCGGAACCGGATCGTGAGCGGGTTGTCGCGCGGGGTGATCGTGGCCGAGGCGCCGGAGCGCAGCGGCGCGCTGATCACCGCGAGGCTCGCGCTCGAGCAGGGGCGCGACGTGATGGTCGTACCCGGGAACCCCTGGTTCGCCCACACGGCCGGGAGCAACCGGCTGCTGCGGGAGGGGGCGGCCCCGGTCTGCTCCGTCGCGGACGTCCATGGAGTTCTCGGGTGTCCGCCGCCTGTAGACGCGGGGGGGATCGCTGACAGGGTGCTCGCCGCGCTGTCCGGTGAGCTGCACGTCGGGGATATCGCCGAGGCCTTGTCCGTGCCGGTCCACGAGCTCCTTCCGTGCCTGATGGAGATGGAACTGTCGAATCTGGTGGAAAAAAGGCCGGGGAACTACTATAAGAAGTTGTCCGCACCCGGGAGTTGATTCGGGGGATACGGTCGGGAGGCGCAATGGCGCGTCCTTTGCCAAGAAAAAATACCGAGGAACCATGCCGATTCCACTGCTGATCGTCGAGTCCCCCACGAAGGCCAGGACCCTTTCCGGCTTCCTGGGAAACAGGTATTGCGTCATGGCGAGCGTCGGCCACGTTCGCGACCTTCCCAACAACGCCGGCGAGGTTCCGGCGGAGATCAAGGGCGAGAAATGGGGATCGCTGGGTGTCGACGTCGACAACGATTTCAAGCCGTATTACGTCGTCTCGTCGAACCGCAAGGGCACCATCCGCGACATCAAGGCGGCCTTGAAGGGCGCGTCGGAAATCCTGCTGGCGACCGATCCCGACAGGGAGGGAGAGTCCATAAGCTGGCATCTTCTCGAGCTGTTGAAGCCGAAGGTGCCGGTTCGCCGCATCGTGTTCCACGAGATCACCGAAGAAGCCGTTATCGATGCGATCGAACATTCGCGCGAGCTCGATCGCAACCTGGTCGACGCGCAGGAGAGCCGACGGATCCTGGATCGTCTCTTCGGGTACAAGGTGTCGCCGGTTCTCTGGAAATGGATCGCGCCGAAACTGAGCGCCGGCCGGGTGCAGAGCGTCGCGGTCCGGTTGGTCGTGGACCGGGAAGAGGAGCGCAAGGCGTTCCGGAAAGCGGAATTCTGGGATCTCGAGGCGACGCTGGGCGGGGAAGGCCGGGAGTTCACGGCGACGCTCGTTCGGGTGGACGGGAAGCGTGTCGCCGTCGGGAAGGATTTCGACGCCGCCACTGGGAAGCCCGTGAACGGCGGCGTCACCGTGCTCGACGGCCCGGGTTCGGCGGCGCTGGCGGAAACGTTGCGAAGCTCGATTCCATGGGACGTCACGGGGGTGGAAGAGAAGCCCGTGACGCAGCACCCGGCCCCGCCGTTTATCACCTCGACCCTGCAGCAGGAAGCGAACCGCAAACTCGGCTTCTCCGCCGATCGGACGATGTCGGCGGCGCAGAAGCTGTTCGATTCCGGCGCGATCTCCTATCACCGGACCGACTCGACGACCTTGTCGGAGAAGGCGCTGCGGGAATCGGGCCGCACGATCCGGGGAATGTACGGGGACGCGTATTACGGCGGCCCGCGGCGGTATCGGAAGATGGTCAAGAACGCGCAGGAAGCGCACGAGGCGATCCGGCCGACGGACTTCTCGCTGGTCCCCGACAGGACCGGCGCCCGCTTTTCTCCGGACGAAGCCAGGGTGTACGAACTGATCTGGAAGCGGGCGGTGGCGTCCCAGATGACCGACGCGAAGCTGCTGCGCACGACCGTCGAGATCACGGCGGCGGGGGAAGGCGGCGTTCCGTGCGTCTTCACCGCGTCCGGGAAGGTCATTCAATTCCCCGGGTACCTGCGCGCCTACGTCGAGGGGAGCGACGATCCGGCGTCCGACCTGGGGGAACGGGAGACGCTGCTTCCGGCATGCAGGAAGGGAGACCGCGTATCCCTGCCGGGCGGCGGCGGTGCGTTGTCGCTGCTGGACCTCTCGCCGAAATCGCACGAGACGACCCCTCCGTCCCGGTACACGGATGCGTCGCTCGTCAAGCGGCTGGAGGATGACGGCGTCGGGCGCCCGTCCACCTACGCTTCGATCATCAAGACCATCCTTGAACGAGGGTACGTGTGGCGGCAGGGGAAGG
>Ga0172367_10005856_pt1 | contig 14717 bp, 20 predicted proteins | sample Lak10m_FD_114542 | JGI IMG/M metagenome (GOLD analysis project Ga0172367, IMG submission 114542) | Freshwater microbial communities from Kabuno Bay, South-Kivu, Congo - kab_022012_10m | ecosystem: Environmental > Aquatic > Freshwater > Lake | place: Democratic Republic of the Congo: South-Kivu... | reverse complement strand
TATAAAGGGATTCTTTCTTTTGAGAAGCAGGGGTATATTTGTCACTGATCTTTCTTTTACTTTTACGTTGAGCAGCTTTAATCTTGTTCATGTTTTCGCTGTAAAGCCTTTCCTCAACTTTTTGGTCTATGATTTTTGCAATATCAGATCCCTTGAGTTCCCGAATAAATTTTCCTTTGAAATTTTCTTCCATCAGTCCTTCAATCTCAAGTCTTCCAAGATCGGATTTGGTTTTATTCTGATCCGCAAATCTCATAAGGGTTGAAGGAACATCCAGTATAATCATTGTCTCATAAAAATGATGAGCTAAACTGTATTCAAACAATTCATTAGCCCAATCCAGAACGATCTTTTGGTGGATACCAGTACATCTGGAACCATTAATAAAAGATAGAGAACAGGAGTTCTCGTATGAAGGCCATAGGAACACGTATCCGAGCTTGTTCTTAACAGTAATATATTCTTCCGGAATAAAGGATTTGATTAAGTTGACATCATAAGACTGAGTGCCTCGTATAAATTTTACCCTTAGTTTAAGACCCTTAAGTGCAGGGTCAAGATCCAGTAGAAATTGCTTAAAAGATAGATAAGTTTGGATCAGTTCTTCATCCCATTTAAATCCTGCAAAAACATCAGGAGAAGGGATAAAAGATACCATAGTTCCTCTTTTATCTTTATCATTTTTTCCTCTTTTGACCTCTTCAATAACTTTAAAATCATTCCAGGAATAATGAACATAACTGGTAGCATTTACCGTGGTGACAGTAAAATATTGGGAAAGAATATTAACGACAGAAGCCCCTACCCCGTGAGTTCCAAGGATATTTGTTGAAGTGTCTGAGAAATTACTCCCCGCATGAAGCTCTTCAAAAGCAGTTCTAACCACATTCTTTTTGGTCTTTGCATGTTTTGAAGCAGCTTTATGAAATCCCTGCCCTTCATCGGTTATGGTTACTTGATTAGTATCCATATTGACAACAATCTCAATACCCTTCATTTTCCCCTTCATCCTCTTTGCCTCGTCAATAGCATTCTCAAGGATCTCTATTATTAGGTGCATAAATCCAGGAGACCAGGTTTTGTCAACTTGAATTAGTTTTCCATCTCTAAGAATAGGGATTTTATCATCAATTGGAAATACCTGTCCAAGATACATGGTAGGACGAAGCCGAACAGCTTCAAAGGTATTAAGGGCAATAATTTCTTTTTCGTGTTTTTGATCTATCTTTATAGCCATATTAATCTCTTAGTATATTTTTACAAAAAACCTAGAAAAAGTTTTTCATCTCATCTTAATGCAAATATACGAAAAAATACCCAGATAAAAAATAAAGCAATGTTAAAAGGTAGTTAAAGAATTGCTACTAATTTGTTTCCGTAATAGATTTCATCTTCAATAAGAAAAAATTTAGTTCGAAATTGATTATTTATTAATAGAACTTTAATATCGTTTCCCCCAATATTTATATCTCGAAAATCCATACCTGACGTTATCTTAGCCACTCTTTCTAATTTATCGTTTTTTGAAATAATTATATTTCTCATGGGTTGATCTAAATTTCGGTAATTTTCATAAACACAGGATAAACCTTTTGTCTTGCAATATTCCTCTAAAATAAAGAGATCATTTGGATAGTCCTTTTTATAAATAGTTAACCAAGCTTTATTTCCCCGAGCATTATCTTCTCTTATCGTTTGCTTAAGAGGCTCAGGAGATTGATCTAGTATAGCATTTCGGATATCTGCTGGCATAAATTTTGCTTGGTGATAATCACAGGTCATGCCAAGAGTCTTGCTTAAATTTTTAAAAGAAATGTGAGTTGGTGTTCTTCCGGAAGCAACGATTCGTAAAACTGTTGCAGAACTGTAATTAAATAAATCAATTAAGTCTAGATGACTCTGATTTAATCCTTCCGTTCCGTCAAAATCAATAAAGGAATAATGAAAGGAATGGGATTCTAAAAACTTATTAAATTCCCCATGAAAAACCCTCCCTCTCCCAAATCTAGCAAACTCCTTTTCCAATGCTGATGCAATGATCTTATCTCTTTCTACAATTATCATTTGGGATGGGGAAAACCCAATGTCTTTGCACATTTGTATATGTCTAGAAAGTTCTTCAACTTTTCCAACAAGACCAATCCACCATTCCCTTTTTTGAAGAATAATACCTATAAGATCATAGGTTCTTTTTTCAACAGCTTCCTTTTCTTGGGTTCCAGTAGTTCTAGATTTATGAGAATATGCCATACAAAGTTTTACTATTTATTAAAAAAAAGAGGTCTATGGTTTCCCATAGACCCCTGGCAGTCACTGTGCTCTACTTATGAAAGCTGAGATGCGTTGGCGGCGAATACGAGGCCGGTGCTTGATTTAACCTGGAACCTGTCGGCATCCAGTTTCTGAAGAACCTCTACTTCCATCTGGTTTCCCTTAGCGGAAGTGTAGAGTTTTTTCTCAGAAGTTGTAAGAGCATCGGCAGTTGAGCCAAGATATTCCTCAGCGATGGTCCAGAGCTTCTTATTGAAGTCCAGGCTGCGAGCGGCATTGGTAATTTCCCGCGGAGAGGATTTTTTTCCTTTTGCACTTTTCCTTTCATACAGACCCTTTACGCTTCTTTCCTGGATGAGGTTGAAAGTTGTCCAAAGATCTGAGGACGCATCCTGAGGACGTACGGGTTCGAGAAGGGCCTTGGGATTCATACTCTGGGTTATACCAGAGAGATTGATGGTGCCGTCCGGGTTTATAAATCTGTTGGGTTCGCGGAGTGAGATAGCTTTTATTGCAAAAGCTTCTTTCTCGTCATTGGTAAGAACCCTGTTCTGCATGTCCGATATATGTACGCCTATGGAGCGATACTGTTCCGCTGCTTCAGCAAGAAGCTGCATAAGTTCAGCGCGATCAACACCGATGTGGCGAAATTTAAGGTTGGTGGACATGCCCGGAATTGCGATTACGAGGCCATTGGTACATACAAGTCTGAAAAGACCGAGGTGCAAGGAAGCGGGGGTATACCCGTCGTGACTGTTGTCGAGAAGAATGTGAGGTTTTACTGCGTCTCCTTTGAGAGCGAGGTTGCCAAAATCGGCGTTGGTAAGGCGGATGATATGACGACCGTATTCGTTCTGGCCATGCTGTTTGGCTGAGAAAGTAACCCATCCAAGTTTTTCGAATGTGTCCAGAAGATCAATGGTCGATAAAAAACTGTAACGATCTGAACGATCAGGGTGAGGATGAACCGCGAAAGCAGCCGGGATACGTTTTTCAAGTTCCTCTCTGCTGTGGATTTTGTAACCTACTGATGAAAGTTCTGTGTTTCTCATTTCTCTTTAATTTTGGTTTAGTATTAATCTCACAGCAAATATACAAAAAAAATCCTAAGTACAATTAATACTTAGGAATTAAATTCGTTAAAAAACGTTAATTTATTTGGGCTTATTTTAATAAATTGTATTTTGCGGATCGAAATTACACCAACTTCCTACCCATGATGGAACTGTAAATTGATAATTATCATTTATTGTATTTTTTGATAAATACCAAGATTCAATGGTCGGCATGTAAGTGCTAACGTAGTTGTTTGTCATTTTTGACATCAAATTTCCTTCTAATTTAATATTTCCTGCTAAAGCTTGAGCTGGAGAATCTCCCTTAGCACCATCAATAAAAAGACCATAAGGATAACCCACGAATACCGAATTCAATATCGATAGTCTTGAGCCTCTACGTATTTGTATAGCATGTTTGTATAGAGGATTAAATGTTGTGCTTGTTGCTAATGGGCCCAAAATTAATCCATCAGAAAATGTTGCTGAAGTAATTGGAGTAAGCTGTGAACCATCAGCATCGTTATCAGATTCAAATGCATTAGATCCTGATTGGTCTGCAGCATTCGGATCTCTTACACTATAGAAATATTGAACATTTCCGGAATATCCATTGTCTGTATCAAAATCATCATCCCATCCTTTATATGCGATAAGATATTTCGCGTCAACAGTACCACCAAACCATTCAAAAGAATCGTCACCAGAAAAACTAACTTGGATGTGGTCAATTGTTGTGCCTTTACCAACACCATATAATGTAAGTCCGTTGATTTCGCTGTTTGCTGTAGCAGTAAGAGGAATTCCTGCGAATTCAATTCTTATGTATTGTAGTGTTCCGGAATTGTCAGTTGGGTTTGTTCCACCATAATTTGAACCTATTCCACCTTCCGCGACACCAACACCTACACCATTATCGTGTTTATTTGTGGGTGCATTTCCACAAATAACTAAACCACCCCAATCTCCATAAGAACGTTGTCCAACGGGTTTATTAGATGTAAAGACGATAGGAGCAGAAGCTGTTCCTTTCGCTATGATTTTTGCGCCTCTTTCAACGATGAGGGTCGCTTTGGTTCCTGAGACACCTTTTATTACTGAACCAGATTCTATGGTTAGTGTTACTCCTTCTTTTACATATACGAATCCTTCAAGAAGATTTGTATCTGCAGCTGAAATTGTTAAATCTTGAGTTATGTTTCCGAATATAGTCTTCTTTTCTCCGGGAATTATCACAGGGTCTTTTTCACATGCTGAAAATAAGAGAATTAAACTTAAAAGTAATGTTAAAATTTTTGTTTTCATAAATAATTTGGTTTTTTTTAATTAAAATTTATAAGATAAAGTTATAAGGAATTGTCTTCCCGGATGATACATTTTAGTTATTTGGTTTCTATCGAAATGTTTGGTTCCTTCTGAACCATATAACGACATATCTACTTTTGTATCTATATTTTGTTGGTATTGAATATTTTTATTTAGAACATCTTTTACACCTGTCTTTATTTCAAAATGTTTTGAAATTTTACGACTGATGTTGAAGTCAACTTCGTTTCTGGGCATTTCATAAATATCGGGTATTGTTTCCCATTCGTTTGGTGACCATCTACCAACCGCAATTATTCGTTTTCCTATTACGTTATAAGAAATATTTGCAGAAGTTTTTTCTGTGGTATAATACAGACCTAAATTTATGATGTATGGTGATTGTCCTTGTAAAGGTCTATCAAATGATATGGAGCTTTTTATTAGTGATAAATTTGCTACTGTTGAAAAATCTTTTAAACCTATGAAGTCCAAAGATTTTCGTGCCTCGGTTTCTATTCCGTAACTATAAGCAACTGGAACGTTATCAAAAGAATATTGCGTTGGATTATTTCCAAGTATGATAACTTCAATAGGATTGATGAATCTTTTATAGAAAACCCCGATATTGAAAGTTTCATCATTTTTTGGATATAACTCATATCGTAAATCTAAATTATGAACGTAAGCCGCCTTGATGTTTTCATTTCCATAAATTCCTGCGTTTAAGTCAAAATCTACAAAATAGAATGGAGCGATTTCTCTGAACTCTGGTCTGTTTATTGATAGACCATAAGTAGCTCTTATTATATTTTTCTTATTGATATTATAAGAGATGTTCGCTGATGGAAAGAAATTTATTGTATCTCTTTTTACATTCACTGGAATTGTAGTTCCCTGGCGATAACTGTCGAGAGTTTGAATGTCTTTTTCTACTCTTAATCCACCCGAAATATTTACTTTATTTAGTGTGAATTTTCCATTGACGTATATAGCAAGTATCTTTCCTGCGGCATCATAAGAATCCGATGGTGCTGTAACCTCTTCCTTCACTACTTCTCCAGATGTCATTATTTCTGGAACTGAAAGTGTTGTCTGATAAGAATAACTGTTTACCGAGGAATACCCGAAATTTCTTGCGTCAAATGTTCTTATTTTATTTTCGAAGAATACTCCTGTTTTAAGTTCAATATTGGTGAATGTTTTAGTGTAATTTAATGATGACGATAATATGTTTTCATGCAGATCCAGATTCATTTGTGAAAGAGAAGATAGATCTGGATTGGTTCCGAACATTATGATGTATGTTTGGTCGTTATCACTTATGTATCTGTATCTTCGTATATCTGGGTCAGACTTAATAGAAGAGGAATATCCTAAAGTTAGATCGATACTGGAATTTTCAAATTTCTTTTCTGCTCCCAATTGTCCAGTATACATGAATCTGTTATTGTGAGTCAGTTCTGTAGACTTATTGTATCTTCCGTCGTTATACCATTCCCTTCCGTATCTATTTGCAGTTGAAGACTGCCAGATATTATTGATGAAGTTTTTAAATTCTAATTTTAAATCGTTAGCAGGATAGTACGTGAAGTTTTGGAGAAAACTTACTTTATTTGTGTTTTTGTAATAGTTATCAACGAATTCATCATTAAAGCTAGGCTTATCATTTTTAAAATCGTAAATAGAATAGTTGTTGTTTATGACATCTTTATAATGTTTGTTAGAATAACTATAACTCAAAGAAGTAACACTCCCAAACACTGATTTTCCTTTTTCCCATTTTCGATTTAATCCGAACGAAAGTTTTTGACCAGGGATTCCTGTAATTTTAGTCGGTTCCCACACATTATCTTTTTCTTTCAAAAAATCGTTGAATGATGTGTATTGGTTGAATGAAGTTTCATAGGAAACCGATGTGCTATTTTGAGAAGGAATTCCTATTGTTGAGATTTTTATAAATCCGCCCGAATAATCAGAAGGAAGCTCGGCCATAGGAGATTTATAAATAAGGATGTTGTCAACTATAGACGAAGGAATTATGTCAAATGAAAAGGATCGAGTATCTATTTCTGAACTTGGTGCAGTTGAATTGTTAATCCAAACGTTGTTGTATCGAGAGGAAAGACCCCTTATTATGATGAATTTATCATCAACCACAGAAACTCCTGGAAGCCGTTTTACAACTTCAGACGCATCTTTATCTTGTGTTTTACTAATCAATTGAGAAGATATCCCGCTAACTACTACCGGAGCAGATTTTATGTTGTTGATGGTGGATATTTCTGTGTTGTTTTTCTTAATAGCTGTGACTGTTACTCCGGAAAGTTCATTAGTAATTTCTTCTAATAAAATTTCTATATGAGTTGTTTTATTAGATTCAATATCAACAATTTGTTGTTTGGTTTTGTATGAAATATAAGATATTTGAAGAATATGTTTTCCTGGCTTAATATTTGATAAAATAAAACTTCCGTTGATATCTGAGGTGATGCCGACGGAAGTGCCTTGAATAATTATCGTTGAACCGATTAAAATTTCCTGTGTTTTGGAGTCTTTAACGACTCCTTGTATGTTTCCTGTTTGTGCAACTGTTAAATTTAAAAACATGAATAGCATTAATGCCATTGAAAAAATTTTTCGCATATTATACATTTATTTTAATATTTATATGTAAATATACATAAAAATCTTTATATTTCAGTTACATTTCGAATACATTTATGTTACATTAAAAAACAAAAACCACTTTTTAGGGTGGCCTTAAATCGTTTCAGGAGTTTTGAATAAAATCTTTCCTCGACTCCCGGTTTAGGAGAATATCGATTAAATTTATCTTTGTTTTCAATGATAAATTTTTCGAGTTCCTCTTCGGTTACATTATCCCACCTTCCCATATCCTAATTTTGCAATAAAGCTTTTTAAATAGGCAATGGATTCATCCTGAGCTTGCACCAATTTTTCATAGATGTCTAGTGCCCCTCTTTGCTGTTTAATTGTCTCTTCCTGAGAAGAAATTTGCTTTTGCAAAGCTTCTATTTGTTTTTCGTAAAAATCATCTGTTAATCCCATAACTTCGTCATAATTTTGTCATTTTTGTTTTTAATAAATATCTTCGCTAAATAATCCAATTCGGGGGTTCCCCAAATTTTTTGGATCTACTTGTCCAGTTTTTAAAGCAATTTCCAGAGCTTCTTTTCGGTCTACAAATCTGTTTTTGCTGGTTAGAAATCCCTGAATATTTGGTCCGGATTCGTGATCAGCTAATCCTGTTAAAGCAGCCTTCTGATATAAACAATTGTGATGCCTCAGACCGGAAAAAACAAGACCTGTTTCGCAATTTAAAGGCCTGCAGAATCCTCCCGGAAAATCGTCTCTTTTCAGAGGGATTTCTTTATACCAAATGGCTGCACAAAGAATATATTCTCCTGAGTTGTCTATCACGGCATTAAACTAAGAAGTTTTTCAGCAAGATTTTTAGCTACCTCAACGTCTTTTTCACAATAGGTTTTTATCCTTTCCATTTCGCCATCCCAATAGGCAAATTTAACTTTCGACCCATCAAGATCCCCCTTTGAAGTTTCCAGCCCCAAAGAAGCACAAGCAAGTTCAAATGGGGTATAACTTTCCCCCATAGAACCTTGTCCCCAGACTTCTGGCAAATCAAAAACATCGACCTCCCATGGTTTCTTTCCATAGGTAAAAATAGATTTGGGAGGCATAATTCCATTGGCCATCATTCTTTTGCTAACCCAAGGCATATCAAATCTCTTAATGGCATACCCCGAAAGGAAAAGGCCTGCTTTTTCTACCTTAATGAGAACCTCCTGGAATGCAGTTAAAAGTTTCTTTTCATCGTCTCCATAAACAGATTTAAGGATAAATTCTCCGTTATAGAAATATCCATAAGAGATGCAAATGATCTTGCAAAATTCAGGATAGAAATGAGCTTTTTCTTCCCAGAATTCCTGGATAGTCATTCCTTCGGGTTTTTCTTCGAGATTTTTTCTTTCCTTTATAATGTCCCCGCCTTTCTTTTTATACTGATGTACAAAAGCTTCATAAAGGGCTGGATAATCCTGTTCGAATTCTTCGAGATTTCTTGAAATGGGAACCCATTCACAATCATAGAAAAATAATTGTTCTTTAGTTGGTTTCATCTTATTAATAGATTTTCATTTTCAAATATGTTTCCTATGATTTCGCAATTTCCTTCGAACCAGGATGCTGTTTGCTGATCACTTAATGCTTCGGTTGGATTAGTGTTATGCTGAAATCCATATCCAAATGATACTGGATTGGATTCAGTTGCAAATCCGCCAGGAACTTCAAAAATGGTTCGGATAACATCTTTGTTATCCTTATAAATAGCTCCCGTGTAAGCTTCTTTTCCATTTTTATCTTTTAGCCCTATAAAGGAAACAATAACTACATCGTTAATCCTTTCAAGGGTAGATAATTCTGGGGTTGCTTCATGGAGTTGTTGACCTATTAAATTAAAACAAGTTACTTCCCCAAAAAGATTAAATTCTTCAGGCCAAGGCCAAAGAAACTTTTTTTGCAATTTATCCCACGCTCCAAATTTTGTCATATTTTTATTTTTAATCAATTCCTTTGTCTGCTTCTTCGTCTCCATCTTGGCATTTAGAATGCTTTAATCGATCATCTAACCCAAATTTTACGTCGGCAATAGCTTCTCTAATAGACATTTCGGCAGGATACATTTCCCCGCTCAAATCAAGACCATCCTTAATCCTGGTACAATTTACCCAAACAAATTTTTCGGTATAAAGCATATTCCAATCACGAAATGCTTCAATCTCAAATCCACGATATTTTACTACCATATTGAAACTATTAGGAATACAAATATACGAAAAAAGCTCTTAGTTTTCTAAGAGCTCTTGTTAAAATCCTGTTAAAAAGAATGGGAGAGAATATATCGGGCAAATTCTCTTAAATCCCCTGGCATCTCGAATCCATAATGGACTTCGCAGTTTTGTAACAAGTTTTCAAGTTCATCTACCATATTTTCTAGTGAAAGGCCGGAGTCAGAAAGAATATCTTTATAATCGGCATCTATATTTGGATTCTGAGAAAGAAACTTTTCGAATTTCTCATAAAGTTGTTCCATTTTTCTTATTTATTTTTTGATACATCGTCGTAGCATGGCGAGCTTCCCACCTCATAAAAAGACGTATGGCTATGATTAGTAGAGCTACAGCTCCTAGACCAATTAAAGTAAGTTGAAAATCTGTAAAAAGTAAAGTTTTCATTCTTGTTTTGGATTTCGATTATCTTGTATAAATTCTATTAAGATTTGTTTTGCTATTTCTGTTGTTTGTATATCTCCAAGAGATTTAAATTTATTAATTTTATTAAAAGGAACTTTACTTGTCCATTGTCTCTCCATCCATCTTCCATACTTATTCTCTTGTTCCCACCCGACATAGAAATTTTCTTCTGTTACATTAAATTCTATATAATAACGAATATCATTTCCTCCGTCGTCAAGTTTAAATCTACTATAAATAGGATCGTCCTGAATTATACCTATTTTAAATCCTGTTTCATCATCTCCATCTCCCTTATTATAGAAAAAGGGACCATCTCCTCCATAAGCTTCTAGAATTTCTTCCATTGCTTGGATAGCCTCAGCTCTTCTTATTTTCAAAAGTCGACCTTGAACATCCCCGAGTTTTAGAGTATCCATTGGATCTCCTCCTCGTTCGAAATTCTGGGTCTCAAATACTTTAAAAGCTTTCAAAACAGTTTTTTCTTTATTTATCCCTGTTCTTTTTCTGCTTTAAGAAGTATGTCCGCTGCTTTTAACAAAGTTTGCTTGCTATAATTTACATCCCCAGTCATTGCTAGAAGATCAAAAGCCATTGGATTCTGATCATTCATAATATGACCAAGAAGAATCTGAGCAAGTTTTTCTCTGCTTCCTTTAGCTTCACGAAGAAGCCATTTGTGATAAGCAAGTAGTTCCATTATATGAATTTTATTTTATGTTCTGGTTCTAGTTTTTCTGTAAATTTTTCTATCCAAGCTTCAAGACATTGATAGCATTCTTCGTCAGATCCAAATTGACTCAAATTTTTATTAAATGGATCCAAATACAATGATATGAAGGATTTTCCAGATTTCATCCTTGTTTCAAATTCCCCCTGTAAGATTTTCTCTGTATTCCAGGCTGGATAACTAACAATTGTAAATTTAAAAATTACTCCATCCCAAGGATCCGAATAAGAAGGATTTCTATCAAAAACATTTTCAAATCCCTGAAACTTTACTCCTTCATATTTAGAAAAGAGTTCTCGAAGATTTTTCTCATGTTCTTCAATAAATTCTCTATATTTTGCTATTCTTCTCTCCTCAACTCTTCCTATCTCTAGAGTATCTAAGGGGTTTTCTTGATGCCGTTGAAAACATACTGCTTCCATAGTTAATTTAAAGAAAATGAATAAAGATCCTTCAATTCCTCATAAAGAAGTTCCTTTTCGTCTGGTTCGGAATGAGCCTTTAGAAAATCAGCATATAAAGCACAATATATAATTCCATTATCTGCAATTAAGATATTATGGATCTGCTTAAATTTGATTCCGCTAAGCAAGAGTTTTTCTTTTGCAATTTCTATAGTTTCAGCTAAAGCTGGATCCATTTGAGTATATTCATCAAGTTCATCCTGATCGAAACCATCTTCTACTTCAATAATAACTATATCTTTATTCATTTAGCTCCTATTTTAAAAGCAAATATACATAAAAAATCCTAAATAAAAAAAAATAAAAAGGGATCTAATTTCTTAGATCCCCTAAATCTTGGTCAGCCACTCGCATCCTACCGGTTTGTTTCGCCCGCCTGCTTTTTCATACGCCTAGCCTTGTTCGCTGTAGATTTATTTAAAGTACTTAAGTTCAATCTTTGCCGCCTCAAACCGGGGTCTTATTTCTTCTAAAAGATCTCGGTATCCCAACTTAGTTATGATCCTTTCATAATCATCGAAATTTGTATTTCCTTTTTGAATATCCTCTAATAGAAAATTTGCTTTTGTGTGGATGTTATCCACTTTTTCTAGCTGGATTGTAAAACAAAATTTCTTAAGAATTTCTTTTGTTTTTTCAATATCCATTGTCAGATCATTTTGGAGAATATAGTCCAGGATATACTTCGAAGCTTGTTCTCTCCCGGTAACATGTTCATGCATGAAATCTACAGAACCAAATTCAGGAATTAAGTTTTTTGATTTTTGAAGTTGAGCTTCAGCCATTTTAAGAGCTGTTTGGAGGGATTCAACTTCTCCAGCATATTTCCCCCTGTGTTTTTTGAAACTCTTTTGACGAATTTCTTTCTTCATTTCCTTAACTTGTTTTTTCAAATTAAGAATCCTATTTTTATTTTCTTCTCTTTTGAGAAATTTACCATCTCGATGATAGACTTTTTGAAGACAAAATTCCTGATTACTCGTATTATCAAAAACGGTATTGGAAATAATCCTAGGAAAATGGTGAATAAGACCCCTCATTTCAGGGTCCGGGTGGCTAAGATAAATTTTGATCTGGTGGGTTACAAGATTTAATAAATCCTTAAAAGTGATGAGCTTTTCTTCTGATTTCGTCATAAAGTTCTAAATTAATTGTTTAGAGCTCATACAACGAAAAATAGAAAAGTTTTATTTATTAATCAAAAAGGTGTATAAGGTTCTCGAAAACTATTTTCATAATTCCGAAGAGCTATTTCTAATTCAGTTTTAAGAAATACCGAATTAGGTTGTTGATCTAATCTCCACTTAAGCTGTTCTATTTTAGATCTCCTTCTACTTTTTTCAAGAGCTACCCCTTGCTTTATAAATATATCTATTTCTTCTGGAGTAGCTTTAGTATATCTTTCTGGAGAAAAGGTTAATTTTACTTGGTGTCCAATAGCCTGAATTCTTCCGTTTCGATCGATTCCCTTATATCTTCCCAAATAAGTTTTTCCCTTGAATTCAGCTTTCAATAATTCGCCTTCTGAATATGGATTTTCTGTTTTTGTTTTCTTTCTTCTTAAAGCTTTTATACCGTTGATCACTTTATTATTAAATGTAACCCAATCTTTATAGTCAAGATCTTCAACCGGAACCCCATCTAATTTGATATTGCTTTTCGCTCGAACTCTTTTATAAATATTTTCTAAATCATCAAAAGAATAATGCTTAGCACAGGTCGGACCATTTTTGATTTTTTCCATAGGTATATCGGAAAGCCTTCCGATCCCCATGGCTTCTTTGGGGTCAAGACCTCTTTTGAATTCTTCAGATATTAACTTAGCTCTCATTTTTTATACATAGCATCCCTCAAAAATCTTTTAAACAATTTTAATGGAACTTTATTATCACTATCTAGGGAATATTGAGCTATCTTTTCCTTATAATTTTGTTCAAAGGTCTTCATCCAGGCATGATATTTCTGAGCTAATATTGGATTTTGGTTTTCCAATTTAATGGATAGGGCCCAGCTAAATGGAATTCCGGTTTTTGAAACAGGCTTTCTAGAAACTTCTCCCGAATATTTTTGCCCCCAATAATTTATAAAATAATCCCACCCTTGAGAAGAGTGTACCTTAGGATTCCAATTTTGTATTTTGAAATCCCTATCTAATCTAGTAAAGTCTTCGTCTTTTTTCTTTTCCATCTTCCATTGTTCGGGACTAATGCTTTCACATATAACTATCGCTGTTCTTACATTATGCTTTTTATTTCCAACAGAAGAAAATTCTAAATCCCCTAGATGAATTCCGTTAATTATTTTTACCCCTAGTGCAGGATAATTATCTATTAGCCAGGATACAGGAGCGATAAATGAAAAATGACCTGCTATTTCTGCAGCTTTTGTTCCGAATTTTCGGGCCAATTTGGGATCATTACGAGCTTCCCCATAAGGAGGCCCCGTTATAATTAATCTATTTGGATCAAAATATTTTCCTTCTGGAACATAAGTAAGAAAATCCTGAGGTTTTTTAATTATATGTGCTACAGCTTTATCAATATGTAAATCCATATAAGTAACAGGAATTCCATATTTACGAGAAATTGAATTCAGTTGAGTAATAAAAGCTCCTCCCCCCGTTGCAGGTTCAATAATTTCAGAAACAGTATTAATATCCACTATTTTAAATGTCTCATCAATAATTCTCTTTACTAATTGTGGACTTGCATAGAATTTTCCATGTTCCTCCTTAACTTCTAATACTAATCGTGCTCTCATATCTGTATATCTAATCCATAGTTCATAAAACTTGTTCGATGTTCAACAGTATCCCAGGCAACATCATCATTAACTCCATTACTAATAAGATGTTCTATGAGTTCTTCATCATCGGAAAATTCATCATTAATAAGTGAGGAAGCAATAAATTCCCAGTCTTCATCTGGGTTTTCCTCCATAAGAGTATCAAGCCAATTAAGAAAATCTTGTTTTAGTTCTATTTGAGGAACTCCAGCCTTAAATTCATTTAGGGATTCGCTGACTAGTTTCATGGGTTTTACTTTATATATTTCACAAAAAACCCAGCATTGCTGGGTTTTTACTTTTAAAGATTTCCAAGTCTTTCTTTTTTTAGATAACCGTGGATCAATTCTTTGGTATACTTAGGCAAATGATTTGCCTGCCCGATTTTACCAAATCCCCGATTTTCCATTTCATTTTTTATCATTTTAAAATGGGGCTGTAGATCTTTGCATCCCCAATGCCCCCATTTTGTTTGATAAAACTTAAGGGTTTTTTGATCGGGAATATTTTTCCCGGCCTCAATGAAAAGATCAAAAAGGACTTTCTGCATTTCTTTGGTCTTTCTAGCCATGGCTATAAAATTTAGTGAATAATTATAAATATCTGGTTTTATAGAAAAATTTTGGATAAAGTTTTAACAATTAACCCATTTTAGATTTTGATTTACGGTAGGAATTACCTGTCCTGTTCGTTTTCCTTTTTTGCATATAGTTGTACCTACAATGTAACTACTTATATCTTTATACATATACTTTCCTCTTATATCATCAGGAGCTACCTGTCCTGTGAAATACCATCTATGATTCATCGGATC
>Ga0172367_10005854_pt1 | contig 14722 bp, 51 predicted proteins | sample Lak10m_FD_114542 | JGI IMG/M metagenome (GOLD analysis project Ga0172367, IMG submission 114542) | Freshwater microbial communities from Kabuno Bay, South-Kivu, Congo - kab_022012_10m | ecosystem: Environmental > Aquatic > Freshwater > Lake | place: Democratic Republic of the Congo: South-Kivu... | reverse complement strand
TTACGTTAATTAAGTTTTTAATTAACAACCTTATATCAAAGAACTTTTATTATAAATATTATGGTTTTAATTTAAATGATTTTACCATAAATTTAAATACTTAATATTAACGTATTAACACACGAAAATTATTAAATAAAATGATACCACAAGAAATATACAGAAGAACAGTAGAACCATTAACTGGTGATTCTTTGGAAAGATATAATCGAATAACTAAAATAATGGTTGATGAATATGGTTATATTTTAACTGAAACATATATAGATGAACATGGATGTACTGTTTGGAAATTAATTAAAAATGAAGATACTGATAATAATAAAGAAATGTCTGAATCTTACGAAATCGGTGGCATACCAACAGGACAACAATTATTAAAAGATACATTTGATTGGGTTCTACCTAAACTACCAAAAAAATAAAAAAAATTAATAAAAAAGCTTGCATATTAAAAATAAAGCTGTAAATTTGTAACATGTTTAATAATTAAATAAAATAAAAAATGAGTGAAGAAGTAAAAAACAACGAGCAAGAGTTGAGTCCGTTTGAAATGGCAAAGAAGTATCCACACTTTATCCATTATGACAAGTACAATGTATCTTTAAGATTTTCTATCGATACAATGAGTTTTTACGATGATGTAACTAACTTAGAAGTTCTTAAGTACCTTAAAGGTCAGTTTACAAACAAGACACGTTTTAAATCACGTTTCATTGATTTGTTCAAAGGTGTTAAAGACCAAAAAGTTGACTTTGACCCAACAGTTGAGTTGTCATTGTTTACATGTGATGAAGCTATGGATGAGTTATTGGATAACTATGATTTAGTTACACCATACACTTACGAAGAAGCATTCAAAATTGAGAATGCAGAGTTCAGAGCAAAGGTATTCGGTTCAATCGATATCGTTGAAATGATTAAAGAGTTAGGTCATGAGCGTATCGCTACTGAGGGTAAACACTTACGTCATAAACAATTCTCACATGAGGGTGAATTCCAAGGATATGTTGAATATGATGTGATTTATGAAACTCACAAAGTAAATGGTGAGAAACTTAACATCGAGGGTGATGATTCAGATGTATATGCATTACGTTGCTGGTGTACTACAACTGATAAAGAACACTGGTTGTGGATTGAAGATGAGTACAAAGATAAGCCATTAGAGGCTGTTGCACAGACTTTCAGAGTACATTCTAGTGTTATCCCTCACATCACTGAAATTAAGAGACAAGGAGACATCTTATTGGTTGAATTGGATTCTGATATTAAACCAAATGATGACGATGAAATCGTTCCATTGACAAGTGAGCAATACTTCGGTTTCTTAACTGCTCAATCATAAAAAATTATAATCCCACTATATTATTAGTATTATAGTGGGCTTTATAAAAAAAATCAAATATTTATTAATAAATGTTGATTTGAAACCAAAAAATTAGTATATTTGTAAAAAAAATAAGTTTTAAACCTTTTTAAATTAAAAACCATGGAAAGAAACAAACAAGTTGTTGTGTTGGAACCAAGTACTAACACACACCAAGTAGAGGCAAACTCTATCGAGAAAATCGCAATTGACGAGTCGATTTTAAAATTGAAAATCAAAGGTAATGGTATCGTTACACACGGTGAACACGGTACTCTAGTGACTGAATCTGAAAACGTTATCAAATACGTTCAACAAGAGTTCAATCCAATCACTCGTAAATTACAAAATGCTTTCGATTGATATCAAGCATTTCTGTTAAGAAAATTAAAAGCAGCCAAATGGGTTGCTTTTTTTATACAAAATAGTTTTTTTAATTAAATTTAACTATATTTGTAAGATGAAAAAAGATATATATAACTACAATAATAAAGGACAATTCCATGGATATCATGAAAATTATGTACCAAATGAAAAATATGATATATCATTTAGAGGTAATTATAAAAATGGAAGACCGATTGCTTATATTGAATGGCATTGGCTTTGCGATACAGATTATTATATAAGATGAAAAAGGATATTACAAATAAAAACAATAAAAACCAATATCATGGCTACCAAGAATTTTACTTATCTAATGATAAAATTGAATGTAGAGTAAACTATAAAAATGGTCAAGAAATTGGTTATGAAGAATGGCATCTATTTAAACGAACTAATTACTATATAAGATGAGAGAAGATATTATAAATAGAGATGATAAAGATGAACTTCACGGATATCAAGAATGGTATTGGCATGAAGGTATTATATGGCAAAGAGGCAAATTTAAACATGGAAGAAGAATAGATTATAATGAATTCCATCGCTCAAATATTGATAGCGTTGGAACAATATATTATATAAAATGAAAGATATTGAAAATTTTAATAGCAAAGGAGAATTCCATGGATATCAAGAAGTATACTGGCTTAGGTTTAGGTGGTACAGAGGATTTAAAAAAAATGGTAAACAAATAGGTTACCAAGAATGGCATGGAGTTAAAGAAACTATATATTATATAAAATGAAAATATTAAAAATTGAAGACCACAATTATAAAATCATCTATATAAACGATAATGAAGTTTATAATATATATATAAAAGATTAAGTGGCACCGAATGGGAAAAGCATTCAATGAAAAGAAAAATGTGGTATAAAATCGAAGATAATACAGAAATAGAAAAATTAGAAAAAGCATATAAAGAAACTGATTATTATATAAGATGAATAAAGAGGTTATAAATAAAGATGAAAATAATAATCTAAAAGGTTATCAAGAATGGTACGATATTAACGGTAGAATGGAATTAAGAGGTTATTTTAAAAATCATGAAGAAACTGGTTACGTTGAAGAACATATATATCTTGAAACAAATTATTATATAAGATAATTTTGTTTTTTAAATTAAAAAATTATATATTTGTTAAACAATAATTTCAATCAAAATGGAAAATAAAGAAAAGAAGAAAAGATTATCATATAACGAAAAGTTAAACGAAGCCATAAAACATTTGGTTAATTATCAATTTGAATTAAATGGATATAACTTAACCTATGAGGATGTTTTAAAAATCGAAAAATGGTTCAATGAATATACAACAACACCAGAAAAGGGAGATGAATTTAAAACTTATGGTGTTAAATATTTGATGAAATATCTTAAAATGAGAAAATATAGAGCTGAAACAGAAATGTCTTGGTTTATACTTGGTTGGGGTCTAAGAGAAATAACAGAAACATTATGATGGATTTTTTCAAAGAATGGATAAGGATATCCATATTATATCACCAGAAAACATATTATTTTGTTTACGATTATTATATTAAAAAAATAATAAAAGGTGATTTTGATTTCTTATTAAAAAATAGATATAAAGATGGTAAAAAATAGATATAAAGATGGTAAAAAACATGGTCCATGGTCATCACATTACTTTAAAACTAAATCTATAAACTATGAAACAACCTATAAAGACGGTGTTGTACATGGTTTATATAAGAGCTTTTATTTAGATGGTGGTATAAATTATATTGGATATTTTAAAAACGATATAGAGGTAGGATATCATTGTTCATACGATGAAGAAAATTTACCATGTTTTTCAGCATACTATATTAAATAATTAAAATATTTTTATTAAATTTGCATATAATTTAAAAAAATAGTTATGGAAAAAGAAATTAATTACAATGTATTGTACTCTGAAGAAACCCCAAGGATTGATTCACTATTTGAACTATATAGAAAAGATAGATATATCGCTAGAGTTGTATTCATGAATAACGGTGGAAATGCATATTCACAACATAGATTAATTGAATTTAAAGGTGATAATGATGATTTTGATATTGTTTTATTCAGAAAGAAATTCGGAATATCAAAAACAAATATAATATACAACAGAGAATCTAGATTATTCACAATTAAATATAAAAACAAAAAGTTTTATTTGATTAGCAATCAATATAAATCAATTAAACCTTTAACCATAAACAATATACCTTTTTATTCTAATATGATGAGCAAATTAATATTAGATATATTGCAAGAAAAGTTTGGTTGGTTAAGATATATTAGAGAACATGAGATATTGCAACATACCGCTTTTAATACAATTGTAACAAAGAAGTTATTTAACCTTAAGAAAGCGTTAGCACATGAATATAAATTACCAAGTGATGTTGCAACAATACTACATGAAAAAAAAGATTCTGAATTAAAAAAAATTTTAATTAAAGATAGAGATTATTTAACCAATTTAACATCATTAAATGAATTTCATTTTAAAAATCATTTATTCCTTGATACAGTTAGAATGGGGAAAATATTAAATAAGAAAGTTAATCTTAAATGGAAATCCAAAAAGTTAAGAGAGAAACATGATGAGTTTTCAAAACTAATCTCTGAAATAATATATGTTGAATCAGATAGAACAATGTCGATACATCCAGAATTCTACGTTATTGAAAAGTTTTATAATTTAACAATGTTAAAAACAACAAAGGAAATGTATCATGAAGGTATTAAAAACTCTCATTGCGTTGCCACTTATGTTAATATTGTTGAATCACATCGTTCAGCAATTTATACCATCGAAGATTATACATTGGAACTATCTAGAGATTTTTTTGGTACCGTATCCATAAAACAATTTAGAGGATTTAAAAATGAAAATGCTCCAGAACGTCTTTACGAGGAAATAAAAAATATACTTTCAGATTATAACGAAAAATATTCTAAAAATAATACAGAATCAGATTTACCAGTTTCTTCCGCATTTGAACTATTTTAATATTATGGAATCTAATTTTAACTATAACGATAAAGGTGAACCTTATGGATATCAAATATCTATTAATCACGCAACCAAAAAATTAAACTATAGGGTTAACATTAAAAATTATTTATTCATTTCTTATTGCGAATTTCACGGAAGTGAGGAAACATGTTATTATATAAGATGAAAGATATTAGAAACTTTAATAATAGATATACATATCATGGATACCAAGAATGGTATTTTGACGATGAAAAAACAATATATCGAAGAGGGAGCTGGAAAAAAAATAAAAGAATTGGTTATTACGAAAATCACATTCTAAAATGCGCTAACTTTTATATAATATGAATTTTGAGTTATTAAATTTTAATAAAAAAAATAAACTTCACGGTTATCAAGAATGGTATTTTAACACAGAAATGATATATCAAAGTGATGACTTTGAAAATACCTTTATTGGATTTAGAGGCAACTTTAAAAATGGCATAGCATATGGATATCACGAGCGACACCAAATCAAAGAAACATTGTACTGGATATCATGAGAAATATTTATAATAAAAACAATAAAAACCAATTCCATGGTTACCAAGAAAGATACGATTTTAATAATAAAATATATTATAGAGGTAACTATAAACATAATAACGAAATTGGTTATGAGGAACATCACGGAGTCAAAGAAACCGCTTATTATATATGTTAAAATATTATCTAGAAATAACAAGTCCAACCTCAAATAAATTATTATTCAGAGGCACAATTAAAATAGAAAATCGATTAAGATATTGCGAATATCATGGTGTTAATGAGACCAGATTTTATATTAAATAATATATCTTTTTATATAAAAAAATGTCAGTTAATAATGTTTTATTAATAATTTAATATTATATTTGCATATCATTTTTATGCTATCTAGCCTATTTTTATTAATAAAAAAAAATTAAAAATCTGGTTAAATAATATAAAAAATAAGGTTTTTGTATATGTTTAAAAGAAATAAAATAAGTCTGACAGATTGTCCTGACAATTTAACACCTATTAAAATGGATATTAAGGTTGTATCAAACTTTGATTTGGAAGAGTCATTATACGAGGCTAAAATGAGATGTGAATGGTTTATTAATGGATATGGTTTGCATGGATTAACAGCTGAAGAATTTAAATATCTTTCAACAAATAGGTTATGTGAATTGTATAATATTGATATTAGTTATTTCAAAAAATATTAAGATGAATAAAATAAAAGTTTCAATAGATTTCGATAGTACATTATCTAGAAAAGATGTTCAAAGATTTGCCAAGGAAATAATTGGTGAAAGTATTGAGGTATGGATTGTTACGAGTAGGATATCTAATGAAGAAGCTAAGGTAGGATATGAAGATAATTTCACTATTGATAGGATTCATAAAGCAAATGAGGAATTATTTAGGGTTGCTGATAATGTTGGAATTAAACGAGAACATATTATCTTTTGCAATTTCACAATGAAGATAGATTCAATTGAAGGAAAAGGATTTCTATTTCATTTGGATGATGACTCGGATGAATTAATGTGTATTATTGGTAGAGATACATGCAAACCAATTAATGTTGAACATCAAGATTGGGAATCAGATTGCAGAAAATTAATTGAAATTGAAAGATATTTGGAAAATCCAAATAAAGGTTATTAATGAATTATATATAATACGAAATAACAAAATTGATATGAAAAAAGAAAGAAACTTAATTACTGTAGATTTGACTAATTGTAAAAACTGGAATGAATGTGAAAAAATTATAAACTTAATTACAAACGGTTTAGTAAAAATTACTACTAAAAAAATTAAAAAAATTATCTAATAAAACATTTGAAACAATCAATTATTAAATTAAATGTTTATATTTGTATTAAATTAAAAAAATATTATATATGATTTCAGCGGTTATAGAATTTGAAGATGGTAGAGTATCAGTACACACATCAAGAACAAAAAATGTAAATACAAAGTTTAATGCTGGTTGGTATGAAGCTGTATTTGATGGTAATGGTAATTTATCCATAAGAACAGAACACTTGCATGAATTGCATGAACCTTATGAATCCAAAGAGAATGATTTGGTTATTAAAACAATTGATGCTTTCTTTAAAAAAGGTATTAAAGAATCTGTTGAGAAATTGGGTTTCATACATAAATTGGGTATTTTATTATATGGTAAACAAGGTACTGGTAAATCATCAATAATGAATTCTGTATCCAAAAGAATGATTGATACAAAAGATGCTATTGTTATCTATTGCAATAACTATTCAACCTTTGAAGGTGGTGTTAGCTTGGCAAAATCAATTAGATTAATTCAAGATAATCCAATTATTTTCATAGCAGATGAATTTGATATATATGTTAGAGATTTGGAACACCAACTTAAAAACTTATTGGATGGTAAAGATTCAGTTCCCAATTCATTATTCTTGGCAGCTACCAATTATATTGAAAAAATACCATATACTCTAAAAGAGAGACCAAGTAGATTTAAATTGGTCCTAGAAACATTTGGTATTGAAGATAAAAGAATTATGTCTGATATCATAACAAAGATTTCTGATAAATTAAAACCATCACTATTTACAAAGGATGAACTTAATAAACTATTTGAAAATACAGATTCAATTACAATTGATGAAATTAAACAAATGGCTTTGGATAAACTAACAGAAACAATTATACCAAAACAAATTAAAAGCAAAATAGGTTTCGTTACAAATTCAAATAGAAAAGAAGAACAATACGAAGATGAAATACAAATCCCAGCCGACATACCATTGGACCTTAAAAGTAGAATAAGAAAATCTAGATATACTTCACTATCTTTAGATGAATTACCAATAAAAAAGAATAATGATTCAAATATATAATATTAAAATGGAGATTAATTAATCTCCATTTTTTATTTAATAAACATTTGCTAATCTAAACTATTTTAATTAAATTTGTTATTATTACATAAGATGAATAAAGAAATTGAAAATATAAACAATAAAAATCAATACCATGGTTACCAAGAATGGTATCCATTCGATAATGTTGTTACTTATAGAGGAAACTATAAAAACGGTAGACCCATAGGTTATGGTCAACTTTTTTTAATAAAAGAAGTATGTTATTTTATAAAATGAAAAAAAATATTATAACTTTTAATGATAAAGGACAACGACATGGATATAGCAAAACATATTTTGGCGATAGCAGTTGGTCCAGAGGTAATTATAAAAATGGTGATAAAATTGGTTATTTTGAAGTTCATAAATTTAAAACATACTTTTATATAAAATAATATTAATGGAACCAAATATTAAAGATATTAGAAACCTTAATAATGAAGGAGAATTCCATGGTTATCAAGAATTGTATGTTTATAATCTGATATATGTAAGGGGTAATTTTAAAAACGATGAAGAAATTGGTTATCAAGAATGGCATACGATTAAGGAAACCGAATATTATATAAAATGAATAAAGAAATTATTAATAAAAATGATAAAGGCCAATGGCATGGATATGTTGAATTATATTATCTCGATAAAACAATTCAATCCAGAGGAAATTGGAAGAACGGATTCATAATAGGTTATTCTGAATATCATGAGATTGAAACAATCTATAAAATAAGATGAAAAAAGATATTAGAAACTATAATGATAAAAGAGAATTCCACGGTTACCAAGAATGGTACTCAAATGGAAATTTATGGATGAGGACTTATTTTAAAAATAATAAGATAATAGGTTACCAAGAATCTCATACACACTTAGCAACTAGATATTTTATAAGATGAAAGAAATGGTACATAATAAAAATGATAAAGGTAAATCCCATGGATATCAAGAATGGTATTTTATTGATGGATTATGTAGAGGTAATTATAAAAACGGTGACAATGTAGGTTATCAAGAAATTCACCTATTATATAGCAAACAAACAATATTCTTTATAATATGAAAAATGATATCAGAAATTATAATGATAAAGAACAATTCCATGGTTATCAAGAATTGTATTTCTTTTTTAAAATACATTTAAGAAATGATTATAAAAATGGAAAAGAAATAGGTTATGAAGAATGGCATTCAGAAGAACAAACCAATTACTATATAAGATGAAAAAAAATATTGTAAATAAAAATACCAAAGGAGAATTGCATGGTTATATTGAAACATACGACTCTCATAATAATATAATAAGTAGAGGTAACTTTAAAAATGGTTCTATAATTAATTATTATGAAATGCATTATATTAAAATAACTAAATATGTTATAACATGAAAGAAAATATTAAAAACATAAACAATAGAGGACTACTCCATGGTTATCAAGAAAGATATTTCAAGAGTGAACTAGCTTTTAGAGGTTATAAAAAAAATCATAATAATATAGGCTACTTCGAAAAACATGGCTCTAAACTAACTGAATACCACATAAGATGAAAAAAGATATAATAAACTTTAATGATAAAGGACAACACCACGGATACATTGAATGGTACTCCTATTGTAATAATTTAATATATAGAGGAAATAGGAAAAACAATAATAGAATCGGTTATTTTGAATATCATGCTCATAAACAAACAAGTTATTATATAAGATGAAAAAAAGTATCATAAACTCAAATGATAACGGAGAAGCTCATGGATATCAAGAATATTATATGTACGAAGATTTCATACAATATAGAGGTAACTATAAACATAATAATGAAATTGGTTATATTGAACTTCATGGTATTGAAACAGCTTATTATATAAGATGAATAAAGGTATAAAAAATAGAAATGATAAAAAACAACTGCATGGTTACCAACAATGGTATCACCTTCTTACTCATGATGATATACATCATAGAAGTAATTGGAAGAATGATTTACCAATTGGTTATGCAGAATGGCATAATAGTATACATAAAGAAACTGAATACCACATAAGATGAAAAAAGATATTGAAAATCAATTCCACGGTTACCACCAAAGATATGATGTTTGTGGTTATATTCAAGTTAGAGGAAACTGGAAAAACGGAAAACCAATTAACTATCATGAAGTTCATTATATGAAAAAAAATTTATATTTTATAAGATGAAAAAAGATATCAGAAATCGTAACGATAAAGGAGAATACCATGGATATAATGAATTATATTGGGGAAACACGGGATGGTCCAGAGGAAATAGGAAAAACAATAATAGAATCGGTTATTACGAATTGCATGAAATTAAAACAGCTTATTATATAAGATGAAAAAAGATATATACAACTATAACGATAAATACCAACTCCACGGCCTTAATATAAAATACTGGAATAATAAAATATCACGTAGAGCCATTTGGAAAAATGATAGAATAATAGGTTATACTGAATGGCATGCACTTAAAGAAACAAATTATTATATAAAATGAATAAAGATATTGAAAATAAAAATAATAAAGGAGAATACCATGGATATCAAGAATGGTACATTAAAGATGAATTGAGTTATAGAGCCATCTGGAAAAATAATATAATAATAGGTTATGAAGAATGGCATGGATTTAAACAAGCTAATTATTATATAAAATGAATAAAGATATTATAAATATAAACGATAAAGGTCAATACCATGGATATCAAGAATGGTATAATATTAATAATAAATTAAGTTTTAGAGGTAACAGAAAAAATGATGAACCTATTGGTTATTGCGAACACCATAAATGGACCGAAACTAATTATTATATAAAATGAATAAAGATATTGACAATCATAACGCTAAAGGAGACTTGCATGGATATAACGAATGGTATAATGTTGATGGTAGCCTAAGAATTAGAACCAACTGGAAAAACGATAAAGAAATAGGTTATGAAGAATTCCATGGATATCATAGATTGTATAATAATAAACAAACAAATTATTATATAAGATGAATAAAAATATTATTAATATAAATAATAAAAATCAATACCACGGTTATCAAGAATGGTATACATTTAATACAATATCTCATAGAGGTAATTGGAAACATAATACGGTATACAATTATCAAGAACATCATAGAGTTAAACAAACTACTTACCATATAAAATGAATAAAAATATTATTAATATAAACGATAAAGGACAATGGGATGGATATATGAGATGAAAAAAGATATTAAAAATTATAATGATAGAGGACAACTCCATGGATATAATGAATGGTATTCCTTTAACGGTGAACTAATAGGTAGAGAAAATCGTAAAAATGGTTTAAGAATTAATTACACAGAATGGCATGGAACAAACAAAACTATATATTATATAAGATGAATAAAAATATTGAAAATAAAAACAATATGTGATAATTTTGAAATAATTGAATAATATTTATTATATTTGTACATGAATTAAACTAATAATACAAAATAAGATTATGAGTAACGGTAGAAAATTAAGGAAAGGTTATATTTTAAAATCTGTATTCTGTAAAGAAAATAATATAAGTATTTCAGAATTTAATAAAGTGATGATAAAAAAAGGTTATTTGACTAAAAATTACATCGAGCAATTTAAATATACTTTATCAATATCTTCTGGTTCTATAGCACCATTGCATGGTAGCAATCAGCAAGGTACATTTCAATATAATAAATTATTTTTATTTGATGTTTTTGGTATTGAATATGAGGATAAGGATGATTACTCCAATTATCGATTAACATTTGGTAAATATAAAGGTCTTAAATTATCTGAAATGGAATCTGATGAAAAAAAACAATATTTAAGATGGATTCATAATGCGATGAAAGAAAATAATGATATCACAACTGAAAAATTTAGAGCGATAAATTGGTATCTCACAAATTTAAAATAATATTATGAATAAAGATATTATTAATATAAACGATAAAGGTCAATATCATGGTTATGTTGAACAATATCATAATGGTAAATTAAACCATAGAGGTAACTGGAAAAATGGTAATAGAATTGCTTATACTGAAAGACATATCACTGGATATACACAATATTATATAATATGAAAGAAGAGATTAATAAATACAACAGCAAAGGACAATACCATGGATATAACGAATGGTATAATGTTGATGGTAGCCTAAGAATTAGAACCAACTGGAAAAATGGTCGGGTATTTGGTTATTTTGAATATCACGCTCATAAACAAACAAATTATTATATAAGATGAAACAAGATATTATAAATAAAAACGATAAAGGTCAACTGCATGGATACATTGAATGTTATTCATCTCATAATAATTTAATATACGCTAGAGGTAACTTTAAAAATCATATCATAATCGGTTATATAGAATGGCATAATATTACACGAACTGAATACCATATAAGATGAATAAAGATATAAGAAACTATAACGATAAAGAACAATATCATGGTCACCAACAATGGCATTCATATTATAATAAATTAATATATAGAGGAAATAAAAAAAATGATGAATCTATTGGTTATGTCGAATGGCATTGGATTAAAGAAACTATATATTATATAAAATGAAAGAAGAGATTGTAAATAGAAATAATAAAGAACAATACCATGGATATAACGAATGGTATAATGGTGACTATAAAATAACTTTTAGAGTAACCTATAAAAACGGTAATAAATTTGGTTATGGTGAATATCATTTTGCTTCAGTTAAAGAAACTTATTATTATATAAGATGAAAGAATCAATAATAAATACTAAAAAAGGTGGGTTCCATGGTTACCAAGAATATTATTATAATTCTCATTTACGTTTTAGAGGTAACTGGAAACGCCATATGACAATAGGATATGTGGAATTGCACAATAATAGAAAAACTATATATAGCATAGTATGAATAAAAATATAACTAATTACAATAATCATGGTCAATTACATGGTTATTTTGAATTATATAAAATTGGTGATAATTCTTTAAAATCAAGAGGTACTGCTAAAAATGGTATTACAATTGGTTATATAGAATACCATGCATTTAAATTAACAGAATACATTATAATATAATATGGAAATAGGTTATGAAGAATGGCATAGAATTAGAATAACCAATTATTACATACGATGAATAAAAATATTATAAACAAAAATAATAAAGGAGAATATCATGGATATAATGAAATATATAGTTATTTTAACAATAGATTATGGATAAGAGCCACATATAAAAATAATAATAGAATTGGTTATGCTGAATGGCATTGGGGTAAAGAAACTAATTTTTATATAAGATGAATAAAAATACAAACTATAACCATAAAGGTGAATGGCATGGTTATCAAGAATGGTATAGAGTAAATGATATAATATGGTATATAATTCCTTTACATTTTTTAATGCAAATTTATGAAATAATTATGTTATTTTTCATTATTTAATATAATTATTCAACCTAATGAAAATAAATTTTAAAAATTCAGCAACCATATTTAAATTTTTTCGTTATATTAATATATTTATTAATGTATAACAATTATATACTTTATGTTAAAAGCAATTAAAATAAGAATATATCCATCTAATGAACAAGTTAACTACATCAGTGGTTTACTTGGTACTTGTAGATTTATATATAATAATCTTTTAACATATAAAATAAATCAATATAATGAAAATAAATATTCAGTTAGTTTTTCAGAATTAGGTAAACAATTGGTAACTATAAAATCAGAATATGAATGGATACGTTTATCACATTCTAAGGTATTACAGCAATCTTTAATTAATTTGGAGAAAGCTTATTCATCATTCTTTAATAATGGTGCTGGGTTTCCTAAATTTAAATCAAAAAAAGATAATACGCACAGTTGTAGATTCCCTTCTGATGCTTTTATGGGTGTTAATGGAAATAGAATAAGTTTAATTAAACAATTAAAAGATATTCATTTTAAATGTTCAAGAAAGGATGAAGTTTATTTAAATAAAAATCAAGATATTGTTAGGTCAATTACTTTAACCAAAACTAATTCTAATAAATATTATTTATCAGTTTTAATTGATAAACAACATAAAGTATTACCTAAACCAAGTAATGATGTAATTGGTATTGATTTGGGTATTAAAGATTTTATTATTGATTCTAAAGGTAATCATTACGAAAATATTAAAATTAGAAGAAATAATGAAAAGAAATTAATTAAATTACATAGACAATTATCTAAAAAACAAAAAGGTAGTAAAAATAGGGATAAAGCTAGGATTAAATTAGCTAAAGTTTATAATAAACTACATAATATAAAAGAAAATTACCTTCATTATGTTTCTAACCAATTATTAAACGATAACCAAGTTATAGTAATGGAAGATTTAAATATAAAAGGGATGTTAAAAAACCATAATTTAGCTAAATCAATTCAGGAATTAAGTTTATCAGAATTTAAAAATAAACTTAAATATAAATCTGAATGGTATGGTAGGGATATTATCGAAATAGATAGATTTTACCCATCTAGTAAATTATGTAATTGTTGTGGTCATAAATATAAAGACTTAAAGTTAAGTCAAAGGGAATGGGTTTGTTCTAGTTGTGGAACAAAACATGATAGAGATATTAATGCCGCAATTAACATTGAAAATGAAGGTCGAAGAATATTAAAAATAGGGTTGAGTTCACCCGAATTTACGCTTGCGGATTACCCTCTTATGGATGACAAGGCTGAAAAGCCCCTAAAAAGTAATGGTAGGAAGAAACAAGAACAGAATGTTATTTCATTAAAATTCATAAAATAACGGAACTATTATATAAAATCTAACATTTTATAATATAAAAACATCTAAACCTTATAATATAAAATACTATATAGAAATATTATATAGGATATATTATTACATAAGATATAATATTATATAAAATACTATATAGGATATATTATTACATAAGATATAATATTATATAAAATACTATATAGGATATATTATTACATAAGATATAATATTAT
>Ga0172367_10005853_pt1 | contig 14722 bp, 10 predicted proteins | sample Lak10m_FD_114542 | JGI IMG/M metagenome (GOLD analysis project Ga0172367, IMG submission 114542) | Freshwater microbial communities from Kabuno Bay, South-Kivu, Congo - kab_022012_10m | ecosystem: Environmental > Aquatic > Freshwater > Lake | place: Democratic Republic of the Congo: South-Kivu... | reverse complement strand
GCCCACGGATGGACCGGCCCCCGCTTCGTCGATGTGCTGGGGGCGCGAGGCCCACCACGCCACGAAGAGAAGCGCCGCGATGGACGAATACAAGATGGCGTTGCGCCGCGAATAGCCCATGGTCGGATCACGCCGATGCGGCATGTGCTTCGCACGATAGTGCGACTAGCCTGGTTCGTGTCTGGAAAACCAGACAAAGCGCGCCTGCGATCCGCGGGCGCGCTTGCGTGGATGGCTCGGTTCGTGTCCTCCGTGGAGGACAGTTCAGGCGAAGTCGCGCCGATGCGGCGCTCGTTTCACTGCCATTCGGTCAGGAGGCGCACTTCGACCGTGGCGATGCGCGGATCCTGCGGGATCTCCAGCGCGACTTGCGCGCGGTCCATGCCGCTCTTCGGCAGCGCGTCCCACGCGAGCGTGGCGACCGTGCGAGAGTCGGAGAGCACGGCGCCGTCCGCGGACAAGGCCAGCAACTGCACGGTGCGGCGCTCCGGCGTGTCGAGGTAGCGGCCGTTGATCGAAGCCACGACTTCGCTGCATTCGAGGCGCTGCACGACCTTGAGGTCGACGATGCGGCTGCCGTCGCGTTCGACGACCCTGACGTCGAAGGTGGGCGAGGACTCGAGGCTCATGCGCGTCGTCGATTGACAGGCGACGGTCGGGATGGCGAGCAGGGCGAGGAAGGAAAGGCGATCGAGCATGTGGTGCTGGTTGGCGTGTGGGTCGAGGTTGCGGTACGGGTGAAGGCCCGCGTCGACCAACCCAGCCGCGCCCGACGCGAGGCCGCACGCTCCGAACGCAACCAGCACGTGCTTCCCACCCCATGGTCGGAAGGTCCTTCTAGGCCACGAGGCCTTCGGGCTGGTGCTTGAGCCTCCTAGGGGTCTTGGGCGAAACTCTTTCCATGTCGCAGCAGGAACTCCCGACCGGTGGCCCCGCCTTGGACGAGGTGGAGAAGCGGCGCGAGGCCCAGTGGGTCCGCACCTGGTCCTTGCGCTCGTTGCGCGCCGCTCCGCCGGCCGCGGCCGCCTCCTTCGTGGTCGGTTGGTTCGATCCGGAGGGCGGCGAGACGCTGCTCGCGGCGTTGGCGCTCGCCATCGCGTTCATGGCCGCCTTCTTCGGCCTCGCCGGCTTGTTCGGACTGCAGCAATCGAACGAGCGCTTGGCCGATCCCGCGCGTCCCGCGTGGGCGTTGCCTTGCGGCTTGTGCGGCATCTTCGGCGGCTTCCTTGGAGGACTCGTGGGGTTGATCACATGAGTGCCGCGCAGCGTGTGCAGGAGACGCTCGAGGCCGAAGGGCACTTGATCGACTCGCAGTTGTTGGCGCGCATCTTCGACAAGATCGTCGAGCGCGGTGGCGCCTACGAGGTCGAGGAGTTCCACATCGGCCGCACCAACGAGGAATCGTCGCGAGCGCGGCTGGTCGTCTCGGCGCCGGACGAGCGCGTGCTGCGCGAGTTGGTGGCCCAACTCGTGCCGCTGGGTTGCCGCATGGTGTCGGAGCGCGACGCGCGCCTGGAAGCTTGCACCAAGGACGGCTGCGCGCCGCTGGACTTCCTTTCGACCACGAACCACCGCACGCAGGTGCGACTCGCCGGGCGCTGGACCGACGTCGAGCACCAGCGCATGGACGCGGCCATCGTCGTCGCCGACGGGCGGGCCGCGTGCCGCAAGCTGCGCGACCTGCGCGCTGGCGAACGCGTGCTGGTCGGACACGATGGCGTGCGCGTGCTGCCCGAAGCGACGACGCGCGATCGACACGGATTCGCCTTCATGGCGAACGACATCAGTTCCGAGCGGCGCATCGAAGTGGCGGTGGCGCGCGTGGCGGACATGGTGCGCGGGGAACGCGCGCGCGGCGGCCGCATCGTCTTCGTGGCTGGTCCGGTCGTGGTCCACACGGGCGCCTCGGAGGCCTTCATCGAACTCGTGCGGCGCGGCTGGGTCGACGCGCTGCTATCGGGCAACGCCTTGGCCGTGCACGATGTCGAAGTGCAGTTCCACGGCACCTCGCTGGGCGTGTCGGCGCGCACCGGAACCCCCGTCGAGGAGGGCCACAAGCACCACATGCGCGCGATCAACTCGATCCGCCATGCCGGATCGCTGGGCGCCGCCGTCGAGTCGGGCATGCTCAAGGGCGGCGTCATGCACGCTTGCATCGTCCACGGCGTGCCGTTCGTGCTGGCGGGTTCGATTCGCGACGACGGCCCGTTGCCCGACACGCTGATGGACCTGGTGGAGGCGCAGGACGCCTACGCCAAGGAACTCGAGGGCGCGGGCGTCGTGGTCATGCTGTCGTCGATGCTGCACGCCATCGGCGTCGGCAACATGCTGCCCTCGTGGACCAAGGTCGTGTGCATCGACATCAACCCGGCGGTGGTGACCAAGCTCTCCGATCGGGGTTCGGCGCAGACGGTGGGCATCGTCACCGATGTGGGCTTGTTCCTGCAGCAACTGGTGCGCGAACTGGCGACTGGCGAAGGCGGCACTGACGCCGATGGCGCCAGCAGCGACGCCGAGCAAGCCTGACGGCGAGCAAGCCTGACACCGAGCAAGCCCGACGCCGACAGCCTCAGCCGCGAGCCTTCAAGTACTCGATCGGGTCGTGATCGTCCACGGCGATGGCGAGGTCGGCAAGGCGCGCCGCCTCCAGCACCAGCGCCGCATCGCGTTGGTCGATGACCCCGACGGCCAACCCCGCGGCCACGAGCACCTCGTCGCGCGCCTTGGAGAGCTTCTTGGCGCGGACCGCGTCCTTGAGCTTGGCGCGCGCGTTGGCGGCGGCGAGTCGCGCCGCTAGCGCCGCCTCCAAGGTCGCGAGGCCAGGCTCCTCTCCGCCGGGCACATGCACGAGCGCCGTGTGCACTTCGCGCGCGACACCCCCGTCGAGCACGCCGCGCGCCGCTGCCGCCTGCAGCTTGTCTCCAGGTCCGCGACGCCGCGCGCCGAAGGGGAAGCACACGGCGATCCCGAGCCAAGCGGCGGGGCGGTTGGGCAGCTCGTCCAGCGCCTCGCGCAGGGCCTTTTCGACCTGGTGCAGGGCTTCTTCGGTGGCCCAGCCGAACAGCGCCGCGTCGCGATCCGGTTGTCCGGCGGCGTGGTGGCGGTTGCAGCACGCGCTGGCGATGTAGCTCCATGCCAGCGCGTCGGCGAGTCGGCCCGTCAAGTTCTCCTTGCGCTTCAGGCTTCCGCCCAAGGTGCCCATGGCTAGTTCCGACACGAACGCGAAGCACGCCGACAAGCGTTCCAGCCGCCGCAGCACCGCGCCGACTTGGCCAGCCGCGGGCGCGCCGGCTAACGCCGAGCCGGTCAACGACAAGAGCGAGGCGCGCGTCGCGGTGCAGGCGACATGGCCCACGTGCGCGAAGAACGCCTCTTCGAGATCGGCCACGCGTCCTTCGGCTGCCGCGCGCATCTGCGCCAAGGCGTGCGGGTGGCAGCGGATGGCGCCTTGGCCGAAGACGATCATGGTGCGCGTCAGGATGTTGGCACCCTCGACCGTGATGCCGATCGGCACCGCCTGCCACGCCGAGGAGAGCAAGTTGCTCGGGCCGCGGCAGATGCCGGCTCCGCCGACGACGTCCATGGCGTCGCCCACGACGCGGCGCATCGCTTCGGTCGTCCATGCCTTGGCGATGGCCGACACCACGGCGGGCTTCTCGCCCGCGTCGACGGCGCCGGCGGTCGTCTCGCGCACGCAGTTCATCCAATAGGTGGTGCCCGCGATGCGGCCGATGGCGCTTTCGACGCCTTCGAAGCGCCCGATGGCGAGGTCGAACTGCTCGCGCACCGTCGCGTAGGCGCCAACCACGCGCAACGCCAGTTGCGCTCCGCCGACGGAATCGGCCGGCAGGGAGATCGAGCGGCCGGCCGAAAGGCACTCCATCAACATGCGCCAGCCTTGGCCGGCCATCTTCGGCCCGCCGATGATGGCCTCCAGCGGCATGAACACGTCGTGGCCTTCGACCGGGCCGTTCATGAACGGCACGCCCAGCGGATCATGGCGTCGCCCGTGCACGACGCCCTTGGTCGAGGCGGGGATCAGCGCGCAGGTGATGCCCAGGTCCTCTTGTCCGCCGAGCAAGCCTTCAGGGTCGCGCAAGCGGAAGGCGAGGCCCACGACGGTCGCCACCGGAGCGAGCGTGATGTAGCGCTTGCGCCAGTTCAGGCGCATGCCGAGCACTTCGCGTCCCTCGTGCACTCCGCGACACACGACGCCTTCGGCGCGCATGCCGCCCGCGTCGGATCCGGCGTGCGACTCGGTCAAGGCGAAACACGGGATCTCCTCGCCGCGCGCCAGGCGCGGCAACCAATGGCGCTTCTGCTCGTCGGTGCCGTAGTGCACCAACAACTCGGCCGGACCGAGCGAGTTCGGCACCATCACCGTGACGCAGGCGGCGATGCTGCGCGTGGCCAGCGTCGCCACCACGGTCGAGTTGGCGCGGGCCGAGAAGCCCAACCCACCATGGCTCGCGGGCACGATCATGCCCATGAAGCGCTCGCGACGGATGTAGTCCCACGCCTCGCGCGGCAGGTCGCCGTCCTTGCGGATGCGCGCATCGTCGAGCATCGAGCACAAGGTCTTCAGCGGGCCGTCCATGAAGGCGCGCTCCTCGGCCGACAGCTCCTTGGGCTTGAAGGCGAGGATCTCCTCCCAATCCGGTTGGCCGGAGAACAGCTCCGCGTCCCACCAAGTCGTGCCAGCCTCGAGCGCGATGCGCTCGGTGTCGCTCATCCTCGGGAAGATCGGCGCCAGCGTCTTCATCAACAGCGGGCCGAACAAGGAGGCGCGCACGAAGCGCACCCCGAACAACAGGCCCGCGACCAGCCAAAGCACGACTGGCAAGGCGATCCATGCCGAGGACTCGAGCGCGAGTTCGCGCATCCACGCCGCCAGCACCAGACCCAAGGGCAGCCAGAACGCCCAGAAGGGCAATCGGCACCACAACAGCAACACGGCCACCGGCAGGGCGGCGACCAGCAGCGCGACGGTCATGAGGACCTCCTGCGCGTACTTTCGGCCTGCGCGAGGCGGCGATCAAGCACGATCACGCCGGGCGTGGGCCGACTGGGCCGCTTGGCGCATCCCTGCGACTCGGCCGCGCGGTACAAATGCAGGCGATGCGCGCGCGTCTAGATCGACTCTTCGTGGGGCGAATCGCCCCAAACCAGGTGTCCCGGGCCGTGCTGGCCTTGGTCGCCGTCCTCGTGTCGGTTGCGTGCAGCGTCGAGGCACCGAAGCCGACCATGGACGCGACTCGCCTGCGCCTCGTGCCGACCACGGTCGCGGCCGCCGAGTACGCGCGCGAGTTGGTCGGTCCCGAGGACTTCGCCGCCTTGCCGGAGCAAGTCGAGCAATGGTCCGCGCGCGACTTCCAGTCGCCGCCTTGGGGGAGCTTGCCGCGTTTCGCGCGCTTCGCGGCCGAGCCCTTGTTCGAGCATCGGCCGAACGTGGTCGTGTGCAACGCGTGGCAAGCTTCGGAGACGGTGGCGGTGCTGCGCGCGGCTGGCGTGCGCGTAGTCGTGCTGCCGGCGGCCCTGCGCCACGAGGACATCGAGGCGAATCTGGACCTGCTCGGCCGCGAACTGGGTCGCGAAGAGCAAGCGCGAGCAGCCAAGCAGCGTCTGCGCGAACGAGTGCTCGCCTTGCGTGCGCGCGTCCGGGTCGGCTGGCGCGCCATCGCCTACACCAACGACGGCGTGGGCGGCACCGCATCGGGCGAAGGAACGACTATCCGCACCATCATGGAGCTCGCAGGTCTGGTCGACGCCTCCGGAGTGCGCGGACACGCGGTGGTGGACTTCGAGACGCTCTTGGCGCGCGACCCCGATGTGTTCGTCGTCGGTGCGCCATCGACCGACGAACGCGGCGCCACCGAGGCGTTGCTGCTCGCCACGCCGGCCTTGGCGAACCTGCGCGCGGTGCGCGCGCGGCGGATCGCCGTGCTGCCCGTCGATCTGTACTCGACCGATTCACCCACCATCATCGACGCGGCGGAGTTGCTGGCGACTCGCATCGCGGAACTTGACGGCGGCGCGGCAAGCGACGGCGGCGCGGAACGGGACGGCAAGCGATGAACGGGCAGGCCTTCACCGGCGAACTCGGCGCGGCCACGCGCGCGATCCTGCCCAGCGACGCGGTCACGCAGGTGCATCTCTTGCGCCACGGCGAAGTCGAACGTTTGGGTGCGCGCATCGTGCGCGGCCAGCTCGACGCCGCGCTGTCGGCCTTCGGCGTCGAACAGGGTGAGCGCCTGGTCGATTGGTTCGCGGCGCGCGTCGGTCGGTTGGATGCGCTGTGGACCAGCGACTTGTCCCGTTGCGCGCAACTCGCCGACAGGTTGGGGGCGCGCCTCGGCGTCGCGCCGGTCCGCGATGCGCGCCTGCGCGAGCAATCGATGGGCGCGTGGGAAGGGCGCAGCTGGGACGAGGTCTCGGCCGTCGAGCCGCAGGCCGTCGGCGCGTATTGGAGCGACTACTGGAGCGCTCGTCCGAGCGGCGGAGAGTCCTTGCAGGATGTGCAGGTGCGCGTCTTGCTCGCGTGGCGCGATCTGCTGGCGCGCCACGCCGGTGGCCGGGTCGCGCTCGTCACGCACATCGGCGCCATCCGCGGCTTGTTGTGCGCGCTGCTCGGCGTGGAAGGCTCGCAAGCGTTGCGCTTCGCCCCGGCGACGGCCAGCCACACGCACATCCTGTGGTCCGAGGCGGGCGCGGTGCTCGAAGTCGTGGGGGAGCGGCCATGGATGCTGGCCGAGACCTCCGCTTCGTCGCGTTCGACGGCTGGGTTCGCGCCACGCGCCAAGCCGCGCCGCATCGCCTTGGCTGGATCCGCCGGCACGGGCAAGACGACGCTCGGGCGGCGACTAAGTGCCGAGTTGGGCCTGCCGTACATCGACGAGCTCATGCGCCGGCGGCTCGAGGGCGGCTTGCGCCTCGATGGCTTGTCGCGCGATCGCTGGCGCGCCTTGGTGCGCGAGTTGTGGCGCGAGCAATGCGCCTTGCAGGCAGCGGCGCGCGACGGCTTCGTGGCCGATCGCTCCAGCCTCGACTACGCCGCGTTCTGGTTGCACTACGGCTTGCACGAGGACGCGGTCGAGACGAACGCCTTCTTCGCTGAGATGGCGGCGGCCTCGGCGGAGCTCGACGCCATCATCTTGTTTCCATGGGGTGTCCTGCCGCTCGTGGCGGACGGCGTGCGCACGCCCGATCCTTGGACGCAGTTGTCGTTCCAAGGCGTGCTCGAAGGCGTCTTGCGGCGCCACGCGCGCACCAGCGTGCTCGAGCTGCTTCCCGCCACCGACCTCGAGGAACGCCTGCGTTGGACCTTGGCTCGCTTGGGCGCCGTGTCATGAGGCGCGCGCCTGGCAGGTCAGACTTCGAACTGCGTGTGCAACCAACGCGGCCGGCTGTAGTCCCAATGCAGCTCCGCCGTGGCGGCGACGAGCATCGGGTAGAGCAAGCACAGGGCCTCCTCCGCGTCCGCATGCAAGCCCACTGCTGAACAGTACGCCTCGATCGCGCGCGCCTCGTGCGGCAGGCGCGACGCCGGATCTTGGATGGCGCGCCAACATGCGGCGGCGCTGTCGCCGGAGTGCTGCTTCCGCTCGTGCACCAAGAGGTGCAGCAAGTCGAACAGCGGCAACCCCTCGAACTCCGTAGTGCCCCAATCGAGGAAGCCCAGCACGCGCCCTTCTGGCGTCGTCTGCACATGCTTGCCGCGCAGGTCGCCGTGGTACAGCACGAGCGGCAGCGGGCGGTCGCGCAGCAACTCGAAGGCGCGCGCTCCGGCGCCGTCGAGCCAACGCCGCGTCGACTCGACGGCGGCGTGGCGCGCGACGATGGCGCTTGGGACTTGGACCAGCCGCTCGTGCTCCACCGCGTCGTAGCGCTCCACACGGCGCGCCACGAGGCTCGCGAGATGCATGGACGATTCGAGGCAGGCGCGCGCCACGGCGTCGCGGTCGCGTCCGATCTGCGGCATCGCGTGGTGCGGCAGGCGCCGTTCGCAGGACAGCCACAAGCCCTCGATGCGGCCGCCGTGCAGCGGCTCGGGCACTGGCAGTCCGGGGTATCGTTCGCGCGCGTGGTGCAAGGAACGCACGTGCAGCTCGAGCTGCGGTTCGTTCTTCGGGCACAACGGCAAGTGCAGCGTCCACCTGCCGCGCGGATCGTCGGCTCCACGGCCGGGGATGCTGGTGTGGATCACGGCGCTCTGGCCGCGCGTCGCCACCAAGGTCTCGACCTGCGGCCGCGGCTCTCCGGTGGTGCGCGCCAACGCGTCGAGGATGCGATCGAGGCGACGCGGCTTGCGCGCGGAACGGCGAGCGTGCACGGCGAAGCTCGGCGTGAACCACGGGAACAGTCCCAGCGCATGGCCGAGGAGCTTGAGCTTGTTGCGGCGCTCGTTGGGTCCGATCGTCAGCCGTGGCCGAGCCTCGTCGAGCGCGACCGCGTGGCTCCAATCGAAGGAGTGCGGGTACAACGCCCATGCTTCGGGCGCGTCCCAACCCTCCTTCGCCAGCATCCGGCGGTACGAGCGCAAGAGGCGTTCCCCGCGCCGTGGATGCGTGGCGCTCGCCAGCCACGCGCCGGGAGAGAGGCGCACGAATTCCCCGCGTCGTCCCAGGTTCTTCTTGTAGGCGAGGCGGTTGTCCGCGGTCAGCACGCATTCGTCGGCCGCGACGCGTAGCACCTCGTCGATGGCGTGCGCATGCAGGCCGTTCGCGCCCGGCAAGCCGTCCTCCTGCACGACCAGCGCGAAGCTGGCGTCGTCGAAGGGCAGGCGTGTCGCATCGCCCGCCACGACGCCGCGCACGCGCCCGGGCGAGTTCTCCGCGGCGCGGCGCACGGCGAAGCGCACGCGTTCCGGGCACGAGTCGAGGACCGTCACATGGAAGCCGTTGTTGGCGAGCGCGGTGATCGTGCCGGAGAAGGCGTTGCCTAGGAACAAGGCGGCCCCGCGCAGCTCGTGCAGCAGCGGGTGCCACGCTCCGCGGGCCTCGCGCACCAGTTGCATCAAGCGTTGGTTGTCGAGCTCGTCGAGCGACAAGAGCAGTTGCTCGAAGGCCGCGCGATACCCGGATCCCGCCGCCGTGGCGGCGAAGAAGGGATCCAGCGAACCGAAGCGCAGCGGTCGTGGTTCGAGCGGCGAGCGCTCGCGTCGCAGATCGACGAGTTCCTCGTCGCCGGGATGGACGATGCCGCAGGCACGACAGGCGCGTCCCGCGAGCAGGCGCGTGCAGGCGGGGCAGCGGAGGCCGGGCGCGACGGGTTGCGTGCCCGACCGCACCGAGCTTCCTCTTCCCGACTCCATCGCGCCATCATGACCCGTGTCCGCGCGGAAGCAACCGCGCGCGGGGCGGCGAGGCCGGCCCGCGGGGCTTGCAGGCTTCGTGTCCGCTCTTCATCGACTGTTCTCCATCGGCCGCCCTCGGCGCACTACCATCGCGGCATGCGCCTCGCCCTCCATCCTTTCGATGTCTCCGACGATCCCGCCAAGAACGTGGCCCTCGTCGAGCGCGACCTCGAGACCTGCCTCAAGGAAGGCGTCGAGCTGCTGGTGCTGCCCGAGTTGTGGATCAGCAGCTTCGCGGGCGACGCCGAGTCCATCGCCGCGCGCGCCTTGGACGACGAGCGGCGCCTGGCCGAGGTGCACGCCCACGCCGCGGCCTTGGGTGTCGCCTTCGTGGGCTCGACCTTGGCGAACGGCCGGCGCGCGCCGAGGAACCGCGCGCATCTCGCTGGAGCGCACGGCCTGCAGGCCTTGTGCGACAAGGCGCATCTGTTCCGCTTGACCGGCGAACCGCTGGCCTTCGAGCGCGGCGAAGAGCCCGGTCGCGCCGTCGACTGCGGCACGACGCGCGTGGGCGCGGCCATCTGCTACGACCTGCGCTTCCCCGAGGTGGCGCGCGCCGCGTGGCGCGATGGCGCGGAGCTCTTGTGCGTCGTGGCGCAGTGGGGCCTGCCGCGCACCAAGCATCTGCGCGCGCTCTCCATCGGTCGCGCGGTCGAGCTGCAGGGCTTCGTGGCCGCCGTCAACCGCGTTGGACAGTCGACGCTGGGCGGCAAGCTCGTCGAGTACGGCGGCGAGTGCTTGGTCGTCGATCCCGACGGCGAAGTGCTCCACGAGTCGCGCGGCCATGGCGAGCTGCGCATCGTCGACATCGACCTCGAACTCGCCCGCACGCGCCGCCGCGAACTGCCCGTGGCGCGCGACGACGCGGCGCGCCTTTGGCAAGCGACTGCGCGTGCGCGCGAGACCACCAGCGAGCGCTAGTCGCGCCCACCAACGCTCGGAGCCGGCCTCATCGACCGGCTCCTCGCGCTCTCTCTAGTCTCTCTCTAGTCCTCCCGCCGCCTTCGTCCTGGCGACGGGATGGTCGATGGTCGTTCAGATGGGGCGCGGTGGGCGCGGGCGCTCCACGGGACGCTGATCGGGTGGCCGCGGCTGCGGTTGCGGCACGGGCACATGCAGTCGAGTTGCCCCGGTGTCCGACGTCGCGAAGGCGCCGTCGCCGTCGAGCGCATGCAGCGTCGAACCATACTGCAGCCAAGCTCCAGGCAGGCCGGCAGGAACCCAAGCGAAGTCGGCGGAGCCGCGCGCGAGCGCGTGCAGGTCAAGCGTCGCGCGACGCACCAAGGCGCCTTGCACGGGTTCGTGCACCTCGAGCATCACGCCGGCGAGTCGCTGCCGCTGGAAGGAGTAGCGCAGCACCTCGCCGGGTGCGACCGCGCGCACTTGCGCGGCATCTCCAAGGCGGAAGCGCAAGATCTGCGGCGCGTTGCCGTGATTGCGGACCTCGAAGCTGACCGGGCTCGCTTGGATGGACAATGCGATGGGCGCGCCCAAGGCCGTCTCCACCGACTGGCATTGGCTCTCGAGGGGACACGCGACGGCGAGGGCCGCCAGGCACAAGGCATCGAACATGAGGGTCGGCTTTCCGCCTGATGCGCGCAGGCGCACCAGTGCAGCCTCCCTGTCGACAAGCTAGTCCCTGGAACTTTAGTCGGGGGGCGTCGAATCGGCCTCGGGGCGGGTCCCGCGGTCATGCACCGGACGCGCGGTGTCCTGAGCGCAGCGGCGCCCGCGCCCCTGGAAGCGCTTCAGCGACGGCCCATCACGCGGAAGGCAGCCCAGTCGCGCGCGCCCATCCCGTCGGCGCGCATCGTCTGCACCGCCGAGGCGCAGGCCGTGGCGGCATCGTCTCCCATCAGCAGTCGGCGATGGAACGCCAGCGCCCATTCCTTCGCGGCCTTGTCCGACACCGGCCAGAGGGTGGCGACGACTGTCTCCGCGCCATGTTCCAGGAAGAGGTTGGCGAAGCTGGCTTGCGCACGGCCTTCGCTCGCCCGTCCTCGCCCGGAGGAGCAAGTCGCCAGCACCACGAGCCGCGGCGGAGTGTAGTCACCGCCGTTGGCATTGACGCGCCGCAAGATGTCCTCGACCTGCCGCAACGTGATCCACTCGCCCGCGGTGGACGCCAAGCGCGGCTCGGGCAAGGCTTCCGGCGTGCTCGCGCCCATCTCGAGGTGGGTCACGATGTGCAAGGCGGGCGCGCTGTCTTGCACGCGCAGCGCATGCTCAAGCATCTTCGTGGTCAGGTCGGTGACCGTCGTGCTCTTCGAGATGGGCAAGTTGGCGAGCATGTCCAGCTCCTCCCAGCTCCTCATAGCCTGCTTGAGGCGCCGGCCGCCCTTGTCCGTCGGGCGTCCCAGCAACCTCAATCCGCCTGCCTTGCGCGGCTCGCGCGGAGGAACGAAGCCAGGCAGCACGAGGGGCGTCGCTCTGGCGCGGCCCTGCTCGTCCATGAAGGGCGGCAGGATGCTCCACGGAACTTGCTCCAGCACTCCGGGGGCGAGCACGAGCATGCGCTCGCCGGGCCGAACCCCTTCCAGCGCCCTCAACCAGCGCGCGGCGGGGGCTTGCGGGTCGGCGGCCAAGCCGAGTTCCCGGGCAAGTTCCCGGCCGCGGCTCAGCACTTGCGCAAGGTCGTCGCCTTTCAGCGAGGGGACGAGCAGTCGTTCGATCCAGCCACGCAAGTCCCTGCGCAACAGAGGCCGACTCGTCGCCGAGGCGGAACCGTCGCGCGCCACATGCACGGCCACGTACCAGTCCGCGCCGCTGGCGAGCACGAGCACTCCGCCAGGCAGGCCCTTCGCCAGCGACCGCACGTCGTCGACGCTGACTTGGGCGGCCGTCGAGGCTCGCAGATCCCGCGCCTGCCACTTCGCCAACTCGGCGGCTGCTTCGAGCGGCTTGCCCTGCTCGATCAGAGCGCGAGCCAGGTGCACGAGCGTTTCCGTGCCGACGATCTCGCCGCTGGCCGCGCCATTGTCGTGATCGCCGACCTCTTCCAAGGCGCGCTTGAAGGCCTCGCCCAGGTCCCTCTCCGCCTCCATCAGCAAGTCTGTCCGCCCGTCCGTTCGCTTCAAGGCCAAGCCCAGCCTCGCGCGACCACGGACCGAGTGGGCGTGCGCGAGCTGGTGTTTCGACAAGTCTCGCTTGAGCAGGTCCTCCGCTAGCTTCAGCGCCTCTTCGTGGTCGGACTTTCCAAGGGCGATTTCCGCGTTGCCGAGCGAACCTGCCGGGCTGTTCTTGTCGTAGAGCTTGCGCGCTTCGTCATGTAGCCCCTCGCGCTGCAGCGCAGCTGCTTTGTACTGGGTCCACTCGCGCCTGATCCTCGCGGGGACTCCATCTGCCTCGCCAGGGTCGTTCGCGAGCTCATGCCAGTCGGGATCGCGTTCGAAGTCGTGATTGAGCTTGTCGAGCTCCTCTCTCGCCAAGACCCAGTTGTCGTCGCTGAGGTCCCGCCAAATCTGCGCGATCTCGACGCTCCACCGCCGGTCGGTCGCCAGCCACCACTCGTCTTTTCTCGCCGCCCGGTCCCTTCGCTCGCGCTCCGAGAACCGGTTCAGCCAGCTGGCTTCGCTTTCCAGTAGATCTTCGAGCTCCAGCAGCGCCCCGCGCGAGGATCGCAATTCCGCCAGCTCGGCGATGCTGCGCGCGCGCAAGCGCAGTTCGTCGTCCTCGTCCAGCGGCAGTCGGCCGGCTTCCTTGCGCACTTCGTCCCATCGCGCCTCCGCATCGTTCCATTCGCGCAGGCAGGTGTGCGCTTCCGCTTGCAGGGCCACGGCGTGCAGCCGGTTGACCGACGATTGAAGCACTTCAAAGCAACGCGCGGCGCTTTTCGCGTCTTCAGCCGCTTTTTCCCAGTCCGACTTGCGCGTGTCCGGATTTCCGCGCCTTGCCCTGCCAAGGTGCAGCTCTGCGCGGAACTTGTAGAACGCCGCGGCGAAGGCGGTCCTTGGGGTCTGGCCGTCGATCTCGCACTTGTGGTAGGCCAGATCCTCCTGGTCGTGGAGCTCGTCGAGCAATTGCTCCAACTCGCTCGCCGACCGCGATCCCGCTTCGAGGTTCGCGTAGGAAGGCAAGAGCGCCACGAGGCGCCGGTACTCGTTGCGCTCCCCGGTGGTCCATTTGCTCCAGCGTTCATGCGAATGCACGAGGTCCCACTGTCCGCAATCGCGAAGAGTCGGGAGCAGGGGGCGCCACTCGTCCAAGAGGGCATCGTCCGCGCGCAGGGTGCCGTCCGGCCGCTGGCGGCAGGGATCGTCCGTCTTCGACGCGAGGCAGGTCGCCAGCGCCACCGATGAATCCAAGGCCCGCTCGCAATCCTGCGCAGGCGCGATCGAAGACAGGTTCGCCAGGAACCACGCCCCCGTCAGCGCCTGCCAACGAAGCTTCACAGCTGTCGCAGCTCCTTGATACTCGATTCCAGCTTGGCGCGATCCTCGGGCGCGACTGTTGGCAGCAGCGCGCGCAGTTGGGCACTGGCTTGCGCGTGGAATCCAGCCTTGTGCAGGCGTTTGGCGCGCTTCTCCCGGTCCTTTTCGCCCAACACCGCGGCGAGCAACTTGGGGTCATCGACGACGGCCACCATCTTGCTGGCGCTGGAGCGTACGAGGCCTTGCGAGATCGTGCACTCAAGACGCAGCTCCGCGGGCTTGCGCAGCCAAGCAGGATCCAGGCCGTGGCTAGGGGAGGCCTTGGGCTCGCTCGCGAAAAGTTCCCTCATGGACGCCTTCAAGCCTCCATCCGCGTACTCGTGGAAGGTGAACTTGTAGAGCGCTTCCGGGCGCGAGTTCACCTCGGCGGAAACGGCCACCAACTCGGGGTCGGCAAGCTGCGACTTCTCATCGATCACGAGCAACTTCGCGCCAGGCAGCAAGTTGGTGAACGCCTCGCCACTCGTCGTCCCACCGCGCAGCGTCTCGACCCACGACACGGGGTCGCCCGCCGCCGTCGATTCGCGCAGTCCGAGGCGCACGCCGAGCAGCACGACGATCGAGGCCGCCACGGCGGCGACCAGCCAACGCGCCGGGCGCAGGATGCGGCCGGTCGGGCGCGACGCGGGGGGCGCAGAGGCGGGGCGCGGCGGGACAGTCGTGGCGACCACGTCCTCGACCGGCTCGTCGGCGCCCTCGTCGAAGACGAGCGGCGAGGGCGGCGCGACCTGCAGCGTGGCGACGAACGACTCGCACGGCAGGCACACGGCCAGATGCTTGTCGATGGCGGCGCGGCGCTCGGTGGCGAGCGGCGCGGACCACTGCTCCGCTCCGGGCCCGGCGCCGAAGCTGTAGAGCTCCTCGGCGGTGGGGCACGCGGAGGTGGCTCCCGCGGCCAGCGCTTGGTCGCGCAGCCAGCGGTCGGCGGACTCGAGACGAT
>Ga0172367_10005851_pt1 | contig 14725 bp, 15 predicted proteins | sample Lak10m_FD_114542 | JGI IMG/M metagenome (GOLD analysis project Ga0172367, IMG submission 114542) | Freshwater microbial communities from Kabuno Bay, South-Kivu, Congo - kab_022012_10m | ecosystem: Environmental > Aquatic > Freshwater > Lake | place: Democratic Republic of the Congo: South-Kivu... | reverse complement strand
TTGTCGGCCAAGGCGCGGTATTTTTCGTAATTGATCCGCTCGGCGGCCGCATGCTGGTCGATCAGCACGAGCGAGCGCTTCGGGGTCGTGGCGATGATATAGGTGTCGGCCAACTGCCCGATGACGGAAAAATCGTGGACGCTCGTAAGTAACGGCGCACCTTTTTGCGGTTGCCCGCCATACGTTTCATTCGGTTCAAGCAAACTTGCCAACGCCTGTTCGTCAAACGAAGAAGGATAGGTTTCCTTCAATCCTTCAAGCGGCTTGGCGGTGAGAGAAGTTTCCTTTAAAGCGGACGGAATTAGTTTCAATAACGTTTCTTTAAGCTGTTCCTCTTTCGAGAAACGGACTTCGCGTTTGCTCGGATGGACGTTGACGTCGAGTAAAGCCGGTTCGATCAATAGGTTGATGATGGCGAATGGAAACCGGCTCGGCGGCAGGAAATCGCGGTAGCCTTCGATCAGGGCGCTTTGAATTTTACTCATGTAGACGCTCCGCCCGTTGAGCAGCGTGATCATGTGGTAACGGTTGCTTTTGGCGATATCCGGTTTTCCCAAAAAGCCGGTCACTTTGTAATCGGGTCCCTCATAATATATCGAAACGAGGTTCTTGGCCGCATGGGCGCCGAAAACGTGGAAGATGGCTTCCTTTTGGTCGTTGCGGCCACTGGTATGGAATTGTTCCCGGCCATCGATTGAAAAGGCAAAAGCGACGTCGGGATGGCCGACGGCGATGCGGGAAATGACTTCGATGTTGTTGGCATTCTCGATTTGGTCGCTTTTTAAGTATTTTAGCCGCGCCGGCGTATTGTAGAACAGTTCGCCGACGGTGACCGTCGTTCCTCGCTTTAGCGGAGCGTCTTCGATCGTCGTCTCTTCTTGATGGGTGACGATATGCGTGCCGATGCCGCTACCCGAGGAGGTGACCATGTCTAAGACGCTGACCGAAGCGATCGATGGTAACGCCTCGCCTCGAAAACCGAGTGTCTTGATGTGGAATAAATCGAATTCGTCGTGGATCTTGCTGGTCGCATGGCGCTTCAATGACAAGATGGCGTCGTCGCGATCCATGCCACTCCCGTCGTCGGAAACGACGATGCGCGTCCGTCCGGCGTTTTCGATGGCGACGGAAATCGTTCTGGCCCCGGCGTCGAGGCTATTTTCAACCAGTTCCTTGATGACGCTGCTCGGGCGTTCGATCACTTCCCCGGCGGCGATCATATTGGTCAAAGCTTGATTCAGTAAGGTAATTCTTCCCATGGTTATTTCATCTTTTTCTTCAATTCGTAGAGGAACTTCAGCGATTCCAGCGGGGTGATTTCAAGCGGATTCAGCGCTTCGAGCTCGGCCATCCAGGCTTCGCTACGCTTACCGGGCGGCGTCATGACGTCATGGGAAGTCCGCGTCTGGCCGCCTTCGAGGTCGTGCAAAATGCGCTTGGCGCGCTGGAGCAAGACATCGGGCAAATGAGCCAATCGGGCGACGTTGATGCCGTATGACTTATTCATCGCTCCGGGAGCGACTTTATATAGGAAGGTGACCTTGTCTTCGTCTTCGGACACCAAAACTTGAATGTTGCGAAGGTTTGGAATCGCTTTTTCGAGGTGCGTCAGCTCATGGTAATGAGTGGAGAAAATCGTCTTCGCCTTGATGTGGGTGGCGATATATTCCATGATTGCCTGCGCGAGCGCCATGCCGTCATAGGTGGCCGTCCCGCGTCCGATTTCATCGAATAAGAGGAGCGACTTATTGCTCGCATGGCTGAGAGCGTAGTTCGATTCGAGCATTTCGACCATGAACGTCGATTGACCGCTGACCAGATCGTCGCTGGCACCGATGCGCGTGTAAATGCTGTCGAACACCATCAAATCGGCGCTTTCGGCGGGAACGTAGCAGCCCATCTGGGCCATGATGACGATCAAGGCGCATTGGCGCATATACGTCGACTTGCCGCCCATATTGGGACCGGTAATCAGCAAGATGTCTGAATTTTGGTCGAATTCGACGTCGTTAGGGACATAACGGCTGATTTTCATTACCCGCTCGATGACCGGATGCCGTCCTTGCCTAATCGACAAATGTTGGTTTTGGTTAAACGTCGGCCGGACGTAGCCGGCTTTGCCGGAGATGGTGGCCAGCGACAGCAGTCCGTCGAGCGTCGCCAACGTGTCGGCAACCGTTTGGATGTCGACTGTTCGTTTAGCAAGCTGTTGCCGCAATTGGACGAACAGTTCATATTCAAGCGCCATGCGGCGGTCTTCGGCATGGAGTATCTGCGTTTCTTTTTCCTTGAGTTCCGGAGTGATGAAGCGTTCGCATGTGGTCAGCGTCTGCTTCCGTTCATACCCGAATTCGGGGCGGACTAAAGCCAAATTGCCTTGGCTGATTTCGATATAGTATCCGAATACCGAGTTATAGCCGATTTTGAGGTTCTTGATGCCGGTCTTGATCCGTTCCTGTTCTTCCAAAGCGCTGATCCACCGCTGTCCGCCGGTGGCCAGTTCGATCAATTCGTCAAGTTCAGTCTGGTAGCCTTGTTTGAAAATGCCGCCTTCCTTGATGGTGATCGGCGCATCTAGGTCGATGGCTTTTTCCAATAGAACGACGAGGTCTTGCAATACGTTAAGTCCCTGACCCATGGTGATAAAATCGTCATGGGGCAATGTGGATAGTAGTGCGCCGATTCGTGGCAATAACGCCAGCGAAGCCTTCAATTGCAGCAAATCGCGGCCGTTGGCATTGCCGTAGCCGATCCGGGCGATAAGGCGCTCCAAATCATAAACATCGCCAAGCAGGCGCGAAATATCTTCTTTAACGAGATATTGTTCGATCAGGCAAGTAACGAGATCAAGCCGTTTTTCGATCGTGGCCTGGTCGGCGCTGGGATGGATGATCCATTGTTTCAGCCGCCTGGTGCCCATGGCCGTCTTCGTATCGTCGATAAGCCAAAGCAATGAGCCGTATTTATCCTTGCCGCGCGCCGACTGAAGCAGTTCGAGATTGGTCTGCGTCGAGGCGTCCATCTTCAAGAACGTCTTCGTTTGATGGATGACGACCTTTTTAAGATAACCAAGCGACCTTTTTTGGGTCTTTTCGAGATAATGAAGCAACCGGGCGATCGCTTTCATTTGGAATCCGTCATGGACGTATTCGAGCAGCGGTTCCCATTCCATTTCGACGACATCGTTGTCTTCGCGCGACAAAAGGCGTTTCCGCCCTTCGATGAGCGAATTGGCCATTGCCGGATCAAAATCGCTTGCTAAGACGATCTCGCGCGTGTTCAGCTGTTCAAGTTCGCTTTTAAGCGAAGTTTCGTCTCGTTCGACGTTAATGACGCTCAGTTCGCCGGTGTTGATGTCGCAGGCGGCGATAATGTAATGGATATGGTTGTCGTCGAGGGCGACGATGAAGTTATTGTCTTGGCCTTGGCCTTCGATGAAGGCGCCGGGCGTGAATATCTGGATCACGTCGCGGTCGACGAGTCCTTTGGCCAGCGCCGGGTCTTCCAATTGTTCGACGATGCCGACTTTATAGCCGCGGTTAACCAGTTTGTTGACGTAGCCGGTAATCGCGTGGTGGGGAATGCCGCACATCGGCACGCGGTCTTTGGCGCCGGCGTTTTTGCCGGTCAGCACCAGCTGCAGTTCTTTTGAAGCCGTTTTGGCGTCGTCGAAGAAAAACTCGTAGAAGTCGCCAAGCCGAAACATGATCAAGGTATCCGGATGTTTCTCCTTAATCGCCAAATACTGCATCATCATCGGGGTGTAGGGAGTTTTCATAAGCACCGCTTAATTGATAATTTTAGCATAGATTGACTTACGTTAAGCCATGGGCTTATTCGATAATCGCTTTTAGCTGCTGCAGAAGCTGGTAGACCGTTTCCCGCACCTGCATATAGTTGACGACAAGCGGATGCCGATCGTATTTGCTCTCATAAGTTTGATAGAGGCGTTTATGTTTTTGGTATGACTGCTCGAGGTGCATGCTCGTGGCCATCTGGCGCTGATGGAAACGTTTTAAGCGGTCGAGACGCATCAAAACCGGATCAGCGAGAATCGTTTGCCGCAATTCGTAAAATTGCCTTACTTCGGGCAGTTCCTGAATCGATGAGGAAAGCTCGTTTAGTTTTATGTCAAAATCATTTGATGCCATATTCGCCCCTGAGTGAATAGACATGCGAGGAGACGATGCGGACATTGACGATTTTGCCGATCAGCGTCTCGTCGCCCTTAAAGTGAACCAGTTTATTCGTTTCGGTATACCCCGAAAGCATCCGTTCGTTCTTCTTGGAGAAACCGTCGACGAGAACGGCTTGCGTCGTCCCCACGAAACTATGCGATGATTTCATCGTCGTTTCCTCGACCGCTTCGACAAGACGGTCGAACCGTTCGTGCTTGACACTATTGGCGACGTTATCATGAATTCGGGCGGCGGGAGTGCCTTGACGCGGCGAATAGATGAACGTGAAAGCGCCGTCGTAACCGACTTCTTTCACGAGCGATAAGGTTTCGAGGAACTGCTCTTCATTTTCGTTTGGGAAACCGACGATGATGTCGGTCGTTAACGCCAGACCGGGAATCTTGGCTTTCATTTCCGTCACCAACCGCAGATAGCTTTCGCGGGTGTAGCGCCGGCCCATCAATCTCAAGATGCCGTTATCGCCGGCTTGGACCGGCAGGTGGATGGCTTTCATGATGTTGGGATGCTTGGCAATCGTTTCGATCATCCGCGAGGAGAAATCCCATGGATGGCTGGTTGTGAAACGTAGACGGGGGATGCCTGTGAGCGCCACTTGTTCAAGTAGCATGGCAAAATCAGTTCCGTCTTTGAAATCTTTACCGTAGGCGTTGACGTTTTGACCAAGCAAGGTGATTTCCTGATACCCGGCTTTGACTAGATCGTTGCACTCCACAAGAATGTCGTTCATCGAACGCGACCGTTCGCGGCCGCGGGTGTAGGGCACGATGCAATAGGTGCAGAACTTGTCGCATCCATACATGATGTTGACGAACGCTTTATGGTGATGGAGTCGCCGCGAAGGCAACGCTTCATGATGGCTAGAGGGCGTCGAAGGAACGTCGACGATGCGTTCGCGTTTGGCGTACACTTCATCGAGCAGATCGAGCAGCTGATGGATGTTGTGGGTTCCGAACAATAAATCGACATGTTTGTATTTATCGATCAATGTCGTGACGATGTGGGCTTGCTGAACCATGCAGCCGCCGACGGCGACCACGAGGTCCTTGTTATGCTGCTTCATGCCTTTGATCTGGCCGATTTCGCCAAACGCCTTGTCCTCGGCGTTTTCGCGCACGGCGCAGGTGTTCAGGATGATTAAATCAGCCGTCTGTTCGCTTTCGGCGCTCGTGAAGCCGGCCTCTTCGAGCAGTCCGCGCATCGTCTCTTCGTCCCTGACGTTAGCCTGACAGCCGTAAGTACGGATGAAATAGCTTTTGCCTTGGGCGATTTTCTTTAGGTGTTCGGGAATGGCGATTTGGTCGTGGACGACGAGCACTTGCTGCAATAAGCGCGATCGGGCGGCCACCAAATCCGGTTCGTGTTTGATATTGATGCTCATGGCAATTTCTCGATCAGATATAACGGCGTGATGTCTTGGGTCAAACCCGTATGTTCGTCAACGGTGATAATCACCGCCGAGAACAGCGTCTCCGGACTTTCTTCAAGCGTAAAGATGCTCTTTTGCTGATGCCAAAGTTTATCGATGATCGAATTGGCGGATACGCCCAGTATCCCGTTATAAGGACCGGTCATCCCGACATCGGATATATAGCCGGTGCCGTTAGGCAAGATGCGGTTATCGCGAGTCTGCACGTGGGTGTGGGTGCCGATCAAAGCGGTTATTTTTCCGTCGAAGGCATGCGCTAATGCGTATTTTTCCCCCGTCGCCTCGGCGTGAAAGTCGACGATATGGATATCGGTCTTTTCTTCTTTCTCGACGACTTCCTGAAGACTGTCGAAGGGACTTTTCACCGTTTCGGTCATGAACGATTGGCCGAGGATGTTGGTTACCCTGATTGAGAAATCATCGTCGCGGAAGACGGTCGTGCCGACCCCGGGATAGGACGTGGTTAGATTGACAGGCCTGACGAGGCTCAGCGCCCCATCGAGATAGGACCGGATTTCCGATTTGGCGTCATAGTGGTTTCCCAGCGTCAGGCAATCGACGCCGGCGTCAAGCAAAGCTTGATAGTGATGATAGATCAATCCTTTGCCGTGGGTGGCGTTTTCGGCGTTGGCGATGACGAAATGGATGCCGTGCTTCTTTCGAAGGGACGGAAGGTGAAAAGAGACGGCAAGCCGTCCCTTTTGTCCTACGATATCGCCGATGAATAGGATTTTCTTCATGCCGATTATTTGGCTGTCTCGATTGCCCTATACTCGCGGATGACCGATACTTTGATCTGACCCGGATAGGTCATTTCGGTTTCGATTTGCTCACGGATGTCCCTAGCTAGTTTATACGCGGCCAGATCGTCGATTTTCTCGGGAATGACCATGACGCGGACTTCGCGGCCCGACTGCATGGCGTAGCTTTGGGCGACGCCTTCATGGCTCTTGCAGATCTTTTCAAGCTGTTCGAGGCGCTTGATGTAGTTTTCTAGCGTTTCGCTTCGGGCGCCCGGACGGGCGGCCGACAGCGTATCGGCGGCAATCACGAGATTGGAGATGACGTATTTGACCTCGACGTCGCCGTGATGGCTCTCGATGGCGTTGATGACGACATCCGGCTCGCCGTACTTCTTGGCGAAGCGGACGCCGAGTTCGACGTGGCTGCCTTCCATTTCGAAGTCGATCGCTTTACCGATGTCGTGGAGGAGACCGGCCCGTTTGGCAAGTGTCTGATCCAGTCCGAGTTCGGCCGCCATCATGCCCGTCAGTTTGGCGACTTCGATGATGTGGTCGTAGGCGTTTTGGCCATAGCTAGTGCGGTATTTCATTCTGCCGACTAGCGTAAGCAGTTCGGGATGAATGCTTGGTAGACCAAGGCGGAAGGCGGCTTCCTTGCCGGCGGTCTTGATCGTTTCGTCGAGTTCTTTTTTGACTTTCTCGACCACTTCTTCGATGCGGCTCGGCTGGATGCGGCCGTCCTTGATGAGGTTTTCGAGCGTCCGTTTGGCGATTTCGCGCCGGATCGGGTCGAAGCAGCTGACGGTGATCACTTCCGGCGTGTCGTCGATGATCAAATCGACGCCCAGCAGTTGTTCGAGGCTGCGGATGTTTCTACCTTCGCGGCCGATGATGCGGCCTTTCATCTCGTCATTGGGCAAGGCGACGACGCTGACGGTGCGTTCGGTCGTGTATTCCTGGGCATAACGGTTGATGGTGATGCCCAATATTTCCTGCGATTGCTGGACGGCGGTGTCGCGCGCTTCCTCTTCTTTGTTTTTGATGAAGGTGGCGATTTCCTTGCTGAGCTTGTTTTCGACGCGGGTCATGATTTCGGCTTTGGCTTCGTTGACCGACATCTGCGACACTTTCTCAAGTTCGCTGATGATCGAATCGAGTTTCGACTGTAATTGGCTTTCTTTCTTTTCTAACTCTTTGCTGCGGGCGGCCAAGGCATCGCTTTTTTCTTCGAGGATGTTCTCCTTGCCGATCAGGGCGACGTCGCGCCGGTCGATGCTTTGCTCGCGTTGGAGCAGTTTGTTTTCGGCGGAGACGACTTCGGCCTTCCGCTCTTTGATTTCCTTTTCGGCTTCCTGCTTCATCTCGTAAGTCAACTGTTTGGCGTCTAATTGGCTGTTTTTGATGATGTGCTCACCGCGTATCTCCGCGTCCCGGATGATTTTGGCCGCTTGCTTCATCGCCCGTTTGGACTTGAAGAAGGGGACCATGGCATAGATGGCAATGCCCGCTCCGACACCGGCGAAAAGCGCGATAATTATGAGGGCAATCGAAAGCCCGGCGTCCATAGTAGCTAATACGACTAACATAATTACTTCCTTTCGTTTTGGTTGTTTGGTTGGTCTTGATGACCGTGATCGATAAATACAAGAAAATGTTTTGGTTCCAATTACCCAAAAATCGTTCCGTGGTAGACGGATAGCCAGTTATGTATCACAAGCAATGCTTGAAACTCAGAAAGCGATCTTTGGATATACGTAAGTATCTATTGATACATTGATACAATACCAAAAAACCGCTTGGTTTCCAAGAAAATATTATTATTAGGGTTAAATAGTTACTAAATAGAGGCGAACGCGAGGCGGACATCGCCGTTAGAGGTCGCCAATTTGATTTGATGGGGGAGATTGGTATGGTAGCTGTTGACGGCCACTTGGACGCCGTCAAGGTAGTATTTGCCGTTAGAGGTGGCCATGGTGACTCTATAGGAGTCAAAACTGCCGACCACGGTCAAATTGATGCCTCCGTTACTCGTATGGAAATCAATGTCCGCGGCGATATTGGCTTCGATCCAATCGAGCGATCCGAGCGTTTTAATGAAATCCGCCTCGTCGCGGCCGCTTTCGACGGCGTCCTCGATCAGTTCCTGATAATAGGTGCGGACGCGCTTTCTTTCCTCCGCGGTGAGGAACGATAGGCGTTTGTCGAGCAGTCTGATGAATTCCTTTTTGTCCATAAGCGGTCTCCTATCGCAATATGTAGTCGTAGATCTTCTTCAATTCGCGGAACAGCGTCCGCGATTGGCCGAGTTTTTCTTTTCCGGTCTCGCTGATGCGGTAGTAGCGGCGGAGCCTGGAGTTATGGATCGTGTCGTAAGTGGTCACGAGACCTTGCTTTTCAAGCCGGCGCAATATCGGGTACAACGTCGACTCGGAAACGATGAATACTTCATTCAGCGACTGATTGATCAGATAGCCATATGAGTCTTCATACTTGAGGCTTGCCAACACCATCAAGTCCAGCATTCCCTTTTTCAGTTGTACGTCCATGATATACCCCGTCTCGCATATTACTATACATTGCGTAGTATAGCATTGCAATAGGTAAAAAGAAAAACCGTTCCAAGCGGAGACGGTTTTATGCTATGTACATTATTTATTGATGATCTCGACTGTCTGCAGATAGGGGTTATTCTCGGTATTCACTTCGTGAACTTCGCGCGTGGCCATCTCGCTATAGTAATAATTGGTGTAACCTTCGGCCAACCATGGTTTGATGAGCGAGAACTCGTAATGGTAGGCGATGAACTTGTTTTCGGTGAAGAAATAGCAGATAAGCCGGCATTGCGAGGTCCGTCGTTTCTCATCCAAGCCCTTGCGTGACAGAATCTCGATGTCTTTGTATTTGGTCTTGTCGACGAAGTCATAAAAACGGACCGTTTGGAGTTTTTCGTTCATGAGCGGTTCGATTTTCAATTGATCGAGCGCCATCGCCTCGAACATCTTGATGGATTGATTGATCTGCTTGTCGATATAACTATCCTCGATATGATATTTAAGCGGAAAAATCCAGCCGAAGGCGATGCCGAGCAAAAAGAAGATACCGGTAAGCGTATAGCCGAGTCCGGCGGTCACAAGCGCGGAAAAAGTGGCATATCCCATGCCTCCGGCGATGATTAAGAAAAAGACGAACCACCAGACGTTGAAGCGCTTTGGATCAGAAAAATACAGGTAATTGCGTTTGTAATCCATGGTGATACCTCGCGGTTATTCTAGCATGAACGCGCCATAGATATAAATAGCGGTCAAAAAAAAAGGGAGCCGCGCGGCTCCCATTGGTTATTCAAGCGTCCCCGTTTTGATTTTCTCGCTCAGTTCGGCGATGAGTTTCGGGTTGTCTTTGAGGAATTGTTTGGCGGTTTCCCGACCTTGGCCCATCCGGGTTCCGTTGACTTCATACCAAGAGCCCATCTTCTTGATCAGACCCATTTCGGTGGCCAGATCGAGCACTTCGCCCGTCTTCGAGAATCCTTCTCCGAAGATGAGATCGACATGGCACGACTTGAACGGCGGGGCGACTTTATTCTTGACGATTTTGATGTTGACGGTGTTGCCGACGATCTGCTCGCCGACCTTGATAGCTTCGGAACGCCTAATATCGATGCGGACGGTGGCGTAGAATTTTAGGGCACGGCCGCCGCTGGTGACTTCCGGATTGCCGTAGGAGATGCCGACTTTTTCGCGGAGCTGGTTGATGAAGATGACGGTGCAGCTCGATTTGTTGAGCACTCCGGCTAACTTGCGCATCGCCTTGGACATGAGACGCGCCTGCAGACCGACTTGAGTGTCGGCCATGACCCCGTCGAGTTCGGCTTGGGGGACCAAGGCGGCGACCGAGTCGACGATGATGACGTCGATGGCGGAAGAGTGAGCCAGCATCTCAACGATTTCCAGCGCCTGCTCGCCGTTATCCGGCTGCGACAGTATCAATTCATCGATGTTGACGCCTAATCTTTTGGCATAAACCGGATCGATGGCGTGCTCGGCGTCGACGAAAGCGGCACGGCCGCCCCGAGCTTGGGCTTCGGCGATGGCGTGGAGGGCCAACGTCGTCTTCCCGCTCGATTCGGGACCGTATATTTCGATGATGCGCCCTTTGGGATAACCGCCGACACCTAACGCTAAATCAAGTGCGATCGAGCCCGAGGGGATCGTGTCGATATCGGTGGCCGGCCGTTCGCCCAGTTTCATGACCGAGCCTTTGCCGTACATCTTTTCGATCGCCCGGAGGGCTTCTTCTAATGCTGCTTCTTTAGTAATCGTTTCTTTTGCCATATATGACACCTTTCTATTATTAGTAATCGCATCGGAAGCAAAATGACCAATTATTGTTTGCTTTCGATGGCCTGATGGAGCAGTTTCAAGGCTGCGGCCACGGCTTGGAGTCTTATTTTTCTACGCGTTCCCTCGAAGTGGAATTCGTGCGCGATCGTATCTATTTCATCACTAACGGCAATGAAGCATAACCCGTTCGGTTTGCCTTCCTGAGGTTTCGGACCGGCGTTACCGGTGATGGCGAGGGCGATGGCGGATGATAATTTGATCCGTCCGAGCCTAGCCATGTTTTTTGCCGTATTCATGCTGATGGCGCCATCTTTTTCGATGTCCGGTTTCGATATGCCAAGCAAAGCTTGTTTCACGAAATCGTTATAGGTGATGAAGCCTCCGACAAAAGTCTTGCTGGCACCGGGAACCGCGGTCAGCGCTGCGGCTAACATACCGCCGGTCATGCTTTCGATCGTCCCGATCGTAAGTCCTTTTTTAATGGCTAGTTTGATAATCGGCGTCGCTTCTTTCATCAGTCGGCGAAAACCTTTCGGTTTTGGTAAACGTAAATGACGCCCGACAACACCGATAGTGCGGCGGCGATGTAAAGCAAGAAGTCGGTGACGCGCAGGTACGTTGGAAGATTCAAAAACGAGAACGGCCAGTCGTTCAAGAAAACGAAGGTGACGGCGATCATTTGGGCGACCGTCTTCAACTTGCCGAATATGTTGGCAGCGACGACGATTTTCTTATTGGAGGCCACCAGCCGCATCGCGTCGACGATCAAATCGCGGGCGATGAAAATGATGACGATAATCGGTAAAATCGTGACTTGGTCGGGGCTGGCCCATAACGGCTTGACCATGAGGAACAAGAGACTGGCGTCGATGAGAACCTTATCGGCGACCGGGTCCATGAACTTGCCGAAATTTGTGATCAGGTCGTATTTGCGGGCGATGTATCCGTCGAGGAAATCAGTCAATGAGGCGACCAGGAACAAGGCGGCGCCAATCACGTAAATAAGGTTCAGACCGCCGTTATATAAAGGAATCGTCCAGCCGAAAACATCATAGGGAAGCGCCAAAAAACCAATCAGAATGATGGTTAGAATTAATCTGGCAACGGTGATCTTATTCGGTAAATTCATTTTTTCCTGGTGAGTAGTCGACCCTGTAAGCCATGTTCTGTCGAGGATGATTATTTATCTATGCTTTCGCATGTGCGCGCCGATTCGGTTCTCGGCGTGCGCTTCCCCTACCAAATTTGGGTTTCTCGCTTGTGGGGTTTACCCCGTTCCACTCCTTGGTTTCCCAAGGACTCCGTCACTGTGGCACTTTCAGACGCGCCGCCATGTCTTGCGATGTAGGCCTTGCGCCGCCGTTATATGCTCCCATATACCTAACGTTATTTTTTCCGTTAGCACAATCACTACGGGCATCACAGCCCGTGCGAGCATGGACTTTCCTCTGGCGGTGAAGCCAGCAATCATCCGGGTCGACTATTTATCGGATTTTGGTCGGATCCTGACCGAGCTTGTATAGCGCTTTTTCCAAAGCGCTGATCCGCTGATGCAAATCGAGGTTGGTGCGGTTGACCGTGGTCGTGTCGCGGGCGTTGAGACCCGAGAGTTTTTCACTCAAGACGGCCACTTCGACTTCCAAGGCGTGGATGCGGTTTTTGGCCTGCTCCAGCTGCGCTCCGGCTTTCTCTAACGCCGGCAGCTCCTCAAGGGCGAACTGCTCGTAGCGGCGGAATTCTTCCAGCACTTTGTCCAAGAACTGGTCGACTTCCAAGGGGTCGTATCCTTTGACGTTGGGACGGAATTGCCTATTTAGGATATCGACGCTACCAAGCTGCAGTTTATGACCCATCGATCGCTAACCTCGAATTGATATTATATATCAAGGAGACCCCTATTTCAATTTAAGAGGAAAGATATGGGCTTAATGTTTTTCCCATTAATGCTATACTTATCACGACAATCATGAACGCCCTGCTAAAACAACTGCATCACCGCCGCCAAATCGTCTTTTTGGACATCGAAGGAACACAGTTCAGCCACGAGATGATCGCCTACGGAGCAGTCAAGGCGACACTTCGTCCTGATGGGACGATTCTTCGTTCCTTTAAGGGAATTAAGCAGTACGTCAAAGCCAAAAACACCATCGGCAATTTCGTCATCAAACTGACGGGTATCACCAAAGAAAAGCTGACTGAGGAAGGCGTCATGTACAAAGACGCTTTGGAGCATATCAAGAAATACTGCGGCGTCCAATACGACAAAACGGCGTTTGTGACGTTCGGTATCCACGACATGCGCATCATTTCCCAATCATACGTTTACAGTAACGACGCCGACGTCGCCATCGTCAAACACATCACCAAGAACCATATCGACATGTCGGCAATTCTCGGCCAATTCATCCGCGACGACAAGAATAATCCGCTTTCCCTGGTCAATAACCTCAAAGTGTTTGAACGCGCCTTCGACGGCACGGCCCACGACCCGCTCGACGACGCCCATAATTTGATGCTTTTATACAAAGATTTCCTGGCGAAGAAGGACATCGTGTTCAGCCAGTATCTCTCCGTGCTCGGACGCATGAACCACCTGCCCGATCCGGTCCAATACATCCTCCGGCAACTGCTCGCCGACCATGACGTGTCGGCCCAGGAATTCAAGGATGCGGTCAAGGAATACCTGAAATGATTAAGTACCCGGGCGGACAGCCTTACATCAAGACACCGAAAGCTAAACCGTCAGTGACCAAAACGGCCGCCAATCGCGGCATGGGTCTCGAACATGACCTGAATATATCCGCTGAATTCTATAACGAATCAGGCCGGGCGCTGATTACCAAACGGCCGACGCCGATCAACATCGTCAAAGTCGATTACTCCAAAGGGGCACGCATCACCGACGCCTATTTCGAAAAGCAGTCGACGACCGACTATAACGGCATCTACCGGGGCAAATACATCGACTTCGAAGCCAAAAGCAGCCATAACAAAGTCTCGTTCCCGCTTGGCAATATCTATAAGCACCAGTTCGACCATTTAAGCAAAGTCATCACCCAAGGCGGCTTAGCCTTCTTCATCATCCAGTTCGTTCCCTTGGACGAGACTTACGTCGTACCGGCGCAAGCGATCATCGATTTCGCCTCCAAGGACGAACGGAAGTCGCTTCCGCTGACGTTCATTAAAGAAAAAGGAGTCTTGGTGACCCCGGGCTATACGCCGCGTCTGGCGTTTCTAGACGCCGTCGACAGTTTATTTTTCAAGTAGGTTCTTGTTCTTCTCGGCGCATTGGCCGATTAAAGGACAACCTATACAAGATGGACGACGGGCAGTGCAGTAATACCGCCCGAAATGCAGCATCTGGTGATGAGTTTTGATATAACGTTCCTCGGGGAGCGTTTTTCTTAATTTGGCTTCGACTTTTGTAACGTCGTCATTCATGAGGGCGAACTTCAGCCGTTTAGAAATCCTCGCCACATGGGTGTCGACGGCGATTTCCGGGATGTGGAACAGTTCCGCCCGTACGACGTTGGCGGTCTTCGCTCCAACACCAGGTAGGCTCATCAGATCTTCTTTTGACATCGGGACGGCATCGGAAAAGCGTTCATGGAGCAAGCGGCATATCTCGATGATGTGCTTGGCTTTGGTGCGATAAAGACCAATCGATTTGATGATCGCTTCAACTTCGAATAGATCGGCTTCCGCCAGGGCCGCGACGCTAGGATATTGATTGAATAGGCGCGGCGTGACCGCGTTGACGTTAATATCGGTGGTTTGCGCCGACAAGACGACGGCGATCAATAGTTCATGCGGCGCGCGATAGTTCAATTCGCAGGCGGCATTGGGCAAAATCTCGTCGAAATAATCTAGGATGCGATTCAGGTTTTCAATCGGCATCGTCAAGCCATTTGGTCTGGGCGATTTCGATCGTCTTCTCGATGTCTTTCTCCCATTCTTCGCTGGCGGCCGAATAGCCTTCCTTCTCGCGGTCGGAGCGCACCGTCCGTTTCAGGAGAA
>Ga0172367_10005849_pt1 | contig 14731 bp, 11 predicted proteins | sample Lak10m_FD_114542 | JGI IMG/M metagenome (GOLD analysis project Ga0172367, IMG submission 114542) | Freshwater microbial communities from Kabuno Bay, South-Kivu, Congo - kab_022012_10m | ecosystem: Environmental > Aquatic > Freshwater > Lake | place: Democratic Republic of the Congo: South-Kivu... | reverse complement strand
TACAATAGGAAAGTTACCCATACCACAACAAGGATCAAACCATTTAAGATTTATATTTGTCCATACTTCATTAGGTAATTTATCTAACATTTCATTAATTAGTTTAATTGGTGTAAATACTTCACCATATTTTTTTTTTTCAATTGTTTTAGGTTTTAAACAATCATTTATTAGTTCTAATAATTCTTTAGGTTTATCAATTAAACTTTGTAATGATAATTTAAAGTTAATACATATATTATTAACTGTTGAATTTTTATAATTTAGATATTTATTTATTATTTTTACTATTATTTGTATTAAATCTTTTTTATTCCACCATATTAAAGATTGATCATTAAATATATCTATTAATTCATTATTTTCTTGTATTTCTTCTAACATTTTTACAAAATCTTTATTATTATTCTTAATTGTTAATATACATGTTAATGGTACTATATAAGGTAATACATCTTTAGTAAATGATATATTTATTATTTTTTCAGGTTTTTCTTTATTATTATTTGATATTTTAATACCTGATGGTAAATGCTGTAGTTCATTATCTTCATCATCTTTTATTTCAATTATTAATTTATTTTTATCTTGTAGATTACACATAAAATTTTTATTTATTAGTTGTTGAGTTGAATTATCAAAATCTATATATTCATTATCTAAATTTTTGAGTAATATTTTAAAATTATTAATAGGATCATTTTTCCATAGTTCTAACATTTTATTTATTAATTTTATTTCATTTAGTTCTTTATTTATAAACATATCAATATCAATATTTATTAAATGACTTGAAATCAAATATTTTAGTTTTTCTTCAATATTTAGATGAGATTTATTATTATATGTTATACATGTATTAAGTACCCTACTTATATTTAGATCTACAACAAAACCATATTTTTTATTTTTTCCTTCAGTCATACATCTAAACATTTGTTGCATAATTTTATCATTTGACAGTGTATTATTTAATAATAAAACTAGATCACAATTTTCCAATGTTATGCCTAAACTTAACATATTACCTGCTAATATAATTAAACCATTTTTATTAGTTTCATGAACTATTTTTTCATTTTTAATTATTTCATCTTTAATATCTTTTACTAAATCATCTGCTTTAGAATTTACTATCATAACATCATATTTTTTTAATATATTATCTTGTAATATTAATTTTTTAAGATTTTCAGAAATTTGATTAATATTTCTGACTGGTAAAAACCATATTTGTGTTTTTATTGGTCTTGTTTTTAATATATTTATTCTTGAATATATAGAATAATCTTTATTAGGAAAATTTATTTCTTTAAAATCACCAGAGATATATTGTAATATTGTTTTAATTTCTTTTTCATATTTAAACTTATAATTTTCAATATGAAATAAAGCTTCATAACTAAAACCATAAACAGAATCCTGAATTATATTTTTAATATTTTCATATTTTTCATTATCAAACATTGTAGTAATTAAACATAATTCGGGCATATCTTGATAACATTTTAATAGTTCCACATCAATATTATAATCAATTTTATGCTTTTCTTTTAATTTATTAATTTCTAAATTTTTACATAATATTTCATCTTCAATATCCCAATATAATTGACATTCAGAAGGAATATTAAATGTTTGAAGGGGTTTATAATATGTAGCTGTTAAATATATAATAATACTATTATTAGAAGAATAAGAATTAAAAATATTTTTAGAGATATTTGTAGTTCCAGTGAAATGATTTTCATCAAAAACAATTAAATTTAGATTTAAATTTTTAATATTAATAATTGTATTATCATTAATATAATTTTGTATTAATTGTTTAGAAATAATAAAAATATTATTATTTTTAATTTCAAGTTTATTTTTAATGAACTTTGAATTTTTAATATTAACAATGTTAAATTTTCTAAAATTTTTATATTTAAAAAATAAATCTTCAGTGAATTGTGTGATTGTTTCATTAGGTGCAGGAGTAATAATTAAAACATTAAATTTATCATTAAAAAGTTTTAATATTAAACCACCGACCATAAATGTTTTACCACTTCTACACTTACAACCCCATAAAAAGTTTTTAAATTTTTTATTAATTAAATTAATTGTTTTGTAAACAATTAAATCTTGATGAAATCGTAATTCTAAATTTTCATTTAAATTTAAATATATTTTATTCCAATCAGAATTATTATTTTTAAGTATACTTTTTTTAAATTTAATAAAATATGTATTCAAATCATTTTGATCTAATATATTATTTTTTTTAATGTATTTAGTAATATATTTACTATTTTCAGAAGCATTTATAGCTCTATTTAAAATATCTGATTTATTTGGTACAACTAAATATATTTTAAAATCTTTATAAATATGTTTATTATGAAAAATCATGGAAATTATATTTTGAATATCAAAATAAAAAATATCTTCACATGATTTTGGATACTTTGAAGTTATAAATATAAAAGTATTATTTATTTTATGTTGTAATGCAATATCAGAACATCCTGAAGAATTACTACTATTTACATTTTCATTTAAATAATTAAAATAGTTATTTATTTTTTTAAATTTACCATTATTAAAATTTCCACTTAAATGGTGATAATCATTATTTGAAAATTTTGAACAAAAACCAAATTTAATTATTATATCAAATAATCTTTCAAATATAATTCCTTTTTCTGATTGTGTATTATATGTATTTATTATTTCATTAATTGAATTATATTTAATGATATATTGAATAAATTCTTTAATAATCATAAGTTTATATAAAGTTTATATAAAGTAAGTTAAGTAATTTTTTAAATAAAAATATATCAATTTTTTTTAAATAATTATTAAAAATATGAGTTTATATAAAATAAAATAAAAATCTAACATTAATTAAATGGAAGAGTTTAATTTTAATTCTAATTCAAATTTTGGAACTAAAATAAAAAAAAATGATAATATAAATGATGATATAGATTATGATACAATAATAAATAATTTAAATAATATAGATTCAGATAATACAGAAAATTATGATAATAATAAAAACATTAATAATTTGGTTAATAAAATAGAAAAAAATATAGAAAATGCAAATTTAAATCGTTCAGAGTTTGATAAATTAAAAGAAATATTAAATAATAATAAAATAGATTTAATAGAAGATAAAATAAATAATATTGAAAATAAATTAGATGATAAAATAAATAAAAGTAATAATAATAATAATAATAATAATAATAATATATTAATAAATATTTTAAAACATAAAGATATATTAATATATATATTACTTTTTATAATATTAAATATAAATATAATAACAGAAGGAATAAAGAAAGTATTAATATATTTAAAACTGGATTATAGTTGTATAGAAGTATTTTTAAAAACGTTAATATTTTCTATATTTTTAATAGTAATAAAAATAAATTTTATAAAAAAATTGATATAAAATATAATTGAATATAAATTATTAATATATTAAATAAAAATGTCATTTCAAACCCCAAGATATAAGTTAAGGATTAAAACCACAAATGAAAACATATTAAATCATTATAAAAATTTTACTTATCATCATAATGGAGATAGTGGAATAGATTTATATAATAATGAAATAGAAATAGGATATTTAAAAGTAGGAACAATAGATTTTAATATACAATGTGAAATGGAAGATTTAGTAACTAAAAATTTATGTAGTTATTATTTAGTTCCTCGATCATCATTATCAAATACAGAATTTATGTTAGCAAATTCAGTAGGTATAATAGATGCAGGATATAGAGGAAATATAAAAGCGAAAATTAGATGTTTTTCAAATGATAATAATATATTAAGTAGTGGTTCATATTTTCAAATTATAGGTCCAACATTAGAACCAATAATAATAGAATTAGTAAATGAATTAACAACAACAACAAGAAACGCAGCAGGATTTGGTTCAACAAATGTAAATTAATATAAATATATATTAATAATATAATATAATGAAGATAGGGTTATTTGATTCTTCCTGGAATTATACAGTAGAAACACCATATAATGAGCCATTAGGAGGGACACAGAGTGCAATATGTTATTTTGCTGAAGAATTAAGTAAAAATCATGAAATATATATATTTAATAATATAAATGAAATTACAAATAAAAAGTCAATAATACATGTACCATATCAATTATATCTTTCATTTATTCATAGTTATAAAATAGAATTAGATATAGTAATTGTAAGTTGTTTACCAAATGATTTATATAATATAAGAAATAATTTATTTAATTTAAACTATAAAAATATAATATATTGTTTATGGACAGGACATGATATAGATCAAAATCCATCATTATTATTAAATGAAAATAAACTTAAAGATAGTGTTGATTTATTTATATTTGTAAGTGACTGGCAAAGATTACGTTATGTTGATAAATATAAAATACAATATAATAAAACATTAATAATGAGAAATGGAATTGGTAAACCATTTGAAAAATATTTATATATAAATACAAAAAAAATAAAAAAGTCATTGACATATTGTTCAATACCATGGCGTGGTTTAGATTTATTAAAACCAATATTTGAGAAAATAAACAATATACATAGTGATACAGTATTAAAAATTTATTCAGGATTAAATATATATAAACAAGAAGATAATAAAAAAGAAAATATATTTAATAATATGAAGTCAGTAGTATATAATTATGGAGTATCACAAAATAAATTATCACAAGAATTATCAGAAATAGAAATTTTAACATATCCTAATACATTTCAGGAAACGAGTTGTATATCAATATTACAAGCTATGGCGTGTGGTTGTTTAATTATAACATCAAATTTGGGTGCATTAAAAGAAACAATGAATAACATGAATGAATACATAGATATAAACATATATAATTTTGATATATCAAATTATATAAATAATTTTGTAATAAAATTGGATAGTTTAATAAAATTATCAGATAAAGAAAAACAAGAAATAATAAATAAAAATAAATTACATATTAAAGAAAATTATACATGGGAAGTAATATGTAATAAGTTTATAACAGATATAAAAGTACATATTAATGATAAAATTAATTTTAATACAGTATATATACCTAAAATTAATGATGGATTAGAATATTTTAAAGTAGAAAATTGGATTGAAACATTAAAAATATTTGAAAATGTAAAATATTTTATTTCAGAATCACATTATAATATTATTAAATTAAATATTGGTGTTTGTTATTATAAATTAAAACAATATGAAAAAAGTAAAGAAAATTTTAAAATAGCAAAAACAATAATAAAAGATTTTAATATATATAGAAATTTAGCAATGTTAGAATTAGAATATAATCATTTAAATAAATATTTTAAATATGCACGTCGGGCATTATCTTTTTATTTTGATCCATTATTTGCTAATTTATTAGCAGAAAAATTGGAAACAGTAAATATAATACATGAATCATTAGGATTATATGAATCAATATTAAAAATAGAACCGGATAATGTAAATGCATTAAATAATTTAGGAAATTTATATTTATTTTTCATAGCAAAAAATAAGGATATAAACAGATCAAACAATAAAACATATAATAAATCATTTGAGTTATGTACAACAAAAAATGAAATTAGAAAACGAGAGTTAGTATATAGTAATATTATATTTAATTCATTATATAATTGGAATTTAACAGATGAAGAAATATATAATATATCTATAACATGGCCTGATTTTTTTCCAAAAACAAATGAAATGATAAATATCAGTAAAAAATTAAATAGATTAAAAAAAAATAAGAAAATAAGAGTGGGTTATTTATCATCAGATTTTATAACACATCCAGTGGGATATATGTTTGATAGTATATTAAAAAATCATAATACAAATTTATTTGAAATTTTTTGTTATGATAATGCAGCTATTGATGGTAATTCAGATGTTGTTGGTAAAAGATTAAGAGGTTATAATAATGCTAAATGGTACAGAATAACAAATATATCAGATAAAGAAGCATTAGAAATAATAATAAATGATGAATTAGATATATTAATAGATATGATGGGTCATACAAGATTTACAAGATTAAATATAGTTCAATATAAACCAGCTAAAATAATAATATCATATTTTGCATATCCTTCAACAAATGGAATGAAAGAAATAGATTATAGATTTACAGATAAATATGCAAATCCACCAGAAACACAAAAATATTTTATAGAAAAATTTTATTATTTACCAAATGGATTTCAATGTTATACACCTCCAGTAGAATTACCTACAAATAAAACATATGAACGAGAAAAATATAAAATTAATTTATGTTGTTTTAATAATCCTGTAAAATTATCATTACCAACTATAGAAATGTTTATAGAAATATTAAAACGATTACCAAATTCTAAATTATATTTAAGATATTTATATTATTCATCAAGTTATTATAAAGAATATATGTTAAAATTTTTTACTGATGAAGGAATATCAGCAGATAGATTAGATATTGGATGTGATCAATTACCAAATTGTTTATATTTATATGATAAAATGGATATTGTATTAGATCCATTTCCTTATAATGGTGGAACAATTAGTAGTGAAGCATTATATATGAATACACCATTAATAACATTAGCAGGTACAAATTATGTATCTCGTGTTGGTGTAAGTTTATTAAGTAATTTAGGATTAGAAAAATATATAGCATATAGTAAAGAAGAATATATACAAAAAGTAATAGATTTAGCTAATAATGAAAAAGAATTAAAAGAACTTCATAAAACAATAAGAAATAAAATGTTAAAATCAGGATTAGCAAATACAACATTATTTACAAAACATATAGAAGAAGCATATAAAGATATAATGACAAAATATTGGACAGAAAATGGTGAAAGTAAAGTAAATATAAATATAAATATAAATAATAATAATAATAATGATGAAAATAATGATAATGAAATAGTAAAAAATAATATTTAAATAAATATTATTAATAAAAAATAATGGATAATAATTCATGGGTTGAGAAATACAGACCAAATAATTTTAATGAAATAGTAACACAAAATAATATAATAAATTCATTACGAAATGTAATAAAATTAAAAAATATACCACATTTAATATTTTCAGGACCATCAGGATGTGGTAAAACATCAACAATAATAGCATTAGCAAAAGAATTATATGGAAATAATATACATGATAAAATAGTAGAATTTAATGCATCAGATGAAAGAGGAATAAATATTATAAGGGAAAAAATAAAAACATATGCTAAACAATCAGTAAATATAAATAATAATAATCCACCATGGAAAATAATAATATTAGATGAAGCAGATACAATGACCCCGGATTCACAGTTTGCATTAAGACGAATAATAGAGGAATATTCAAAAATAACAAGATTTTGTATAATATGTAATTATCATAGTAAAATAATAGAACCAATAATATCACGTTGTTCATTATTTAAATTTAAACCAATAGAAGACAAACATATATTAAAAAAATTAATAGATATATGTAATACAGAGGGAATAAAATATACAGAAGAAATATTATTAGAAATAATAGAAATAGTAAGAGGAGATTTAAGAAAAGCAATAAATATATTACAAAAATGTTGTAATTACAATAAAAATATAATAGATAAAAAAATATTAAATGAAATATCAGGAATAATGCCACTAGAAATGTTTAATAATTTAATAAAAAATATTTTAATAAAAAATACTAAAGAAATAGATATTATAATAAATAATTTATTTAATAATGGTTATTCATTAGTAAATCAATTATTATTATTTCATAAATATATATTAAATATGAATATATCAAATAATAAAAAATCTAATATATTATATAAATTAGCAGAAATAGATCAAAATTTAATTAAAGGATGTGATGAATATATATTATATATGAAATTAATATATCATATTATGATAATAATTTAAATATATAATATTATTAAATAATAAATGAATAATAACGATACATTACCTTGGATTGAAAAATATAGACCTAAAAATATTGATGATATTATTAGTCATGATCAAAATATTGAAACAATTAAAAAATTATTAGACAATAATGCATTACCACATTTATTATTTTATGGTAGTTCAGGAACAGGTAAAACGTCAACAATATTAGCACTAGCACATAAAATATATAAAAATAATATAAGATTAATGGTAATGAAGTTAGATGCATCCGATGATCGTGGGATAAATACAGTTCGTGAAGATATAAAAGGTTTTGCAGAGAAAAATAATATGTTTCAAAAGGGTGTAAAACTAATAATATTAGATGAAGTAGATTCAATGACATTTGATGCACAATTTGCATTAAGAAGAATAATAGAAATATATTCAGCAACTATAAGATTTTGTTTAATATGTAATTATGAAAATAAAATAATACCAGCAATAAAATCAAGATGTGCAAATTTTAGATTTAATAATATAGATATAAAACATATATCAAATAAATTATATCAAATAAGTAAATTAGAAAAAATAAATTATGAAGATGGTGTAATAGAAATAATAAGTGATTTATCAAAAGGAGATTTAAGAAAAGGAATAAATATATTACAATCATTATATATGCAATCAAATAATATAACTCAAAAATCATGTTATGAAATAGTAGGTATACCATTAAAAACAGAAATAAAGTATATATTAAGTTTATTATTAGATAATAATATAGATTTTAGTAAATGTTATAATATAATAAATAATATAATTAAAAAAAATAATTATTCATTAAATATAATATTAAATGAAATAACAAATGAAATTATAGAAAATATAGAAAATATAGAACAAATAAAAAAATCATATAATATAATATCAGAATTATCAGATTTAGAAAATATGATAAGTAAATCAACATTTGAAGATATATATATATCAGCATTAATAAGTATATTTAAAAAAGAAATAATATAAAAAAATTGAATTACAATAATATTAAAATATAAATATAATAATAATATAAATAAGTAATGCAACATATTAATGAAATATTAAAACAAAATAATTTAAATATGAAAGTAACAAGTTATATTGAAGAAACAAGTTTAGATACAATAATAAATTTTTTAATAGATGATATAAATATAAAAATATTAACAGATTTTAATAATTATTGTTTAGGTGAATCATTAAATGAAAATATAAAATATTTTAATATAAATATAATATTTATAGAAAAAACAATAAATAATATAATAAATGAATTATATAATACATTTAAAAAAAAATCAATATTTAAATATGAAAATAATTTTAATATAAATATAAATTATGAAGAATTAACAAAAGAAAAAATAAATTATAATTTAATAAAAGAAAATTTAATAAAATATTATAATACTAATAATTTAACAGATATATTAAATACAAATGAAATAATATTTAATAAAACACAAATAATAACAATAATAATTAATGAATTAAAAAAATTTAATAGAAATATGGATTATAAACATTATATAACAATAAATTATGAAGAATCAAATATATTTATAATAAGATATATATTTAATAAAGAATTAAGTAGTAAAATAAAAAAAGTATTTGATTATGATTATATTGAATTAAAATTAAATATAGCATATTATCCATATTTACCTCCTAAATTAGAATATATAAAACCCCCTATAAAAAATGATTTATATATTGGATTATTAGATTTAAAAATTTTAAATATATTAAATTGGAATTCAATAATATCAATAGAATATTTATTAATAAATTTAGGAAATGAATTAGAAAAAATAATAGATGATTATATATTATATAATTTAGAAGATTATAATAATTTAGAAAATGAATTATTAAAATTATCATATTTTTTAAAATATTGTTCAAATAAAATAAATATAAATATTAATTTTATAAATTTTGAAACAATAGATAATAAAAAAAATTTCTGGAATGCCGGTACGGGATATAGTAATAAATCAAGTACAAATAAATGGAATATTAAAAATTATATAAAAGATCAAGAGTTAACAAATACACAAATATATAATAGTTTATTAAAAATAAATGAATTATTAAATAATGATAATATAGATATATTATTAAGTTCATATTTTAAAGAATATATAAATAATACAATAAGAGAGTTAACATTTTTAGAATTAAATAAAAATAAAAATATATATATAATATTATTTGATATAATAGAAAAAATTTTAGAAAAAAATAAAGAAATATATTTTAAAAATATAGAAAATTTATATAATGAAATAAGTGGAATTGATATATTAAATAATATAGAATTAAATTATATAAATAAAATAATAAAAATTTGTAAAATTTTGAGTGATAATAATATAATTAAAAATGATAATAATATTATTAATACTACAAATTATAAAGAATTATATATTAATACTATGAAAACTTTACAATATGATACCTATGAAATTGAAACAACACATAGTTTTTATAATATGATAAATAGGAAACCAACAAAAAAAGCATTTGTAAGAATATTATCAGAATTAGGAAGTTTTAAAACAAGTTTACCATTAAATTGGTGTTCTTCAATATGGGTAAGAATATCAAAACAAAATTTAAGTATTTTTAGTTTTTTGATAAGTGGTCCTGAAAATACACCTTATGAAAATGGATTATTTGAATTTCATGCATATTTTTCTGAAGATTATCCAAAAGAAGTACCAAGAGTATTATTAAAAACAACAGGAAATAATACTGTAAGATTTAATCCAAATTTATATAAATGTGGTAAAGTATGTCTATCATTATTAGGTACATTTAATGGATTATTTGCTAGTGAAAAATGGATACCTGAAACATCAACATTTATACAAATAATGGTATCTATACAATCATTAATATTAATTGATGATCCTTATTATAATGAACCAGGAAGTGAAAAAGCATTAAATACAGATATAGGGAAAAGTAATTCATTAAAATATAATTTAACGTTATATCCAAATACAATAAAATATGGAATGATTGATATGATATTAAATCCACCAAAAGGATTTGAAACAATTGTGAAAGAACATTTTAAATATAAAAAAGAAGAAATAATAGATAAAATTACAAAATGGGAAACATATTATACAAATAATATATTAAAAGATGATAAAATAAAGTTAATAAATCTATTAAATAATATATAATTTTTTTATATAAATTAAGTTAATATGTATAATTTAATTTTATATGGAAAAAATGAATTTTATTTAAATTTGAATAATAAAACATATTATATTTATAAAATAGATAATAAAGAGAATGAAAAAATAATGTATGAAATAATAAATAAATATATAGATAATCAAAATAATAATATAAATGAAAAACATTATATAGGAATAGATTTTGAATTTAATAAAATATCAAAAGGTGACCGAGATGTAGCATTAATGCAATTAAATATAGAAAATGATAGTGATATAGGATATATATTTGTATTATATCCACCAGATTTAGAAGATCAAGAAATAATAATAAAGTTATTAACTAATAAATATATTTATAAAATATTACATGGGTCAGAGTCATTAGATATACCATATTTATTTAATCAATTATTAATAAAAACAGAAAATATAAATAATTTTTGTAAAAATTTTTATGATACTAAATATTTATGTGAATATTATAATATAGAAAATGAAATAATAGAAAAATGTTCTATTTATGAATTATTATTAAATAAACAAATTATTAATGAAAATAAATTAAAAGAATTAAATAAAATGAATGAAATAATAGGTCCATTATATTTTATAAATATAAATATATATAAATTAAGTGATAATATATTTAAATATTCATTATATGATGTAATATATTTACCTGAATTATTAAAAAAATTTATAAATAAAAATATAATTTATAATAAAGTAATACCAGAATTATTAGTTTTAATATTAAAATATAAAAAAAATATTGAAAATGAAATTATTAAAATACAATATTATATTAATAATTTAAATTTAGCTTATATTATTAATAATAATTATAAAGTTTTTTTAATAAATTTATGGGAAATATATTATTATATTTATTTTGATCATAAATTAACTAATATTAATTATTTTAAAAAATTTTTTGAAATTATTACTAAATTTTTAGTTTATTATAATGTTGTTAATTTTTTTATTGTTCTTAAAAATGATAACCAAATTTCTAATGTTATTAATTATAATAAATTAATTTTATGGTTTTCTTTTAATTATCCTAATATTTATACTATTATTAATCAATTTAATAATAATATTATTTCTGATTTTAAACATATTAAATCATCTTTAAATAAATTTTAATTATATTATTATTTAAATATATATTAATATATATTATTAATTATGAGTTATAACAATAAAGACATTGATGGTTTAACAAAAGTTAAAAAAAATAAAAAAAATGTGAATAAACCTGGAAATACAATTTTAATTAGATCAAAATTAAATGATGACTTGGATGAAACTATTTTTAAAGATTTAGAAGGATTAAAAGAAGTCACTAAATCAAAAGATAATAAATCAGTATTTGTAATATTTGAAAATATTAAAGATTCATTAAAAGGATTACAAAAATTGCGAACAGATCATAAAAATTATAATATTAAATTTAGTTATTATCGTATTTATTTTACTATTAATGAATTAGATAGTTCAGTAGATTATAATGAATTGAAAAAGAAATTTACAACACATATAGAATCCTTATGTAATGCCAATGTTCTTTATTGTAAATTTTATAAAAAAGATGATAAATATATTAATTGTGGTGATTTTACAATTGATACATATGAAGGATTAAATAAATTATTAGATAAAGAAAATGGAATAAAAGAATATAAATTAGAAAATTATACAGGTAACTTTTATTATTATAACAATAAGAAAAAAGAAAAAGAGTGAATATTTTTAATTTAAAAAAATTATATAAATATAATATAATGAGTAATTATATTATATATATATTATTAAATAGATATAATAATTATACTTATGTAGGTATAACAAATAATGAAATCAGAAGATTAAGACAACATAATGGTGAATTAAAAGGTGGTGCAAAATATACAACAAATAATAAAAAAGAAGGACACTGGGAATATTATGCTCAAATACGTAATGTAGAAAAGTGTACAGCATTAAGTATAGAAAAAAAAATAAAATTAAGAACAAAAAAATATAAAGGTACACCAATAGAGAAACGTATATTAGCAGTAAATAATATATTACCATTATATGAAAATTTAAAATTAGAAATATTATGATTTTTTATTATTAGAAAATCGTAAAAGAGTTTCAATATCAGAAGGAAAATCAGGTTTTTTATTTAAATCTGATAAACCAAAAATTCTACTACTAAAATTAATATCTTTTTTATTATCTGTATTTTTAATATTATATTGTTTCATCCATGAATTATCAATATTAAAAACAGAATCAATATTATTACTATTAAATAATTTATCATCATATTTTTGTTTTAATTCAGGTGTTGTTAATATATATAAACCTTTTTTAAAAATTTTAATTTTATTAATTTGATTTTGATTTAATGATTTAAAATAATTATAAATATTAATTTTTTCATTATATGCGTGTATAATTTCATTTTTACTAGCATTATTATTTATATTAAATAGTTTATAATAATTATCCATTAATAATAATATTAAATTAAATTTAATTAAACTTATATATTTTTATTTTGTAATAATAAATTAATAATATTTATATCAATTGAATCTATATTTATATTATTATATTTATTAATTCTATAATAAAGAATACGATATTCATGATCAAATAATTTTATATTATTTTTTTTTAACTTTTTTTTTAAATCTATAAAATTCATATAATATTATAGATAATTTAATAATTAAATTTATTTTTATTATAAATTATATTATATTCTTCTATATTAAAACTATCTAATGAATAATATATTCGTGGTATGTTGTATTTCTCTATATAACTTTTACAATTAAAACACGGTTTTGAATTTCTTAAACAACAGATATTATTTATTATACTTGTTCTTATTACATATAATACTGAATTTTTTAATAAGTGTGTTCTATTCTTTTTTTTAACATCATTTATAGCCGCAACTTCCGCGTGTGTACTGAATTTATTACTTAAATATAAAGGTCTATTTATACCTTCACCTATAATTTTATTTTGATAAACTATAACTGCCGCATGTTGTTGTGTCATTATTGATTTTTTTGCTAAATATTGTGCTCGTAATATAAAAATATTTTGTTTTATACTAATATTTTTATATATTTTATCACTCAAAATTTTATTTTCATTCAAAATTATTAATTCATATGTATCATTTAATTTTTCTTCATATTTAAAATTTATATTTGATTTTTCTTTATTATCATTCACTTTTAATATATTTAATCTCTCTTTATTATCATTTAATTTTAATGAGATAGGCCTCCCTTTATTATCATTCACTTTTAATATATTTAATCTCTCTTTATTATCATTTAATTTTAATGAGATAGGCCTCCCTTTATTATCATTTAGTTTTAGTGAGATAGGCCTCCCTTTATTATCATTTAATTTTAATGTTTTAGTTTTTCCTTTATTATCATTTAATTTTAATGTTTTAGTTTTTCCTTTATTATCATTTAATTTTAATGTTTTAGTTTTTCCTTTATTATCATTT
>Ga0172367_10005848_pt1 | contig 14731 bp, 14 predicted proteins | sample Lak10m_FD_114542 | JGI IMG/M metagenome (GOLD analysis project Ga0172367, IMG submission 114542) | Freshwater microbial communities from Kabuno Bay, South-Kivu, Congo - kab_022012_10m | ecosystem: Environmental > Aquatic > Freshwater > Lake | place: Democratic Republic of the Congo: South-Kivu... | reverse complement strand
TCCACATCAATTCCACGCGCAGCAATGTCGGTAGCTACCAGAAAGCGGGTTTTACGCGCTTTAAAATCGGAAAGCGCCTTCTGTCGGGCTGTTTGCGATTTATTGCCATGAATGGCCTGTGCATTATGCCCGTTTTTCTTCAGTAACATGGCTACCTTGTCGGCACCGTATTTTGTGCGCGTAAAAACCAGCGCTGAAGTGATTTCCGGGTCCTGAACGACATGGATCAGCAAGTTTCGCTTGTCGGCATAATCAACCATGTAAATACGCTGCTCCACTTTTTCGGCGGTGGTCGATTCCGGAGTTACCTCCACTTTCACCGGATTGCGCAAAATGGTTTGCGAAAGTTTGACAATGTCGGCGGGCATGGTGGCCGAGAAGAAAAGTGATTGTCTTTCTTTCGGAAGTTCTGCAATGATGCGCTTCACATCGTGAATAAAACCCATGTCCAACATGCGGTCGGCTTCGTCAAGCACAAATAAATCGAGGTGGCGTAACTCAATATAGCCCTGATTCATCAAATCGAGCAAACGGCCGGGAGTGGCAATCAGGATATCGATTCCCTGACGTAAAGCATCGGTTTGCGGGCGTTCACCAACGCCGCCGAAAATAACGGTGTGTTTCAGTCCGGCATACCGGCCATAAGCGCCAAAGCTCTCGCCAATCTGAATGGCCAGTTCGCGGGTTGGGGTCACAATCAATGCTTTAATCTGACGTTTTCCTTTGGCCGGATTGTGGGTATCGTGCAGGATTTGAATGATTGGAATAGCAAAAGCGGCTGTTTTTCCTGTACCTGTTTGTGCGCAACCTAATAAGTCTTTTCGCTGAAGTATGATCGGGATTGCTTGTTGCTGAATGGGTGTTGGTGTTTCGTAACCTTCTGTTTTCAAAGCCTTTTGGATAGGCTCAATTAAATCTAAATTTTCAAATGACATTGTTTCTGTTTGGGAAGGCCTCCAAAAAATCAAATAATCCAACAGTGGCCTTCATGTTAAAGGCTGCGAAATTAGTCATTAATCCGACAATCGGCTCTTTTTTTGGATTATTCTGTTTTTTGCAGAGAAAGGATAACTTACGAAATGAAAAGCGACTGGCAAGATCACCAGTCGCTTAAGTATCATTTAATCCTCAATTGCCGAATACATTATTGCGGCCAGCCGGTCCCACAATTCGCCGTGTCGGGCACCCAGAATCTGGGTCATTCCTACAAAGATCAATTGTTCTTTTGGGTCGATGAAAAATTTGGTATTGAAATAGCCGCCCCATTCATACGTGCCGGGCGATTTTACGCTGATGCCTTTTCCCTGGTCAGTAATCAAGGAGAATCCAAGACAAAACGTTTCTCCGGGTTTACGGCTATAACCTTTACCCTCCTGATTTAACATGATCATCTGGTCGGCAGTCATAACTTCCACCGTCTTTCGGCTCAATATTCTCTTCCCGTTGTAATGGCCATTGTTCAGCAAAGCCTGAATAAATGTGGCATAATCGAGCGCTGTTGAAGATAATCCACCGCCACCGGCGTAATGGTTGTTGTCGGCCTGAAGCGGATAGTCCATTCCTGAAGAAATTCCGCCGGTATTGGTGGCCATTTCCAGCGTGCCGTCTTCTTTTTGCAAATAAATGGGAACCAGTTTGGCCTGTTTTTCTTTGGGCAGATAGAAAAAGGTGTTTTTCATACCAAGAGGTTCAAAAATGTTTTTGCGGAAATAATCGCTCAGCTTGCTTTCTGAAACGACTTCCACCACGCGCCCCAGAACGTCCATATTCAAACCATACGTGTATTTTTCGCCCGGATGAAATGCCAGCGGAACTTCGGCCAGACGATTGATAAATTCTTCGGTGGTCATTTTCGTGTGCGACAGGCCAACATCCATTAACCCTTTTTTTGCATAAATAGCCCGCAAAGCACCCTGCGAGAATGCTCCGTAAACAATTCCGGAGGAGTGAGTCAGCAGCTGACGAATGGTAATGGGTGATTTGGCCGGAACCGCGGTGTAGCTCGAATCTTTTTCGTTGAACTGATCTAAAACTTTTGAGTCTTTGAATGCCGGAATATAGTTTTGAACCGGATCGTCCAATCCTAGTTTTCCCTGCTCGTACAATTGCATAATGGCGACCGAAGTTACTGCTTTGGTCATCGAGGCGATGCGGAAAATATCGTCTTTCTGGTAGGCCGCTTTTTTATCGGTCGTGCGAAATCCAAAGTTCTTGTAATACACAATCTGGTTGTCGCGGGCAATCAGGAAAACACCTCCCGGGATGTAACCTTTATTTACGTAATCCTGAATAAATTGGTCGATCTGAGCCAGTTTTTTGTCCGACATGCCTACCAATGCCGGAGCTCCTTCAGTTAAAACAGCTGGTTGGGCAACCGCCAGAAAATGAATGCAGATCAGGAAAAAGAACAATAGAAATCTGGTTTTCATGGGAAAGTTTTTAGTTTGAAATTGGATTATTACAGTGCCTGAAAATTATGGAATTAATTTGAAATCAGGCGAGAAAATAATACAGTAATCCGAATAAAAGTGCGCCAAAAAGTGAAAATGCCACGTACAGTCCGAATACTTTTCGGGTGGTGATTCCGTAAACTGCCGCCATTGCCGGAATGGTTGTCAACGGGCCTGAAATCAGGAATGCCAATGCAGCTCCGGGATGCAGCCCAAGTTGCAACAATCCGCCCACCATAGGCAAAGCTGTTATATTGCTGGTGTACACCGGTACACCTAACACAGCGGCAATAATTACCGAAGCAAATCCTTCCTGATTGAGCAATTGCCCGATCCATTCCTGAGGAACATACAAATTGATCAGTGCATTTAGCAGAAAAGCCAACCCCATGAATTTGGTGATCATCCAAACCGATTTCAATGATTCATTGATTAGTCTTTGCCTGAAAGTCTTCTCGTTGGCCGGTTCGTTTGTCGAGCTGCATGAACAAGCTGACGTCGGCTCAGTTTTTTCGGCACAACAAGTTACTGCCATTCCCGAAATCTGCAATCCGACCGTTTCCTTTTTCTGAAAGGCAAGGTAATCTTGCGCTTTCATGAATTCCGGCTGCAATGAAATTTGGGCTTTTGGTCTTTCAATTTTTGATTCTTTTGAGCGGATGAAAGTGGTGATGTAACCAGATTTTACAAGAAAATGTGCCACGGCTCCCGCTATGAGACTAAGGGCGAATGTGCTTACCAGCCGCCAAACGGCCAGTTCCCAGCCCAAAACTGAAACACTCAGAAAAAATATTTCAGGGTCCATTGATGGCGAGGCCACCCAAAAGGCAAAAACGGGCGCCAAAGGAACTCCGCCAATTAACAAAGCAGAAATAACCGGGATAACCCCGCACGAACAAAACGGGCTGAACGCCCCCACAACCGTCGCGAGGATAATGGAAAGCCAGGGCGATTTTGTCATCACCTTTTTAAAATACTTTGAGTAATCGCTCATGTTCATCCAAACGGCAAGCGGGATGGTGACCAGTAAATATGGCCAAACATGAATAAATGATTTCAGGATGAAGTTGAGGATGTAATAAATCTGTTCCATTGTTTAATTGTTTTTCTGGTGAATAACTTTTTTACCAGATAGACGCAGATTTTTAAAATGGACGCAGGGTTACGAAAAAAAGTTGGAGGGCGAATTAAAAAAGTGGTAAGTCGCAGAAAAATTATTACGAGTTGCGGGTTACGAGTTTAAGAAATCCGAAACAATAAAATCAATCCTTCGATCCCTCAATCCTTCAGCTTTGTATGTTGATGGCAGCAGCAACAATGAATGGGGTGGTAACTAATCACTGTGCCGTATTTGTCGAATTCGTAGTGACAGCAATTCATCAGTAGGTCGCTTAATTTGTGCCGGGCCCGGGCCACGCGTGTTTTAGCCGCCGTGTAGCTGATCCCGGCTATTTCGGCATACTCTTTAATACTGGCTCCTTCCAGTTCAACCCTGCAAATAGCCTGACAATCCTGATCCGAAAGATCATTCAGGAAATGAACCATGTCGCGGATGGTCTCTGTCATGGCTTCGTCGGATTCTTCTTCTGAATCGATGGTTTCAGGAACTTCTCCAACCGCCAGTAAATTATTTTTGCGGAAATGATCATTGATGATGTGGCGGGCAACCTGAAAAACCCACGATTGCACTTTGCTATCGTCGCGCAGCGTGTCGATTTTAGAATGAATCCGGATGAACGTTTCCTGAAGCAGATCATCGGCCAGCGCTTCGTTATTCACTTTTTTCAGGATAAAAAGGCGCAGGCCATTACTGAAGCGGTTCCATAATTCGGTAGTTTTTTGTTCCATTTCAGTAATCATTTTGACGATTGGAAAACGTTGAGCGCTGCAGGAAAGGGTTGCAGTGCCCGCTCAAAAATTCCGAGCGAATAGGCAATTGTCAGCCCGTAATTGGTCAGCGGCACTCCTGCCAGGCGGGCCTTCATCAGTCGCGACAACATTTCGCGCCGGTTCCACATGCAGGCGCCACAATGGATAATCAGTTTAAATTCCGATAAATTCTCCGGAAAGTCGTGCCCGCGATGATGTACAAATTCCAACTTTCCGCCCACGTATTGGGTGAGCCAGCGCGGGATTTTCACGGTCCCGATGTCTTCGCCAATGGGGTGGTGCGAGCAGGCTTCGGCAATCAGTACTTTGTCGCCCGATTTTAGTTGGTCGATGGCCATGGCGCCTTTCACCATTTCGGGCAGGTCGCCCTGAAAACGCGCAAATAAGATGGAAAAGCTGGTCAGCGGAATTTCAGGAGGCGTGTCGGCGGCCACTTTCAGGAAGGCCTGACTATCGGTGACCACCAGTATGGGCGGCTTCGTAAAACGGGTAAAAACTTCGCGCAACTCACGTTCTTTCACCACCACACAAAACGAATCGGCATCGAGCAAATCGCGAATGCTCTGCACCTGTGGCAAAATCAGGCGGCCTTTCGGCGCTTCTTTATCAATAGGAACCACTAAAACGGCCATTTCGCCGGGCCCAACCAAATCAGAAACAATGGCTGGCCGGTTGATAAAGTCGTCGGGAGCCTGTTTCAAAATAGCTTCGCGCAACGCCTGAATACCTTTTCCGGAAAGAACAGAAGTTTCAACCACCGGGATTTTTTCAATAGAAATACTTTTTGAAAGGCAATTCCCGTTTGGATGAAGATCGCATTTGTTGAAAGCGACAATCGTCGGGATATTTCGGTCGCGAAGTTCATTGAGAATTTGTTCTTCAAAATCGCCCCATTCGCTGTAATTGGTTACGAGCAGTCCAAGATCGGTGCGGTCAAACACCTGCATGGTTTTTTGGATGCGCTTTTCACCCAGCGCACCACTGTCGTCAATTCCGGCGGTATCAATAAACAGCACTGGTCCCAGCGGAAGCAGTTCCATGGGTTTTTCAACCGGGTCGGTTGTTGTTCCGGCAATTTCCGAAACAATCGATACTTCTTGACTGGTGATGGCATTCAGGATGGAAGACTTGCCTGCATTTCGACGGCCAAAAATGCCTATGTGAAGACGGAATGATTTGGGTGCCCGCATGATTGTGTGAATTTCGAATTACAAATTACATACTTGTTTGGTTGAAAAACAAGCGTTCAGGATTGGATGACGATAATCGATCGTACAAAAAAATAAAGGGATGCGGATTTGTTTATTGAATTTTTTAAGGGGAAAGGTAGGGTGGATATTAATTTTGCTGTAATTTTAAGGGAAACTAAAAGTCAGATTCGTTGTTTTTGAACAACACAAAAACCAAAATTTAAAATTATTTGCCATGAAGAAAGTATTGTTTTTTTTGATCGTCGTTTTATTTTTTGTTACTGGAGCTAAGGCTCAGGATTATACCACCGGAATTGGATTGCGCGGTGGCTGGGGGACAGGGCTGACTGTTAAACATTTCCTGAACGGAAAGTCGGCAGTGGAAGGTCTTCTTGACTCGCGGTGGCATGGATTCAGTATAACAGGATTGTACGAAATTCACAACCAGGCTTTTGATATCGACCGCTTGAACTGGTATTATGGAGTTGGAGGACATATTGGTTTTTGGGATGGAAAATACGATGATCGTTTTGATGCCGGGAATAACACTGTAATTGGCATTGATGGCATTTTGGGACTTGAATATAGCTTTAAGGAAATTCCGTTCAACCTCAGTTTCGATTGGAAACCCGCACTTAATCTTGTTGGGTCATCGGGATTTTGGGGAGATGGTGGCGCTATTTCCATCAGGTATATATTTTAGTTGCCCAAATGTGTAAAAGAGTTAAAAACTCCTGAAAGTTCCGGTTTTATGAACTTTCAGGAGTTTTTTCTGTGATCAGTTAAAAATGAGTGTCAGTAAAATGTACCTCAAAATTATTCCGGCAAGGCTGTAGAAAAGGGCTTCTTTTACCCGGTATTTCAACATTCCGGCGGCCAGTGAAATAATGGGAGAGGAAAGCGGCAGTATGTTCGAAAAAAGAAGCGTCCAGTTGCCATAACGGCGGATTTCTGTTTCTGCTTTTTCGTAGCGCTTTCGGCCAATCAGTTTATCAATGATTTTCGTGCTGAAAAAATAACCCACTATGTAATCGATCACCTGAGCGGCATAGGCTGTGGAAATGGCTACCAGGTTGAGCATCACGATATCGTACCCCGAACGAAGATAGTAAATGAAAGCCAGCTCCATTGGCATGAAAAGGAAGAAAAAAAGGTATCCGGTAAAGTTGATTATTCCAAAAGAAACAAGGCTTTCACGGTTATTTTCGTAGATGTCTTTCCCGATGGTCAAAGAGGCAATAATGGTCATTAATATGAACAGGAAAACGATAATAGCCAATCGTTTGTAATCAATTCGTCTCCTCTTTATTTCCATAAGATTGAATTGCTTACTTCAAATTTAGACAATCCTTTCAAATATTTTGCTGAAAAGGCGGAGGTAGTTTATTTCTTTTCCCGCGTAAAGGTGGTTTTTGTGACGAGTTTTAGTGTTTTTCCTTTTTCGGGTGTCGAATTTTCTTTTATCATAGTAATGTTGGCCGATTGAGTCAACGAAGATGAAATGCGCATATTTGTTTTGGGGTCGATAATCAATGTGCCTTTTAAAGTTCCTGTTTCTTTTACTTTTGATACTGTGCCATCAGGTGCTTTGGGTAAATCGGATTCCAGGCGAAAGGAACTTTCCTGTTCAATTTTTAAACTTTGTGGCAAAACTTCTTTAAGAGTATAAAGAACGTCACATTTCAGATCATTTAAATCAGGCAAAACTGAATTCTTTTTCCAGGTTTCGCCAACTTCAACTTCGGATCGTGAAACGTAATTGTAGAGTTCAGTATAAAAGATCTCGCTCCCAAAGTTGCGAAGAAAGTTTGCCAGACGCAGATCTTTTTCTATTTCATTCCTTATCGGTTCAAAACCTTTCAGATTGCGGACTTCTCCTTCGGGCGAAACTTCGTAATTCAACCTGACATCAGTCAAAAAATTGAGGGTTTTGTATAAAGGATTTGAGACATCAACCGTATCCGAATCATAGCGTAAAACTTTGCTGTTGTGCTTCATCTGAATGCTGAATCTTTTCAACGAAACTTCCACATGGTAATTTCCATTGGCCAATATATCCAATACCCGATGTTCAATTTTTAGATTTATACGTTGTTCTGCTTCAGTAACTTTCCCGTTTTCAATAGCTTGATTTTCCTGTGAAATCGAATAAATATGCCGTGAATTTTTAGTGAGTTGAAGTTTTAAGTTTTCTTTTTTTGCAGAAGAAAAAAGAGGGAGAATAAGCACAAGTACAAGTATTAAAAATCGGTTCATGCGTTATAGATTTTAGCTCGTTAATGGGGCACTAAATTAATGATATAATGTTGCCGATCAATGATTCCGCATTTTTAGGAAATTTAAAAACAGTTGTTGCCATTGCCCCGGTTGCTTATTTAATTCTACATTTGCATCATTAAAATCTTATCCATAAAACACAGAAGGGATGAAATAGCCAGCTCGCCTAAGGTGAGACAAAACGCAAGTGAAAAAATGGCTATTCCATTTTGTTGGATACTTTAAAAAGGGATAATGCTAATACGCAGATTTTGAAATGTATTACAAAAATTTATGCAAATGAAATTTACCTGCCTATTGCTTGTTTATACCCTCTTGTTGGCTGGCTGTCAACCGAAAAAAAGCGAATACCTTCGAATATCGGGTTTTGCACAGGGAACAACTTACAGTATTACCTACGAAAATTCAGTCGATGAGGACTTTACTTCTTCTATTGATTCTATTTTAAGGGCATTTGACCGTTCACTTTCCATTTACGATTCAACTTCAATTATTTCGCGTGTCAATAAAAACGATCCAGATGTTGAACTTGATGACTGGTTCATTGATGTGTATAAAAAATCGGCTGAGGTAAGTTCTGTTTCCGGAGGGGCTTTTGATATTACGGTGGGGCCTGTTGTTAAAGCCTGGGGATTTGCCGATGGCCCTGTTGCCAAACACGACAGTGCCCACATCGACAGCTTATTGCAATATGTTGGAATGGACAAAATTAGCCTCGATGGACGAAAGGTGGTGAAAAAATTTCAGGGAGTTAAAATTGATGTGAATGCCATTGCCCAAGGTTATTCGGTAGACGTTGTCAGCCGGTTTTTCGAGGAGAAAGGAATCCGGAATTACCTGGTTGAAATTGGCGGAGAAGTTCGGGCAAAAGGCACAAATGCCAAAGATCGTTTCTGGCACATTGGAATTGACAAACCTGCCGACGGAAACATGGATCCCGGGAAAGAGTTGCAGGCCATTATCGAGATTGAAAATAAATCACTGGCCACCTCGGGAAACTATCGCAAGTTTTTCGTGGAAGATGGCGTAAAATATTCGCACACAATTGATCCAAAGACTGGGTTCCCGGCACGAAACACCCTTTTGAGTGCTACTGTTGTTTGCGACGATTGTATGACTGCCGATGCCTACGCTACCGCCTTTATGGTTTTGGGAGTGGAGAAAAGCAAGGAATTGCTCAATAAATTGTCGAGGATTGAGGTTTACTTTGTTTACAGTAATCCATCCGGAGGTTATGAAGTTTTTTTCTCGGAAGGGATGAAAAAAATGATTTTTGAAGAAAAGTAAGAATCGGGATAGAAAAGTTGAGGCCTGTTCAGGAATTACCCGGACTGGCCTCAATTATTTTACTGTGCTTAAATTCTGGTCAAAAAATAATTTCTCCTGAAAATACTTCTTCTGCCGGGCCGGTCATAAAAACAGTACCGTCTTCTGACCATTCAATCAGCAATTCGCCGTGTTGAAGCTCAACCGTAACAGTCCTGTTGGTGTGTTCATTTAAAATTGAAGCAACTACCGATGCGCAACTTCCGGTTCCGCAGGCCAATGTTGCCCCTGCGCCGCGTTCCCATGTACGAATTTTAATCCGGTCAGAATTTACAACCTCTACAAAATTAACGTTGGTACCTTTAGGGAAATATGGGTGTTTTTCAATCATTGGGCCAATAGTTTTCAAGTCGATATCCTCGGCTTCTTCCACAAAAATCATGGTGTGCGGTACGCCCATCAACAAGCTGGTAATGTTGATTTCCTTGTCCTCAACAGGCAACATCACATTGATGGCTGCCGTTTCATCGCCCATCATCGGAATGTTGGCCCTACGAATATCAGGTCTTCCCATATTTACCCGAACTGCTTCAACTTTGCCGTTGCGAATGATTACTTCAGGAACCATTATTCCGGCAAAGGTTTCGATACTAAAAGCGGCGGATTGCACCAGTTTTCGTTCGTAGGCATAGCGGGCAAAACAGCGGATGGCATTGCCACACATATTGGCCTCGCTTCCATCGGCATTGATGATGCGCATCCGCAAATCAGCTTGTTCCGAGGGAAGAACAATAACCAGACCATCGGCACCAATTCCTAATTGCCGGTGACACCATTTGGCGGCCATCTCCGGATAATTCATTTCCTGATTTTCGAGGTTTTCGAGGAAGATAAAATCATTCCCCAAACCGTGCATTTTACTGAACTGCATAAAAGGCAAGAAAGTGGAAATTGTCAGTAGTCATTTGAGAAGGTGCTTCTGAAACTATTTTCCTAATGACAAATGACTCTTTCCCTGTTATTTAAAATTTAACTTGAAATAATCTACGACATCAACATTTTTCTGGCAATTTCCAGATCTTCCGGAGTGTCGATACCAATATTCTCGAACGAAGTTTGGGCTGTTTTAATGCGGTAGCCATTTTCGAGCCAGCGCAATTGTTCAAGCGATTCAGCCTTTTCCAAAATACCAATTGGCAATTTGGTCAGTTCCCTTAAAATGTCGAACCGGTAAGCATACATTCCGATGTGGCTGATAAACTGATTACGGTCGATCCAGTCTTCGGCAGCACAGTCGCGCACAAAAGGAATGGGCGAACGGCTGAAGTACAAAGCTTCCTGATTCTTGTTAATCACCACTTTCGGCCGATTGATGTTCGTGATTTCAACCGGATTGGTTATTGGTTTGATCAAAGTGGCGATTTCGGTTTCCGGCGAAATAAAACAGCTTTTCAACGCTTCAATCTGTTCCGGTTTGATAAAAGGCTCGTCCCCCTGAACGTTGATGACTACGTCGAATTCGACAGTTTCGGCTACTTTTTGTGCCGCTTCGGCACAGCGATCGGTCCCACTCTGATGGTTGGACGAAGTGTAAACTGCTTTTCCGCCAAACGATTCAACAACTTTGAAAATTCGTTCATCGTCGGTGGCTACGAAAACGTGGTCGAGTGCTTTCGCCGCATTTTCGTAAACCCATTGAATAATTGGTTTGTCGCCCAGCATCACCACTGGCTTTCCGGGAAACCGGGTAGATTGGAACCGGGCAGGGATAATTCCGATAAATTTCATGACTGGCAGTTTTGCAGGTTTCAGGAAAAGCTAAAAAATATTAAATGCCAATAATCTTAACGCGCTGAAACCAAAGTTAATTTATTTTTGAACCCTTCTTGTAAGGTTAAAATTGTAATTTTGCAAAGCTAAACATATTGTCCTAACAATGGATATTCAGGAAATAAAACAACGATTTGGAATTATTGGCAGTTCGCCGGGATTACTGCATGTGATTGAAATTGCCGTGCAGGTGGCCCCGACTGATCTATCGGTGTTAATTACGGGCGAAAGCGGAACAGGGAAAGAATCATTTCCGCAGATTATTCATCAGTTTTCGTCGCGGAAACATGGGAAATATATTGCCGTAAACTGCGGGGCTATTCCTGAAGGGACAATCGATTCGGAACTATTTGGGCATGAAAAGGGCTCTTTCACAGGCGCCTTGGCCGACCGCAAAGGCTATTTTGAAGAAGCCGATGGCGGAACTATTTTTCTGGATGAAATTGGCGAATTGCCTTTGTCAACCCAGGTTCGTTTGTTGCGTGTACTCGAAGCCGGCGAATTTATGAAAGTTGGTTCGTCGAAAGTTTTGAAAACCAATGTTCGGGTGGTGGCAGCTACCAACGTGAATATTCCGGATGCCATCGAAAAGGGCAAGTTTCGCGAGGATTTGTACTATCGTTTGAATACTGTGCCAATTCGCGTATTGCCTTTGCGCGACCGGAAAGAAGACATTCACCTGCTATTTCGGAAATTTGCTTCCGATTTTGCCGAAAAATACCGGATGCCGGGCATCAGGCTTGATAACGATGCTGTGAATGTTCTGCTCAATTACAATTGGCCCGGAAATGTGCGTCAGCTGAAGAATATTACTGAGCAGATTTCTATCATTGAGAAGGAGCGGATTATTGATGCACAAACATTGTTGCATTACATTCCGGCACACTCCGAAAACAAACTTCCGGCGTTGTACCACGGTGTTGACGAAAAGACTTTTTCATCGGAACGCGAAATTTTATACCAGATTCTGTTCGATATGAAAAAGGACATGAACGATCTGAAAAAGCTGGTTCACGATATTTTGCAGAACGAGGCAACGGTGGCCAGTGTTCATGACGACAATGCCCAACTGATCCGGAAATTGTATCATTCCGAAGGTGGAAATTACATTCCCGATCAGCCTGCGCCAGCCCGGGTTACTATTAATCCGGTGGTTCACGAAAACATATACGATACCGAAGAATTTGTGGAAGAATCGCTTTCGCTGGAAGATAAAGAAGTGGAAATGATACAAAAAGCGCTCGAAAAGCACAAAGGCAAGCGAAAATATGCTGCCCGCGAACTGGGCATTTCGGAACGCACACTTTACCGAAAAATCAAAGAATACAACATCGATTAGTTATGAAGGTAAGATATTCAATCTTTCTGTTATTCGCTGCGATTATGGTAGTTGCCGGTTTTCAGGCCTGCAAAATATCCTATTCGTTTACCGGAGCAGCCATTGCTTCCAACGTGAAAACCTTTTCGGTGGAGTATTTCCCAAACCGGGCCCGGTTGGTCAATCCAAATTTGAGCCAGGAATTTGTGCAGGGAACCTACGGTCTTGAAAATAAAATCATCAAGCAAACCTCGCTCAACCAGGTTCCGGAGAATGGCGACCTTGAATATTCGGGCCAGATAACCGATTATGAAGTTCGGCCAATGAACATTCAGGAAGGTGACCTGGCGGCGCAAAACAGGCTGACAGTGACCGTGAAAGTAAAATTTGTGAACAACAAAGAACACGAGAAAGACTGGGAGAAGACATTTACAGCTTATGAAGATTTCGACAGCAACCGCTCGCTCAGCGATGTGGAAGGCGACCTGATTGTTGAAATCGTGAAAAAGCTGACCGAAGATATTTTCAACGCTTCAGTAGCCGACTGGTAAAAATTATGACAGTCCACCAGATCATACAATTCATGCAGTCGCCCGGGAAACTGAACCGGGAAACGCTGCCGTTCCTGAAAGAAATCATTGAGCGGTATCCTGCATTTGAAGCTGGCTGGTTTCTTTACCTGAAAAATTTAAAAAACCTGAACGATTCTTTGTTTGAGCAGGAACTAATGTTGGGAGCGCTCCGGATTCAGGACAGGCGAAAACTGTATTTGTTCCTGAACCAGAAGGTTGAAGAGGTAAAACATGAAGAAATTGTAAACGCCGAAACTTCGACAAACGAAGATATGGATTTGTTTAGCCTGATTTTTCCTACCGAATACCAATTGGAGGCGCCTGCTGTTCCTGAAGCTTCGCCCGGAGAAGTGGCACGTTCGATTCAGGAAAATTCGGGAAAGAAATTTAGCCTGATTGAAAAATTTCTGGAAGCACAGCCCAAAATGCCACCGATAAAAGAAGGAGATGGTCTGGCTGGAGAAAACGCAAGCCAGCAGGAAGAAGAGCATGAAGAACTGGTCACAGAAACACTGGCATCTATTTATGCACAGCAAGGTTACTACAAAAAAGCCATTCAGATATTTGAAAAATTAAGTTTGAAATATCCGGAAAAAAGTACTTACTTTGCCGGTCATATTGAAAAAATCAAAAATTTAATGAACAATTAATTTATATTCACATGTACACTTTGATCACAGTATTATTATTCATTACTTGTGTATTGCTCATTTTGATTGTGTTGGTACAGAATTCAAAGGGCGGAGGTTTGGCAAGTAATTTTCAGGCATCTACCCAGATTATGGGTGTTCGTAAAACTGCCGATTTCCTCGAAAAAGCAACATGGGGGTTAGCCGGAGCATTATTAGTTCTTTCTATCATGGGTAGTGCATTTATTCCGCGTGGAACTGATTCTGGAGATCAGTCTTTAATTAAAGACAAAATCGAAAATGCTGTTGACCCAAATCAGGTTCCAAGTTTTCCGGCAGCTGATGCGCCTGCTGCTACAACTACTCCTGCTACTGCAACTCCTGCTGCAGCTGATTCAACCAAATAAGAAAATCTTTTCAGAGTTAAATCTGATTCACTAATAAAAGAAAGTCTTCAATGCCAACCATTGAAGACTTTCTTATTTTAACTTACAGCAAGAATCAAATCCTAAATCAGACCACAATGAATAAAATGTTTTCAAGAAGTAGTTTTTTATTGGTGTGCGCGCTGGTCGCATTTTCGGCGTGTCAGAAACCCATAGCGCCACCTGCACCTTTATTGCCTGTTCCGACCGATCGTCAGCTGGCATGGCACGAAATGGAACAATATGCCTTCGTTCATTTTACCACGAATACCTTCACCGACAAAGAATGGGGTTTTGGCGACGAAAAACCCGCCATTTTTAATCCAACGGCGATAGATGTAACCCAGTGGACCAAAACTTTTAAAGCGGCAGGCCTTAACGCAGTTGTTTTAACCTGCAAGCACCACGACGGTTTCTGCCTTTGGCCCAGCAAATACACCGAGCATTCGGTAAAAAACAGTCCGTACAAAAACGGACAGGGAAATGTGGTGGACGAGGTGGAAAAAGCCTGCCGGGCCGAAGGCCTGAAATTTGGCGTTTATCTTTCGCCGTGGGACCGCAACCGGGCTGATTATGGCACTCCTTCGTACGTTGAATATTACCGCAACCAGTTGAAAGAACTTTTTGAGGCGCACAAACCCGTCTTCGAAATGTGGTTCGATGGCGCCAACGGCGGTGATGGTTTTTACGGCGGAGCCAACGAAAAACGGAAAATCGATGGCAAAACCTATTACGACTGGCCCACAACGCTAAAATTGATTCGAGACATGGAACCAAATGTGATTTTCTTCAGCGACGCTGGTCCCGATATTCGCTGGTGCGGAAATGAAAGTGGTTTCGTAAATGAGACCAACTGGAATACCATAACTCCTGATACTTTACAT
>Ga0172367_10005846_pt1 | contig 14733 bp, 14 predicted proteins | sample Lak10m_FD_114542 | JGI IMG/M metagenome (GOLD analysis project Ga0172367, IMG submission 114542) | Freshwater microbial communities from Kabuno Bay, South-Kivu, Congo - kab_022012_10m | ecosystem: Environmental > Aquatic > Freshwater > Lake | place: Democratic Republic of the Congo: South-Kivu... | reverse complement strand
TGGCAGCGTTGGCCTGGAACACCGCCATCCAAGATTTGTTTAAGATGTTGTTTCCGGATCAACATTCTTTGACCGCAAAATTTTTATACGCGCTATTTATAACTGCTATCATTGTGTTGCTCACACAACAACTTAATAGCCGAATCGGATCACTAAAATCAAACATAAAATAATCGTATGGCAAAAATTGAATACATTCATGCACATGAAATTTTGGATTCACGCGGCAATCCAACGGTTCATGTTTCGGTTTGTTTGGATAATGGGATCATCGGAACCGCGTCTGTTCCAAGCGGTGCCTCAACCGGCATCCATGAAGCACTTGAATTGCGAGACGGAGACAAAAAGCGTTATCGAGGTCTTGGGGTGTTGAAAGCGGTCAAACACATAAATGGTGTTATTGCCTCTGCATTGGTTGGAAAAACCGTAAGCGCACAACGGGAAATCGACGCGGCTATGATTGCGCTTGATGGAACACCAAACAAATCACGACTTGGGGCAAACGCTATTTTGGGTGTGTCTCTTGCGTGTGCGCATGCGGCCGCACGATCCGAAAAAATGCCGCTTTATGCTTATTTGCGAAAGACGTTTGATTTGCCGCAGAAGACCTATCGTCTTCCACTTCCAACCATGAACGTCCTAAACGGTGGAGCGCATGCGGGTTGGATTTTGGATTTTCAAGAATTCATGATTGTGCCTTTGCAAAAAAAGTTTAAGGAACGCGTGCGATGTGGAGCAGAAGTGTTTCACGCACTTGGTGCCCTGCTCAAGAAAAAAGGATTTTCAACTTTGAAAGGTGATGAGGGTGGCTATGCGGTTCCTTTTAAGAAAAACGAAGAAGCGTTTAAGGCGATTATGCAGGCCATCAAAGACGCTGGATATAAAGCAGGAAAAGAGGTTGTGCTGGCCATGGATCCGGCAACCTCTGAGTTGTATGACAAAAAGAAAAAGGTTTATACATTGCGTGTTGATAAAAAATCGTTGACGTCTGCGCAAATGATCGCCATGTGGAAATCGTGGAGCAAAAAATATCCGATTGTTTCTTTGGAAGATGGTTTAGATCAAGATGATTGGCAAGGATGGAAACAATTAACAAAGACATTGGGAAAACACATGGTGTTGGTTGGAGATGATTTTTTTGTCACAAACACACAGCGTCTGGCAAAAGGCATTGAACAAACCTGTGCCAATGCCATTTTGATCAAAGTGAATCAAATCGGTTCTCTTTCAGAGGCGATCGATGCGATTTTGCTTGCGCAACAATATCGTTATAAGGTTTCCATTTCTCATCGTTCCGGTGAAACAGAAGACACGACCATTGCAGATTTGGCCGTGGCCGTGAATGCGGATTACATCAAAACCGGATCGCTTTCACGTTCAGAACGATTGGCAAAATATAATCGACTCATGGAAATTGAAGAGGAATTAAACGCCTAGAATCATCTGTATGGAAAATCCGCACGTGAAAAAACCAACGGTCTTGATGGTGATTGATGGCTTTGGTGTAGCTCCGGATGGAGAAGGAAACGCCATCAAAAAAGCAAACACGCCAAATTTCAATCGGTTGATTCGCATGTATCCAACCATGACCTTGAAAGCCTCCGGAGAAGAGGTTGGATTGTCATGGGGAGAAATGGGGAACTCAGAGGTGGGGCACTTGTCGATTGGGGCCGGGCGTGTGTATTACCAAACGTTTCCGCGCATCAATCGGGATATTGCCAGCAGAGATTTTTTTTCAAAGGAAGCATTTTTGCATGCCATGGAACATGTGAAAAAAAATAACAGTCGATTGCATTTGATTGGGATGGTCAGCAAAGGTGGTGTGCACTCCATGGATGAACATTGTTTTGCGCTTTTGGATTTGGCAAAACAGCAAGGAGTTAAAGAGGTGTTTGTGCAAGCGATTGTGGATGGACGCGACACCATCTATAACGCAGCAGCTGATTTTATTTCTGAGCTGCAAGAAAAAATGAAAACCCTTGGCACAGGAAAAATCGCTTCTCTGTCCGGGCGATATTTTGCCATGGATCGAGACAATCGCTGGGATCGCGTTGAAAAGGCCTACAATGCCATGGTGTTGGGACAAGGTGAACAAACACAAGATCCGCTTGATGCCTTGAAACAATCCTACGCAAAAGAGGTTTATGATGAACAATTTGTTCCAACGGTTGTGATGGAAAATGGAAAGCCGGTTGGATTGGTGGAAAAAAATGATGCTATCATCTTTTTTAACTTTCGACCGGATCGCATGCGTGAGTTGTGCAAAGCCTTTGTGATACCAACGTTTGATGGATTTGTGCGCCAGCAAGTAGAAAATTGTTTGTCGGTGACTATGGTGGAATATGAAAAAGGATTACCGGTTGAAATAGCGTATCCGCCAGAGGTCATCACTCAATGTTTAGCACAGGTTATTTCTGAACAAGGATTAAAGCAGTTGCATATTGCCGAAACCGAAAAGTATGCGCACGTCACGTTCTTTTTGAACGGGACACGAGAGGAGCCATTTGAAGGAGAGGATCGTGTGATTGTGCCATCGCCAAAAGTGGCATCGTATGATCAAGCGCCGGCCATGAGTGCACGTGAAATTTCAGATCGGGTGGTCAAAGCGTTGCAAACGAATGTGTATGATTTTGTGGCCATGAATTTTGCCAATCCGGACATGGTGGGGCACACAGGTGTGTTTGATGCAACCGTGAAAGCCGTTGAGGCCATGGATGAATGTTTAGGAAAAATTGTGGATGAGGTTTTGGCACGCGATGGATTTGTGTTTGTGACCGCGGATCACGGCAATGCTGAAGAGCGAAAAAATTTACGCACAGGCGATGTGAACAAAGAGCACACCACAAACACGGTTCCGTTTTTGATCATTGGTAAACGGTTTGAGGGTCAGCCATCGATTGCCGGAGAAGTGCCGGACGGGGACTTGTCGCTCATGTCGCCGGTTGGTATGCTCGCGGATGTGGCCCCAACGATTTTGGCGGTTTTGGGAATTCCTCAACCTCCTGAAATGACCGGCCAACCGCTTATTTAGTTTTGCAGAGAATTTAAGTATATTTTTGAATGCGGGTATATGTCAGAACGACGCACATATCAACCACCCTCCATTGAGTCACTTGATGTCAAAAATGAACATCTTGGTCGTGGTGTGTTTTTTGATGCTCATGAAACATTAAAAAAAAATGGTGAATTAGGAGAAGTTGTTGTAAAAGAATTTCATTTAGATTATTTTTTTTCTGCGGAAGCAGCTATTAAACTTTTTTCGCAACAAGAAGAAGAACAAGAATTATTTTCTCAATATTTTTCTGAAGAAATGATCCCAAAGTCGATTTTTTTAATAGAACAGGAATTCCAATCTGATTTTGATGCAGCAAAAATTGATGTGGATCCTATTTATTCTTATGGAACATTGGCTCGAATTCAAATCGGCCGGCGATTGGCTGGGCGTTATGGAAAAGACGAGATACACAAAGATCGAGAAAAGAAATTGATCAGTAAAGCGATGAAACAAGTTGGGGATTGGATGCGGATGGAAACGAAACATCCAAAAGCTTTTATTATTCAAGAGCGTATTCAAGGAATTTCATTCGATGAATTTTTTTCTCGCCATAACTGGAACGTCGACCCGTTATTTGAAAAATTGAAAAATTCAGTCAAAGATTTGATAGATGGATTACGTCGATTACATGCAGAACAACCTTTCGCAGCGTTTACATGGCATTCATTTTCAAGTGACAATGTTATGATAGAAACGGATAAAAATGGAAAGATTACAGGACGTGTTGTCGTATTAGATACAAATTTTCTTTTACGAGCAGATGAAGTTTATAAAAGATATGTTGTGCAGAAACTTGAAAAAAACATCTTACAACCACTTGAAGAACATTTTGCAATAAATTAAATCCTTGTTATGCCTAAAATTATTGCTGTTTCTGGAGGATTTGATCCAATTCACATTGGTCATGTTCGCATGATTCAAGAAGCTGCGGCCCTCGGGGATGAACTCGTGGTGATTTTGAATAATGACAACTGGCTCATGTCAAAAAAAGGATTTGTGTTTATGCCTGAAGCGGAGCGAAAAGAAATTTTGGAATCCATTCGTGGTGTTGCTCGGGTGGTGCTGACCAAACATATGCCAGATGATCAGGACAGAAGTGTGTGCGAGGCTTTGCGTGAAATCCATCCGGATGTGTTTGCAAACGGTGGCGATCGATTTGCAGACAATATCCCTGAGGCGATCTTGGCAAAAGAGTTGGGGATTGACCTTGTGTTTGAAATTGGTCGCGGCGGAAAAGTGCAATCAAGTTCTTGGCTCACGTCAGGCATGAAATCACCAGACGTATGAAACGAATGAAGACTCTTGTTCTTCTTGTTGCTCTTTTTGGATTATCGTGGATGTTTGGCCGCGAGGTTTTTTTTCGTTTGCCCGATGTTCAGGCAACACCGGTCGAGGTGGTGATTGAACAAGGGGCGACCGTGAAGGATGTGGCGCGTGTGCTGAAAGAAAAAAAGTTGATCACACATCCGTGGTTTGTTTCTGTTTTGGCGCGATGGATGCATGTGGATACAAAATTGCAAAGCGGAACATTTGAAATTCGGCCCAACACATCCACATTTGCCTTGCTTCTCATTCTCTCGAACCCTCTTCTTAATGAAATATCCGTGACCATCCCGGAAGGATATACCAATAATCAAATTGAAGAAAAATTGGCGGGTGTGTTGATGTCGTTTGATCGATCAGCTTGGAAATCGCAAACAAAAAACATGCAGGGCTATTTGTTTCCGGATACCTATCGATTTCCAAAAGATGTTTCTGTTGAGGAAGTAATAAAAAAGATGCGAGCAAATTTGGATACAAGACTTTTGCAAGATACAGGTGGAACGTTTACAGAACTTCCGGAAGAGAAACGTTTGCATGAAATCATCACCATGGCGTCCTTGATTGAAAAAGAAGTGAAGACGCCGGAGGATATGGCCCATGTGGCACGTGTGTTTTACAATCGGATGTTTATTGGCATGCCACTTCAAACCGATGCCGATGTGTGGACCTATAAAAATCGTGGATTGCCGCCTGAGCCTGTTTGCAATCCGGGGATGAATGCGATCATGGCTGTTTTGCATCCCCTTGATGCCTCGGTCAAAGATTTATACTTTGTGGCCCCGCCGGATCATGCGCCGGTATTTGCTAAAACATTGGAAGAACACAACAGAAATGTCAAAAGATATTTAGGAAAATAAAGAGTGGGCAACCGCTCTTTTATTGACAAAAATCATTTTATTTGGCATTCTTTTGCGTCAACCGCTTGCGTGGTTGAAGGAGGAGACTCATGTGTTTTTCCACATGTGAACCATCGGTTGAATGGCCGGATCCGGAAAAGCCGGTTGTGATTTCAAGAGCATTGACTCTGATCAAAGACAAAGAAGAACCAAACGCGCTCATGAATGTGAAACTTGAGGTTTTGGTCAATGGGGTTTTGTATCTTGTTTTGGAAGATCGAGACGGTCTTCGTCGTGGAAATGTTCTTTCCAAAAATAGACAGCTCACAAAAAAGCATGGCGGCTCAGAGGAACGCCCTCTGTCGCATTGCTTCATTTGTTACGACAATGTCAACGATGCCCGTCGCGGCATTGGCCGCTTGGATGGCACCTATCGATTGCTCGAAATTCCGAACTTGCGTGAGTGGCAAGATCGTCTGGATTGGATCATGCAAAGGTCTTGGACGCTTCATCGCGTTGGAGATGAGGAACAGCAACGATACGCGTGGTTTGCGGCACAGACCGTGGAGGAACACCGATCGGTCAGGGATGAACGAAAAGTGCACGCGCTTCAGAAAACACGCGCCACGGTTTCCATCCTGGATCGATTGAATCGCCGCAACCCTGGGCGCATCCCGCTCATGGTTTCCTCGGCCGATCTTTCGCTTGTCCGCCGCACACAAGCCGTGCGCGGCATTGGCCGGCGCATGGAATGGCGAGGCGTCGTGCTTGAGGTCTACATTGATCGGCTTCGGGCCAAGTGCCGCGAAATTCAGCGGGCTGTGCAACAGAAATTGAGTTCGGATTCCGTGTTTAGCGAAAAGAGAACACCGCGCACAGTTCGACTCTGTTCTGAACGCATGAGCGCTTACTCGGAACATCTTCGCACGCTTGGTGCGCGTCCATTTTCGCGCGCGTTTGAACACGCAGCCGCGGATCTTGGTCAAGCCGCTCGATATTTGCACGAAGCCGCAGAGGAACGAAGCGGTGATAAGATCGAGCAAGCAAAGGGCTTGTTGCATCGTGTCTATCGCTCCATGCGCATGCTCGAGTTTCATTGGCGGTTGGAAGAAGTGTTGGTGGTTGTGGCTGCGGCACATCATCGCGGAAAAGAATTGTCCGGCAGTGAACTCGTGCTTGCAACCGAAGAGTTGGCAAGCATTCATTCGCGACTGAACGCTCATGAAGAACTCACAGGTGAGCCATTTGAGCATGGATTTGAGCGCCACATTTTGCCGCGTGTGCTTCCGCTTGTTCATCAAGCCAGGGGCGCGCTCATGAATGTGCGTCACGGAAAATCCAACGGAACATCATACACCTCGGTTGCGTATGGGCACCTCAAAGCCGCCTGCGCTCCGTTCTAGAACCATTGACAACATGGTTCTTTTTTATTTCCAATATCAGCCCCCTGGCTCTTGTGATTTGGCCTTGCTACAATGGGTTGGCTATGAAAGAAATTATTCTCAAAGACACGGTTGGGCAGGGATCAAACATTGATTTTTCAAAGGAATTGAACCAAGAACAGTTGAAAGTGGTGCTTCATGCCGATGGACCGTGTTTGGTATTGGCCGGGGCCGGTTCAGGGAAGACCAGAACCATCACGTATCGCGTTGCCTATTTGTTGGAGCATGGCGTGAGCGCTGACAACATTTTGTTGCTCACGTTTACAAACAAGGCCGCCAAAGAAATGATGTCGCGTGTGGAAACACTGCTGGGGTCTTATCCGGTTGGGCTTTGGGGCGGAACGTTTCACTCGGTTGCGAACAAAATTTTGCGTTTGTATGCAGATGGAATCGGATATACCTCGAAATTTTCCATTCTTGATAGTGAGGATTCTGAATCGCTTATCAAATCCATTATCAAAGAACTTGGCGTGGATACGTCAGAGCGACGATTTCCATCGGCCGCAAAATTGCATGGCATGATCAGCTACGCACGCAATGCTGGACGAACCATCGCAGATGTGATCGAACATCATCACGAACATTTTTTCAATTTGATTCCAACGATTGAGTGCATTGCCGAGGTGTATGAAATACGAAAGCGTCAGGCGGATGCCATGGATTTTGATGATTTGTTGATTCGACTTCGTGATTTGTTGCGCGAGCAGCCGGGTGTGTGTAATCGATTGGCCACGCAATTTGAATATATGCTGGTGGATGAGTATCAAGACACAAATGTGTTGCAAGCGGAGTTGATTCGCATGCTTTCGTCTGTACACAAAAACATTTTGGTGGTGGGCGATGATGCCCAATCGATTTATTCGTTTCGCGCAGCTGAAATCAAAAACATTTTGTCGTTTCCAAATCAATATGGTCAGACCAAAACATTTCGATTGGTCACAAATTATCGATCATCACCTGAAATTTTAATGATCGCAAATGCCAGTATTAAAAATAATCGTCAGCAATTTGAAAAAGAGTTATCAGCCATGCGATCGAACATGGAAAAACCACAGCTGGTTCCGGCAAATACCACATCGCAAGAGGCACAATTTATAGCTCAGCAGATTTTAACATTGCATGAACAAGGCATTCCATTTCGAGAAATCGCGGTCTTATTTCGCGCAGCTTTTCATTCACAAGCCTTGGAATTTGAACTGATGCGGCGAGATATTGCGTATGAATATCGTGGCGGACTCAAATTTTTCGAGCGCGCCCATGTCAAAGATTTAATCATGTTTTTGCGTTTGTGTGCGAACATCAAAGATGAGGTTGCTTGGATGCGCGTGCTTGGACTTCAAACCGGCATCGGACTTGTGACGGCACAAAAAATGTTTGCACACATTCGCGAGTATCAAACATTGAAAGAGGTGGCCAACGCTCAGATTGGTTCTGGCTCCCGTGCGGTTTCGGCTTGGAAAACCCTTGCCATCACCTTGGCCAAACTTGCTGAGTCAACTCAACCAAGCCACATGATTCGACAGATTATCGCCGGTGATTATCGTGATTATTTGGAGGCTGAGTATCAGGATTTTATGGATCGGTTGGAAGATATTGAGCAGTTTGCGATTTTTGCGGATCAATACAAAGACCTCACATCATTTTTGGCCGATGTTTCGCTTACCAGTGATTATGGTGTTTTGGAAGAGGAAACCCATGGTGATGAAGAGCGTGTAATTCTCTCGACCGTGCATCAGGCCAAAGGATTGGAATGGGATGCGGTGTTTGTGATGAATTTGGTGGATGGAAAATTTCCAAATGGGCGAGCGCTTGAAGAGCGGGATGGGCTTGAAGAGGAGCGGCGATTGTTTTATGTGGCCACCACACGCGCGCGAAAGTTTTTGACCTACACCTATCCGCAAATGTCGGATTCAGATACTATGTTGTTGAGTCATCCTTCCATGTTTTTGCAAGAATTGGATCCGGATTTATTGGAAACTGTAAGACTTAAACGCGCTGTGTCTACATCGTGGCATAGACAAAATGATAAAGAGACAAAAACCGTTTGGAATGAAGATGATGGATATGAAGAAGCATCAATCGATGTGGATACACTTGATGAATCAATTCAGCAATCAAAAAAAAGTCCAGGAAGTTTTTTACGTGATATTTAATTTTTTCCTTACACCTTAAACATTAACCCCTGACTTTTATGGATTTTAATCAAGAATCACTCAAACAACACAAAGAAAAAAAAGGGAAGCTTGAAATTGCATCTACGTTTCCCCTTGAAACACGCGAAGATTTGTCTGTGGCGTATACGCCGGGTGTGGCAGAGCCGTGCAGAGAAATCGCAAAAGACAAATCACTTGCATATGAATACACGATCAAAGGCCGATCCGTGGCTGTTGTGACGGATGGATCCGCTGTGCTTGGGCTTGGTAACATTGGGCCAGAGGCTGGATTGCCTGTGATGGAAGGCAAAGCTGTTTTGTTTAAGCGTTTTGCAAACATCGATGCCTATCCTATTTGTCTTGCCACACAAAACGTGGATGAGATTGTGGAAACGGTTAAACGAATCGCTCCCGGATTTGGTGGCATCAATTTGGAAGATATTGCGGCTCCGGGTTGTTTTGAAGTGGAACGACGTTTGATTGAGGAACTGGACATTCCGGTCACGCATGATGATCAACATGGCACAGCGGTTGTTGTGTTGGCTGCGCTCACAAATGCTCTCAAACTTGCCCAGAAACAAATTGGCGATGTGCAAATAGTGATAAACGGAGCCGGTGCCGGCGCCATGGGGGTGACTTGGTTGTTGCAAGAAGCAGGTGTGAAACACATCACCATGCTGGATTCAAAAGGCATTATTGCCGAGGGTCGCGAAAATATGAATCCGTACAAAACCCGTCTGGCGCAGGTCATCAATCCAGAAAAGAAAACCGGAACCCTCTCTGATGCCATGGTTGGCGCGGATGTGTTTATCGGACTCAGTCAACCGAATTTGGTAACGCCTGAGATGATCAAAAGCATGAATGAGAAATCTATTGTGTTTGCGATGGCAAACCCAATTCCTGAGATTATGCCGGATATCGCAAAAGAAGCCGGAGCATTTGTTGTGGCAACCGGACGGTCAGATTTTCCAAACCAAGTGAATAATGTGCTTGCTTTCCCCGGATTGTTCAAAGGGGTGCTTGATGCGCGTATAAAAAAATTCACACCAAAGATGCGTGTGGCAGCTGCGTATGCGATCGCTGGCTTGGTGCTTGAACCAACGGCTGATAAAATACTTCCAACACCTTTTGAACAAGGGATTGCGCAGGCTGTTGCTCACGCAGTTCAAGAGGCGTCTTTGTTATGATGTATCAGCGCTCCTATCAATCAAACAATAAACCAAAACGTTCTTGGAAATTTTCTTCCACGTGGATACCAATTTGCATCCTCGCTCTTTTGTTTATTGTTTCTGTTTTTTGGTTTCGATCAGGATCAAATAAAACAAAAACAGAAAATTTGGTTGATTCAACCGCGCATGTGTTAACACCAAAACCGGTTGATCAGGCTGTGGTTGCTGCCGGGATTGATTTGCAAAGTTACAGTGCATCTTTGAAAGGGGTAAAATCTGGGCAAGTGGTCGGACAAGCGACACGTGGACAAAAAGATGGACGATATTATTTTGAAACAAAAGCCGCTTTGCCAGCTATTGATCGTGAAATTCAATTTTATGCGGTTTGGCTTGTTCGTCCTGTACTGTACAAATTTATTTCATTGGGTGAAATGGTGACAAATGATATGGGGGATTTTGTGCTTGTGTGGCAACCTGGTGATGAGGAAGATATGCAAACATATTCTCGGATTGTGATTACGTTGCAGGCAAAAGGTGGAGATCCGGATCCACAGGGGCATGTGGCTGAGGGAGAATTCGGAAAGTAGTAGTCAGTAGATAGCAGATAGCAGATAGAGGCAAGAGAGAATTGTTTTTTATAAAGATGTTCTGTTTGTTGTTTTTACGTAGTGAGGACGGTTGTAGTACCATTTTCCAGCTTGAAAAGCGCAGAAAATGGGCGCCCTTCCACAGCAGTAAAATAATAAACAGAACATCTTTTCTTTTTATGATGCGCAAAATTAAATTGAACAGAAGCTTACAGCTCGTGATCATACGCCAGGCCGCTTGAGCGAGTTTTGAAATGTGTGGACAAAAGCGAAGCTCGGGTCCAAGCGTTTGAACCATATCGATATTGAATTTTATCCAAGGCTGAAAGAACAGAATGCATTTTCTGTTCTTTTGCGAACAAAGAACGGGAGAGAATTGCATGCGAAATATGCGAAACACTTACACCCAAAAGACGAACCGGTTTGAGAGGATCTCTGACTCTTTCAAGCAATCGCCAGGACAAACGAAAAAGCGAAAGTCCATCTGACAAAGGTTCTTTGAAAACATGTTGCTTTCCATTTCCGGAAAAATCTCCATAGCGCACAAATACAGAAACGCTTTTGGCAACAAATCGGTCGCGTCTTAATCGCCAGGCAACTTTTTCGCACATGCCAAGCAAATATCTTTGCATCCGAACTTTGTCAAAGGTGTTTTCCGGTAGTGTGTACGAGTGCCCAATGGATTTTGGTTCTGCTTCGAGAATGTTGAGAGGGGTTGTGTCTTTGCCAAAAGCCGCATTATGGAGCCATATTCCATATGAATGAAAAATACTTTGCAGTTCGTTCACTGGATATTCGCGCAATTGTTGAAAGGTGTAGATCCCCAATTCATTTAGAGCCCTTGTTGTTCTTGGCCCGATTCCGCACACATCAGAAAGATGCATGGAATCCAGTCGATTGATGGCATCTTGTGGTCGTGTGAGCGTAATCCCATTTGGTTTCACACATTCAGAAGAAAGTTTTGCCAGCAATTTGTTTGGGCCAATCCCAATAGAGGCGGTGATGCATTCCCCGCACACGTCTTTTAATCTGGTTCGCAATCGCTCGGCAAGAAAGATAGCTCCAAGCCAATCTTTTGCCGGCTCTGTAATATCCAAAAATGATTCATCCACACTGAATTTTTCGATCCGATCCGTGAATTCAAGAAACAATCGGTTGAATCGATGGGTGATTTCCGCGTACTTTTCCGGATCGCCGGCAATAAATAGAAGTTGTGGGCAAATTCGTTTAGCTTCCCAAGTTGACATGGCTGTTTTTACCCCCAACTTTTTTGCTTCCAAAGAAGCGGTGGCCACAACCGATCGTTCAACCTGTTTGCCTGTAATCGCAATGGGTTTTCCACGCAAAAATGGATTGGCTTGCTGCTCAACACTGGCGAAGTAGCTATTCATGTCAATGTGGAGAATAATGCGCATAGTTGAGAGGGTCAGAAGTGAAATAGTCGTGAAGTTGTATTAAATTCCAAATGACAAATAACAAATTACAAAAAGGGGAATAGTATTTAATCAACAAACACAATTTTTGTTATTTGGAATTTGTGATTTGGTGCTTAACTTATCCCTCCGAATATACTTCCGTTAAGTGCCACTCCAAGGTTTCACTATCCAGACGAAGTTTAAAATAATTTACCAAGTCTGACACAGAAAAATAAAACACTTTTTTCTGTCCTTCTCTGGCTGTGTGAACAAGGTTTAATTGTTGCAGGGCATAATTTTTGTTGTTCCAGCGCATGTGGAGTGGTCGTACGCGGTGGTGCGAGAACGTGGCAACAACATCCACAGGATCATGAATAACTTCGTGCATAAAATTGTTTGTTTAATGATTTGAATATGTAACGACGTAATAATTTTTTTCCGCCGGAGGCGGATCCGCCTTTGGCGGACATTCGTCTCCATCCAAACCTTTTTAAAACGAAAATTCGTTTTTTGGCTTTTTGGTGTGTGGCATATTTTCGCGCAATGGAAACATACGCCGGTTCACGATAATGCATGGTTGTTGTGTGCATAGAGGAGGGAAATAAAATAATTTTTCAAGAAATTTGGTAACAAAAAACAAGCGAGTTTCATTTTTATGAAGCGGGATGAAGTGTTTGTTTTAGAAATTACACGGGCTGGAATTTTCGGATCACGGCACGGACAACGCCTTGGATAATGCAATCTTTCACAAAGATGGGATTCATGGTCTTGTTTGCCGGTTGCAAACGAATGCGAGATTGCTCGCGATAAAATCGTTTAAGGGTTGCGTAGGCATTATCAAGCAAGGCAACCACCACCTCTCCGTTTCTTGGAGATGGATTGCGCTCAATCACGACAAAATCTCCATCTAAAATACCATCATCGATCATGGATTGACCTTTGATTTTGAGCACATACGAATTGGCACCATCTAGGACAAAACTGGCAGGGATGGCCATGGTTTCATTGTCTTGCACGGCTTCAATAGGTTGACCGGCGGCAATGAGTCCAAGCAAAGGTAAATTCACCACATCTGCAGAAAGTTTGAATGGGTTCATGACAGGCTCTAGTTGCGGCATGATTTCAATGGATCGAGCCTCGCCATCTTCTCCAATGCGGACGATGTTTTTTTCAGCCAAGGCTTGCACATGTGCATGAATGGTTGATGGGGAAGAGAGACCAAGCTGTTCTCCGATTTCCCGGTAGGATGGAGCGTAGCCATAATCATCAATGTGTTTTTTGATGATATGGAGCACATCGCTTTGTTTTTTGGTCAGGCTCATATGTTTTTTGTTATGTTCGCTTTATGTTCGTATTGTAAATCGAACAAAAACCGAACGCAAGAATGGGGTGTGGATAAAATGATCTGGTGCTTGTTTTTTGCCTCCTTTGGTCGCATTTGTTATCCTTGCATTTGCTATGTTTAAAACCGTTGAATCAACCCTGCAAGGACAAACGGATAAAGTTTGTGATCAAATCGCTGAGGCGATTGTCGATGCTTATATCCGCAAAGATAAAGAAGCGCGTGTGGATGTAAATGTGATGGGGTCTCATGGCATGCTTATGATTGGTGGAGAAGTTTGTTCCACGGCAGATTTTGATGTGGGTGCGCTTGCCAAACAGGTGTATACCGACATTGGCTACACAGATGACGTGGAGGTTTTTGTAAACATTGAAGAATCATCCGAAGAAATAAAACGATCGCATGGTGCCAATGATACGGTTGTGATAAACGGTTATGCCACACAAGAAACGCGTGAGCGATTGCCCAAGCCGGTTGTGTTTGCACACAACATCGCAAGACGTCTTGATGATTTACGCAAAACCGATCCGTCTTTTTCGTGGTTGCGACCGGATGGAAAGGTTCAACTCACTATGGAAAAAGATCGCGTGGTTGGACTCACGATTTTGGCGTCTCATCATTTGAATATCAAAGAGCATGAAGTGCAAACCGCATTGCTTGAGCGTGTGGTGGTTCCAATTGTTGGCGAGGGGGTTCAATTATTCATCAACCCCATCGGATCGTTTCACACGGTTGGATTTCGGTCGGATTCCGGCGTGAGTGGGCACAAATTGGCGGTTGATACCTATGGCGGACTTATTCCGCATGGAGACGGGGTAATGATTGGCAAAGATCCTCGTTGCGTTGAGCGGTGTGGTGCTTATGCTAGTCGAGCTGCGGCGCGCTATTTGGTGGATCAAGGATTTGTTGGGGCCGCATTGGTTCAATTGGTGTATACGCTTGGTCGCGCTAAACCAATTTGGATGCATGTCTCGGGCATTGGAGAGAAATCACAAGGAACAAAAATGGATTTTACGAATCTTATCAAACAACAATTTGATTTTCGCGTTGAGGCGATCGTCGAACGATTTGATTTGTTACAACCACGTTATCAATCTCTTGCCACATACGGACAGTTTGGAAGAGAAGGGTGTGTGTGGGAAGAAGAAATAATCAAGATATGAGATAAAGAGGAAGTGTGATAAAATGATAGTGATATGCGGCAACGGAGGAATTGTCCATCCACATGGGTGCACATGATTTTTTCAGCAGCAGTGATGATGCTTGTGTTTCTCACAAGTTTATTTGTGTTTTTTTCAAATGCGCCAGAAAAAACATTTACCATGTCTGCGGATGGTCGCGTGAGCGCGCAAGTTTTCTCTGGATCGTTTACACAGGTGCGTGTGGATAAAATCGCCAACACACAAAAGAC
>Ga0172367_10005845_pt1 | contig 14733 bp, 10 predicted proteins | sample Lak10m_FD_114542 | JGI IMG/M metagenome (GOLD analysis project Ga0172367, IMG submission 114542) | Freshwater microbial communities from Kabuno Bay, South-Kivu, Congo - kab_022012_10m | ecosystem: Environmental > Aquatic > Freshwater > Lake | place: Democratic Republic of the Congo: South-Kivu... | reverse complement strand
CGAAACCGGTGCAGAATGAAATCCTCATCAGAAAGTCCTGTAATTTTCCGAGACACTGAGCCAACACCTCTTCAAACAAGAGCAATGGAATTGATCCGTTTGTACCCAGTAGATGGAAGCTGATTTTTCGGCTTTCCCCTTGTTCTATAACAAGTTACTGTTTTTTTATAAGAGGAACTTCGGTTTAGTGTCGGGACTTGCAAAATACCGCGATTATTTGTAAATATAAGCCGTAAACCTTGCCGTTGGGCTTATACAGTACCCCTTTCGAGACGGTTCTCATTACAACTTGATGCTCCGCTTGCCATGTTCGATTGTCGATGTGTTCAGGCCTGACAGGTGATTTATAGAGAATGAGTTAGAGTGATCAAGTGGTTCTTTGAAGGGCGTAATGGTTGTATGATTGCATGGATGTGGGTTACTAGCATCGTTTACTAACGTCTCTCAAGTTCCCGTCCCCTACGTTCGCTTGCGCGGAAATGGGTGGAGGAGTTTGGTATATCGCTTGCTGAGACGGCAAGGCAATTTGGCATCACGACCAGTGCCGTGATTTACATGATGACGCAGGATTGGTGATATCTGAACTCAATGGGACTCTCTGAAGTGAGAATTTATGGTTACCGAACCAGAATCCTGTTTTACTGTGCCAAGCTCAATATGGCAATCAGCTGATGCTGTGTTTTGCCTTGAGCTGTTCCATTAAATTCTGCGAAGAACCTGTCTTGATTTGTCAATATAGGATGTCCCTTATATCGGGCGTTTGCCAGTCGAAGAGCTTCGTTCATAACACATTGCTAAATTTAAGAAAAAAAACGACATCTCTGTTGATATTCAGCGTATGGTTCCGTAAATCCACCAAGTATATTTCAATCAACACATATTATTCCAGTTTGCATTCATAATGGTCTTAAATTCTCAAACGCACTGTATTAAATAATGACGAAAATGTGACCTTTAAAGTCATCTTGATCGCAAATTGGAATTAGAGAAAACATCATGAAAAATATCAATCATTACAAAGTTCTCGTAATCATATTCGCATCACTTTTATGTATCACAGGAACAGCAAGTGCATTTGATGTTGGCGATACAGTATATATACGTGACGAAGATGATGGGCATCAAGGCGGTTATCATTACTATTATTACATGAGAGCCTCGGTAGAAGATATTAGAGGTACTAAGGTAAGAATATATGTTACTGAAAAAGCTTGGTGGTATCGAACATTTTTAGGGGGGAAACCAAATGGTTACACCTATAGCGCAACACCTTACAAAGATGGGACGTACTACCGTATTGGCAATTATTATTGGGTTTATAAATCCGATCTTACGTATTCACTGCCATACCCTGAAAAGGATTAAATCGCTCAGCGTCAAGAGCTTTCGCTTCCAGTTTCAAACACTGCTGTCCGGTTATAAGTCAAATAAATTCAATTGGTTACAGGTATGGGTATCCTCAATCGTGTCGGCAGAGTTTGTAACTAAAAAGCCATTATAATATTACGCGGCAATACTTCGGGACGTTGAGAAAGCGCCGATTAAAACCGGCAAAGAGTAAGGAATGAAAGAATCCGACATGAAAGGTATAGCCAACCATCATGGCCCCAAGTCATGCCTCGACCTTCCCGACAAGTCGGGATGTGGGTAAGCGTTGACAGGGGAACACACAGGCAGGAAATTGATCTCCGTGCAGTTCCGGGACGTGGTTCCGTTGCCATAAATACTACTGTTGAGCCTTCGGCTTATTGTGCGGAGCTGGTGCTTCGCGTTCCCAGGGTATGGAACCCAGAATGAATTGATGTACGACAGATTCCTGGTTTTTTTTGAAGGAGTTTTTCGTCGAGGGATTCTGGAGCGATGGCAAGATGCTGATCCCGACAGGTCGGGATCAGCGTTTCTGGGGTACACAGAATTGTTTTTTGAACAGCCTGCCGTTTCACAACTTTCCCAGCGCTGCCACAAGCAGCTCGAATCCGATCTTTTCCTGTTCCAGTCTTACTTTTTCGCCGAGGCGATTTTCTTTCAGGTCGTCGTAAAGCGATTGTTCCGCTTCCGTCAGTCTCGTCAGCTCGGCGAATTCGGGGTTGGGTTCGGTTTGCCAGTGCTCACAGTGGGCGAGGAGCGTTTCGCGATCCATGAGGAGCGAGGTGGCGTGGGGGAAGTGCTCGCGGAACTGGTTGAGGATGGCCAGTCCGTGCGTGTCGATGTCGCCCCAGTAGCAGAGTTTGCGGGTTTTGAGCCAGTCGATGCGGGCGAGGTTCCGGAAGCCATAGCCTGCGCCGAAGATGACCATCGCTCGCGGCACGGGCGGAAAGGCGAGGAAGTTGATTTCGTTTTCGGTGATGAAGACCGTTTCGACCGGGAGGTCGAGCCGCACGAAGTCGGCCTCTGTGAGGGTGATGTCGTTCTCGCCGCCGCCGGGCAGCAGCGTCAGCGCCGGATCGAGCAGGCGAAAGCGCACGCGGAGCGGCTTGTCGCGGAAGCCGTAGCGCTGGCAGAAGCTGGCGCTGCCGGTGGCTTCTGCGTCGATCAGTTCCGGGGGCAGGGCGAGGTCGAAGAGTTCGGAAAGTGTGCCCCGGTGCGCTTCGATGAATTTGGTGTGGATGCCGGGCAAATCGATCTGGCGCAGATAGATGCCGGGGCGCGGATGGTCGCGAAGCCAGCCGACGAGGCGCAAGAGGTTGGGCCACGCTTCGGCGAGTTCGAGGGCACGGAGCGGGCGCTTCGAGAGCCACGGGAGCAGCGCGGGTTCACGCTGGGTTATCTGCATCGGATTGAGAAACTCTTCGAGCAGCATCTCTCCGGGATGCGTCGGCGGTCGGTCTGTTGGTATGCGTATCATGGTGTTTTAATGGTAATCGGTCATTTCGACTTCATCTGGCCCGGCTGAGCTCCAGTTTCAAGTATTTTGAATTGTCATTCAGTAGCGACCTTCTACTATATCTCTTATTTGCTGATTGACTTCATTCATTCCTTTATCGAACTCTTCCTGAACCCGCTTATTATTTTGCCATGATGTTGAGATTGTGTTGTATGCTGCTAACACCTCTTGATGGAATGATGTATTAGGATATTGCTGTAACCATACTTCCAGTTCCGATAAAAGCTGCTCATCTTTGCCTTGATTTCTTTGCATGATCTGAATGAATTCACTCCAAGCATCCCCTTCTTCTGCTGATGGCATAGGAGGAGTTATCGATGCTATGCGATCTGCTTCTGAATCAGAACAGAGTTGTATGGCTCGTTTTTGATGTTCGACCGCTTTAGTCTTGAGCACATAAGCATAGGTACGCGAATAGGTGGCTACAGCAGAGTGTGAATTGTTTGATTCGATTTGATCTGCTAACTGGTACTCAGCATCTCCTCGCTTATCAAGCTTTGCACTCATTTGCTTGTGATAATTAACCAGTAAGTTTGTGATAGTGTTTTCATCTAAACCTGCTCGTCGATAATTAATTATTGCCAAATCATCGAAACCGTAAACCGAAAGAAAAAAATCACCTATAGCACGGAAATTCTCATTTAAATTTGATGCTGAACTTACAAAAGATTCAGTACCATTAGCTGAATTTGATTCTTCAGAAGGCTTTGAACACCCTGGTATTAAAACAACTAGGCCAACTAAAAAGAACCTCCAATAGATTTGTTTATATAGCTTCATAGTATATCATCCTTTTTTGATTAGCTGTGAAGTATTGTAAAATCAAAGGCCTGTCAATTTTTTTCTTGTTCTTTTAAATGATATTACAAATAATATGATCTATTTCACATTGTGCCTTGTATAAAAATGTTAAATTTACGTTTTTGTTATAAATACTATAGCCTACGGAAAATGATGTTTACAGATTAAAAACCTATTATATATGCCGATGCGGACAAGCTCATAGGGATCGCTAAGGAAGCAGGAGCGCTTTGCTTAATCAGGACTGTTTGTATATCTTTTGTTCTATATCGCTGACCTCCAAAAATGATGTTAAACCCTCGGCTCAATGTGCCGAGCAGGCGCTCGGCGCTCCCAGGGAAGAGGGCAGACACGCAGGTCTGCCCCTACAGATTAACCCTTACGCAATTCCACCTCATCCCCCTCCCCAACTCCCAGCATCTGGCTGGCGTTGCCGTTGCGGATGGCGATTTCGATCATGCCGCTGCTGCCGGGGTAGGCGAGCGCGTGGCCGGGCTCGGTTTCGCCGTAGGTGCGGAGGATGGGCAGGGGTGGCGCTGAACCGACGATGACGCGCCAGTCCTCGCCATTCGCGATCATCCCGGCTTCAAAGGAGGTGATGAGGTTGCCGAAGTGGTCGGTGGCGATGATTTCGCCTTGCCAGCCCTCGCTGTCCGCCAGGGGGCGGTTGCGCCACATCTCCATGCGGGTCCACTCTTCCGGGGGAATTGCCGGGCCGAATGCGTCCAGTGGCACTCCGGCGGCCAGGTGCGCGGCGGCGGGGCTGAAGAGGTCGCGTCCGTGGAAGGTTGCACTTTTGTCGGGGAGCTGGTACTTCGTATTCGTCAGCTCGTGGCAGCGGGCATCCGGCCAGCGCTCGAAGATGGGGGTGAGCAGGCCGTTGTCGGGCGCGACGAGGCGATACTGGCCGGCCTCGACGCCGATGGCTCTCCGGGTGGTGCCGACGCCGGGATCGACAACACAGACGAAGATCGTCTCTTCGGGGAAGTAGCCGATGGAGCGTTCGAGATGGAAGGCCGCCTGCCGGACGTTCTGGGCGCTGATGGCGTGGGTGAGGTCGATGACGCGGGCCTCGCGGCAGATCGTGGCGATGACCCCTTTCATGACGCCGACGAAGGTGTCTTCGAGACCGAAATCAGTCATGAGTACGATGAGTGGCGGCTGGAGCATGGCTTCAGTGGTTGGCTGAACGGTAGAGGATTGAACCGGCGATGAGGAAGAGCATATTGGGCAGCCAGGCCGCAAGGACAGGATTTATCAGACCGTCATAACCGAGGCTGCCGATCGTTTTGAGCATGCCGAGGTAGAAGAGTCCAACCAGCAGGCTGGTGGATGCTTCGAGGGCCAGACCGCTTCGCTTTTTGCGTGTGGAGAGGGGTACGCCGATCATGACGATGATCATGCTGGACAGGGGCAGGGCGAACTTGGTGTTCAGCTTGACTTCGGCTTTTTCAAGTCCTGGAAGGCCTGAGTGTTTCTTTTGCATGAGGAACTCATAGTGCTGCACGATGTTCATTTCGTCCGGGTCGGCATCGATCATCGTGAAGGTGTTTTTCGCCAGAGACAGTTTCAGGGTGTCGGCGCCCGGCCTGGTCACAAGGGTTTCGAAGCCGTTCGAGAAGGTGCGTTTTCTGGTGTTGTAGAAAATCCAGCGGTTTTTACGGGAGATAATCCTGAGCGAATCGGCATCGATACGTGTGAGCAGTTTGCTTCCGTCGAACTCTTCGAGCGAGACTACCGAGGCGCTTTTCCGGTCAGCGCCAATCTGGCCGAGGGTCAGGATGCGGTTTTTCGATTCCCTGATGTGCAGCGCTCCTTCATCGTTCATCTTTTTTTTCTTCAGGTAGCGTTTTTCAAATCCTTTCGACCAGTCATACATCGAGGGTGCGATGAAGCAGGAGTTGATCATGTTGACCCCGGTTATCGTCATGGTGACCAGCAGAAACGGTTTCATCAGGCGTGACAGGCTCATTCCCGCCGATTTCAGGGCCGGCAGCTCGCTCTGCATGGAGAGCTTGCCGGTTACGAAGAGTGATGCGAGCAGGACGCTGAGCGGCGAGGTCAGCAGAAGGGTGTCCGGAAGTCCGCTGAGGTAGTAGATGATGATCCTGCCGACAGAGATATTCCGGTCCATGAACCGGTCGAGGTTCTCAACCAGATTGATCAGAATGAACAGTGCGGCGAAGCTCGCCAGGGAGAAGAGAAAGGTGGTCAGGAACTGACGTGCGATGTAACGGTCGATAATGGTGAACATGCCCATACCGGACAGCTTCGGGAGTTGATTCCTTTGACTGCCCGGTCGCCCATCTCTCTTCTGCACTGCGCTCATTGGGTTGGCCTCCCGGTCAGTAGCCGAAAATCTCCCTGAGTGTCAGGAAGCTGATATCACCATACTTGCTGAGCGTTTCGAGGTCGAGCTGTTCTTTTTTGCCGAGCACGAGCATGATCTGCGGCTTGTTCCGGAAGCTGGTTTCATGAAACTTTTCGATGTCACTGAAATCCATTCCCGGAGTTTCAAGGAAGATATCTTTCCGGATGTCATGGTCGAGTCCAAGCCGGCGCGCCTCTTCGAGAGAAAAGAGAATGTCACCCCTGGTGATGTGCTCGGTACGGATTTTCTGGTCGATGCCCGCTTTGGCAGATGCAAGCAGTTCCGGTGATTCCGGCAGCTTCTGCATCAGCGCCTGGAAGCCTTCGAGAGCTTCCGGCAGCTTGTCGGCCTGGGTGCCGATATAGCTGAAGAGATAGCTGTGCTTTTCCTTCTCTTTCGGAAGGCGGTAGACCGAAAAGACCGAATAGGCCAGAGCCTTGGCTTCGCGCATCTCCTGGAAAACCACCGAGGACATGCCTCCGCCGTAGTATTCGTTGAAGAGGGTGATCAGCGGCACCTTCGAGGCATCGTAAGGTTCGCTCCTTGAGAGCATGATGATCTCGGCCTGGTTCATGTCGTAATCGACTACATAGACATGGTTCTGTGTGGTTTCAAGTTCGGCGAAGGGATCGGTTTCAGGTACCGGTGAGAACTCCTGACCGAAATGGCGCATGGCGCGCAGCTCCTTCATCAGGGTTTCGGGGGCATCAGGTCCGTAATAAAGCACCCGGTGGCGCCAGCTCATGAAGTTTCTGATTTCGCCGAGCAATTCTTCAGGGGTGAGGTGGTCAATCTCTTCGTCGCTCAGTACATTGGTGTATGGTGATTTCGGCCCGTACTTTCCGTAGCTGACCATCGCCTCGAAAAGAATCTTGCGTTTCGAGAGCTTTTCGTCGGCGCGCTCCTTGCGAATGCCCTCCTTGAGCTTTTCAAGGGCGGGGGCATCTGGCTGGGCATCCTGAAGCAGCTCATCGAGCAGGGCGATGGCCTGCGGGAAGTTTTCCCTGAGACCCGAAAGTTTCAGATAGACGTATTCATCAGAGCTCAATACCGTGAATTCCGCTCCGAGCCGGTAGAGTTCCTGGCTGAATTCTGCTGGCGAGAGTTTCGATGTGCCGAGATAGGAGAGGTAGTCGAGCGCAGTGTCGATCTTGCGATTCTGGTTCGAGCCGGCGTCAAACATGAAATAGAGGGTGTAAATCTCGTTTTCCTTGTTGGCTACGTAATTGAGACTGATCTCGGGTGTCAGGTCGAAGCGGGCAATATCTTTTGTGAAATCGAGGAATACGGGGTTTACCTCACCGCTTTTTTTCGAGAGCAGATTTTCGGCAAAGAGTGAAGAGCGGTCGCGATTGACCTTGATGGGCGTGATCTGGGGTTTCTGGATTTTTGCCTCGCTCTTGCGTTGTCCGTGCTTTTTGCAGACCGCCACGTAGTTCGATCCGTAGTGTTTCCGGGCGAAATCGATTATCTCTGCCCTGGTGATTTTTTCAAGGCGATCGAAGCGATTGACGTACCGATCCCACTCCATTCCCCAGACGAAGGCGTCAACAAAGGCTTCCGAGCGCCCTCGGTTCGATTCGTACGATTTGAGGTCTTCGAGTTTAAGGTCGTTGATGACGGCGGTAACCAGCCAGTCGGGGAATTTACCCTCCTTCAGAAGATCGAGCTGTTCGATGAGCAGCTTTTGGACCTCGTCGAGGCTCTGGCCTTCCCTTGGCTTGGCGCTGAGGATATGGACAGAATAATCTTTCATGAGCACCAGCATCGACCCCCCTTCAAGCACCTTCTGCTGCTGGTTGAGATTCAGGTCGATCAGGCCGGCTGTCTGGTTGTAGAGGATTTTGTCGATAAGGGCCAGCATGTCGGCATCGTCCGTGTCGGCTCCTCCGAACCTGAAACCGAGCACCAGCTCCTCCGCTTCAGGGCCGGTAACGGTTCTGAAGACCGGTGAGGTGATGGGAGCTTCGACCGGGGGCTGGAATTCTGGTACCGTTTTTGGTTCGAGCTTCGAGAACTTCTCGTCTATCATCCTGATCGTGCTGTCGGGGTCGAAATCGCCGGCGATGCAGATGGCCATGTTATTGGGCACGTACCATGAGCGGTAGTAGTTGATGACGTTTCTGATCGACGGTTTTTTCAGATGTTCGGCCTTGCCGATGGTGGTCTGCGTGCCATAGGTGTGGCGGGTGAAGAGTCCTCCGAACAGCTCTTCCCACAACTTCCGGCTGTCGCTGTCCATGGTCATGTTTTTCTCTTCGTAGACCGTTTCGAGCTCGGTGTGGAACAGGCGCATGACCGGGTTGCGGAACCGTTCGGCCTCTATGGTCAGCCAGCGATCCAGTTCGTTGGAGGGAATGTCATTGATGTAAACGGTCTGTTCCACCCAGGTGTAGGCGTTGGTGCCGCGGGCGCCGATGGAGTTGAGCAGCTTGTCGTATTCGTTCGGTACGGTGAACTGCGCTGCCACGTTCGATATGCTGTCGATGTCGCGGTAGATGGCCGCCCTCCGTTCAGGATCGCTTGTGGCCCGGTACTTTTCATACAGCTCGATGATCTTTTCAAGCTCCGTATGCTCCTGTGCATAATCGAGTGAACCGATCGAGTCAGTGCCCTTGAAGAGCATGTGTTCGAGGTAGTGCGCCAGGCCGGTGGTCTCGGCGGGGTCGTTCTTGCTGCCCGCCCGCACGGCGATGGAGGTGTAGATTCTCGGCTCGTCGTTGTATGGGCTCATGTAGACGGTGAGGCCGTTTTTCAGCCGGTAGATTCTCGTGTTCAGCGAATCTCCGGGTACGGTCGTATATGGGTAGCTTTTGTTCAGGTGTGTCGTGTTTTCAGTCATCATGGATTTACAGGAAATAATATGGAGCAGTGCTGCGCCGAAAACGAGCAGGCGGCACAGTTTGCCTGCGGAGTTCAGTAAAGAGCTGTTGGACATTGTTCTTCATCATGGTCAAAACAAGAATCAGCCCGATCATCGTTCATGCGCTCGTTCCGGTTCAAGCAAAACCTTAGATTACGAAAAATCCGGAAAAGTGACGGGAAAAAAGCGTTCCGGCATACCGGATGGTTATTTTTATGCCGGTTGGGCTCAAGAACTTACAGCAGGCGTTATTAGTTCTTGTAGGGAGTTTGATTGCCGGTTTTCGTGAATGAGAGGAGGTTTCAGGTCTATGATGTTCGGAGAAGGAAACAGAAGCGGCAAGTTCCGGCTTGCAAGTCCGTACAGCCCGACGGGCGATCAGCCCGAAGCCGTCAGGGCGCTGACCGAGGGTGTGTTGCGGGGTGACCGATGGCAGACGCTGCTTGGTGTTACCGGTTCGGGCAAAACCTTTACCGTTTCGAATGTGATCGCCGCTGTGAATCGTCCGACTCTCGTGCTGAGTCACAACAAGACCCTTGCAGCACAGCTCTACGGAGAGCTGAAGCAGTTCTTTCCTGAAAATGCGGTTGAATATTTCATCAGCTATTACGACTTCTACCAGCCCGAGGCATATATCCCGTCTCTTGACAAGTACATCGCCAAGGATCTCAAGATCAACGATGAGATCGAGCGCTTGCGGTTGCGGGCAACCAGTGCCTTGCTGAGCGGTCGGAACGACGTGATTGTGGTCAGTTCGGTAAGCTGTATCTACGGTCTCGGCTCTCCGGAAGACTGGATGTCCCAGATTGTCGAGTTGCGTCAGGGAATGGAGATGGATCGCGAAGAGCTCCTTCAGAAACTGGTCTCTCTGCACTATTTCAGGGATGATGTCGATCTTTCGCCGGGGCGCTTCCGCGTTCGAGGCGACGTGATCGACCTGGTACCGGGCCACGAGGAGCTGGCATTGAGGATCGGGTTTTTCGGAAGCGAAATCGATACCATTCAGACCTTCGATCCCAAAACGGGAGAGATCATAGGCCCTGAAGAGTACGCTTTCATCTACCCGGCCCGCCAGTTTGTGGCCGATGCGGAGAAGTTTGAACGGGCGATGTCCGACATCGAGAATGAACTGGCATGGAGGCTGAACATCCTGCGTGCCGATGACAAACTCGTGGAGGCCCAGAGGCTCGAAGAGCGCACCCGTTACGATCTTGAAATGATCAGGGAGCTGGGCTACTGTTCCGGCATCGAGAACTACTCCCGACACATCGCCGGACGGAAACCGGGTGAGCGCCCATGGTGCCTGCTCGACTACTTCCCCGATGACTTTCTCATGGTGGTGGATGAATCACACGTCACCCTGCCGCAGATCAGGGGCATGTATGGTGGTGACCGTTCGCGCAAAACCATTCTTGTCGAGCACGGGTTCCGCCTGCCTTCGGCACTCGACAACCGTCCGTTGCGCTTCGAGGAGTTCGAAGAGATGGTGCCTCAGGTGATCTGCGTTTCAGCTACACCGGCCAATCATGAACTGATGCGTTCAGGAGGCGTGGTGGTAGAGCAGCTTGTCCGGCCCACCGGTCTGCTCGACCCAGTCATCGAGGTGCATCCTGTTGCCGGCCAGATCGACCACCTGCTGGCGCGCATCAGAGAGTGCATGGCCAAGGGACATAAATCACTGGTCATGACCCTTACCAAACGCATGGCTGAGGATCTTCATGCTTATTTTCGCAAGGTTGGCTTGCGGTCTCAGTATCTGCATTCCGAGATCAAAAGCCTTGAGCGTATACAGATTCTCAGGGAGCTTCGTGCGGGCGATATCGAAGTGCTGGTGGGAGTCAACCTCCTGCGGGAAGGTCTCGATCTGCCGGAGGTGGCGCTGGTGGCGATTCTCGATGCCGACAAGGAGGGATTTCTCCGTGACGCCAGGTCACTCATGCAGATCGCCGGTCGGGCAGCGCGAAACATCGAAGGGCTGGTGCTCTTTTATGCCGACAAGATCACCGATTCGATGCGTGAAGTGCTCGACGAAAGCTCGCGTCGCCGGCGAATTCAGCAGGAGTATAATGAGAAGCACGGTATCGAGCCCCGCTCCATCGTCAAATCGGTCGATCAGGTGCTCAACACCACCAGCGTGGCTGATGCCGAGGAGCGTTACCGCCGCAAGCGTCTCGGCTTGCAACGGCGCCCCGAACTTGAACTGCAAGGAGTGCTCAACACCATGAGCCGAGACGATGTGCTGCTGATGGTTGCGGAGATGAGTGCTGAAATGCAGAAAGCCGCCGAGGAGACCGATTATGAGAAAGCCGCTTATCTTCGTGACGAAATTCTCATGCTTCAGGAAAGAATCGTGCAAATGCCGGGGTGATAGCATTGACCTGTGCCGCTGATTTCATTATATAGAAATACGGGAGATCATGCGATAACAATTCCTTATTTCGGAGAGTCTTACCTTTATGCTGGCCCAGATAGAACAGGAACATTACTCGAAACTGCACGAGATTTTAAGGCTTTGCCGGGCGAACCTCAAGAACTATGACGAGTCGCTGATCCAGCGTGCGTTTTTCATGTGCTACAGGGCTCATGAGGGGGAGAAGCGGGCTTCAGGCGAACCGTTCTTCTACCATCCGGTAGAGGTTGCCAAGCTTCTGGTGACCGAACTGCCTCTGGACGGCGTTTCCGTTGCGGCGGCCCTGCTGCACGATGTGATCGAGGACAGCGGTTACACCTATGAAGATATTGCCGCAGAGCTGGGTGCTGAAGTGGCCGACATCGTGGAGGGACTGACCAAGATTTCCGAAATCATGGTCAACCGTGAAACCACCGAGGCTGAAGGGTTCCGCAAGATGCTGCTCTCGATGGTCAAGGATATTCGCGTTATCCTCATCAAATTCTGTGACCGCCTGCACAACATGCGCACTCTCGACTCCCTCCCGGAGCACCGCCGTCTGCGCATGGCTCTCGAAACGCGTGACATCTATGCACCGCTTGCCCACCGGTTCGGTCTCGGCAAGATGAAGGTCGATCTGGAGAACCTCGCCCTCAAGTACATCGATCCCGAGATGTACGACTATCTGCTCAAGAAGGTCCGCCTGAGCAGGAACGAGCGTATCTCCTATCTCAACAAGATGATCGCCCCGATCAAGGATGATCTCGAAAAGCAGGGATTTACGGTTGAATTGCAGGGGCGTGCCAAGCATCTTTTTTCGATTTACAACAAGATGCGGATGAAGAACAAGGAGTTCGACGACATCCATGATCTTTACGGCATCCGTGTCATCATCGATACGGAGAAGATATCGGACTGCTTCGCCGTCTACGGGTACATCACCCAGCAGTATCCCCCGATCCCACAGCACTTCAAGGACTATATCTCGATTCCCAAGCATAACGGCTATCAGTCGCTGCATTCAGCGATCATCGGCCCGAGAGGGTATGTGATCGAATTGCAGATCAGGACGCGCCGGATGCACGAATTTGCCGAACTTGGTGTCGCGGCTCACTGGCGTTACAAGGAGAAGATCACCAAAGATGACGCTGCGGTCGATTCTTTCCTCAAGTGGGCGAGGGAGCTGATCAAGGATGCCGATACAGCGGCAGCCTTCATGGAGGGCTTCAAGCTGAACCTCTACCATGACGAAATCTATGTTTTTACTCCCAAAGGCGACATGAAGATTCTGCCCGCCGGAGCCACTCCCATCGATTTTGCTTACGCCATCCACACCGAGATCGGGAACGGTTGCATCGGCGCGAAGGTGAACGGCAAGATCGTGCGTCTGAACGCCGAACTCAAGTCCGGCGACCGCGTCGAGGTGATCACCTCAAAGAGCCAGAACCCGAAAGCTGACTGGCTGAAGATCGTGGTGACCCACCGTGCGAAACTCAAGATCAGGGCGGCCATCAACGAAGAGCGACGCCATGAGATCGAAAAAGGGCGTGGTATCTGGGAAAAAATGATTTCCGGAACCAAAAAGCTTCTGACCGAGAACGACGCCATTCATGCAATCCGCAAGCATGGCATCAAGACCCCCTCTGACCTGTTCAGTGCGCTTGCCCGGCAGCAGATCAGCAGCGAAGAGGTGATGGAGAGCATCACCAGGCCGCACAGACCAGCCGAACTCTCTGAGAGTGCCATTCATGGCAAGGCTCCGCTGAAGGACTTCGCCGAGATCGCGCGCGAGGTGCAGGCTGTCAATGCCAATCACAAGGATGAGGTGATCATCTCCGGTCTGAACAATATCGCCTACGCCTATGCGAAATGCTGCAATCCCGTGCCTGGCGATGATATCATCGGATTTGTCACCACCGAAGGTTCGGTCAAGATCCACCGCAAGAACTGCGTCAATGTCACCAACGAGAACCTCGTCAAGAGCGAGCGGATCGTCTCGGTCTCCTGGAACCGCAAGCTCGACACCGAGTTCCTTGCCGGAATTCGCATCGTCGGCGAAGACAAGATCGGCATGACAAACCAGATCACCGGCGTCATCTCAAAGTTCGACACCAACATCCGAAGCATTGCCCTGAACGCCAAAGATGGCATCTTCGTCTGCAACCTCATGATCTTTGTCAGAAACACAGACAAACTCACCACGCTTATGGAGAAGCTGAGAAAGGTGCAGGGAGTGTTCACCGTGGAGCGTTTGTCGGCGTGAGGGGTAGGCATGAGTATTTTTGTTAGTGGAATTCTCCTTATATTCGAATGATTATTGTTTATTGAAAAGCTATAGGCCATTGATGCTGTTGTTAATTAAGGGTGTGACGTAAAATATTGTTTATAATGAAGAAAGAGCTTGACCGCGGTATTATTGAACCATCCAAATCGGGTGAGATCGCTATAAGTCGTATCAGTAAGGTTGTGAGCTCGGTCCATGTTGTTTCAGGGAGCGATGGTGGATGGTCAGTTAAGCAGGGGGGAGCGCAGAGAGTTGATGCGCATTTCACTAAAAAGACCGATGCGGTTAATTATGGGAAGGAATTGAGTCGAACGCGACATACGGGAATGTACGTTCACTTAAAGAACGGTATAGTGCAGGAGGTAAATGGTTTTCGTGATAAAACCGTTTCTGGTCGTCGTTAGTCTGGTTAATATTTCAGCCCCTGAATCCCCACCATTTGCAGCGGGGTTATTTGCTTCATTATGTATGATAAAAACGTTTTTATCAATTGTCCTTTTGATGAAGGGTATAGGGAAGTATTTGATGCACTTGTATTTGTTGTAACAGATTGCGGGTTTGAGGCCAGATGTGCAAAGGAAGCAATTGATTCCGGTGAGGGGCGAATTGGCAGGATTAATAAAATTATTCAGGAGTGTAAATTTGGAATTCATGATATATCGAGAACTGAACTTGATATGGTGAATGGCCTGCCGCGATTTAATATGCCGCTGGAGTTAGGTCTTTTCTTGGGTGCTAAAGAGTTTGGTGCTAAAAAACAGCGTCAGAAGTGTTGTCTTGTGCTGGATAGTGAATTGTATCGTTACCAGAAATTTATATCTGATATTTCCGGTCAGGATATTTCTGTGCATAATGGAAAATTCGATAGTGCAATAGGGCGTGTTCGTGACTGGTTGAGTAATTCGATGGTCGATGTTATGATGCCAACGGAGACCGCTATAGTCGAGAGGTATAAAGAATTCAGGGCATCACTTCCGCTGTATTGTGCGACTTTTAAAATGAGAGAGAGAACGTCGTACCGGGACGTTGTGAAAGCGCCGATGAAAACCGGCAAAGAGTAGAGAATGAAAGAGTCTTACATGAAAGGCATAGCCAGCCATCATGACCCCGAGTCATGCCTCGACCTACAGCAATGGGGTGG
>Ga0172367_10005844_pt1 | contig 14736 bp, 16 predicted proteins | sample Lak10m_FD_114542 | JGI IMG/M metagenome (GOLD analysis project Ga0172367, IMG submission 114542) | Freshwater microbial communities from Kabuno Bay, South-Kivu, Congo - kab_022012_10m | ecosystem: Environmental > Aquatic > Freshwater > Lake | place: Democratic Republic of the Congo: South-Kivu... | reverse complement strand
TACCGGAGCGATTCCACGCTGGACCTTGCGGGAAAGTACATCATCCCCGGGCTGATCGATTCCCATGTCCATATCGAGAGCTCCCTCCTCACCCCGCGGGAATATGCCCATCTCGTTGCCCGGCACGGGACGGCAACAGTTATAGCCGATCCTCACGAGATCGCCAATGTTGCCGGCACGCGGGGGCTGGACTACATGCTCAGGGAACGGGAAGGTGCAGCTATCGATATCCGGTATATGCTGCCATCCTGTGTCCCGGCAACGCCCATCGATATCGGGGGTGCCGAACTCACCTCCCATGACCTGGAAGCGTATGCGGGCCGTGAGGGGATCCTCGGTCTGGGCGAGATGATGAATTTCCCCGGTGTGCTTGCCGGGGATCCAGAAGTCATAAAAAAGATCGGGATCTGCCGGATCCGCGACGGGCATGCCCCCTTCCTCTCCGGCAATGACCTCAACGCCTACATCCTGGCCGGGCTCCAGAGCGATCACGAATGCACCAATAAAGCCGAGGCTGAAGAGAAACTCCGGAAAGGGATGTACATCTACCTCCGCGAGGGATCCACCGAGCGGAACATCGAAGAGCTTGCCCCGCTCGTGACTCCTGCAACCGTATCACGCTGCTGTTTTGCAACCGATGACTGCCATACGGACCTGCTGATGAACGATGGCCACATCGACCGGTGTATACGGAGAGCGGTGGCCTGTGGCATCCCGGCTGAACTTGCCCTGCGGATGGCCACCCTCTCGGCAGCGGAGCGGTTCGGGCTCCATGACCGGGGGGCTCTTGCTCCCGGGCGGCGGGCAGACTTCTGCATTGTCAGTGATCCGGAGACCTGTGCGGTCGAGCGGGTCTTCGTTGCCGGCAGGGAATATGCCGGCCCGGCCCGGATCGATCACCTCCCCGTCCCGTTCCGCTGCACCACCCCGGCTGCTGCAGATATCCGGATTGAGGGGACCGGGACCGCCCGTGTCATCGGCCTTATCCCGCACCAGATTGTCACGGAGGCCCTGACCCGAGACTGGACCGGGGCACCGGAAAAGGAGGAGGATCTCCTCAAAGTCGTTGTCTGCAACCGGTATGGCAAACCTGCCCGGGGTGTCGGGCTGGTCCACGGGTTCGGGTTTGAGAGTGGGGCGATTGCATCGAGCATTGCCCATGATGCGCACAACCTGGTTGCTGCCGGCACCAGCGATGATGCAATCCTCCGGGCCATCGCCGAAGTTATCCGCATGCAGGGCGGCATGGCAGCGGTCTGCGGCCATGAGACGGCAGGCCTCCCGCTTGACTGCGGCGGCCTGATGTCATCGCTCCCGTACCAGGATGTGGCAGCACGGCTTGCGGATCTCCAGGCCCTGACCCGGAAGATCGGGGGGATCGGGGACCCGTTCATGTACCTCTCGTTCCTCTCCCTGACCGTCATCCCGTCCCTCCGGATCACGGACAGGGGTGTCTTCGATGGTACTGCATTCCGGGACGTCCCGCTCTTCATCTGAAATTTTTCAGGCAAACGCAAGGATCAGGACGGCCCCCGCAATTCTTCTCCCGATCTCTTTTTCGCGGAATACGATGGTTCCATAGAGCACGACAATGATGAGGCTCATCCGCTTGATCGCGATAACGTACGGGACTATCTGAAGCAGATAGGCATTGTTGATAGTCACGGCCTCGGTCGTGATCAGGATACCGGTGAGGATCCCGGCCAGGATCAGGTACTGCCATGACGGGAATGTGGCCGGGGTGTTGTCGGAAATTCCCGGTGGCGGAGTGGGCAGGAAGCATTCAGGAAGGGATCCCGATCGGCCAAGTACTGCAATCAGGGCAAACGAGATGCCAAGGAGCAGGAACACGACCCCGGACCCGAAGACCGGATCCGAGTTCTGCACCACCATCTTGTCAAAGTTGATCGCCACCGCGTACAGGAATGCGACCACGAGCATGGCCATCACACCGGGATGGGAGATCATGTCCCGGAACGGGTCGGTAATCCGTTCATGCTCAGCCGCGGTGTTCAGGACATATGAGCCTGCAACAACAGTAAGGATCCCAAGGATGCCGATGACCGAGGGAAATTCACCCAGCAGGAGGGCAGCCGTAAGGATCAGGAAGAGCGGGGTGAAGGAGAGCATCGGGACCGAAAGCGATATGTCGGAAGAACGGAGGGCGCGGAACGTCAGGGTGGTGGCAATGATGTTTAAGAGCGTTGTTGCCACAACCGCGATCATAAACTGGGCGCCGATGACCGGTATGCCACTGACGCAGGAAATCACGAGCAGGAAGAGAGCGGTGCAGAGAAAACCGGAAGCTGCAAGGAGGTTCGGGTCAAGCCGCTCCAGGAACTTCTTGTTTGCGATGTAATAGGCGGCGTTGGTGCAGGCCCCGATGCCGGAAAGCAGTGCCCAGAACATGACAGGTTATCCGGAAAATTATTGGGGACTTCTCCCATATCGGGTTTCTCCCGAACAAGACCCGTGCCGGGGAATGAGAGGGGAGTGTTCAGATCCCCATGATCCACTCCCCGGTCTTCAGGACGCGGGAAAAAACGCATCTGCTGGGTAACAAGGATGGCCCGGTGGAGATCGGCATCGCTGATCGACCCGGCGGCATTGGTAACGGAGAGCGTGCCGGTCGCATCGGCAAGGAAATTTACCGAGTATCCCCGGTGGAATGCCCTGCCGCGCCGTGGTGTCGCAGCACATCTGAGTCATGTACCCGGCAATAGTGACGGTGGTGATGTCCTTTGCCTTCAGCCAGTCCTCAAGGGATGTACCAGTGAAGCTGCCGGGGAGGTGTTTCTCAATGACAATGTCAGCATGGCGGCGCCTGATCTCATCATGGAGCTCCCAGCCGGGCGTCCCTTTCCGGAACGCCGGCGACTCCGGCGCAAGGTTCGTATGCTGGATGACAACAACGGGCAGGTGGGACGCATGGGCCCAGTCCATGGCCTTCAGGATATTCTCAAGACTCCCATCCGGGTACGTTACCGGAAGTTTTCCTGAAAAGTACTCGTTCTGGACATCGATGACAAGGAGTGCCTGTTTCATGCCCGGTTCTCCAGAATGAAGGTGCGCCGGTCGATCTCCATCCGGAAGAACGGGACAGGTTTTCCATGGATCTTCTCAATACATTCACCGGTCGGCCGGAAACCGACCGAAGTATACAGCCTCTGCGCCCTGAGATTGTTCTTCCGTACTATCAGCCGAACGGTTTTGACGGTCATATCGGCAAAGCAGTACTCGAGGGTGCGGCTCAGGACGATCCTGCCTTCGCCCTTCCCGATCCGGCGGGGGTGCAGTGCGATCCGGAAATCCTTTTTCCCATATCCGTCATCGGAAAGAACGGAAAAACCGACAATTTCTCCCTGATCGACCGCGACAAGGATAACGGAACCGGGTTTTTCCCGGTACTGGTCAAGCCAGCCGCCGTTCCGCAGGCAGTAGTCCAGGTCGGCAAACTCCGGGGGATATGCCGGCCAGGCCTTGATGACCGGGATATCCTCATGCCTGAGCGGGCGGAGCATGATCATGGTATATCTGTACCATGTGCTGCACCGGCAAAAAAAGATAGAGGGAGATTGCGGGAGGGGCGGGTGGGGATCACACACATGTGGGATCCGGATCCGCTGCATCAGGGACAGGAATCTCCCGTACGGTACCATACCCCTGCGAGACCGACTGGCCGATCCCCAGGTAACCGGGGATCCGGAGACTTGTTGAGAATTTTCCTAAGAATACAATCACGTTCTCGCGGCCGATCCGCTCACGCAGGAATTTCACTTTTGCCGTGCAGGTAATGGGGCCGGGCAGGGGATAGTCAAGCGATTTTGCAAGGGTGTTGAGGTGCGAGAGCAGGAGTTTTTCCATGAACGCATCGCGGGCCGGCTTGCCGCTTAAGTCATAAAATTTCTTTGCGTACTGCTGGTTGAGGGCGAGCCATGGCGTGAGAAATTCATAGTGGTGGAGCTTGCCATCAATCCCGAACTCCTCGTTACGGATCTCTTCATCACGGGCAAGAATGGTGCAGGAGAGATCATCCGTCCCGAGTTCCCGGTCACCATCCGTAACATCATCGAGGAACCCTGCACCCAGGCAGATCCCGATAACCATGAGCTCCCCCTTCACCATTTTGCAGTGAAGCGCCGGGTACCGGTGGAGCACTTTCCCGTCATCCCCGACGGGATGGGCCGGTACCGGGTACCTCGTCAGCTGACGGGTCAGGTCAGCCCGGAAATCGGCGAGGGAGAACTTTAACGGGTTGACCGGTTCCAGCGTGAGAGAATACATGCGCAGGTTCATGGGGGTTCTCGTGTACTACAAGGGTGCTGGTAAAAATAAGGATGTATCCTCTCGCTCCGGAGGTGCCGGGCCGGATGAGACGGCACGGGAACGATTCACGGAAGCACGGTGAACCGCCGGATCGCAGAAACGTGCCGGCCGGTATCCAATATCCCGATGAAGAACTCCCCGGTTGCCTGGATCTCGCCCATCGCGCTCCACCGGTTGGTGCCGCAGGTACCTTCTTCCACGAACGTTGAGAAGGAGCCTTCACGGGCATAGGTGGTATTCGCAGTACCCGGCTGGATCGAAAAGATGGTATAGTTCAGCTCCTGCCCGGCGGGAAGACTCGTGGTCCCGGTGATGGTAAACGCCCGGGCCGCGTGCTGGTCGGGAATGGGATCGACTTTGAGCCACGGGGTCATGTTGGTGACATTGGTCACCGGGCAGAGGGACACTGCAGGTGTGGGGACCGGGAGGGCCCTGACCAGGATATCGCGTTCAACACCACAGTCCGAGACGATCCGGTACCGCCCGGGGTCCCAGCCTCCGGTCACGAACCGGTAGGTGCTCGTGGACTCACCTTTCTGCAGCAGGGAGAGGTTTCCCTTAACCGATACCTCCGGTCCCATCCGGGTCGCCCAATGGCCGGAGCCGGTCTGGAAGATGACCCGGAAGTCCGGCGGGGTGTTGGAACATTCAAGGGGTATGAGACCGGTATTGGTGACGGTAAACTCCACCACCTCCCCCACATTGTACACATCCGAATCCACCCGGATAAGATCCGAGCGGGAATCCGGCTGGGAGAGGGTGACCGCATAGCCGGACGGGGCCGGGGGACCGGCAGTGATATTGGCAGCAGCATCCTCATGACTGACAGGCGAGGTACAGCCGGAGTTAAGAAGCGTCCCTATCAGGAAAAGAATGACCAGGGAACGGAGCAGGTGGGACATGCGTTCTTCAGATCTGGGAGGGATGAGAGAAAAAGGTAGTTATGCTTCCGCACCGCGGGTCCGCCATGCCACAATGACCGGAAATTTTTTACAAAAAAAATGTGAACGGTAAATATTTCTAAATTTTTCCAAAAATTTTTTTCATGGTGTGCAAACCATTCCGGGTTTTTATCCGGAATTTTCTTTCAGAACGAATTCCCTGCTCATATGGCAACGATAATGAAAAACACGCTCCTGCACGTCTTAATCCGACGTAATGTCCGGCAATATTCTGCTACTAAGAATGTGCAGATCCGGCCTCTCATCCTGACCCGTCTACGGGTCATTTGACCCGTGTTAGGGCACCCGAAAACGCTGCCGGAAACCAGGGGTTCTTTTGCCCTGCCTTGCAGGATCCCGTGCAATCCTGAGATCGACCAGTTATTTTATCATTATTTTCGTTTTACAGCGCCTTGTAAAACCACCGAAATCGTCTGAAAACGAAGGAAACTGCCCTGATACAAAACACTTGTTCGGAATACCCCCGCATTTGCATGAAATTGATCCGGGCGGATGTAAAAAAGCCTAATCAGAGCCCTGTACGGGCCCGGATCTGCACCCGGGATCAGAGAGGTTTCCCGGGACACGCGCCGGCGATAACAGGATCCCACCCTACAGCACCTTCGTCCCGGTAACCAACCCGAGCAGCAGGATAATGATCGGCTGGTGGACAAGGTACACAAGGAGCGAGTGTCGGCCCAGGAACGAGAGCGGTCTTGTGAAAAATGCCGGCAGCGGTGTGATGGTGAACTGACGGGTCCCGCCCGGGTACAGGTACGAACCGATGCCAAGACCAGCCAGCACCATGCCGAACCAGGGAAAGAGCGGCGTGTAATCAACAGAGGCAAAACCGGGTGGCATGATCCCGAACGGGAGGAGAAATGCCGGCCCGCTGGTACCGGCAATGCAGTACCCGGCCGCGATGCACGCGAGGCCGGCCAGGATGTTCCATTTCCCGAAACGGAAGAAGAGCGGCGAGAGCATCACGGAAACACCGATCAGGTGCAGGATCCCGAAGACCACGTAGCCTTCGTGCAGGTACAGGTACGTGGCGAGCGTGACAAGGAGCCCGAGTCCAAAGATCCCGGCCCCCCTGATAAGAAACTTCCGGGTGAGCGCAAACCCGGAGAGGGTTCCGGCAGCCCGGTCATGGCTGATCACGAGCGAGATCCCTGCGATGATAAGGAAGAGCGATGCGGTTGCATAGGCAAAATATTTCCAGAAACCGGTGACGGCCTCAACCGGGCAGATGGCAAAAATACTGAGATCGAAGACGGTATGGTACACGATCATCATCAGGATCGCGATCCCGCGGGCACAGTCGATCTCCCACAGGCGCGATGCGGAATCCATGTTCAATAATTCTCGCCCGGGCGAGATATGCATAACGGAAACGCGGGGACCATGACTATCCTTAAGCCCCGGTACGGAAATCCTTAGGGGAGGATGATCATGGCACACGATAAGGATGAACATGTCATCGAGGCAATCGGCCGGTGCCGGATTGTTATCCGGCACGGGAAGGTGGTTGAAGTCGGCGCCGCGGATATCAAAGACTGTCCGCTCGCAAAACGCTTTGCCTACCCGATACCCGATATCACGAAAGAGTCTGTAAAGGCAAATATCGAGCACCGGATCCGGGCTTTCGGGATGTGCACCCCGCAGCGCGAGGTGCTGGACAGTCGTGAGTTCGTTGGTTTCGGCGCTTCTGAGATCCTTAGTTTCGGTCTCCATGCCGGGCTTATCGATGCCGTGGTGCTCGCGTGCGATGGAGCCGGAACCGTCATTGTCAGCAAGCCGGACCTGGTCCAGGGAATTGGCGGCCGCATGTCCGGCCTGGTCTCGACCACGCCGTACCCGGAGGTTATCGCCCGCATTGAAGAGAACGGGGGGATAGTCCTTGACCGGGACCGGGCAACCATCAACCAGCCTGCCGGTGTTGCCCTCGCGGCCGAGAAGGGCTTCAGGAGGATTGCGGTCACGGTCGCCCGCCCGGCGGATGCAGCCATCATCCGCAGGATCCATCCCTCAGCGATCATCTTCGGGGTGCATGTCACCGGCCTCACAAAAGACGAGGCTGATATCCTTGCCGGGGCATCAGACCTTGTCACAGCCTGTGCCTCGAAGACCATCCGGGATGCAGCAGCGAACAAAGCCCTGGTGCAGGCCGGTGTAGCCATCCCGATCTTTGCCATGACCCCGGCCGGCAAAGAGCTGATCATCGAGAAGATCCGGCAGGGGGATGAACCGGTCCTCATCAAGCCGACAAAACTTCCGTCACTTTCCGGCCAGCAGCCGGACCCCCTTATCTGATTTTTTTAGTTTTTTTTGCCTTCTCTTTTTGGCCGGGTCGAACCCGGTTGCCTTACGCAACAATAATGTGCACCAACGTTCTTGGTAAGAGATAGGGGACAGGCGGTTCTCTTTAAGGAAGGTACAGATATGGTTGACAAATCACTCGGCGATGCAGAGAAAATGCTTGGCAGCAGTGTATCTACACTCGGGAAAGGAGCAGAAGGCTTCAGCAAGGAATTCATGGATTTCCTCAACAAATACCAGGTGATCGGTCTGGCTGTTGCATTTGTCATAGGTACTGCCGCAACAAAACTCATCAATTCCACGGTCACCGATATCATCATGCCCATCATCAGTGCCATTATTCCGGGCGGGGACTGGCGCGCTGCAACCCTGCAGATCGGGCCCATGAAATTCCTGGTCGGCGACTATGTCGGGGCCATCATCGATTTCGTTATTATCGCACTGGTGATCTTCCTCCTGGTAAAATATATCATGAAGGGTGATACATCGAAGAAAATCTGATGTTTCTCTTCTCGATCATAAAGCCTTTGGCTTCATCTTTTTCCGAAGAAAAATCTGATAAAATTTTCCCAAAAACAAAAGCCTCACGTCATTATCGTTTTTTTGCAAATCTGACAATCTTCACCTCATTGAACGTCTGATAAACAGGGTTCTGATAGATTTAAAAAACTCCTGCTGCAAATAGTTCCGGCATAGATTCAGCAATTATCGATTCACTGCTCTTCATCGTGGCGGGTATCATTGCCGCGGTCATTGTGCACGTAGTCTTCATCTTCCTTAAGAAACGTGCAGAACTGTCTGATACCAAGATCGATGACCTGCTCGTGTATTCGCTCGGTACACCCCTGGTCATCCTGGCCTTCTTTGTCCCGCTCTATTTCGCCATCCGGCATGCCATTACCGTGTATCCCCAGTATGCCTGGGTTGCGGATTCAAATGTCCTGTTCGCATTGTACGTGCTGGTTGCGACATGGATCATCGCCACCTTTGTTGACGGACTCCTGAAAACGTATGGCGATGCCCTTGCCGAACCCACGGAATCCGACCTGGATGACCGGATCATCGACATCCTCCAGAAGATCGCCAAATACCTGATCTGGTTCACCGGGTTCCTCTATGTCCTCACCATCTTCCAGGTCAGCATCACCCCCTGATCGCCGGTGCCGGGGTCGTCGGTATCGCCATTGCGCTTGCAGCGCAGGACCTCTTCAGTAACTTCTTTGGCGGGGCTATCATCATCACCGACCAACCGTTCAAGGTTGGCGACCGGGTCCTCATCAACGATATCCTTGGCGATGTTGTCCATATCGGTCCCCGCAGCACCCGTGTCATCACGCTCGACTCGGACATCGTCACCATCCCCAACAACAAGATCACGACCAGCGTTGTGCGGAACTTCTCGCTCCCCAGCCCGCAGGTCAGGATCCAGATCCCGGTCTCAGTCGCGTACGGCACGGACATCAACCTTGTCAAGAGTGTTCTCGGGCGGATCGCTGCTGATGCACAGGCGGAGAAGAGAGAGATCATTGCCCAGACCCCGGCACCGACCGTGTACCTGACAAAGATGGACAAATCCACCATGACCTTTGAAGTCACGGTGTATGCCAATGAATTTGTCCACAACACGGTGATCCGGGATTACCTGAACATCCGGATCATCGAGACCCTGATAAAAGAGAATATCCATATGGCCTGAAAAAAAGGCAAAAAATACCGGACACCCTTTTTGACCAATTTCTTTAAGCCCGACAAAAGTGAATGAGAAGAGAGCAAAACCGCGACTGCCTGATGCATGACGTTTCAGGTGTCGTAAACCGGGGTACTATGAAACACCTATCACTCCTCCTGCTCTGCGCAGTTCTCCTCTGCTGGTTTGTGCCTGCCGGCTGGTGTGCGGACCCTGCCGGGGATGCCGGATCCGGGTTCATTGTCGTGACGAACCCGCCAGTTGCTGATTTTTACACCAGCAACTGGTACGGGGCCGGACCCTTCATGGTCAGTTTCTCCGACCGCTCCCGCGGTGCAGAGCCGATGACCTGGCACTGGGACTTTGGCGACGGCACAACATCTGACCGGCAGAACCCGGCCCATACCTATACAAAAGCCGGGTTTTACTTTGTCACGCTGCGGGTCAGCAACCACTTCGGCAGTGACGGGCTTACCAAATCCGCGTTCATAAAGGCTGGAAACCCGCAGCCACTCACGCCAGTTACCCCCCCGGTTCCCGAAAAGAAACGTCCTGAGGGCTTCGCCGGTCTCGTCCAGGAAGCCCGGGGCAGCATGGACAAGAACCTCCCGACTTCCGGCCTTATCCCGCCGCGCTGACGAGCATCGGAGTCCTCATCATCCAGATCCTTGTTGCAAACATCGACTTCATCTGGCAGTTCCTCTTAAAGTTCGCCAAGTTCTTCCAGGACCTCATCTTCGGGCATGCCGTGGAAAAACTGAGCGAGAAGGAGATCGAGGCACGCCGGATCCAGGTCCGGAAGATGGAGCAGCACTTCTTCGGCCTCTCTGCTACCGAAGTACTGGTCATCGAGATAGCGGTCCTCATTGTTGCGCTTGCCTTCATGCTGGCCGACCGGGCCGAGCTGACGCTTGAGATGGTGCTCATCTACATCATTGTCGGAGCGGTATCGGTCATCCTCCATGATTTCGCCCACCGGTACTTTGCCACAAAACACGGGCAGGACGCTGACACGCAGTTCTGGGGTCTTGGCACCGGCATCATGTTCCTGACTGCCTGGCTGTATGGCAATACCTTTGGTTCCTCGTACCGGAACCTTGTCAACCGGAACGATGACGAAGACCCCCGGACCATCGGCATCGAGATGGTTGCCGGCCCGGTGGTCAGCATCGTCCTCACGTTCGTCTTCCTCGGGATGGTGATGCTGGGCGGCGTCTGGGCTATTGCCGGGGGTATCGGCTTCACCATCAACCTCATCACGACCGTGTACAGCCTGATGCCTATCGAGACCATGGACGGCCTCGCCATCTGGCGCTGGAACAAGGGGCTGTACCTCGCACTCCTGGTCCCTATGTTCCTGTTCTACTGCTACACGTTCATGCTGGTGGAGTGAATCATCCCTTTTTCCCGCATTTTTTAAGGGCTCCCCCGCTTCAGTTCCGGGAACCCCCCCATCAGAATAATTTCGAAACGATCCAACCCCCCTCCCTGCCCCCTGGGGGGTAGGCCGGCAACCCCCCCTCCTGTCCGGACCTTTTCAAAGAATGAGAGAAGCCATCACCAGGATTGCAAAAGGAGTGTGAACCGTGTGATGGGGGTGGGGGAATCAATCAGAGATCTGTGATATCACACCGGAGGGGTTGCAAAATGAGAGAGGACAATAACCCAGAAGAAAGATGGGAGGGATGGGATTCGAACCCAAGAACTCCTGCGAGACCAGGCCCTGAACCTGGCGCCGTTGACCTGGCTTGGCTACCCTCCCGGGGTATCTGCTACGCGTGACCGGTGATCGGCCAGTGAATCTCGCGCCTGTATAGATTACGTCTTCGATTTAATAAAGGTGAGGGAAAAAAGGTCAGTCCTTCTTTGTCCCGCTGCCTTCGTTCTGGTACTTCTTCAGCTCGCGGTCACGGAGCTCGTTCCTGCGGATCTTGCCGGAGATCGTCTTTGGCAGGGTCTCCACGTACTCGATGGAGCGGGGGTACTTGTATGGTGCGGTGACCTTCTTGACATGCTCCTGGATCTCGCGGGTCAGGGGCTCCGATGCCTTGTGGCCGGGTTTTAGGATGATGAATGCCTTGACTACGAGCCCGCGGATATCATCCGGCGAACCGACAACCGCTGCTTCCTGCACGGCCGGGTGCTCGATAAGCGCGCTCTCGACCTCGAACGGACCGATGCGGTAGCCGGATGACTTGATGACATCGTCGTCACGGCCGATGAACCAGAGAAAACCGTCCTCGTCCCTGTACGCCTTGTCGCCGGTGTAATAGAAGCCCTTGACAAATGACTTCCTGTTCTCTTCCTCATTGTTCATGTATTCTGTGAAGAGGCCGACCGGGCGGGGCTCGGTCTTGATCGCTATCCTGCCTTCCTCGTGGAGACCCACCGGTTTCCCGTGGTCGTCGTGGAGTTCGATCTGCCAGCCGGGGGAGGGCCGGCCCATGGAACCGAACTTGGGAGTCATGCCGGGGAACGTGCCGATGCAGAGCACTGTCTCGGTCTGGCCATAGCCTTCAAGGATAGTGAGACCGGTAGCATCCTTCCAGGCCTTGATGACCTCAGGGTTGAGCGGTTCGCCGGCGCTGACGCAGTGCCGGAGTTCCGAAAAGTCGAACTTGTCGAGGTCGGCAAGGATGAGCATCCGGTAGATGGTCGGGGGACAGCAGAATGTGGTGATGCCGTACCGCTCGATGAGCGGCAGGATCTCGGTGGCATTGAACCGGCTCCTGATATCGTACACAAAGATCGCGGTACCCTCGATCCACTGGCCATAGAACTTGCCCCATGCACTCTTGGCCCACCCGGTATCGGAAAGGGTGAAGTGAAGGTCAGTGGTGCGGAGGTCGTGCCAGAACCGTGCGGTGACGATGTGGCCGAGCGGATAACTGTGGTCGTGCACCACCATCTTGGGCTCACCCGTGGTGCCGGAAGTGAAGAAGATGACGAGCGGATCGGTGCTCCGGGTCTTCTTGGTGCCGGGGAGGTTGACGATCTTGGACGAGACCGGTGCAGGGTAGTCCAGCTCCACCGGATAACTGATCCAGCCGGGGCGCCTGACATCAATGAGCAGCTTGCAGGAGAGCGATGGGCCCTCTTTTTCAATCTCCTCGATCTTGGCGGCGTGCTCCTCCATGGTGATGATCATCTTGATATCGGCGACATTGATGCGGTACTTCAGGTCCTTGGGGGTGAGCATGGTAGGGGCGGGGCAGTACACGGCACCGCGCTTGATCAGGGCGATGGTGAACGTCCACCACTCGGGCACCCGCGGGAGCATGATCATGACCTTGTCGCCTTTGTTCACGCCATACTTGATGAGCATATTCACGATCTGGTTGGAGAGTTTCATCAGGTCATAGAACGTGAACTTCTTTTCGAGGCCCTCCTGGTTCGTCCAGATCATGGCCAGCTTGTTCCGGTCCTTGTTTGCCCAGGCATCGATCACATCGAACCCGAAGTTGAAGTACTCGGGGACATCGATCCTGAAATTCCTGTACATCTCCTCATAGTCCGGCATATTGTGGTGATCGGGTCCAAGGACTTCAGAAGTACAGGGGAGGGTTGTCGGGCCGGCTGAGCCGGATGCCGGTCCGCCGGCAATCCGGGTGGCACAGGCCTCGCTTATCCATTCCGAGCGTGACATTTTGCGTTTTCCGCACTCCCGGTCAACGTTCTCGGTGAGTTTATCATCCATTGTTACGGAGTATCGCACCATACAGATCCATTTCGTGGTGCACTTATTACGTTTTTCGATCGGTTGCTGCACCAAGCCGGTCTGATCCACGGCTGAAAATTTAAAAAAAAAGATTAGGACGTATCAACGTACTTCTTCAGTTCGCGTGACCGCAGGTCATTGCACTTGATCTTGCCGGAGATGGTCTTGGGAAGTTCAGCGATGAACTCGATCTCCCGCGGGTACTTGTACGGAGCGGAGGTACGCTTGACATAGCTCTTGATGTCGCGGACCAGGGCTTCTGAGGGTTCATAACCCTTGTTGAGCACGACAAATGCCTTGACAATAACACCCCGTATCCGGTCCGGGGATCCGACAACCGCGGCTTCCATGACCGCCGGGTGTTCGAGAAGGGCACTCTCGACTTCGAACGGCCCGATGCGGTATCCCGAACTCTTGATCACATCATCGTCCCTGCCCACAAACCAGAAGTAGCCATCGTCATCTACCGACACCTTGTCACCGGTATAATACCAGCCCTTGACAAACGACTTTTTGTTCTCTTCCGGGTTGTCCAGGTACTCGACAAAGAGACCGGGCGGACGGGGGTTGCAGCTGATTGCGAGCCGGCCTTCCTCATGGAGGCCTACCGGTCTCCCGTCATCGTCGTGCACCTCGATTTTCCAGCCAGGCGAGGGTTTGCCCATGGAGCCGGGCTTTGTCTCCATGTTCGGAAATGAGGCAACACAGCAGGCGGTCTCGGTCTGGCCATAACCTTCGCAGATGGTCAGGCCGGTACCTTCCTTCCAGACATGGATAACTTCAGGGTTCAGGGGTTCCCCCGCGCTCGTGCAGTAGCGGAGGCTCCGGAGATCGAACCTGCGCAGATCGGCTAAGATCAGCATCCGGTAGATGGTCGGGGGACAGCAGAACGTGGTGACCTGGTACTTCTCCAGGAGCGGGAGGACCTCGGTTGCCTGGAATTTCCCGGTCATGAGGTACACAAAGATACAGGACCCCTCTATCCACTGGCCGAAGATCTTGCCCCAGGCGCATTTTGCCCAGCCGGTATCGGACATCGTGAAATGGAGGTCGTTATGGTGCAGGTCCTGCCAGAGCCGGGCAGTCACGATGTGGCCAAGAGGGTAACCATGGTTGTGCAGCACCATCTTGGGCTCACCGGTTGTGCCGGAGGTGAAATAGATGAGCATGGGATCGGTGCTTTTGGTTTTGTGCTGATCCGGAGTGGAGACAGAGCGAGACCGGTGCCGGGTACAGAAGCTCGTACGGGAAACTGGCCCATCCCGGGAGTTCACCATCCGCAAGGAAACGGGACGTGAGGGTCGGGCACTCATTGCAGATCTCCTCGACCTTGGGAGCATTCTCGATATCCGTAATCACCATCCGGAATTTGCCCTTATTGATCCGGTACTTCAGGTCCTTGGGGGTGAGCATGGTCGGGCAGGGAGCAAAGACCGCACCGAGCTTGATTAAGGCAATGGCAAAGATCCACCATTCCGGGATCCGGGGGAGCATCACGAGGACGCGGTCACCCTTGTTGATGCCGTACTTTAAGAGGATATTGGCGGCCTGGTTCGAGAGATTGGCAAGGTCAAGGAAACTATACTTCTTTTCCTGGCCCTGCTGGTTGACCCAGATCATCGCAAGCTTGTTGCGATCCTTTCTGGCCCAGGCATCGATGACATCTTCCCGTGTTTATATCACGGTTTTCCGTTCAGGTTTTCCTATCAGGGTTCGTACGGGCACCATTAAACCCGTTTCCAGGT
>Ga0172367_10005842_pt1 | contig 14738 bp, 13 predicted proteins | sample Lak10m_FD_114542 | JGI IMG/M metagenome (GOLD analysis project Ga0172367, IMG submission 114542) | Freshwater microbial communities from Kabuno Bay, South-Kivu, Congo - kab_022012_10m | ecosystem: Environmental > Aquatic > Freshwater > Lake | place: Democratic Republic of the Congo: South-Kivu... | reverse complement strand
CGGCGTGCCCGGCGGCATCTTCGCGCCCTCGCTCGCGATCGGCGCCGGGATCGGCAACAACATCGCCGCCCTGCTCGCCGACTACATCAGCTCAGGCACGGTGCTGGTGCTCTGCGCCGCCGGTTTCCTCGCCGCCGTGACACAGGCGCCGATCACCGCCTTCGTGATCGTCATGGAAATGGTCAGCGGCTACGGCATCGTGATGGATCTGATGATCGTCGCCCTGCTGTCCTCGGTCGTCTCGCGCTCGATCTGTCCGCCGCTGTATCGCACACTGGCGCAGCGGATGATCGGCCATCAGCCCAAGCCTGCCTAATGGCGTGCGCCGGCCAGCATTTTGGCGTGCTTGGCGAAGCTGGCGTAGCAACCGATGAGGATATGGACAAGGCCGGGAACGCCATCCAGGAAACCGGCCCGTAGCACATAGAACTTGATGAAACGCGACAGGGGCGAAAGCAGCAAGCGCATCGCCGAACCGCGCTTGCCGGCGGCCAGCGCTGCGCTGGCCGCCAGTGTCGAGTACCGGTTTTGCTTCTCGAGATAGCTTTCCATCGATTCGGCAGAGTCGTGGAAAAGATCACCCGCAAGCGTGCCGACGGAACCGGCGGTAACCACTCGTTCATGTACCGCATCTTCCGACCAGCGTGCATGGCGCCGATCGAACAGGCGCAGGCTCCAGTCGGGATACCCTTCGCCGTGCCGCAGATGGCGGCCCATGAAGCGGTTGCAGCGGGCGAAGCGATAGGCCGCGAAAGTCGGCGTTGGCGGGACGGCACGTATCGAGTCTCCCAACTCGTTGCTGACCCGTTCGTCGGCATCGACGCACAGCACCCAGTCGTGGCTGGCCTGCTCGACGGCAAACTGCTTCTGCGGCCCGAAGCCGCGCCAATGCGTCTCGATCACCCGCGCGCCATGGCGCCTGGCCATCTCGACCGTGCCATCGGTGCTGCCGGAATCGACGACGAGAATTTCGGCGCAAAACCCGAGCGCTTCAAGGCAAGGCAAGATCTGTGTCGCGGCATCCCGGGCGATGATGACGGCGGAAAGTTTGTCCATCGCTGCATTGTAATCGGCGGGGCGGCGGGTACAGCCTCTGGCAAAATGCGCACATGCAAAACCCTCCGATCCCTTTTGGCGAACTGCGGCGGGCACTGGTCATCAAGCTGCGCCACCACGGCGACGTTCTGCTGGCGGCGCCGGTTCTGTCGGCGCTAAAGCACGCTACGCCACAGTGCGAGGTAGACGCGTTGGTCTACGCTGATACCCTGCCGATGCTCACCGGGCATCCAGCGCTGGCGCAATTGCATGCCATCGACCGCAACTGGAAGCGGCGCGGCATCGTCAGTCAGGCACGGGCGGAGTGGCATTTGCTCTCGGCTCTCCGGGCACGCAATTACGATCTGGTCGTACACCTGTCAGTCCATCGACGCGGTGCCTGGCTGGTACGCCTGCTGCGGCCGCGCTGGTCGGTCGCGCCACGTTACACGGGGCGCTTCTGGGCCAGCAGTTTCACCCACCTCTACCCGGCACAATCGAATCCGCACCGCCACACCGTCGAAACCAACCTCGACAGCCTGCGGGCCTTGGGCTACGAACCATCCCCCGAAGACAAACGAGTTATCCTCACGCCCGGCGAAGGGGCAGAAATACGCGTCGATCTGTTGCTGGCGCAACATGGCCTGGCACGCAATCGCTTCATCCACATTCATCCAGCATCACGTTGGAACTTCAAGTGCTGGCCGACGGAGAAGATGGCTGCCCTCTGCGACGCACTCACTGAGGAAGGCTGGCCCATCGTGCTGACAGCCGCGCCCGACGCGAAGGAACAGGCCATGGTGACTGAAATCATGGCGCGGCGTGCCGTCCTGCCAGCGCCGATTTTCAATTTCTCCGGCCAGCTTTCGCTCAAGGAACTCGCCGCGCTTACAGCACAGGCAAGGTTGTTCGTCGGCGTCGATTCCGCACCGATGCATATTGCCGCGGCAATGGGTACACCGACCGTCGCGCTCTTTGGCCCATCCGGCGACAAGGAGTGGGGGCCATGGAACGTCGCGCACCGCGTTGTCGCCTCCGTAAACCATCCCTGCCGCCCTTGCGGCCGTGATGGTTGCGAGGGCAGCAAGATCAGCAAATGCCTGACCGAACTGCCGGTCGGGCAAGTGCTAACCGCCTGCGAAGAATTGCTGGCTGAAACGGCATGAAGCTCGCCATCGTCCGCCAGAAATACACGCCCTTCGGCGGCGCCGAACGCTTCGTCGCACGGGCGCTCGACGCCCTGCGCGCGCAGGGCGTTTCAGTGGACATCATCGCCCGCAACTGGGAAAACAATGCCGCTGGCGTCAAATGCGATCCCTACTATCTCGGCCGCACTTGGCGCGACTGGAGTTTCGCGCGCTGCGTCCAGGGCGTGATCGCCTCCGGCCGCTACGACCTCGTGCAGTCGCACGAGCGCATTCCCGGCTGTCACATCTTCCGTGCTGGCGACGGCGTCCATGCCACCTGGCTGGAACTCGCGGGCAAACCGCTGACCGGGTTGTCGCCCTGGCACCGCTACACACTGGCGGCCGAAGCCACGATGTTCCGGCATCCCAACCTGCGGGCGGTCATCTGCAACTCGCGCATGGTGCGCGATGATATTGCCGGGCGCTTTCCGGCGATTGCCAAAAAACTCCACGTCATCCACAACAGCGTCGACCTGGAACAGTTTCATCCCGGCCTGCGTGAACTTCACCGCGCTGCGGTGCGAACAAAACTCGGCGTTGGCGGGACGGCACCGGTAATTCTCTCAGTGGGTTCAGGCTATGCGCGCAAGGGCGTCGCTACGCTCATCGCAGCGCTAGCACATATGACGATGCGCGAGGCCGAGGTCTGGATTGCCGGTCGAGACAAGGACCAGCGCCACTATGAACGACTGGCCCGCAAGCTCGGCGTGGAGAAAAGCGTGCGCTTCCTCGGCGCCCAGCCCGATGTCCGTCCGTTGCTGGGAGCTGCGGATATTTTCTGTCTGCCGACACTCTACGATCCACTACCCAATGCCGCTCTCGAAGCACTTGCATGCGGTCTGCCGGTCGTCACGACCACGACCTGCGGCGCTGCGGAATTCGTCGAGCCGGGAGTAAATGGCACGCTCTGCGCTGCAGGCAACCCGGCAGACCTGGCGGCACAGCTTGACGCGCTGTGCCGGCCCGGCGCGGCAATTACCATGCGCAACGCGGCGCGGGCCAGCGTCGCCGCGCTGGATATGGCGGGCATGGCAGACCGCCTGCTGGCCCTGTATCGCCATTGCCAGCGTCCCGCCGCCGCGGGCTGAGAACTGGCGCCGACTATAATCGGCCATCCTTGTCCGGACCGCACGTGGTCCCTCCCCTGCAATGTCCTTCTCCACCCGCCAGCCCACGTCGCCTACTGCTACCAGCGCCGCCATGTATTTGCGCCTGCTGACGTTCGTGCGGCCCTACTGGAAGGCATTCGCCCTCGCCCTGCTAGCCATGGTGCTGCTGGCGGCCACCGAACCGCTCTTCCCCGCGCTGATGAAGCCCCTGCTCGACAAGGGCTTCTCCGGCAAGCCACGCGACGACCTGTGGCTCGCGCCGCTCGCCATCGTCGGAATTTTTATGTTGCGCGGCATTCTGTCGTTTGCCGGCGGGTATTTGATGGCCTGGGTAACGAACCGCGTGGTGATGGATCTGCGCATTGCCATGTTCGACCGCGTCCTGCGCCTGCCCACCCGCTACTATGACGACCAGAGTACCGGCGTTCTCATGTCCCGCGTTACCTACGACGTCGCCAATGTCACCGGAGCAGCCACATCGGCACTCACGGTATTGGTGCGCGACTCGCTTTCCGTCCTGGGACTGCTCATCTGGCTTTTCTACCTGAACTGGCAACTGACACTCGTGGCTTTGGCCGTCGGGCCATTCATCGCCATCGTGGTGAAAGCATTCAGCCAGCGCCTGCGCCAGGCCAGTCGGCAGTCGCAACGGGCCATGGGTAGCATGTCGCACATCCTGGAGGAGGCCATCGGGGGACAGAAAATCGTAAAGATTTTCGGCGGACAGGACTACGAGGCGCAACGCTTTTCCCAGGCCAACCAGTTTCTGCGCGGGCAGAACATGCGCCAGGCCGTTGCCGCCGCCGCCATCGTCCCCTTTGTCCAGTTCTTCACCGCCATCGCCGTCGGCATCGTCATCTATGTCGCGCTGCTGCAGTCTTCCGAGGCCCAGACCACCGTCGGCAGTTTCGTTTCCTTCATCACCGCGATGCTGATGCTGCTTGCCCCCATCAAGCATCTGGCCGACGTGAATGCGCCCCTGCAGCGTGGCCTGGCTGCCGCCGAAAGCGTGTTTTCCCTGCTTGACGAGCCTGCCGAAGCCGATGCCGGCATGGCGGCCCTGCCACGCACGCAGGGCAAATTGACTTTCGAGGAGGTCTCCTTCCGCTACCCGGGCAGCGAACGCCCCGCCCTCGAACGGATCAGTCTGACCGTGGCGCCGGGAGAAACGCTTGCGCTGGTCGGAGCCTCGGGAAGCGGCAAGACCACGCTGGCCAACCTGCTGCCACGCTTCTATCCGCTCGAACAGGGCCACATCCTGATCGACGGGCTACCGATCGAGACACTCTCGCTCGCCAGCCTGCGCGCCAACATCGCCATGGTCAGCCAGGAGGTCGTGTTGTTCAACGACACCGTGGCGGCAAACATCGCCTACGGGACGCTGGCAAACACTTCGCAGGAAGCCATCGAGGCGGCTGCCCGCGCCGCTCATGCGCATGATTTCATTCTGGCCATGCCGGAGGGCTATGCAACGCAGGTCGGCGAACGTGGCGTCAAGCTTTCCGGTGGGCAGCGCCAGCGCATTGCCATCGCGCGCGCACTGCTCAAGAACGCACCGATCCTGATCCTCGACGAAGCCACCTCGGCCCTCGACAACGAGTCGGAACGCCATGTCCAGGCGGCTCTCGAAGAACTGATGAAACACCGTACCACGTTGGTCATCGCCCATCGGCTGTCCACCATCGAGAACGCCGACCGCATTGTTGTCCTCGACCGCGGACGTATCGTCGAATCCGGTCGTCATGAAGACCTTATTGCCCATGGCGGTGCCTATGCCCAACTCTACCGGCTGCAATTCACGGAGGCAGCCCCTTGAGAGTACTGCACACGGAATCTTCGCTGGGCTGGGGCGGGCAGGAGAATCGAACACTCAATGAAATGCTCGGCATGCGCGAACGGGGCCATGAAATGATGCTTGCCTGCCAACCCGGAGCCAAACTGGGAACACGAGCGCGGGAAGCCGGTTTCGCCGTCTATGAAACGCCGATGCGCAGCGCGATTGATCTGCCAGCCATTTTGCGGCTGCGGCACTTCATGCGCCAAGCCCAGGTCGACATCGTCAATTGCCACAGCGGCCGCGATACGCAACTGGCCGGCATGGCGGCGCGCATGCTGGTCAATCGTCCGCGCATCGTCCGCACTCGCCACCTGGCGCTGCCGATCACCTCGAAATTCACCTACAGCGTGCTGCCCGACCATGTCGTGACGGTCAGCCGGTTCGTGGGAAATGCGCTTGTTGCGGCCGGCATCCCGCACGAGAAAATTTCTACCGTGCCGACGGGGATCGATTTATCTCGCTATGACCGCTCCACAGTATCGGGCGATTTGCGCACCGAGTTGGGTTTGCCCCCAGACACATTGCTCATCGGAACGGTTGCTATCCTGCGGGTGAAAAAAGGACATGCAGAGATTCTCGAAGCCGTCCCCGAAGTTCTGAAACGGTTTCCGGCAGCACATTTCATTTTCGCTGGCGACGGGCCACAAGCCGACAATTTAAAACGACGCATTGCTGCAGCCGGCCTCGATTCACATGTACATATGCTTGGCCTGCGGCGCGATGTCGTCAATGTGCTCGCCGCGTTCGACGTATTCGTGCTGCCAACTCATCAAGAGGCGCTCGGCACCGTTTTCATCGAGGCGGGCGCGATGGGGCTGCCCGTGGTAGCTTCCAACGTCGATGGGGTTCCCGAAGTGGTGGCCGATGGCATGACGGGACTGTTGATCCCGCCACACGACAGTAACACCCTGGCCGCAGCCATCTGCACCTTGCTTGCCACCCCGGATACCCGGTCGCGCTACGGCCGTAGCGCAAGCAACTTTGTACGCGAACGCTTTTCCCTCAATGCCATGGTGCACGGGATGGAAAATACTTACCTGCGTGTGCTCACTTCGAATGGATAGCTCCAGAGCACTGCCTGTCCTGATGTACCACCATGTCAGCCCGCAACCCGGACTGGTAACGGTAGCGCCGGAGACATTCCGCGATCAGATCGCGCGGCTGGCAAAGGCAGGCTGGCGGACGATGGGTCTCGATGCGGTTGAACGCTTTTTCGCCGGCGAGCCCATCCCGGAAAAAACCTGCATCATCACGTTTGACGATGGCTATCTAGACAACATGGTGCATGCCGCCCCGGTGCTCCGTGCCGCGGGAATGAAAGGGGTTGTATTTACCGTGACCGGTTGGATGGGTGATGGACCGCCACGCTCCGGCAAACTGGAAACACCAGCGCATCGCGTCTGCAAGACGCGTATCGCAGGAGGTGACAGCGACAGCGTCATCATGCGCTGGAGAGAAGCTGAACAATTACAGTCCACGGGTGTATTCGAGTTTCACTCTCACACACATACCCATACCCGCTGGGATAAAACAATCGCCGATGAAGCAGGTCGTCGTAGTGCTCTTGCTGAAGATCTGAACTCATCGAGAAGCGCACTTGCCAGTCATCTTGGCATCGCCAGCCGACATCTCTGCTGGCCCCAGGGTCACTATGACAAGCTTTATCTCGAAGTTGCCAAGGGCAGCGGTCTGGATCACCTTTACACCACGGAACCGTGCGTTAATCTACCCAACGGATCAACGGCACGCATTGGTCGCTTCGTAACCAAGGACAAGCCGGGTGGATGGGTCCTGCAGCGTACATGGCTGTATTCGAGTCCCCTCTTGGGCAAACTTTATTCATTGATACGCTCGTCATGAACAGCAGGAATATTCCGGGGCCGATCGAGCGGATTCTTGTCATCAACGTCGCGCGAATTGGCGACACTATCCTGGCCGTACCGGTGTTTCGTGCTTTGCGATCGGCGTTCCCAAAAGCCGAAATCGTTTGCCTGGCCCACCCCAAGCGCGTGGCGGTCCTACATGGCTTGCCGCAACTGGATCGTTGCGGACCAATCACCAAGCGTTGGGCACCCTTCATGGGGTGGATAGGCAGGCGCTACGACCTCGCCCTGGTATTCGGCAGGGAACCCGCCCTAGTTGCGTATGCCCTGCGCGCTGCCCGACATGTCGTCGCCCTTCCCACCGGAAATCCAAAACTTGATCGGCGCCTGTTCGCGATCATCCAGGATCAGGGAATGATGCATGCCGTCACTGATCGCATGCGCTGGCTCGCGGCCATCGGCGTTTCCCCTTCTTCAATGCGCATGGACTACCACGTGACGCCTGAAGAAAAGGATTTCGCCACACGGCTGGTAACTACCCATTGCGGAGACCGCCGCCCGATTATCGGATTTCAGATCGCCAGCTTCCCGACAAAGGCTTATCGCAACTGGCCGCTCGAAAATTTTGCATCCCTGGGCAAACGTATTTTCACGACATTCCCGGAAGCCGGAATTCTCGTGCTGGGCGACCGTCCTGACAGAAACGCAGCGCAGCGTCTGGAACGAACACTCGGCCAACACTGTCACGCCCTTGCCGGGCAACTTTCCCTGCGGCAAACGGCTGCCGTGATGCAACAGCTTGATTTGTATGTCGGTGTGGATACCGGGCCGACCCATCTCGCCGGTGCGCTGGGTATCCCGCTCGTCGCGCTCTACCACTGCCTGCACCCCGGCCGCCTCCTCGCTCCACTCGATCATCCGGCCTACCTTGGCATGGTCGAACATCCGACCTCGCTCGAAGATGCGACGGATCAATGCACGATGGCCGAAATTTCCGTCGATCGGGTATGGGAACATGTCCAGCGCGCTTTGCATGAGGAAAGTCAGTGAAGATTGCCTTCATCGATGTTACGGCCACCGTTTCCTTCGGGGGCGTACAAACAGCCATCTGGCAGCTTGCCAATGAATTGAGTCAGCGCGGACATGCGGTTTCGATTTATGGAGGAACCGGGCCGATCCAGCCCGCATTAGGCAATCGCGGTATCAGGATCCACACCTACAACTTCAGGCCGCGCCATCGTTTCCCGAATTTTGGAACACGTTTCAGAAAACTCGCCGAGCGTCTGAGTTTCGCCCACCGGGCAAAGTCGGATGTGATAGCGGCTGGGCATGACTGGATCATCCTGACCAAGCCACTCGATTTCTTCTGGCCCAAGCTCATGCCGGCGGGACACCCAACTCGTTTTGCGTTCATGAGCGGGGGTACCGATTTCATGCTCGGCGATCGCTGGCTGGCGAACCGTATTCCGGCAATGACCGCTTGCAGCCACTTCAACGCCCAACAGGTTTACGCTCACTTCAAGCGCCAAGTCAAAGTCATTTTCAACGGTGTCGATATCCAGGATTTTCATCCAGGATTGCGTGACCCGCTACGCAGAAAATCGCTCGGCTTCAATACGGAGGATGTCGTGTTCGTCTTCGCCGGGCGGGTGATCGGGCTGAAGGGCCTGCATCTCGCGGTGCAAGCCTTGGCAACATCTCAGATGGCGGACATTCCGGCAAAGCTGTTGATCGTCGGCGATGGCCCCGCACTCGCCGGCCTGCGGGAAACCGCCATGAGACTTGGAGTGGCCGATCGGATAGTTTTTCACCCTGCGCTTCCCCATGGTGAATTGCCGGCTCTGTATGCCTGTGCAGACGCCGGTCTGTTCCCGGCATTGGGTGAAGAGGCTTTCGGCATCGCCGTGGCTGAAGCGATGGCCTGCGGTCTACCCATAGTCGCCAGTCATAACGGGGGCATGCCGGAAGTTGTCGGTAACGAAGGAACCTGCGGACGACTGTTTGCCTTGGGCGATATTCAGGATTGTGCCGAAGCAATGGCGACACTGTGCAAAGACTCGCATCAGAGGATGTCGATGGGTCTGGCAGCCAGACGGCGGATCGAAACGCAATTCACCTGGGCACATGTAACGGACCGGTTGCTCGACGTCCTGTTCACGCCCGCTGACCTTGCGGCGGCAACCGCGACACCTTCACGCTGATGCAACCGCGTCTCCTGTATGCATTTCCCGAACCCCTGCCCTTGCGCAAAGCGCGGGCAGTTCAGGTCATGCATACCATTGACGCGCTGGCCAGAGCCGGAATGGGCGTTGACCTTGCATACGTTCCTACCGCAGGAACTGCTGATCCGTTTGTCCATTACGGCCTACACTGTCCGGAGAATGTCCGACTTGTCCCGCTGTCACGCTGTTTGCCCAAGCCCCTGTCCGGTCTGCGCATCCATTCGAACCGGCTGTTCCTCTGGCGATTGCGCCACTGGATTGAAAACCAAAACAAACAAGCAGGCGGACCGACAGTCGTTTTCGTTCGTCACGTCAAGTTGGCCCATGCCTTGTTGGATGCATTCCCAACCTTGCCATTGATATATGAAGCGCATGAAATCTTCGCGCAGACATCGCCACGCCTGTTTCCTCGCGAAAAAGCCGTCATCGAACATGCGACGGCGCTAATCGCCATCACCGGCCGACTGGCTGAAGCTGTGAACCGGTTTTTTGGCCTGCAACGCCTGTTTGCCATCGTTCCAAGCGCTACCACACTGCCACAGGTCTCTGTCGCAAAGGACTGGGCGGCCATCAGCAAGCGGATTGTCTACGCAGGCAACCTCTACGATTGGAAGGGCGTTGACGATCTGATAATCGCCGCCCGGGAATTGCCCGGGTGCCACATCATGATAATCGGTGGCGATGCGATCGGAATTGCCCGTCTCCGGAATCTGCTTTCCCCGACGGGGGCAAACATCGACTTCGCGGGCCATCTGTCGCATCAGGAAGTACTAAAGCATATGGGAAACGCATGTATCGCAGTCCTTCCCAATCGCTCCGGTTCGGTAAGTGAATTCACCTCCCCACTCAAGTTGTTCGAGTACATGGCCGCCGGATGTGCGATTGTTTGCAGCGATTTGCCTGCTGTAAGGGAGATTGTTGAAGATAACGAGGCTGTATGGTTCTCCCCTGGCGATCCAGGTGCACTGGCGAGTGCAATCAAATCATTGGTTGATGACCCCGAGCGGGCCAGAAGCATGGCTGAGCTTACGGCAGCCAAGGCACGTTCCTACAGTTGGGACAGTCGGGCAGAGCGTTTGCTGGAAATCATCCATGCTGTCAGCAATAAATAAAGGCGCTTCTTCCCGCTCACGTTACCAGCATCGGAAACATAGACAACACTCGAATGGACCATCAGCCACGGATTGCCCCCGATCACTGCCGCCCCTCTGGCGAATTCACTGAAATGAAGTGGTTCGAGTGGCCTTTGCTGATCTATTTTGCCGTTCATTTCTTTCCGCCTGCACCAGCCGCTTTCGCCTCACTCTGCCTGTTGCTGGGCGTCTGCGGAGTCATTTGGGAAAAGCGGCATGCGGCCTATTTAGGCGCAAACGTTCTGAACACACCCATTCTCTGGGCGTGGTGTCTATTCACCGGTCTGATGCTCTTCAGCCTGACTCAGGTGCCTGCCGATCTGCAAAGTGAAAGCTGGAGCTATCTGCGCGGACATTTTCTCAAAGGTGGACTCTTCGGGATGGTACTGGTCCTCTATCTCGACTCGGAACAACGAGTTCGCCGACTGTTACTGGCAGGTGTTGTGGCCGGCGCATTCATGCTGTTGCATTGCGCCTTCGACACCGCCCGCGGGATAGTTGCGACGGGCAATCTGCCTTTTCAACGCGACTATCTGTTCTGGCTGTCCTTTTTTTTCCCCTTCGCACTCTCCGTCTATGGCCTCAAGCGGGGGTACTGGCGCGTCATTGCCATCCTGTCCGCCGGGGGAATATTTGCGCTGGCAATTCTCACCGGTTTCCGTGGCGCCACGCTGGCCCTGCTGTCAATGTTGCTGATGTATTCGATATTCGTCCGGCTCTGGAGTGTATTGCTCGTCGGTATCGGGTTGGCCAGCATCGGAATCGCCACCTTGATAACCTGGTTTCCGACACAGGCAAGCTACGTGATGGCCAAATTCCAGCAGCTAAACGACAGCGCACGTATCAGCGGACACTGGCTGCCAGCATGGGATATGGCCATGCTTAAACCATGGACAGGACAGGGTTTTGGTCACGACGTCTTCGCCTTCCAGTTTGCCCACAACCTGCCTGAGCATCCCACATGGACAGGTCAGCTCGGGAACCCGCCCCGGGGCGAGCACAGCATCATCTTTGAAACTCTCTTCTCGGCCGGCTGGCCTGGATTGTTCTCCTTTCTGCTTCTTTCCGGACTCCTAGTCGGTAACGTGGGTTACATCCTGTGGCGAGAACGCAGCGCGCTCAGGCACGATCCCTGGCTGTTACTTGCCTTGACGATTCTGCTTTCTTACATCGGCAATTTCCTGATTTTTTACCAATTCGAAACTCCTGCCTGGCGTACCTTGCCCATCGCGGCGGGAATCGCCGCCGCAGTCGTTTCAGCCCGCGGGACGCGTGCATGGAGAACACCGTGAACACCTCTGGCGCCAACAAACGTTGCGACATCGTCATCGCCACATGGAACGCTCTGGAAATGACACGGACCGCGCTAGAGAGCGTTCGCCGCTCGGCAGGCTTCCCCTACCGACTGATCATTGTCGATAACTCCGAAGAAGCCATGGCACGCGCTTATTTTCGCGAGATCGCAGCCAGCGGCGAGTTTGGGGATACCTTACTCATACAGAACGAACGCAATCTTGGCTGGTTGAAGGCAACCAATATCGGCCTGCGGCACGCCACCGCCGACTATGTCTGCCTGCTGAACAATGACGTGATTTGCGGATCCGACTGGCTGTATCAATGTATCGAAGTAATGGAAACGCACCCAGATGTCGGCCTTGTAAATCCGCGCGGCAACGAACGCGGCGAAAATGCTCGGATTGAAGACATCGATGCTTATGCGAAAAGGCTGGCCGACAACAACCGTGGGCTGATCACCGAACTGGATCACTGTTCGGGGTTTTGTATGGTGATTCGGCGTGCGCTGCTCGAGCGGATCGGATTGCTGGACGAAATATTTGATGGCGGCCACTATGAAGACGACGACCTCAGCCGACGCGCTCAACAGGCAGGCTACCGCTGCGTGCAGTGCGATACCGCATTGGTGTTCCATCTCGGCAGCCAGTCCTTCAAGAAGATTCCCGACGAACGCAATCGGCTCATCCTGCGGAACCGGGCTATCTACCGGCAACGCTGGGGGACAGTGCGTCGCCTGTTGGTTTGCGTGCGCGGCTCCGGAGTGGTTCCAGCGGATCTGATCACCCTGATCAGATCGGCCCGTGTCTATCTGGTGGCCACCCGGAATATTCCGGATGAAGTATTGTCCTTCCGGCACGCGCATTTGACGATACTGAAAAGAATGTGGTTATGGACACCACTCAATTTATTCCTGATGGCCATCTATTTGCATGCCAAGAATCGTATAGATGAAGTCCGAATACTGATTTCCCGCCAATAAGAATCTTGGTATAGACAATCGATTAAGGCTTTCTCTTTACATGCCTACAAGACAAAGTTTGACAACCTATTACAGCCACATTCGGGAAGACGTAAATTCATTGCTGCCGGATTACGCTGAAAACGTCCTCGAGATAGGCTGTGGAGAAGGTTCTACGCTATCTTGGTTTAAGAGCCAGGGTCGCTGCAAGAAAACCTTTGGTATAGAGTACGAACGAAACGCGGCCAAAAAAGCCAGTAACGTGGTCGATGAAGTTATTTGTGGCAATATTGAAACCATACATTTGGGCGAGCGTCGCTTCGACCTTGTTTTGTTGCTAGATGTTCTCGAACATCTAGTTGACCCATGGAGCCTAATTGATCGGTTACAGCGTTTTCATCTTGCACCTAATGCGTTAATTGTCACCAGCATTCCAAATATTCGCAATTATCGTGTACTCAAGGCACTGGTTTTCAAAGGCGAATTTATATATCGGGACGCAGGTATTCTCGATCGCACTCATTTGCGTTTCTTTACCCGCAGTTCTGCTTTGAAATTACTGAGTTCAGAAAATTTGCGCGTTGAAAAAACTTTGGATGTTGCGGTTTCGAAAAAAAACTATAGACGTTTTGACTATTTCACATGCGGCATCTTCCATGATTTTTTAGTTTATCAATTTTTGATTTCTGCTAGGTTTATCGACAAATATCAATAAGCAACTCGAATCAATGGTTGATTTTGGTAGGCGATACCACAAGAAAGCTATGCAGCAGCATATGCTCGTCATTCGCCGCGACAACATCGGCGACCTGCTTTGCACGACCCCGCTCTTGACGGCCATTCGCAAGCGCTACCCGGATGTCTGGCTCGGCGTGCTGGCCAATCGTTACAACGCGCCGATACTGGCCGGAAATCCCGATATCGACGATTTTTTCGCCTATGAGAAGGCCAAACATCGTGCCACGGACAAGTCCCGACTGTCGGTCTGGTGGGAAACTGCAAAGCTGCTGTGGCGGTTGCGGCGCATGCGGCTCGACGTCGTGCTCTGCGCCTCACCCGGATCGCGCCGTTTTGCGCGTTTGCTTGCGGCGCGCCACATCATCGAGGCGGATCGTTCGGGAGGCGAACATGAGGTTGTCATTACCGCGCGGCTGCTGAAGCCGCTCGGAATCGCCGCAGCGCCGGGACCGTTAGTGCTGCACGCCGATACCTCGCGTCAGGACACCATACGGGCGGCCATGGGTTTACCGCAAAACGATGGGCGTTGTCTCGCCGTGCATATTTCGGCGCGCAAACCGAAACAGCGCTGGCCGATCGAGCGCTACGCCGAACTGATCCGCCGCTTACTGGCAACCGGCTTGGTGCGCCGAGTCATGCTCTTCTGGGCACCGGGCGCCGCAACCGACCCTCTACACCCCGGTGATGACGACAAGGCCGCCCGTTTGATGAACCTGCTCGTCAACCTGCCGGTCAAGCCTTTGGCCACTCACGAGTTACCTGAATTGGTTGCCGGCCTGTCGCTCGCTGACGTCGTCGTCTGTTCCGACGGCGGCGCGATGCATATCGCTGCCGGGTTGGGCAAGCCCATCGTATGCTTCTTCGGCAACTCATCGGCAGAGCGTTGGCACCCGTGGGGCGTGCCCTATGAATTGCTGCAAAAAACCTCACGGGATGTCGCGGACATTTCGGTCGATGAGGCCTTTGACGCCTGTCGGCGTACTCTGGAGCGAATCGCTCAGGAATAAGCGGCCTCTATAATCCGCTGCTCATGCGCATCCTCCTCGTCAAAACCTCCTCGCTCGGCGACGTAATCCACAACCTGCCGGTCGCCAGCGACATCCGACGACGTCTGCCGGAAGCGTGGATCGACTGGATCGTCGAGGAAAGCTTCGCCGAGATTCCGCGCCTGCATCCGGCGGTCGGCCGGATTATTCCGGTGGCCATGCGGCGCTGGCGCAAGGCATTGCTTGCAGCGGCGACCTGGCGCGAGATTGGTGCGTACCGCCGTCTCGCCAGCGCCGACTCTTACGATGCGGTAATCGACACGCAGGGGCTCGTGAAAAGCGCCCTGCTCGCGTCGCAAACGCAGGGTGCAAAGCTCGGCTACGCCGCCGATTCGGCGCGCGAACCGATCGCTG